>Ga0315281_10014004_pt1 | contig 10830 bp, 12 predicted proteins | sample YL17G07_0_MG_FD_204540 | JGI IMG/M metagenome (GOLD analysis project Ga0315281, IMG submission 204540) | Sediment microbial communities from Yellowstone Lake, YNP, Wyoming, USA - YL17G07_0 | ecosystem: Environmental > Aquatic > Freshwater > Lake > Sediment | place: USA: Wyoming | collected... | reverse complement strand
CTGGAGCGGCTATCTGCCCACGCTCGCCGACTGGCAGGCTTCGACGCGCTACACGGTGCCTTTGCCGCCGCGCGCGCCGACAAATAACGGCACATCGCACGCCTTGTGGCATCTATCGCCACTATCGAAAACGAGGTTGGCGCAGGGTGAGCACGGCTGCGAATCCCTGTTGCGAATGTGCAGTTTAAACTCGATGATTTGTTGCCTTAACTCAAGAGCGCACTTTACTGATTTGACTTAAATTGCATTTTGCAATAACCTTTATCCATGAGAGTCATCACCAATCGCCGCTTACTGGAATTCTCCGCTATTCATCACGATGCCAGTGGGTCGCTGCAAGCGTGGCGCAAGACGATGGAGGCTGCCAATTTCAGTAGTTTTGCTGAATTGCGTGAAGTATTTGGTTCAGTGGATAAAGTTGGGGCGTTGCATGTGTTCAATATTGCCGGAAACAAATATCGCCTGATTACGTTTCTGCATTTTGACAGGCAGCTTTGCTACATCAAACAGATTTTGACTCATACCGAATACGACAAAGGAGCTTGGAAAAAATGAATCTGAATGATCTGCAAAACGCTTGGCAGGAATTTAACCGCGCCACGCACATCTCTCCAATCCGCGATGAAAAGCATTACACCGAGATGGTGAGTTTGGCTGACTCTCTGACTGAGGTTATCGGCAGCGCGAAGAAACATCCGCTGCTTGATTTGTTTGATTTGGTCTCTGAGTTGATTCGGTCTTATGATGCCGAGCATTACGCAGTGCCGGATGCGTCACCGCGCGAGGTGCTGCGCTTCCTGATGGATCAGCACGGATTGGCGCAATCAGACTTGCCGGAAGTGGGCAATCAGAGCGTGATCTCCATGCTGTTATCCGGCACGCGCCAATTGAACGTGCGCCAGATTCAAGCATTGGCGGCAAGATTTCATGTGTCGCCTACCGTGTTTATAGAAAAGACAGAAACGCTGCATTAACTCGGTTCGACAGCTTGAAAAGCTACCCTCTTGCCGCTAACCCAACCTAAAATTACAGCCATATAATGCAGAGGGCGATGCCGGAAAATCATGCTGGCCAGTTCCTTCAACATAAATTGGCACCCAAAATACAATGGCTACTCTCACCCCCTCACAACTCCCCAGTCTTCGCGAAGATGGGGGATTGTTTCGTGAACTCGATGTTCTGGAACGATTGCGTCTTGGCTTGCCGGATGGGTTCGAGATTTTTCATGAAGTAAGCTGGCACAGCGTTCACGAGGGGGTAGACCGACACGGCGAGGTCGATATCGTCGTGCTCAGTCCCAGCGGGAATATGCTGCTGATGGAAGTCAAAGCTGGTCAGGTGTTGCTGCGGGAAGGCGGGATTTTCAAGCGCTACGGCCAGCAGGAAAAAGATGTCTTGCGGCAATGCCGTGTTCAATATGCGGGCATGGTGTCGCGCCTGAAGCAAGCCGGGTTGCATCCGTATCTGGTCAATAGTCTGGTGCTGCCGGATTATCATGTTCCGGCTGGTCAAGTGGTGTCCATTCCGCGCGAGCGCATCATCGCAGCCGACGAATACGATCAACTTCCAAATCGCGTTCAGGCGTTGCTGGCATCGGGTAATGGCACGGCTTGCGTGGAAGATGTGCGCCGATTTTTGTGCAATGAGTTTCAGGTCATCCCGTCTATCGCAACTTTGCGAGATCAATTGCATGGCGCAACCCAACGGTTGTCGGATGGGTTGGCGGTGTGGGTGCCCAGAATTTCGCATCCTTCCGGCGTAATGCGCATCCAAGCCACCGCAGGTTCAGGTAAAACACAGCTTGCCTTGCGCTTGCTCGAAGATGCCGCTGCCACGAAAGAGTCGGCGCTGTATGTTTGCTACAACCGGCCACTGGCTGACATCATGGCGGGCATTGCGCCTGCCCGTGCTACCGTGGCCAGTTTTCATGAGCTGGCGGTGGAACATTATCGCCGCCATCATCAAGAGCCGGATTTCAGCAATGCCGGAGTATTCCAACTGGCGGCGGATACCTACCACCAGGATAGCGATGACTTCGCACCGAAATACGACTTGCTGGTGATAGATGAAGGGCAGGATTTTGATCCGCAATGGGTTGCCAGCCTGCTGCGATTGCTAAAACCAACGGGGCGTTTATATCTGATGGAAGATGACGCGCAACGCCTGTACGACCGCGAAGCATTTGATCTTTCAGAAGCGGTGACGCTGACTTGCAGCGACAATCATCGCAGCCCTCGCGCCGTGTGCCAGGTCATCAATGCGCTTGGCCTGGTATCGCCCCCCATTCTCAGCAAAAGCCCTTATCAGGGTGAGCTGCCGGAGTTCAGCCGTTACGATTCCGATGCGACATTGATTGAGCAAACCGAATTGGCGGTGAATGGATTGCTGGCGCGGGGCTTTGCTCTGGGCGACATCGTGATTTTGACTGGTCACGGGCGCAGCAAATCGAAATTGTTGAATGCTCAACGCATTGGCCGTTTCACGACACGCAGATTTACTGGCGCCTATTCGCGTGAGGGTAATCCAGTCTGGAGCAATGGCGATTTAATGGTTGAATCCATCTACCGCTTCAAAGGTCAAAGCGCCCCCGCCATTATATTGAGCGAAGTGGATTTTACCGAACTGACCGATCAAGAGCGCCGCAAGCTGTTCGTCGGCATGACCCGAGCACAACTCAATTTGCAAATAGTGCTTTCCGCTCAAGCCGAAGCCTGTTTTGCGAGCGCATTGGGTTGATTCCGGCACAGAATATGATTGTTGCTGCCGCGTATAGTCTTTCTCTGCGCCAATGCGACACAATGCGTCGCGTTAATCTGGTTTAATGTAACACTCGTAAACGCCAAAGAGCATAGATCACACTGGCCAATCCACACCCACACCATGAACAACACACAAACAAAACATCACGGCCTTTCCAAATCGCGCCTCTTGCTGCATCGGCAATGCCCGAAGCGTCTGTGGCTGAAAGTTCATCACCCGGAATTGGAAGAGGTGGATGATGGCAATCAGGCGCGATTTGACACGGGCACGTATGTCGGCGAAGTGGCGCAGCAGCTTTATCCTGATGGGGTGCTGATTGAAGGTGATGATCTTGGACAGGCCATTATTGATACCCAGGCGATTCTGGCTGGCGATAAACGTCCGATTTTCGAGGCAACGTTTCAATCTGACGGGCTGCTGATCCGCGCCGATCTATTACTGCCAGACCTGGATGGCTTTCGCATGGTGGAAGTCAAATCGTCCGCAAGCGTCAAAGATTACCATCTGACCGATGCAGCCATTCAAAGCTGGGTTGCGCAACAAGCGAAACTGCCGCTGACCAGTGTGGAAATTGCTTATATCGACACTTCATTTGTCTATCCAGGTGGGGGCGACTACCAAGGTTTGTTCCACTACGCCGACATCAGCGACCAGATTGCAGGCATGAAGGCCGAGGTTCCCGATTGGATTATCGCCGCGCGTGAAACTTTGTCCGGCGATGAGCCTTGCATTGCTCCTGGCGCTCAATGTGACACGCCATTCGAGTGCCCATTTTTTGGCTACTGCTCGCCAAGTATTGAGATGAAGGACGCATTCCCGCCAGAAGTCTTGCCGTATGGCGGCACGTTGGCCGCTACGTTACGTGCAGAGGGGTACACCGACTTGCGGGATGTGCCTGAAGAACGTATGGAAAGTTGGAAGCATCAGCGTGTCTGGCGAGTAACAAAGAGCGGTGAGCCTGAACTGAACCCGGAAGCAGGAAAGCTGATTGCCGCTCTCCCTTACCCGCGCTATTACATCGACTTTGAGACCATCAACCCTGCTGTGCCGGTTTGGGCTGGCACACGCCCCTATATGCAAGTGCCATTCCAGTGGTCGTGCCATATTGAAACAGCCAAAGGCGTAATGACACAATGTGCATTTTTAGCTGATGGACAAAGCGATCCGCGCCGCCCTTTTGCCGAAAGCTTAATTGATGCGGTTGGCACTGACGGCCCGATCTTCGTTTACAACGCCCCGTTTGAACGGAGCCGAATGCAGGAGATTGCGGAGTATTACCCTGATCTTGCCCCCGCACTGCAAGCCGCCATTGATCGCATCGTCGATTTGCTGCCGATTGCGCGTGAGCATTACTACCACCCTGAGATGCGCGGCTCGTGGTCAATCAAGGCTGTCCTGCCAACCATCGCGCCAGACTTGGCTTATGACAATTTGGAAGTAGCGAATGGCGGCATGGCACAAGAAGCTTTTGCCGAAATCATGCAACCCGAAACTTCGCCAGACCGCCGCCAGCAATTACAAAATGCGCTACTGCTGTATTGCGAACGGGATACGCTGGCAATGGTGCGGATTGCTCATTACTTTGAAGGCAGCGCTTGAACATCCAAGATAAAACCATTCCTGTTGAAAAATTGGTCGTCGCCATTTCATCGCGCGCCTTATTCAATCTGGATGAGAGCCATGCGCTGTTCGAGAAAGAGGGGGTGGATGTGTATTGCCGCCACCAGGTTGAGCACGAGAATGTGCCGCTTGATCCGGGAGTGGCGTTCAGCCTAGTGAAAAAACTTCTGGCACTCAACGAGCGCAACCCAGCCAATCCTCTCGTTGAAGTGATTCTGCTATCGCGCAACAGCGCCGATACCGGGCTGCGCATATTCAATTCAATCCAGCATCACCAGCTCGACATCGGGCGTGCTGCGTTTACAAGGGGCGAGAGCACATACCCTTACATTTCAGCCTTCGGCGCGCATTTATTTCTTTCTGCTGAACCTGATGATGTGCGCAAGGCACTGGACGCCGGGTTTGCCGCCGCAACGATTTTGCCTTCAGCTTTAACCCCATCAACAGCCACGACCAACCCGGCGCAGTTGCGCATCGCGTTTGATGGTGATGCGGTGCTGTTTTCGGATGAGTCGGAGCGGATATACAAGGAATCCGGGTTAAATGCGTTTCAAGACAACGAGGCAGCGGCCGCCAGAAAGCCTCTACCCGGCGGACCATTCAAGAACTTCCTCGCCATGCTGCACCGGATTCAATTGGATTATACGGCAGATATTTCACCCATCCGTACCGCGCTTATCACCGCACGCGGCGCACCAGCGCACGAACGAGTTATCCGCACCTTGCGGGCATGGAATATCCGCATCGACGAGGCGTTATTCCTTGGAGGAAAGGATAAGGGCGAATTCCTGAAAGCATTCGGGGCGGATATTTTCTTCGACGATCAGCAGAAACATTGTGAATCTGCACGCCAGCATGTTGCCACCGGGCATGTGCCGCATGGCGTGGCGAATGAGTAGCAGTTAGTGTTTTCAGCTTGCTGGGAAGATTAAGAACATCTTGATTTCTTTAGATTATTTTTAGATGGCTCACCTCGCCATTATCCTTTTTAGTAGGGCTCGACCATGTTCTTCGTAAAACAATCCGATGTCAGCGTCGAATTCGATGGGAATGAAAACAGGTTCATTTCTCCGCTTATACACAGCAACACCAGACTCTTCTGCTTTTTTTTCATCCAATAAATTCCGAACAGGGCTATACGGGATCAGAACAGTCTCGGCCAAGTCGGAAATTTCAAATGGAACATCGCGCCGGGATGGAATTCCGCTTTCAGTGCGAGATAAAATTTGATTAAGTTGTGCGGTCAATATCACAGCAATCTTGGAGTCGACGGCAAAGCGATACAATTCCCTCATGCTGTTTTCATGCTTATTCTGAATTTCAGCTTGATCAGTGGCATCAAACCATCCGTCGATTACGACTAAGCCAATGCGATTTTTACTGTGTGTTGCTTCAAGCTCACTGATCAGCTCTTTTGTAGAACCAGGTTTGTCATCCTTTATGGAGATTGGCGCACCAAGCAAATTATCAAGCGCGTGCGTGATTTTCTCCCAGTCATCGTCAACCAATCCCCCCATCATGAGCACCTGAATGGGGATTTTGCCAAACTGCGCAATGAGCCGCATTGTTGCATTGCAATCTTTTTTCTGCGAATCAACAATGACAGTAGTAATCTTTTGTTCCAGCGCGGCATGTAGCGCAATGCTTAGAGCCAAGGAAGTTTTTCCGTGCAATATTTTAGATGATATTAAAGTGATGCACCCATAGGGTATTCCTTTGATTTCATTATCCAATCCTGAGAATCCAGTCCGAATGAAATTATCGTTTGATAATTCAGGACGGTAAATCTCGTACATTTCTTCTATATAATCAATGCAATCGGTTAGTCTTAATGACATTCGATGGATCATTTCCCCCCCCCATTTTCGCGCTATATTGCCGCATCTATATGACAGCATGTGTCGTAGCAAATATGGTGAGCAGGTTTGCACGGCTTTTCGCTCGTGGAGCGGGAGCTATTTTACCGGGCAGGCTACACAGAGGTTAGTCTCAAGGAGGGGTAGGGATCAATTTTAGGAGTGCAGGGTTTGGAGCTTGGCGTAAATCTCTCGCAGTTCAACGCAGCCATTCAACTTGAATCAGCCCTTCTGCTTCGATCGGGTCTAGCTCATGGTGGTCTGCGCTGACCAGTTTGAGATTGCGCGTTTCTGCGATAGCCAGTGCAATCGCGTCAGCCAATGAGAGTCGGCCACGCGCTTTCCAACGGGCGGCGGCTAGCCATTCAGTCTCTGTCAGCGCCCACAAAATTTCGATGTTGACATCCGATACCAGGCGCAATGTCATGGCTGCCGCTTCGTTATTTTTACTGCGACGCACGGCATCGTAGGCAACTTCCAGTGTGTTGATGGTGCTCATGTACACTGGTGTATCGCCGGACAAGATAGCTTCGACCCGTTGCGCTCCTGGCTCGTCATTTAGCAGAGCAATAAGTGCGCACGCATCGAGGAGGTAGCCTTTCATGGCATTTCTTCCAATCTGATTTCTGCGGCTTTGTTGGCGATGAATTCATCCACGCTCGACAGCATTCCTTTCATGGCGCCGCGTGCGGGTATTTTATTGAGGCGGGTGGAAGAGGGTGAGCCGTTTTCATTGGAGGCTTCAAGCAGCGTAACTAGAACGCGCCGCATCCCGCTGATTTTTACGGGTTCGGTAAAATGGATATGGCCGCTTTCATCCAGCGTGGCTTCAAGGGTTTGCATCATGTTGGTCTCCTGATAATTTGAGATTTGTTGCATACTATAGCGTATCCAACTTGGCTATGCACTTTTCAAACTGACAACATTGGATGCGCTCAGAATTGCTTCCAATCTGTCGCCCAGTTTATTCCATGCGTCGCGTTTTTCATCGGCGTAGTCGTCGAGCAAATATACCCGGTCAACTTTAGAGCCGATCACGTGATTCTGGCAAAGGTTGATCACCTCTCTGCTAATTTTCAATTTCTGCATGAGAGTTGCGCCTGTTCTGCGTAGGTCGTGTGGCGTCCATTCTTCATCACCGACAACAAGATTGTTATTTTCAGCCCGGCATTTGAGCTTTCGGGTGCGGCTCTTGAATTTCACTTGTCTATCACCCACCTGTTTACTGACGGTTTTTACGCAGACATGCCCCTCTTTGAAGCGTGCCGGAAATGCCCATTTGCTATCGCCTGTCAGGGCGTGCAGTTGTTTGAATTGATCGAAGGTGAAGTCGGATAGGTAAATAAGTTGAGTGCATTTTCTGCCGCGCTCGCCTTTGGTATTCTCCGCTGGAATAAACCATGTTCGCTGCTCTAAGTTTACATGCTTCCATTCCGTCATCAGCAATTCACCGATGCGACAAATAGTCCCCAGACACAACCACAAGGCGATCTGCGCTTCTTTCTTTAAAGGTCTTTCGGAAGTACGTTTATTTTCAGCATCAGCATAGATAGATTCAGATTCGTCAAATATCTGCTTGAGTTTGCAAATTTCTTCAATACTCAATTGCCGAGTACGCTCTTTGGTGTAATTAGCGGGGACTAATTTTTCGATTTCCACCAATTCATCGGGATTGCAGTCGATCAGAAGAGCGCGCCACGGTTTGCGCTTTTCTGCCCAGCGCAGCATTTGCCCGATGTCTTTGGATAATTCAACCGCTGTGGCCACCTTGCCGGTGGCGATGATTGCGTGGTGTGTGATGAGTTCCGCATCGCTGATGAATTCGAGTAAAGCTGGTGCAATTTCTGCAAACTTGGGTTCATCTCCCAAGAGTTCCTGCTTCAGGCCATGCACTGCCACAGCACCATCACTAACATCGCGTTCTGGATTTATACATTGGTAAAAAATACGCCCTGATCTTTTGCTATTAATCAGCTCGACGCAGGCCAGTTCAACGATGCGATCTCCCTGCATTGCATCAAGCCCTGTGGTTTCAGTTGAAAGTACAATTTGACGCAGATTGTTGACGGTACTATTCGCATGTCCAGTGGCAGCAAAGGCCGCGCGTGGAAGCCCTATAGCAGTCGTGATGGCGGCCATTTGCAAGAATGAACGACGATTCATGGTGACTTCTTTTTCTGGTAATTGTTACCCGTGAATTATGGGTAAGTGAAGTTATTATCCAGATTGGTGAGTCAATATATGTCGCAGATAAAATAGAGGATTATGCAGGTTGACCGTCCGGTTTGGAGCAAGCCGAAGTCGCCTATGTGTCGGTTGCTGCAGGTCACGAAAGGCAGCTTCCGGGCATCCTAGTCTCTAAGATTTATTGTATAACCAGAACCGTGTAATATGCCGGTCACTAGATAGTTTTGCTATGTTTAATTATGAAACTTCCAAATGGGGCGAGTGCAGTTGTTGACATAGAAAAATTGCAGGACTACTGTTTGTCCTCGCAACATCCGGAAGGACGGCATAAGGCGAGAGTTTTCTTATCTGCGCTGGGAATGACCGCCGCTGATGCAGGCAAGTTGCGTGAAATTCTGCTATCAGCAGTTGCGGTGAATAACGAGGTTTCCATGACCAGCGCTGACAAATATGGTTGCCGCTACTCAATGGATGTCGTTGTAACTTGGGGTAGTCGTGAAGCGCTTGTTAGGAGCGCATGGATTATCAAGACAGGGGAGGAGTTCCCCCGTTTAGCCAGTTGTTATGTATTACGAGGTGCCGTATGAAGACATTAGAAGTCGTCGCGCTGACCAACGATGTTCCAGAGAAACATCTTCGCCGTGGCCAGGTCGGAACAGTGGTGGAAATGCTTGCCTCAGGTGTGGTGGAGGTTGAATTCGCCGACTTGAATGGGAATACTTACGCCATGTGTGCAGTGCCTGAAAGCAATCTGCTGGTTTTGCATCACATTCCAGACGCGATTGCGGCCTAGGCCTAGAATTCCCTTGCCGGACTTTTGCCGGACTCTGTTATGCATCGTTGTGCGCTGTAGTGCATGGTTGTAACGGAAGACCGCAGCGCGGGTTAATAAAATCAATATGTTACAACGAATAAATCAGTCGACATCCAAGGGGTCGTTGGTTCGAGTCCAATCGTGCCTACCAAAAAAACAAGGAGTTAGGTGAATAGCCTGACTCCTTTTTCATTTCTGCGCTACCCCTGCGCTACCGAGTTAATCAAACAAACGGTAATCCTCGTGCCCAAAATTCAGATGTATATAGGGTAATACCGCAACCTCAATTCTCAATGCAGCATATTACTTTGGCTGTTTTCCTCGAACTCGGTCTGCCCACCAAATTCAGCTTTGAGCATACTGCCCATCCTGTCGGCTGCATTACAGAAGTACCCGAAGGCATCTGTCACATGTTCCTCACTTTAAGGCCGGAAAAGAACTCCGGGAACGTGTGGACTACGATTGACTATTGTTATTTATAACCTATTAGGTTACATTATACTATGGAAAAAAAAACCACATTACGCACTATCTGAGGTTCAACGAGTTGTTGAAGAGAGGGGCGTTAATGCTTTCACTGCTACCGCGTTGAAAGGAGTAATGGTATTAGGGCTTTCCTATGAATAGGCTGTAGTTGTGGTACTGGGGCTGAAACAGAAGGACTTATACAAGAGCATGACCACGAATGGCGATCACAAAATTTGGCAGGACGTATATCACGCGACACTGAAGACAGGCTTGGTGGCTTACATCAAGTTTACGTTGCGTGAAAACGGAACCGTAGTGATCCAATTTAAGGAGAAATGAAATGAAACACCTGTGTCTGAATTGTGAGAACGGCGACATGGTTCGCAGCAAGAAGGATTGTGAGATTGAGTATCGTACTCGCCGCGTTACTATTCGTGCGGTGGACGGTTGGCATTGTCCTGAATGTGGCGAAATCGAGTTTGCTAATAACGAAGGCGTACGGTACGCAGAAACAATGGAAAATTTGCGGAAGAAAGTCGATGCGGAAGAATCAGCCGAGCTTGTACGTATTCGCAAGAAACTCAAACTTTCACAGAGGCGCGCTGCTGAAATCGCTGGCGGGGGCGTTAATGCATTTTCCAGATATGAGAATGGAAAAGCAAAACCAGTTGCGGCGGTGGTAAATCTGTTCCGGATATTGGATAAGCATCCAGAACTGATCGACGAAATTCCAGCCTAATGGCATGCTCATAAAAATCTATAGGTAGAATTCTCTTGCCGGACTCAGCCAGAACAACGAGAGTGTCCTGAATTTTGTGTAAACGGAATTCGTTAATGCTGCGGCATCCTGTCACCGAACTGAATGGTAAAACGATTGAGCGCCGCTTTCCAGTCCCTCAGAACAACAGGCCGACGATCCACCCATTGCGCGAGATGTTCACTGGATAGGTGCGCATACTTTTGCACCATCTCAGGCGAAGCCCCCCGCCCAACTCCTATAACACATGTAACGGAGTGCCTTCTTGAATAAGCTTCGGTCGTTGCACGAACAAGCATCAAGCTAATTTTACTGAGTGTGCTGCATACTATACACTTGCAGGCAACTTGAAAGGACAAACTGTGCAT
>Ga0315281_10014003_pt1 | contig 10830 bp, 6 predicted proteins | sample YL17G07_0_MG_FD_204540 | JGI IMG/M metagenome (GOLD analysis project Ga0315281, IMG submission 204540) | Sediment microbial communities from Yellowstone Lake, YNP, Wyoming, USA - YL17G07_0 | ecosystem: Environmental > Aquatic > Freshwater > Lake > Sediment | place: USA: Wyoming | collected... | reverse complement strand
GTGCAGCCGAAGCGGATGCTGTTCTCGAGAATCAGCGAGAAGCTGCAGAAGGCGGGGCCGCGCGCGGCGCCCGCGCCACCGGGCGAGAAGACGATGTCCTTGGGGTTGATGCTCTGGATGACGAAGTTGTCGTACTCGACGTGGAACTCGTAGGCGCCCAGGCCGTCCTCGACGGAGTCGCCGTCCTGGTCGCCGGTGTGGACGTTGACGGCGTGCTCGATGACGACGAGGTCGCCCTCACCCGGTCCGGCGCAGGGGCCGGTGGTGCACAGCCACAGGTTCGCCGCAGGGAACGTCTGGTCGGCGTTGTTCGCGTTGCCCTCGGGCACCTTGATCAGCCCGGGGTGCGGCGTCGGAGTGGGCGTCGGCGTGTCCGTCGGCGTGTCCGTCGGCGTGTTTGTCGGCGTGAAAGTGTTTGTCGGCGTGTTTGTCGGCGTGAAAGTGTTCGTCGGCGTATTTGTCGGCGTGAAGGTGTTTGTCGGTGTCGGGGTCACGGTCGGCGTGTCCGTGGGTGTTCGCGTGCCCGTCGGCGTGTTCGTCGGCGTGAAGGTGTTCGTTGGTGTCGGGGTCACGGTCGGTGTGTTGGTGGCCGTGTCCGTCGCGGTCGGCGTTGCTGTGTTGGTTGCTGTCGGTGTGTCCGTGGCGGTCGCCGTGGCGGTCGGGGTGTCGATCGGCGTGTTCGTAGCGGTAGGCGTCTCCGTCGGCGTGGCGGTGGCCGTCGGAGTGTCGGTCGGTGTATTCGTAGACGTTGAGGTGCCCGTCGGAGTGTCGGTCGCCGTGTTCGTCGGCGTGTAGGTGTTCGTCGGCGTCGGGGTCACCGTCGGCGTGTTCGTCGGCGTCCGGGTCCCCGTCGGCGTGTCGGTCGGCGTCGGCGTGGTCGTCGCCGTCGCGGTATTGGTCGGCGTGTTGGTGGCCGTGTTTGTCGGTGTGCTTGTCGATGTACTGGTCGCGGTGTTGGTCGGCGTCGGCGTGGCTGTCGCTGTCGAGGTGGCAGTCTTCGTCGGTGTCGGCGTGGAGACGGCGCCCGGCTGGAAGCTGCGGTCCTGGTTCTTGTTCCCGGCATCGTCGAGCTGCTGCATGCGCATGTGCACGGGCGCGCCGCTGATGCTGGCCACGCCCTGGCCGGCACCCCAGTACGCGCTGTCCGCGAGGTGGCCGCCCCAGACGAACGCCACCGCGCTACCCGAGTTGACGAACGTGACCGTGACGTCGGCCGTGCTGCTACCCGACCCAAAGACCAGCGGGCTGTGCACGACCGAGCTGATGGACGTGATCGTGCCGCCGTAGATGCCCAGGCAGCGCGTTACACCGCTCGCCGTCTCGGCGCCCGCCACGGTCAGCGTCGGCGCCGCGAAGGCGTCGCTGGGGAACGCGAAGCACTGCGTCGGCTGGACCGGCGGCGTGCCGGCGATCGGGCACAACGCCGGGGCGGCGGACGATCCGGAGCACACGTCGGCGTTGGTCTGCGTCACGTTGTACTTCGTCAGGAAGTCGAACGCCTTCACCCCCGACTTCGAGAAGTCGTAGTTGATGTGGAAGGTGTGTGTCGTGTTGTTCGTGGGGAACCCGTCCATGTCCAAGCGGAACGGGATCGACTGTCCCTCGGCGTACGCCGAGTTGGAGGAGTTGAGGTCGCCGTTCTGCCAGTCGCAGTGCAGGTCGATGAACGCGGGCGAGCCGTTCGAGCACTGGTCCAGGTTCGGGATGATGGCGTCCTCGAACATCGTCAGCGCCAGCAGGTTGGCGTGGTTGGTGTCCGACGTCCGGAAGACCTCCACGGTGTAGAACCCGGGCATCTGCTGCAGGATGTAATCGAATGAGAAGGTGCCGTTCGCCGCAGCCACGACGCTGTCGTACGGCGCGGGCGGGATAGGCGAATGTGATACGGCAGTGACGACTGACGCGTCCGGCCGGATCACCACGACGTCGTACTGAACACTGGCGTTCATGCCGCTTGCCGTGATGTGGACGGTGCTGTCGGGCGTGTAGAAGGGGGCGTCGGTGAAGACCTGGGGGTTGGTTTCAAGGGTGGCGCGCAGGTAGAAGCCGAAGACGGCTATCAGCGCGACGGCCAGCGCGACCCCGCTCATGCGTAGTGTTCGGCTGTGAACCACTGGAATGCCCCCCACTCGTCCGCACCGGCTCCGCGTACGCACATGGCTCCCCGTCGGGACGCGCACGTGTATTGGAAACGGACAACTGGCGGGGTTGTCTGGGCGATACTAAGACTAATATGGCGGCCTGTCAACTGCATACGGAGCGGATTTTGAACGCGCGATATCGAATCACTGTGAAGTTGCGCGAACTTGACAACACGGGCGCCGATCTCACCCCGGGCGATGGTCCGGTGCGCCGTGCGCCACGGCTTCCGCCGACAGCGCCCGAAACTCGCCGTGCGATTCCGCCACGACCCGGCCGATGCCCCCGCCGGCGAACCGCAGCACCGCCGCCGAGGTCAGTCCGAACAGCACCGCGCAGCCCATCATGACCGCCGGCAGACCGGCGTACGCGGCGGCGCCCGACGCGACCAGCGCGGCGATCGGCATCGTGCCGTTGAACGTGATGCCGTTCAGCGACATCACCCGGCCCCGGTACTCGGCGGGCGTTGACTCCTGGATCATCGTTTGGAACAGCCCCAGTTGCGACGAGAAGGCGATCGAGAGGAACGGGAACGCTGCGATGGCCACCCAGGGCTGCCGCGTGACCGCCAGGATCACCAGCGCGACCGGCCCCGTTGCCGCCCCGAGGCAGATGCGGAACACCCGCCACTCCTTGTTCCACCAGATCAGTACGAGCGCGCCCAGCAGCGACCCCAGCCCGGACCCCGCCCATGCGAGACCAAGCACGCCCGGGCCTTCGTGCAGGACGTTCTTCACGTAGAACGGCGTCATCACGGCTGACATCGGGAACAGGAACGTCGTGTTCAGCCCCGTCAGCAGCAGCATCGTGCGGACGTTGGGGCGGCCGCGCACGTGCGCCAGCCCCGCCTTCAGTCCCTCGATTGCCGACATGTGCTGCATCGCGGTGTTGGGGCGCGGGCGGTGCCTGATGATCAGCAGGCTCAGGATCACCGCCACGAAGCTGGCCGCGTTCAGGAAGTACGCCGCCGCGAGGCCGAAGGCGCCGACCGCCGCTGCCGCCACGGCGGGCCCGACCATGCGCGTGCCGTGGAACGTCGACGAGTTCAGCGCCACCGCTTGGCCGATCTTGTCGGGTGGCACCAGCTCCGGCATGAGCGCGCCATACGCCGGCATGTCGTAGCCGAAGGCGATGCCCAGCACGACCGTGGCCACGATCAGCATCCAGTACTCGACTGCGTCCGTCAGCACGGCGACGCCGATCGCGAGCGCGCCGACCATCATGACCGCCTGCGTCACGATCAGGATGCGCCGCTTCTCCATGCGGTCCGCCAGCACACCGCCGAAGAGCATCACGATCAGGCTGGGGGCGGCGTTTGCGAAGTTCAGCGCGCCGAGGGCAAAGGCGGAGTTCCAGAGCTGGAGCACGAGGTAGCCCTGGGCCACCATCTGCATCCAGGTGCCGACCATGGAGATCGCCTGGCCCGTCCAGACGACGCGGAAGTCGCGCTCACGCAGCACGGAGACCGACTCGGGCAGGCGAAAGCGGAATCGCGGGGCGGCGGGTGCGGTCGTGGTGGTCGTTGCCATGAGCGATCAGCCTAGCATGGGGCCGATCAAAGCGCGGCTAGGTGATTCCCCCAAGTTGCCGGGCGGAGGGCGGCTTGTTAGCATGGCAGCGCACTCCATAGCCGCGACACGTGGGGCCGTAGCTCAATTGGGAGAGCGCAACACTGGCAGTGTTGAGGTTAGGGGTTCGAGCCCCCTCGGCTCCACCATCTAGCAGATTCTGGAACGGCCCCTCAGTGGGCCGTTTCGCCGTTTCCCGCGGCGCTTTGATGGCACCCGTGACAGCAACCGGGGCCAACGCGGCGCGGACGCATCAGGCGTCGGCCCCCGGGGTGGCCGGTGGTGTCGCGGCCGTCTCGTCCGCGGTCGACACCCAGTTGAGCACGGTCTGCCAGGTGCCTCGCTGGCCGATGAAGTAGACGGCGCTCAGGGCGATCGGAGTGACGTAGAGCATGGCGTGTTGCACGAAGGCGAAACTGGCGGCGTCGCTGCGGCCGACGCCGAAGACGTTGACAAGGGACTCGATGGCGATGGCGTGGAAGACGCCGACATACCCTGGTGACGATGGGACGATGGCGCCAAGCGATGTCGCGCACATGACGAACAGGCCCGCGCTCAGTGGCACGCTCAACCCGAAGGCGCGCATGACGATGAACATCACGAGCGCGGACGCCAGCCATGACACGACGCTCCAGATCAGTGCCTGGGCCATGACACGCGGGCGGTGGATGACGGAGAAGCCGTCGAGCGCCGTCTCCGCCAGGCGATCGGCGCGATCGGGCAGACGCGCCGGCAGCCGGCGGGTGAAGAACCGCAAGATGCCCAGGGTGCGTTCACGTGCGGCCGCGGCGATCGCCAATACGATGATGATGCCAAGGAACGCAGCGCCGAGTAGCAGTGCCGGCCCGCGCGCCCAGGCGGGCGCATCGATGAACGGCAGCGTGACCATCAGGATGAGCACCACCGTGACGGTGTCGAGTGCGCGTTCAAGGACGATCGTGGAGAGGGCCTGGCCCGGGTCTGTGGATTCGGTCTGGCAGATCAGGTAGGCGCGGCCGATCTCGCCCATACGGAGGGGAAGGAGGTTGTTGAGCGCGTAGCCCACGGTGAGAGCGCCGAACACATTCCACGAGCGCAGCCCGGTGCGAGGCGCAAACAGCACCTTCCAGCGGATGGTTCGCGTGACGAAAGAGGCGATGAGGATCGCCAGCGCGAGCGCGAGCAAGAGATAGTTGGCGTTGGCGATGGCGTGGCGTACTTCTCCCCAGTGCAGGCCGCGGAACGCGAGGGCCAGCGCGGCGATGCTGACTATCGTCCCGAACCACACAAGCGGGTGGCGCACGAAGCGCGCGATGCTCATCGCGGGAAGAAGCGCTCGGCCGGGACGATCTCACGCGCGGGACCGAGCGGGGTGCGCCAGTAGAGGATCGCGGTCGCGCCGCCACGGCGATTGAGCAGCCGGAATTCGATGCTGTGGCGGCCGCTGGTCAGCGGCAAGGTGGCACCCGCCTTCGGCGTGACCGGAACGGCCTGGCCGTCGATCGTGAGGCTCCCTTCATCCATCGCCTCGAACTCAAACGTGTAGTCGCCGGTCGCCGGCGCATCGAGGAATCCGGACCATGTTGCGGTGAATGGACGCGCCACCTCATCAAGTTCTGAGTGAATGCGGACGCCGACAAAGGGATCGAGCCAGACGAGCTTGGGATCGCCTTGCCAGTTCTCGCCCGCGTAGAACGACGCGATGAGCCCGTGCCCTTGCAAGGGGTAACTGAGGAACGCCGTTGGCGGGACGAGCTTGCCGTCCCAGGACAGGGCGGTGTCGCCGGGCCGCTCGATGTGAGCCTCCACAGTGAGCAGATGATCGCCCTCATAGAGCCGGCCGGTGTAGGCGAGCGTGTCGGCGCCTTCCGCGACGACCGCGCCATCGAGGATGATGCGGCCGGTGCCCGGAATGGCAAGGGAGAGCGTGTAGTCCCGGTACTTGGGCGCGCGCAACACGCCGGTCCAGGTGGCGTCAGCCGGCACGCTTACGGGCGCTGCATCGGTCCAGTTGAGATTGAGGGACGATTCTCGTCGGCTCACGACGGCACCGGTGGCGGAGGTGTACGTGGCATCCAGGCCGAGGAATGCCGTCACCTGGTCGCGAGGGATCATTGCCTCGTAGGCAACGACCGGAGCGGCCATGTTCGGCGGCGTGAAGGAACGGAAGGTGGCGTTGGGGTACAGGGCTTGGAGCCACGCCTCGAACGGCGCTTTTGTCGCGTCGAGCAGGTAGACCATGTCGTTGGGCGTCGCCGCGGGTATGTCGATGGGCCACTCGAACCGCGCGGCGGGTGGTGCCGGGAAATCGGGGTTGAGAAACCGAATTGTCGGTTGGCCCTGGAGCACAGCGGCAATACGATAGTCGGCACCTGGGCCGATGCGCTTGATCTCCTTCGCGACGACGGTGGCGTCGGTCGAATACTCGGACCACGAATCGGCGCGCACCAGTTGCACGTCGAAGTAGTCATGGAAGTTCTGCCTCGCGGCCCCGGTCAGCAGGACGACGGTCACCGTCGCGGCGGTGCAGAGCAGCGTGGCTCCGGCGACGCGGTCGCGCTTCCGCGGTCCGGGCGTTCCGCTGGGGCCAACCGGCTGTGCGTGGGAGGCGGCCGAGGCCACGCGCCAGAGTTGGGCCAGGGGTAACGCGGCCAGCATGGCGATGGCGGGCGTGATAGCGACCGTACGATACGCCTGCGGCGCCTCGAAGTCGACCGACCAGATGCCGCTCTGCAGCGTGACGGCGACCCAGATGAGCAGCAAGAAACATGACGAGCTCTTGATACGCCAGAACGCGTATCCCGCGCCGAGCACGAACAAGAAGCCAGTGAACGTGTCGAGCATGGGCGCGCCCGGGATGTTGTGGCGCCCGTTTCTATCGCCCCTGGAGCTGAACATCAGGAGGTGCTTCTTGGCCGACCTGAATGCGACGTGAAGCGCCTCGCTCGTCGATCGGTTCTTGGTGATGGAGACGGTGTCCGCCCGCTGGTTGAATTGGTCCCAGTGGTGGAGCGCCCAGTCACCCAGCGGCGCATAGACGATCACCGCGCCCAGCGCGAAGATGCGAAGGCCGGTGGCGAGCCGGGACCATGGCAACACGCGCTCGAAGACGCCGTGATGGACGAGATAGAGCGCGATCACGACGGGAACGAGCACGAATGAGTAGTAGGTCTGGAGCCCGACGGCCACCATCACGCCGGCTGCCGCGAAGTTCCAGAGCCCCTTGCCGCGGAGTCCGCGGACGAGAAAGTAGAACGTGGCGACCATGAAGAGCGGCGAGAAGATCCCGTGCATGGCAAACCGGCTGAAGTTGACGTGCCAGCGCATGACAGCCAGGAAGAACGCCGCGAGCACGCCAACGCGGTGGTCAAAGAGCTCGCGTGCGAGCAGGTAGACGAACACGACGTTCAGCATCCCGACGATCGCGGTCACGACCCGCAGCGACGTGATGCTGTTGCCGAGAAGCTTGAGCGCGGCGGCAAACACATAGAAGACGAGCGCCGGCAACTGGGTCTGTCCGCTGATGAAGATCGGGTGGTCGCCATCGAGGATACGGCGCGCGATGATGCCGTTCTGCGCCTCGTCGAACCAGATGCCGTACGGCAGCGAGCGAATCTCGTTGAGGCGAAACACGGCGGCGAGTCCGAAGGCGGCCACGAGCAGGGTCCACCACAGTGCCGACTGCGTCGCTCGCGAGACCCGGGCGGCCGCGTACGGGGCAGGCTCGGGAACTCCGTCGCCGGCCGGCGGGGGCTTCCCGGACCAGTTCGCCGCCGGTGTGCGTCGTCCCGCGACAATGAGAAGCAATGTGGCGAGGATGAATCGAACGACAGCCCGGGAGGTGTCCTCGTGATCCTCCAGCATGCGCACGCCGCTGTAGGCGACGAGGAACGCGATCAATGTGGCGGCGACGGCGAGGATGCGGCCGGTCGTGTCCCCCGCGCTAGGGAATCGCGAAAGGGCGTGGAGCCGGTCGCGGACTGTTGTCATTGGCCTCGCGGGCTCTGGCTGACGCTTTCCACTGGCCGCCTGCCGATGCGCGTGCGCGCAGCGTACCAGACCGTGAGCAGCACATACTTGAGCGAATTGGAGACGCTCGCCGATGACGACTCATCGGTGTAGCGGGTTGGGATGGCGACCTCTTCGATGCGGAAGCGGCGCGAGAGGACGGCTTCGATGAGCATCTGACTATCGAACACGAAGCCGTCCGAGTAGTTATGGTAGGCGACGTTCTTCAGGAAGAACCGGTTGTAGGCCTTGTAGCCGCTGTGCAACTCCGAGAAGTGCGTGCCGAGGAGAAGATTCTCCGCGAACGTCGTCACGCGGTTGCCGAGCCAACGATAGAGCGGCATGTGCCCGCGCAACGGATCCCGTGAGTCGCGCAGAAAGCGGGAGCCGAAGGTGAAGTCGGCGCGACCGGCAAGGATCGGCTCGATCAAGTCTGTCAGCATCTTGGGATCGTATTGGTAATCGGGGTGGAGCAGGACGACGACGTCGGCACCGTGACCTAGCGCGGCATCGTAGCAAGTCTTCTGATTTCCGCCGTAGCCGCGGTTCTCGGCGTGCTGGATCGTGCGGATGTTGAGCCGCTTCGCCACCTCGACGGTGTCGTCCGGGCTGGCGTCGTCGACGAGGATGAGTTCGTCGACGGCTTCGAGGGGGATGTCTCGTAGCGTCTTCTCGAGCGTACGCGCCGCCTTATAGGCAGGCATGGTGACGATGATCTTCTGACCGTGAGGCATGAGTGATGCACGCTTCCTAGGAATTGGCGACGCGGCTTCAAACTCTAACGATCGGGGACCCCGGGATGCAACGACCTGGAGAGCCCGATCGCGAAATAACGCGCGGGAGGAGCGCAAGCGACTTGCAGCGCCCTTCCGGCGGCGTGCGGCTTGAGATTCAGAAACGGCCTCCCGGGCGGTGCCGCCGGGCCCTTCATTGCCTTCCCGACACGCCCGCGTTGCGCGTGATACGCTCGGAGGCGGGCTGCGCGCTGGCGGCCGCGTGGCCGCCGAGCGGCGGCGCGAGTCTGGTATGCCGCTGATCGGCAAAGGAAGAACGATGGCCGCGAATCGTATCGGGCAGACGCTATCGCTCCGCGACGGACGACGTCTTGGATACGCCGAATATGGGAAGCCCGACGGCGAGCCTGGCTTCTACTTTCATGGACATCCTGGCTCCCGGCTTGAGGCCCAGTTCGCCGATAAGGCCGCGGTGGACGCGGGCGTTCGCATCATCGCGCCCGACCGGCCGGGCTACGGCCTGTCGGACTTCCAGCCCCATCGGACGATCCTCGATTGGCCGCGTGACATTGAAGAAGCCGCCGATCTGCTCGGCCTGGACAGGTTCACTGTGCTCGGCGCCTCCGGAGGCGGGCCCTACGCCCTCGCCTGCGCTCACGAGATCCCCGAGCGCATCACCAGGGCAGGCGTGGTCAGCGGCGTCGGTCCGTACGATGCACCGGGGGCCACGCAGGGCATGCGCTGGCAGAACCGGATCGGTTTCCAACTCGGCGCGCGGTTCCCCGCGCTGGCGCGGCTCATCATGTGGTCCATGGAGCGGCAGGTGCGCCGCCGTCCCGAACGTACCCTGGATGCCATCGCGCAGGCGATGTCGTCCGTCGACGCTGAAGTTGTGCGCCGGCCGGGGGTGCGTGAGGTTCTGGCGGCGGACATCGCAGAAGCGTTCCGACAGGGCAGCCGGGGTGCGGCGCTGGATGTCGTGCTGCTTGGCAGGCCGTGGGGGTTCCGCCTCGACGGGATCAAGCCCGTCGTGCTTCTCTGGCAAGGAGAAGCCGACGTCCTCGTGCCTCCAGCGATGGGGCGGCACCTGGCCGCCCAGATTCCCAACTGCCACGCGACGTTCTTCCCGGGCGAGGGCCACCTGCTCGTGGTCGACCACATGTCCGAGATCGTCCGGGCATTCGCGCCGTCCGCCGGTGGCGAGGCGGAAGGCGACCGCTAAACGCCGCAGCCGGAGGCGCGCGTCAGGTGCGCAGCGTGGCGGGCCACTGCGTCAGCGCGGACAGGTCCGTTCCGAAGAAAATGCTCTGGCCGCGGTTGCACTCGGTGACGAAGTTCCGCAGGGCGTCGCTGGCGCGCACGTGCGCGGAGATGTCCCCCAGCACGGCGAACTTGAAGCCGTAGTTCGCCGTCTTCTGCAACACCTCTCCGGCGATCCCCGAACGCAGCTGGAAGAACGCCCCATCGAGCCGCGCGGCCGGCTCCACGATCACCGACGCCCGCTGCGTCATCGCCTCCTCGATGAGGCTCCGCGCTCCGTCCGCGTCGCGCACGACGGGGCCGTCCGCGTCGGCGAGCAAGCAGCGCCGTCCTTCGATCTCGACGAGCTGCGCCGTCACGCTGCTGCGCTCCGGCCGGCTTCCAGGCTGGCTACGACGCCGTAGAACGGCTCGGTCGGGACGAGGTGCGTGCCGCGCACCGCGCCGAATCCCGCCTCGCTCATCTGGCGCTCCAGCTCGTCGAGTCGCGGCAGCGGCGAGCAGCCGACGGTGGACTGCAGCGCCAGGTCGAAGTTGCAGGCCGCGATGCTGCTTCCCTGGAACATCGACACGAGCGCGAGCCGGCCGCCGGGGCGCAGCATTGCGCGCAGGTGCCGGAGCAGCGCGACGCGATCATCCGGCGGGATGTAGTAGATGTTGTTGTACGACGTCACCAGGTCGAACGTGCCCACCGCATCGGTGCTTAGTGAGCGGACGTCGCCGGCGCGGATCTCGAACCGGCTGCCGAGGCCCCACGCCGCCATGCGCGCTCTTGTGTCGCCAGCGACCTCGCCGCTCAGATCGACGCCGATGCCGGTCGCGTCGCGGTTGCGCTCTGCCGCGTAGCGCAGGTACACGCCGGAGCCGCACCCCATCTCCAGGAGCCGCACGGGCCCGTGCGGCGGCACGATGTTGCGCACGAAACCGGCCAGGAACGGCTCAAGCACGCGCGACGAGCGCGCGATCACCGTGTCGAATTCGTCCAGGTAGCGGCCCATCTCCGCGCCACGAAGCCGTGGGCCGAACTGCAAGTAGGCCGACGCGTGGTAGCGCATCGTCTCGTCGAGCATGGCGGCCAGCGCATCGTTCGCGGGGTCCGCCAGGGCGCGGATGGAGCGGCCGCGAAGCGCGTAGCGGCCGCCG
>Ga0315281_10014002_pt1 | contig 10830 bp, 8 predicted proteins | sample YL17G07_0_MG_FD_204540 | JGI IMG/M metagenome (GOLD analysis project Ga0315281, IMG submission 204540) | Sediment microbial communities from Yellowstone Lake, YNP, Wyoming, USA - YL17G07_0 | ecosystem: Environmental > Aquatic > Freshwater > Lake > Sediment | place: USA: Wyoming | collected... | reverse complement strand
ATCGCGGCGCCTCGTTCCTGAAGGCGCTGTCGGCCGAATCCTCGATCATGGCCCGCTGCACGGGCAAGACCGACGTGCATAACCTGGAGCCCGAGGATCTGCGCGCCATTTCCGTCGCCACGGCGGAGGCGACGGGCATCCCCTTGGCCGGCGTCCAGTACGCGCGCGGCCACACCGCCCTTCACGCCGCCGAATAGCCGCCCCTCGCAACCGGGGTTTCCCGGCCGCATTATTCGGTTAGACTGCGCCTGGACAATTGGCACCGGGGGAAAGCGGCATGGCGCCTCGCTACGACGCTATCATCGTCGGCGGCGGCCACAACGGCCTTACCTGCGCCGCTTATCTGGCCAAGGGCGGCGAGTCAACCGGGCGCGACAAGCTCAAGGTTCTGGTGCTTGAGCGCCGGCCGATGGTCGGCGGCGCGGCGATTTCCGAGGAAATCTACCCCGGCTTCATCTACTCGACCTGCTCGTATGTTTGCAGCCTGCTGCGGCCGGAGATCATCCGCTTTCTAGACCTGCCGCGCCACGGCCTACAGATCATCCCCTACGAAATCAATTCAATGCCGAATCCGGAAGGCGAAGGCATCATCTATTACTCCGATCACGACCGCACGCGCGAATCCCTGCGCCGCCATTCGGTCCGCGACGCCGAGGCCTACGATTATTACGCCGCCGAAATCAGCCGTCAGTGCCGCTTCATCAAGCCGCTACTGATGATGACGCCGCCCGATCCGACGATCCCGGACCCCTTCGCCCAGAACCGGATCAACCCCTGGGGCCAAAAACGCGACATCGAGGGGTTGCTGCGGATCGGCCGCGAGTTCGGGCGCATGGGCGAGGCGCAGATGTACGACCTCTCTCGCTTCTGGACCATGAGCATCGCCGATTTTCTCGACGAGTATTTCGAGCACCCGCGCTGGAAGGGACTGGCAGCGACATCCGCCATCATCGGCACGGCGCTGGGCCCGCATTCGCCCGGCTCGGCCTATGTCCTGCTGCACCACTATATGGGCGAGGTGGACGGCCAGATCGGCGCCTGGGGCTTTGCCCGGGGCGGCATGGGTTCGGTCAGCAAGGCCATCGCCTCGGCGGCGATGGAGGCTGGCGTCGAGATCCGTACCGATGCCGACGTGGCGCAAATCATCGTCAGGAACGGCCGCGCCGTGGGCGTGGCCTTGACAACGGGCGAGGAGATTTACGCCGGCGCCGTGGTCTCCAACGCCGATCCCAAACGCACCTATTTGAAGTTGATCGAGAAATCCGACCTCGATGCGGTGGACCCCGATCTTCACGCCTATGCCCGCAACTTCAAGATTCGCGGTTCCTCGGGCAAACTCAACATCGCCCTCGACGGGCTGCCCTCGTTTGCCGGATTACCGCGCGAGGCGGCCTGGGGCACGATCGATATCGGCGGCGATTTCGATTACATCGAACATGCTTTCGACGACTACAAGTACGGTCATTGGTCGCGCCGGCCGTTCCTCGACTGCGTCATTCCGACCACGGTCGATCCGACCATGGCCCCGCCGGGCAAGCATTTCATGTCGGTGTTCGTGCAGTACGTGCCCTACCGCCTGGCGCAGGGCCCCTGGACACCGGAGACGAAGGCACAATTCGAGAAAGACGTGCTCGATACCATCGAGAAGAACAGCCCCGGCTTCCGCGACCTTATCTTGCATGTGCAGACCCGCACGCCCTGGGACATTGAGAACGAGGTCGGGCTGACCGAAGGCAACATCTTCCAGGGCGAGTTGACGCTGGACCAGCTTCTGTTCAACCGCCCATTTCCGGGCCTGGGGCAATATCGCGGCCCATTCCACGGCTTCTACATGTGCGGCTCGGGCGTGCATCCGGGCGGTGGTGTCATGGGCGCGCCGGGCGCCAACGCTGCCCGCGAGATCCTGGCCGACTTCCGCCGGGGGTGACGAAATGAGCGCCGCCAACCGCTACGACGCCGCCATCGTCGGCGGCGGACATAACGGCCTTACGGCCGCCGCCTATCTGGCCCAGGCCGGCTTGCGCGTCGTCGTCCTCGAAGCCGGCCGGCAAGCGGGCGGTGCGGCGGCGACGCACGAATTCGCACCCGGCTATCGCGTCTCCTCGGTGGCGCATCTCCTCTACGCGCTTCATCCGCGCATCGTCCGCGATCTCGATCTGGTGCGATTCGGCTTGTCGTTCTGCGCGCGCGACCTGCCGACGCGACTTTGGCCCGATGCCGGGCCGACCATCGATGTTCACCGCGATCGGATCGAGGATCCGGCCGGGCGCCTGAGCCCGGCCGATCGCGAGCGCTGGGCCCCGACCCTGGCGCGGCTCACCCGCCTTGCCTCGGCGCTGGGCCGCTACCTGACGGCAACGCCGCCGCGCCCCGAGTTCTCCGCCAACGACCGCCAGACCAAGATCGCGCTGGCCATGTTCGCGCTCGCCTTGCGCCGGCTGGGCCGCAAGGACATGCTGGAACTCACCCGCATCATCGGCATGAATGCAAACGATCTGGCCAACGATTTCTTCGACAGTGCGCCGCTCAAGGGACTGATCGCCCTCGACAGCACGTTGGGTGTGGCGCTCGGGCCGCGCTCGCCCAACACCGTCATCGGCCTCCTCTTTCGCCTGGCAGCACTCGATAGCCACGGCCAAGGCGGCCTGCATCTGCCGGCGGGCGGCATGGGCCGGGTGACGGCGGCACTGGAGGCCTGCGCCCGCGCCGCCGACGCTGAAATCAGACTGGCGGCGCCGGTGGCCCGGATCCTCGTCCGCGACGACCGCGCCTCGGGCGTGGTGTTGGAATCGGGCGAGGAGATCGCCACCCGGATCGTGGTTTCCAGCGCCGATCCGCAACGCACGTTACTGGGCCTGCTTGGGCCCGAGCATCTCGATACTGTCTTTGTGCGGCGCATCCGTGGCCTGCGCATGAACGGCGCGGCGGCCAAGGTTCACCTGGCCCTCGACGGCCTGCCGGAGGCCTGGCGCGACTTGCCCGGCCGCATGGTGGTGGCGCCGGACTCCGACTACGTCGAGCGCGCCTATGACAGCGTCAAGTACGGCGCCGTTTCCGAACGTCCGGCCCTGGAGATTGTGATCCCTAGTCTGAGCGATCCCTCGCTGGCGCCTCCGGGCGGCCATGTCGCTTCCATTGTCGCCCAGTACGCGCCCTATAAGCTGCGTGGGTCGACTCCGGACGAGGCGCGAGCGCGCCTGCGCGCCAACGTGCTGGCGGTGCTGGCCGAGCGCGCGCCCGATTTGACCGCTCGGCTGCGCGCCGTCGAGGTCTTGACGCCGCACGATCTGGAATCGCGCTACTTGATGACCGGCGGCCAGTGGCACCACGGCGAGATCACGCTCGATCACCTGTTCATGCTGCGCCCGGTCGGCGGCTATCAACAATATCGGATGCCGGTGTCGGGATTATGGCTATGCGGCGCCGGCGCGCATCCCGGCGGCCATGTCTCCGGCCTGCCCGGCGCCAACGCCGCGCGCGAGATACTGAAGCGCCGGCGGGAATGGGAGGCGGCGACGTGACCCACTTGCAGCATCTGCGACCGTTCCTGCGCCAAACACCGTTCCACGATCACATCGCGCCGCTGGTGCATAGCGGCGCCTGGATCCGGTGGCTGGGCTACATGACGCCCGATCGCTTCGAATCCGTGCAGTCGGAGTACTTCGCCATTCGCAACGGTGCCTCGCTCTATGACATCTCGCCGCTGGTGAAATACCGAATTACCGGCCGCGACGCCGCCCGCTTCATGGATCACCTGCTAACCCGCGACATGGGCAAGGTCGCCCCCGGCCGCGTCTGCTACACCGCTTGGTGCGACGACGACGGCAAGGTAATCGAAGAAGGAACGGTGTTTCGCCTGGGCGAAAACGATTTCGTCCTCAACGCCGCCCTGCACCAACTCCACTGGCTCCTCGACACCGCCTATGGTTTCGAGGTCCAGATCGAGGAGATATCCGACGCGCTCTGCGGCCTGTCCCTGCAAGGCCCGACCTCACGCGAGATCCTGGCCACGCTTGGAGTCGTGGGGATCGACAGGCTCCCGCATTTTTCCCTTATCGAGACCACCCTCGACGGCCGCTGGTTGCGGATCGACCGGGCCGGCTTCACCGGCGATCTGGGTTACGAGCTTTGGGTCAAGCCGACCGACGCCGGTTGGCTGTGGGACGGCCTCATGCGCGCCGGTGAACAGCGCATGATCGCGCCCATCGGTTCGGCGGCGCTCAATCTGGCTCGCATCGAGGCCGGTTTCATCCAGATCGACAACGACTATATCGGCGCCCTGCATACCATCCGCCCAAGCCAACGGCAGTCGCCCTTTGAACTCGGTATCGGCTGGGCGGTCTCGCTGGGCAAGCCGGCGCATTTCGTCGGCCGGCGCGCGCTCAAGCGCGAAAAGGAGTCGGCCTCGTCGCGGCATATCCTGGTCGGTATCGACATCGAGGGCCGCAAGCCCGCCCAGGGCCAGTTCCTCTACGCCGACGAGGCCGGCAGCCAGGAGATTGGCCACACCGCCTCCGGCATCTGGTCGCCGACCCTGAAGAAGAACATTGCTTTCGCCCGTGTACCGCCGGCCTACGCAAGCCTGGGCACCGAGCTATGGATCGAGATCTGGTATCCCAAGGAACACAAGATCGAGAAGATCATGACCCGCTGTCGGGTCGTCAAGCGCATGTTCCTCGATTGGCCGCGCCGGACGGCATAGGAGCAAGATTTGGACGCCCCTCTCCTTATCGTTGACGGCCTGCAGTACTGCAACTGGTCGGAATCAATCTTTCGGCAGATGCAGGCGGGCGGCGTCGCCGCCGTCCACGCCACCATCTGTTATCACGAGAACTTCCGCGAGACTGTGGCCAATATCGAGGCCTGGAACCGCCGCTTCGAGGCGTTCCCAGAATTGATCTTTCTCGGCCGGGACGCCGATGACGTAGCGCGCGCCCGGCGCGAGAACCGCACTGCCATCTTTTTCGGCTTCCAGAACTGCTCGGCCATCGAGGACGACATCGGACTGATCGAAGTCTGTCATTCCCTCGGCGTCCGCTTCATGCAGCTGAGCTACAACAACCAGAGCCTGCTGGCGAGTGGCTGTTACGAGCCTACCGATGCCGGCGTCACCCGCATGGGCCACGAGGCCATCCGCGAGATGAACCGCGTCGGCCTAGTCGTGGATATGTCCCACTCCGGCGAGCGATCGACCCTCGATGCCATCGAGATTTCAGCTCGCCCCATCGCCATCACCCACGCCAATCCTGCCGCCTGGCATACGGCTCCGCGCAACAAATCGGACTCGGTGTTGAAGGCGCTGGCACAATCGGGCGGCATGGTCGGCTTTTCACTTTACCCGCACCACCTCAAGGATGGCTCCGCCTGCACGCTGGAGAGCTTCTGCGTCATGGTCGCCCGCACGGCCGAGACGATGGGCATCGAGCATATCGGGCTGGGCTCGGATCTGTGCCAGGACCAGCCCGACGGCGTGGTCGAGTGGATGCGTAACGGCCGCTGGACCCGCGGTCGCGACTTTGGCGAGGGCTCGGCCCAGGCACCTGGATTTCCGCCTCAGCCGGCTTGGTTCAAGGATAACCGCGACTTTGCCGGCATCGCCCAAGGCCTGCGCGCCGTCGGCTTCGATGCCGGCGCGTGCGAGCGCATCATGGGCGGCAACTGGCTCGACTTCTTTCGCCGCTCGTTCGGCCCCCACTCTGGCGACCCGACGCGACCATGAACAGGGCAGTTTCCTCGCCTGCTCCGGCGGCAACCCCTTTGCGCTCGCCCGCGACGGTCATGCGCCTCGATCGCATGGGATCGTCCTTCCAGACCCGGCTTTCGTTCATGCGCGCCCTGTTGCGGCGGATGGGGCGGGAGAACTGGCGCCTCGGTCTCGTCCGTGCCGATCTCGATGACGACGGCTTCGGCATGGCGGTTTACGAGGCGAACACCGGCACACGTGTTTACAGTCTCGTCGCTTTTTCGCGCGCCCTGGCGCCGGAGAAGCGCACCGACCGCGTCATCGCTGAGGAATGGGACGCGAGCTTCGCTCTTATCGATGGCCGGCCGAGCGAGGCCGACATCGCCCGTTTGGCCGACAACGTTCCGCGCCAGGAAGCGGGCCGCTTTCAACCCTCGGAAATCGTCTTGTGCCGGGCCAACAAGAGCTTGCGCCTGTTTGACCATGTGGTCGAGCGATTGGCGCAGGGCCGGCAACCAGATCTGACGACGCTCGCCAGCGTCGGCTACTTGATGCGGACCACCGCCGTCTATGGCAACGGCAAGTTCGGCATCGCCGACCGCGACAAGATCGCCGACCGCCCAGAACTGGCTGGCCCCTATCGGGCCGAGATGCTGGCCGTCTATTTGGTGCGCGCCTTCACCCTTGATCTGGTCGAGCATGTGGCGCGTCGCCGCGCCCCGGAGCGGGCCGTGGCCCTCGATCCCCAGCTGCGCCGTTTCCTCGGCATCGGCAACGCTACCGGGCTCGGCATGGCGCCCTTCCTGCACAGTCATCCGATCCTGATTCACAATTGGTTCCTTGCCCGCGAGACGGCGCTGGCGCGGGTGCGCGCGCTGTTGCATGTCTCGGTCGAAGTCGAGGCGGCTTTTCGCGCCCTACTCGCCCGCGCCCGGAACCATGCTTCGCAGTGGCGGGTGGCAGACCCGATTCAGGCGGCCCGCATCGAGCGGCTGGAAGCCGATCTTGCCGCGCTTGCCGTCGAACTTGACGACAAGCGGTCCTGGCTGTCGCGGGAACGTCCCTGGGACAGCCTTTACCACTGGGCCGAAAGTTCCCTGTCGCTCGAGGGACAGGAAGCCCTGGTCAGCTTGATGCTGGAACCCTATCCCGAACTGGTGGACGAACTTGCCGAGACCATGGCGGCCGGGGATGGTTCAAGGCTCGATCCCACCATGACCGTTGCCCGATTGCGCGAGATCGTCGCGGTTGACTATGCCTGGACAAGGTCCATCGATTTCGCTCAACCCGAGCGACAGCGCAAGTTCTGGTACATGTCGGAGGAAAAACTCGAACCGCGCCTGGGCGATCGTTATGCCGAGCCCGGCGCCGAGCGCGAGCTACCCCTTGCCGTCGCCCGTGATCTGCAAGCCCTGGCCTTGGCCCTTGGCGAGGCCGATCCGCGCGCCACGGCGGCGGCACTGGCCTTGGCCCGCCCCGATCTGCGGCATATCCTGCGCCGGGTCCAGACCGTCGCCCGCCACCCCTATGGAGAAATCCGCGACAACCTGGTGGATGCCGCTGTGCGGCCCATCGACCTGTTGCGCTGCAAGCTGGCGTTCTTCGGCGCCGCCAAGTTCGATCCACGCTCCGACCTGTGGACGCGCATCACCATGTACCAGGGCGCGCCGCTGCCGGACGAGCTTGGCCGCGTCGGGGCCGACGATTGGAACTTTGCCGTCACCCCGGACCTCTCGACATGAACGTTTCGCTCAATGAAATCGAAGTGACGAGCCGCCGGGCCGCTGTCGGTGCCGGTTATCCGCAGGGCATTGCCGAGGACGCCGGCGCGGCGCTGCGCTGGCTATGCGCCACCGGTTTATCAGGTGTCGAGGCCCTGCTCGCTGCCCTGGCGACACCGGGTGAGCCACCGAGAACACCCGAACGGAACGATACCATCTGGGCCTGGCGGCCGGCCACTTCCGGCGGGCGCCTCTCCGCCCTGCTGCTCGGCCCGTGCGTGGCCGAATGGGTCGAGGCCGCGCCGACGGCCAGCCCCGGACGCATCGTCGTCGAGGGTCTGGTCGCCCCGCTGCTCTTTCTGCCCCATGCCGCGCGGCTCGCTGGCGAGGGATCGATCCTGGTTGAATGGCATGGTAGCGACGGCGCCGCGCGCCTGCTTATTCACGGCGACGAACTTGCTCTCGCCCCGGGCTCCGTGCTGTTGCCGGTGTCGCCGGCCGAGATCACGATGTCTCTGCACCCGGCCGCGGCGTCGGCCGGCTTGGCGCCGACCCCAGCAGCCGCCTCGCGCCGCGCCGCCATTCAGCAGGGCGTGACGATCGCCGACGCCGCTTGGCAGGCACTGGTCGTCCTGGCCACGCTAAGTTTCGTTCCCGCCTCGGCACAATCGCGCCTGCACGGCGCCGGCGCCGGCCTGGTGGATGACGACTGAGCCTGGCCCGCGGCCTATGCCGCCTTGATCCCGACCAGAAACTTGGCGACCTCGCCGCGCAGCGATTCGGCATTGCCGCCGAGCGCCACCGCCACGCCGTGGATGCTCTCCCCGGTCTGGCCGGTGGCCGCCGCCGCCTCGGCGATGCGCGTCACGCTGTCGGAGACCTCGCGCGTACCGCTCGCCGTCTGCTGCATGGAACGGGCGATTTCCTGAATCGCCTCGCCCTGCTGTTCGACCGATGAGGCAATAGACCCGGCGATTTCGTTGATAGTTGCGATGGTACGGCTGATGGCCTCGATGTCGGTAACGGCGCCCTTGGTCGCCGCCTCGACGGCGCCGATCTGGCCGACGATATCCTCCGTCGCTCGCGCCGTCTGGTTGGCGAGGCTCTTTACCTCTTGCGCCACCACGGCGAACCCCTTGCCGGCGGCCCCGGCTCGGGCCGCCTCGATGGTCGCGTTCAAGGCCAGGAGATTGGTCTGCGCGGCAATGTCGCTGATGAGGCGCGTCACGTCGCCGATCCGGGCCACGGCCGTGACCAGACCCTGCACCGTTTCGTTGGTGCGAGTCGCCTCGCGCACGGCGCTTTCGGTCACCGAGGCAGCATGGCCGACCTGGCGGTTGACCTCGGCCGTCGAATTGGACAACTCCTCGGCCGCCGCCGTCACCGTTTGCACGGTCATGCTGACGTCCTTGAAGGTGCCGGCCACCGTCCCGGCCCGTGCACCGGTTTCCTTCGCCGTGCCGGTCAGGTCGTTCGACTGTTTTTCGAGGTCGCTCGTCGTGCTGGCAATGATCTCGACCACGCCGCCGACACTAGCGGCGATACTGTCGGCGAACTTGGCGAAATCCAGCACCTTGCGTTCCATGCCGTCGCTGGCGTCGTTGATGACCCGGGCGCTGTTGCGATACGCCCCCGGCAAGCCGCGCAACAGAACCTTGCGATAGTAGCGGCCCTGGCTTACGGCCTCCATGGAGGCGCCCGATTCGCGCACATAGGCATCGACGATATCGAGCAGATTATCGAGGGCGTGTTGAATCCGCCCGACGGCGCCGCCGGCCGAGGTATCGATGATACGCGCCTCAAGATCGCCCTTGGCCGCCTTGGTGCAGACCTGGGCGATTTCATCGAGCCGACCGCCAATCCGCTTCAGGTCAAAGGCCGAGAGGGCCAGCGCCGCCACGGCCAAGCCGCCGAGCGACAGGTTCCAAACCGGCGAAGCCAAGCCGGCGAAGCCAAGCCCCATGCCGGCCACGACCAGGGCGCCGGCAACGACGGCCAGCGCCAAAGCCCTAGATAGAGAAGACGAACTGATCATAACTCACTCCCTTTTCCTTGAGCAGATCGACCAGTTTCTGGAAGGCTGTTTCCATCCCCGTCTTACGGTTATCGGGCCGCTGCTCCTCGCGGCGCAGATCGGCGTAAAGGGCGGCCACGGTCGCCACCTTTTGCGGATCGGGCAGGCGGCGGTTGGAGTGGTAGCCCACGACATTGCCGGAGGCGTCGAGCGACGGCGTCACATGGGCAAAGACCCAATAATGATCGCCATTCTTCGCCATGTTGACGACATAGGCGAAAATCTCGCGCTTGGCGCCGATGGTGTCCCATAGCAGCTTGAAGACCGAGCGCGGCATGTCCGGATGCCTAATCATGCTGTGCGGCGACCCGATCACGTCCTTGAGGTCGTAGCCGGCGACCTTCAAGAAGATGTCGTTGGCGTAGGTGATGCGACCGGTCAGATCGGTCTTGCTGACGATGAGTTCGTCTTCGCCGAAGGTCACCGCCCGACCGCTCGGCGTCACGTTGATTTTGGCCATGCTCGCCCTCCCGAGGCTCCCCAAGGCTCATTTCGGGTGCGACAGAACGTCGCAGCCAGGGAGGGAAGGTAACGCGTAACGGTTAAAATTGTGTTTGATTTAGTCTTAAGGGAGGGAAAAATTCGCAATAGTAGTGATACTCATTCCTATTACGAATAATAATCATTCCTGTTTGTCATCCGAACCCAATTGCCCTGGTTCCGGCCCATAGCGCTGCTCGATGTCGCGCAGCAGGGCCGGCACCAGCCCTGTATCGGCCGTAAGATGCGGGGCCTCGGCCCGCAGCACCGCCCGGAACAAGCGCACCCGCACTTGCTCGACATCGACCAGGTGGCGGGCCCTTGGCCCTACCGCCGAGAGCACGATGTCGAGGCAGCGCTCGGCGGCGTTGAGGCGACCCCAGAGGTAATCGTGCTCGCGCCAAGTGCGGTTGAAGAAGGCGCCGAAGTTCATCAGGGCGATGCCGCGCAACGCCACCGGATCCGACCGCAACCCGCGCGTGTCGTTGGGGCTGATGCGGTCCACCAGCACCTCGTTGATCTCGGCCAGGTCGGTCCATTGCAGGATTGGCAGGGTGATGAGGTCGTAGAAGGCGAAGCCGACATAGGCCGTAGTCACGGCCCGCCGCACACCCGGCGGCAGGAACGCCAACCCCATGACCGAAACAATTTCGTCGAGTTCTCCGTCCACCCGCTCAAGACCCAGCGCCTGCTCCAGGCCCGCCACATCTCCGGTCCCGAGCGCGCCATGGGCCGCCACGGTGGTGGCTATCCGGGTCGCGCAGGCGGCGGCCTCGACCCCATGCGCCGCCGGCGTCCACAACCGCGTCAGGCGGTCGAGTATGTCGTAGAGAGCGGCCTTCAAGGCGTCGATGGCCCTGGCATCGAAATCC
>Ga0315281_10014001_pt1 | contig 10830 bp, 14 predicted proteins | sample YL17G07_0_MG_FD_204540 | JGI IMG/M metagenome (GOLD analysis project Ga0315281, IMG submission 204540) | Sediment microbial communities from Yellowstone Lake, YNP, Wyoming, USA - YL17G07_0 | ecosystem: Environmental > Aquatic > Freshwater > Lake > Sediment | place: USA: Wyoming | collected... | reverse complement strand
CCCCATGAGCACTTTTTAGGATGGAGATGCATCTTGTGTGGGGAAATTATTGATCAGGTGATCCTGGAGAATCGTCAGACAAACACGGGTAGGCAAAATAGCGGAAGAAGGGGAGATCATGATACCTGATGATGTGGTAGTTGAGGGATGACCTGACAATATCTGTCAAACTAAATATCGTTCAGGACAAATAATTTCTTTGCCTTTTCATTCTGTTTTCATCTTTTCTTTACTAATATTTCAGGGCAAGTATCCAATTCCCTCCACACGCCTCTTTTCTGGATGGTGCTTTTCATAGAATCTCTTGTATTCCTCAAGTGATTTATACGGCCCATGAAAACCAGTGACTTCCCTATAAGGAGTCCCGTAATCCATGATGAAGAGTTTACCATCTTTCTTAAACGAACAGACATATTGGTTAAATACATTAGGGCGAACTATGATAACCACAATTTGTGCCTTGTAGGATGGATTGATTCGATTGAGGGTCTTTTTTGAAAACTCGGCAGCATCAATGTAGATACCCGATTTGAGTTGGAGAGTCTCCTCGGGAGTTCTTGGGACCGGTAATGTCCCTTCAAATTTTTTATATCTTTCCCTATCAAATGAAAAATCTTTTTCCATCCATTTCACCAAATCCTCATAAGATTTCCATTGGGAGACAATTTCATCATAGGTTCTTACTCGGACGGGAGCACAGGCGAATAGGGTGAGTATACAAATGGGTAAAATTGAAAATACAAGTGTTGGCCTGAAATAGGATTTTAGTTTTTTCATTTACCTTTTTTCTAAAGGCTTTAAAAGAACTCTTTCAGAAATCTAAGGATTTTTGCCATGATATCCTTCTTAACGAGTTGCCTTTCACTCTCTTGACAGTGCCCGGCAAGACAAGATTCCCTGTCCATTGGAGACTGTGTTCGAGTTACCTTTTTATCTTTGAGTGCAATGGAAAGGAGCAAAGTTGCACCTAAAATAGCAACCGCCCTCGTCATTGCTGTATAGACATCTACTATTTTCGCTATATCTTTTTTATCTGGTGAGGGTATAACATATGTGCCTTTAACAATAGAAATCTTTGGAGAGGTAAACAGGACATAAAGGAAAACAGCGGCTCCTATTATTAGGACAACTCTTTGTTTGTTATTCACATCCACCTCCTTCATACAATTTATGCTTATAAATATATCTTAATTCTCTTTTTTTTTCATCTCATGGTCCACGACCCTCAACATATTTAAAAACTCCTCCCTGGTAAAAACCCCCTTTTCCATAAACAATCTGGTTAGGGCTTCTATAAATCGGGGCCGGTTCTAAATTAATTCAGTATCTACGGAAAGATACGGAATAATTATTTGAAATTTTTGAAGGATAAGGAATGAAGAAAGGCTCAGCAAGGGAGAAAATATTTAGAGGTTTAGAGAAAATTTGAACAAAGCCAGAATTTAATTGACATTATCTAAGAAATAAATATTAAATACGCCTATGGGATAGACATCTCACAAAAGAGCCCTTATGATTCTTACCTTCTTTCAGGATAGAAACCAGGGAGGACCTGAGGCCTTTTTGTTTTTTTGATTGGTAACACTTAGGGTGGAAATGGAAGCCTCTCGTTCCTTAAGGTAATACTACTGGCAGAGTGTTAAAAATTGTGAATCTCTTGATCCACATTTCAAGGCCTTGTGTGTGGCAGTGTGTCAGTATGCGGCGGTGTGATAGGGTTACCTAAGAGATGCTCCAGGTAATGGTAACCTGGAAAGGAGGGAAAGATGAACGGTCAGGAACGGGACCTGAAGGGACGAATCATTCGCGGGGTTATTGTTATTATCGTCGGTCTCAGTATATGGTACTCTCCAGTGCCAGCCGGGGTCAAGAAAGAAGCCTGGCAGCTTCTCGCTATTTTCGTTGCCACTATCGTAGGATTAATCCTCACTCCTTTACCCATGGGAGGAGTGGTCATTTTTGGTGTCATGATGACCACCTTTACGGGAGTCCTGAAAATTGGCCCAGCTCTATCCGGCTTTGCCAATAGTACGGTCTGGTTAATCGTCTGTGCCTTCCTGATCGCCCGTGGGTTCATCAATACAGGTCTCGGAACGAGAATCGCCTTCCTCTTCATCCGGACCTTTGGTCGGAAGACCATGGGATTGGCGTATGCAATCGTGGCCAGTGAGCTTGTATTCGCTCCGGCAACACCTTCCAACACGGCTCGGGCCGGGGGAATCATTTATCCGATTGTTCGTGCATTATCCAGCACATTTGGGTCGGAGCCTGGAATATCAGCCCGAAGAATCGGTGCCTTTTTGATGAAAATGGAATATCAGGCAACCGTTATTACCTCAGCCATGTTTATGACTTCCATGGCCCCCAATCCCCTGATTGCCGAATTGGCGAAAAAGACAGCGAATATTTCCATCTCATGGGGAATGTGGTTCCTGGCCGCAATCGTTCCTGGGTTGCTCTCCCTCATGATTGTTCCGTATCTCCTTTATAAGATCTATCCGCCGGAAATCAAAGCGACCCCGCAGGCATCGGAGATGGCCCATCAGGAATTAGAAAAGATGGGCCCCATGAAAAGGACGGAGAAGGTCATGCTCGTTGTTTTTCTGCTTATTTTGGCCCTCTGGGCGACTGGGGAATGGAGTAAAATCGACGCAACGGTCGTTGCCTTCATCGGTGTATCGATCATGTTGGTGACGGGAGTCCTTCGTTGGGATGAGGTCCTTGCCGAAAAAGGAGCCTGGGATGCCCTCATCTGGTTTGGAGGATTGGTTATGATGGCAGGCCAATTAAATACTCTCGGGTTCATGAAGTGGTTTGCCGACACAGTGGGGGGCAGCCTGGCTGGATGGACATGGCTTGCCGCCCTGATCGTGCTCATGCTGGTTTACTTTTACAGTCATTATGGCTTTGCCAGCACGACTGCTCATGTCACGGCTATGTTTCCGGCGTTTCTGGTGGTTGCGGTAGCAGCCAAAGTCCCTCCATATCTGGCGGCCCTGACCCTGGCTTTCTTTTCTGCTCTTAATGCGGGGATTACCCATTATGGAACCGGCCCCGCGCCCATTTACTTTAATGCCGGGTATGTGGATCAAAAAACCTGGTGGATATTGGGGCTGATCATTTCTTTCGCGAATATTGCCATTTGGATGGGTGCAGGATTCCTTTGGTGGAAGGTACTGGGTTTGTGGTAGGAAAATAGAGCCATTCTCGTTTAATGAGGTATTTACAGAAAGATACAGAATAATTATTTGAAATATTAGATAAGGAAGAGGAGGAGATAAGGAATAAGATGGGGGAAGGGGTTATTGGGGTTGAGGGGTTTCGGGAAAAGATCGAGAGGCGAGTAATTGATGCTCGGAGGCCGAGGAGGGAGGACCCAAAAAATAGTTTGTATTTATTTGTTATTTAAATCAAATATGCGAACCGTCCCTAAATTACCCAAAAGGAGATTTAACCTAAATTTTCTATCAAACTATAAAAGACCCTGTCCCACGCTTTGGAATTATCAACCCATCCTTCTTCAGTTGCGAAAATGCGATGGTAACAGCCATTTTACTGACATTGAAATCTTGGGCAATTTTTTCCTGCGATAACTTTTGCCCTTTCTTTAATTTGTTAGAAAGAATCATCTGCTTCAGTTGGGAATATACCTGTTCCGAAGCCAGACTCCTTTTAAGCTTTTTGGGGAAGATTTCTCTTAAAACTTTATAAGGTATTCTATCTCCGGATCTCATTACTTCTACTTTGTCGAACCTGAAAGTTCAAATTCTAAACTAACTTATTTGATTTCCTCTTTACAACCATCACAAACCTATGGGTTTTCTTCCAAATCATCCGATGTAATAGCACGGTCAATTTCCTTCATAATTTCTATGTCCTTATTTATACAATCCACACAATAAATATTCCCATCATCTGTGTAATAGCCTATGATTTCCCTTTTCTCAGCCATTATCTACCCCTATGCTATTTAATTCCCCTTCCGCTCTTTTTTCATCTCTCGATCTATCATGCTCGTCACTTCCAAAAACTCTTCCTTACTAAATATCCCTTTCTCTACAAGCAATCCCTTATCATCATTTATTTCCATCTCTTTTGGGAAAACAAAGATGTCTTTTTTATCTTTCACCAAATGACCAAAAGCCAACCTTGCCCATTTTAATCCAGATTCCCATTGGGTTTGTCCCCTCATATCATTCCTTCTCTCAACCAACATACCCATTAACTCACCTTTCCTATGTTCGAAATCCTTGCAGAAAACTACATAGACTACCATTAGCTAATCCCTCCTTTTTCTTTTCTTCATTTCTTTATCCACCACCCTCACCATCTCCAGAAACTCCTCTTTGCTGAATATCCCCCTCTCCACATGTAACCTGGTAAGGGCTTCTTGTTGGAGCACTTGAGACATGAGAAGTTCTTCAAAGGAGACAACTTGTTTAGATTCAAGAGCAATTGCCATTGTAAACATTCATAGAACCACAGTAAAAGTTAAGCTTTATCGCAGCCAAGATATTTAAATAGGCCTGTGATATAGTTTCCCCACGTTGGAACCAATTTATCAATTTCATAGGAAAGTAGAGTTATTTTTCCATTATGGAATTTATTGTGTACCTCCTCCAACTTCTGATATTTTAAGGGCCATGTTATTTTCCCTAATTGATTAATCACATAAAAACTTTTTCGCTTTTCGTCAATTTCGATTATTCGCAATAAGTTAAGGCCATCCGCTGCCCAAAATTCAATCTTATTTTCCTTCATTTCCTTTAATTTTTCCCAGCTAAAGAGACACTTCGGAAAAATCTCTGTTATTTTACCCATCATTCCCTCTTGTTCTACTTGGCCTCCCTATCAGTCTTCACCCGCCATCTGTCAAGATACCCTTCGAAATGTTGAGCATGATAAGAGATTTTTCGGACGCTTTTTAATATCAGCTTCTCCAATCAAAAACTGACCATTGACACCTGGGTGAGCTTTACTCAATATACCCCAGTCCTTTTTTTATTTCCACCTCCTATGGGAATCGAATTGAGGGGGTGCCATTTAATTCTGCATTTACGGACAGATACAGAATAATTATTTGAAATATTTGAAGGATAAGGAATGAAGAAAGGCTCAGCAAGGGAGAAAATATTTAGAGGTTTAGAGAAAATTTGAACAAGATCAGAATTTATTTGACATTAGCAATGAATTGAATATTAAATGCAGATATGAGGTAGGAAGTCTTTTGAGTATTGGTAAAGGTTAAACAGGGCAATAGAATTAGGTGGGGTATGGTGGGGGTCCAAACCTCGCAGAAAAGGAAGCCCCTATAGTCTAATCCTTTCCTGCCTTCGGCAGGAAAGGATTAGACTATAGGGGCTTTTTGTTTTTATGTTTACTGGCACGGATAACGGTCACGCCTGCCTGCCGGTAGGCAGGGTTACGATAAAAAGGGAGGCCAGAGAAAGATGAGGAATAGGGCAAACGTCCCATTTATTGCCAATACTCGAAGCCGCCTCCGGGATTTAAGCAATAAGAACCTTTACGAAGGATAAGGAGGAAATCATGAAAAGGGTGGTCGTGGTTGCAGCAAACTTGTACCGAAATCTGAAAGCCGAAATCGATCTTCTTTTGGAGGATTGGAAAGAAGAAGGAGCCGATGAGGTTGAGATTATCAAGTATCCAAAAGGTTGCGCTGGAAGCGTGACCGACCTTCGTGACAAACTAAAATCTATCGAAGGTATCGAGGGGGCCTTATTACTTGGTGATCTGCCCGTTGCGAGAATGGTTGATGCGGATATGCCAAATGCCCCCTATGAAACTGATTATTTTTTTTATGGAAACGCAAAAACAATGGACTGCCACCCCTAAGAATATAGCCAGATCCAACGAATACCCACCGTCAACAATCTTAATAGGAAGAGTAATCTTGGGGCCTGAAACAGGATTTCAAATGGCTAATGATAAACCCTCAGCCACCGAATTCTATAAAAGCTACCTCATGAAACTGCATCTCTACAGGTGGTTTAATAGACTCGAAGAAATACCACCTGAATATCGTCTTCAGTTAAAAGAAATCGAAAAAAAAGCATTGATGATAAACGACCTCGATGACCCGAATAGCCGGCTGAACCAATTTTGCCACCTTTATCAGCGTGGAGCAATCGAGTCGTTCTTCCAGGTTGGAAAAGAACTATTTTTACAATTATTGGCATCTAGGGAAGTTGAGTGGTTATGGACTCTCGCCCACTCGGGTGGAAATGCACAAGATCTCACGGATGGCTCTGTTATCAATGGGTGTGACTATCTAAACTCAAAAATGTTCGCAAATTTCATTCAACTTGAAAGTTGCAGCATTGCTAGATTTGTTTGGGAAGATCAATGGGACCCAGTCAATCCGGGGGCGCTCAAACTCCAATCCGATCCATTCGTTTCGAATATTTTGTTTGCGCCATTTTGTGGGGTGAATGTGATAGGTGCTTCGGCGAGTAGAGCCTTCCCCAATGTTACCCAGTTCTTTGACCAAGTGAAAACTGATAAAATGGTTGGTCTTGCCTTCAAGAAATGGATGGCACTGCAGGCTGCAAATAATTGGTCAGGGGGTGGCCGATGGATGATTCTTTTTGGTGATCCATTTATTTATCGCCGATACCCCCGTAGTATCCCGAGTGTTAGATTTGAACCAAAATCTTTAAGCCCTGAATTCAAGAAATATCTCCGTAGTTTTGTCAAATGGCTAAAAGGCAGAAAATAGGCAAAGATTTTTGGTGTCTTGAGATAACCGGGGCTACACGGGCATATGGAAAATGAGGTGGACGCTATACTCAAGAAACTTAGTTCTGTTATAGGTATCAGAGAAAATATTAACAAGATTAGAATTTAATTGACATTCGCTAAAAGTTGGGTATTAAATACAATCATTAAATAGGTGGTATTTGATTGTAGATATTGGCATAACAGGACCCTGAATAGGGGAGGAGTAAAATGGGTCCTACCCAGCCAAAAATTGAGCCCGTGTAGTTCTAATCAGCCTGCCAGAGGTGGAAAGTTTCGGGCTATTTGCGATTCTGGGGTCGGACCAAGGCAAGTGTTAGATTTTATGAGTCAATGGTTAAAAGAAGAGGCTGATTTTCGCTTTAGAAGGTCTATTCTGGGTTTAAAATTGCCCTTATTAGGAATTTTAGGGGGTGACCTGGGCAACCAGTAGGAAAAGGAGGCTTGAGCTTGGAGAACCTGAGATTCCTTATAGCCTCAATTTTGTAAGTGAAGATGGCGATTTAAGGCCAAAAAACATGTATTCTTGGAACATATCTCCTTGATTGTCTAAAGCTTAGCTTGGTCCGACCAAAAAAATACTGCTCCTGGTTTTACTTCGCCGGCAAATGTATAAGTAACAAATACCTTATCTCCGTTTTGAAGATTCCAAACACCCCAACCTCGCTTGTCCTTGTAGATACCTTTTTCGATTGTCATTGACCCGAGAAGACGAATCGTCGCATTATGAAATAACCCCCCGCCTGCCTAACATCCAAATAGTTTTCTTCATAGTCAACCTCCTTTCTTAGCTCGAAAGATTATAAGGGAATTGATAATGTCTGTTATCGCTCAAGATAGGTAAAAAAGGCTCCAAAAGGATGGGCGGACTCCTTTGGAGCCTTCCGTATCGGCATCTTCTGAAAACTCCATTTCATGATTTATTCCAGTGGGTATTAATATGAAAAGCAAAAGTACTCAGCGAACAATTTATTTAGATTACGAAGTTCCCTTATAAGCAGAGTATTCCCCAATCATTAAAGAAGTTATCTCTCTTTTTTCTTTCTTCATTAGGCCGAACCCTCCGCAAAGCTGACAAACATTCACTCCCTTGACTTCATCAAAAGATTTGCCAGATCCATTACAAACAGGACAAAATATCATGCCGTACTTTTCCGGATCAAACATTTTACTTTTGATTGCCTTTTCCATCGCCACCCCTTCTTTCTCCCTTGAAGACAGGTGTCCTTGGATAACATCATAGCGAACGTATAACTTCTTCAATCTTTAATTTGTCGGGATTTTCTTTCTTTGGAGGCCTTTAAAATAAAAATTTAGGTCAAAGAGAGATTTAAAATTAGGGTTGAAGTTAACTATCTGGTTGAGGATTTCAAATTGTGAGAGATAATTTTTATCTAAAGGTCTTTTTCATGAACCACCTCCTTTTAACCAGATTGTATTTAAAAGCCAATCATAAAGTCTATAATTTGTCAATATAGGAAATGAAATTGTGAAAATTATCTTTTTGTTAGTAAATTTAGATAGAGGTATCGGAATAGATTTAGACAAAAGCTATTGATTTCCTCCTGAAATATTGCATCTTGGAGGGAAATCCAAAACTCACGACTTCAGGAAGCAGGGGTTAAGAGAAGGGGTTGTAGACTCCACCTACGTATCTACACAATCGGGCATCCTTGAAGGTTACCGATTATTGATTGAAATATTGAAACAAAAAAGGCAGAGCCAATTCTGACCCTGCCTTTTACCTCCTCAAAATATATAAAGGTTTACTTTTTTAGTCCCGCCATTTCTACCTGAACGAAATAGATATCATTGACATCTGAATTATCGCCTATAACCTTCCATCCCCAATTTAGGATAGACTCCTTTGTTATTCTTTCTGGATTCTTCCTTCTCTCCGGTAGTATCCCAATAAAATGCTCTTTCCCTTTTTCATCACGCCAGTAAAATTCATAGGCTATCATATCTGAAGTCCGCCCATAGGGGATCGCCTAAAATAAAATAACATGGAGCAAAATTGATGCCAAGTGTAGTCAAATCATGTAAATTGATGACAATTCAAGACAATTCAAAATGTTTCTCAAATTCTTATTATTCTAATGAAGGCCAAAAGTGGAAGAGTTTTTCCAGAAACTCCCGAATTACTACCATCTTTATTGATTTCAGACCGATCTTAACTCTAAGATAATTCTGAAAGTCAATTATTACCGTTTAGAAAGCATGCACAGCGATCGCAGTTGTAACTCTATCCCTTCCTATAACGTTGCCACAAAGCGCTCACAAACTGTGCAAGGATCCCGCCTGCTGTATCTATGCCCACATCCACAACCGAAGCCGTCCGTGTCGGAACAAAGGATTGGTGAAACTCGTCACTTGCAGCCCAAAGCACCACCACAATTACAGCGAAAAAAGACCAGCGCCAGTTCCACGACGCAATCGAGCCGCCACGAAAGGCCCGGAACAGTAAAAGACCCAAGATAAAATACTCAATAACATGTCCGGCCTTTCTAATAAATGCGTGTATCAAGCCTATTTCTTTAGACGAGATTTCATGAACTAAAAAACGCAGGACTGTTTCTATCAACGAAAATGTATTCTGCGTGGAAAATGTTTCGGTAGACATCCAAAAGATAAGGCACATCCAAAAAATTATGGGAAGCCAATACTTGATGAAATTTCGATTGAAGATCATACTAACTTTCGCACATATCAGAAAAATGTATTGCTTAATATCAAGAGGCCTCAATTACGGAACAAAATTTAGAAAATTATATCATATTTCAAGTTTGATGACTTCAGGAAAAAATATTCAAAAAAAAGGCAAGGCCATTTGTGGTTCTGCCTTCGCCCTCCTCTAATTAAATATAGATTTACTTTTAAATTTCATTCTTGGTTATGAAGAACGGATTAGGGCGAAAAACTCTGCCTGTATTTTTATCTATCGTTACCTGAATAAAGAACATATTATCTTTATCCATGCTTTTTCCAAAATATTTCCCCCCCCCAATTCATAACCGATTCCTGGGTTATTCTCGAAAGATTCTTTCTCCTTTCTGGTAACACCCCAATTATTTGGTACCCCTTTATCGAGTCACGGCAGTAAAATTCATAAGCTACCATGCCCTGTCACACCTGTTCTCTTCCAAAGATAAGGATAATCTTCTCAATGGTGTTTGCCACTCTGAAAGCCCCTTTCTTCCTAATTCTCCTTTTAAACCAGTAATAAAGGGATAGGTTTTTGTTAATTAAGAAACTTCTCATCCATGTTTCCGTTGATTGTGTTGATTGCAATGTTTTTATAAAAGCATTTTTAAGACCAAGTTTTCCTGGCATTATAACTTATTAGAATTACTTATTTTTATTAAAAAAAAATACGTTAAATAAATTCAAAAAGTGTAAGGTTTTCCGACATGAGTTTCATAGGTATGGTTTAAAAGTATGATTAGATATAGAAATTTACCCATTGTTAAAATTGTAAACTTTTTCGACAATTCTACTTCTTCTTACATTCACTTTTAGTATAGAAAAGGGTTCTCGATTCGTATTGATTTGCATCTGAAATATTTCATTTTGAAGGAAAATTCTAAAATCACTATTCAGGAAGAACTTGATACTCCTTCTAACAGGTCTGTCAGGTCAAGTTTAGATTCTCACAAATCACTAAATTTTTACCTCCCTATAACAAGAAGTGTCACTTCTTCCATTTTTATTAAAGTTTGATTAGTTAATAATTCTTTCATAAATCAAGTGGTTATATCAATAAGACTCTATTGGCATTGAAATTGCTCTAAATTAATCAGGAGAAAATTTTAAAAAGACATTGCCGATAAAGCCAAACCACGAGTAATCGTGGGACGGAAAGCCACGGGTCCCATTGGGATAGCCGGGTTGCCGAAGCAAAAGAAGTTTTGCGGGGCCCGTGGTCTGTAGTGAAACGGGCCCTTTTCTTTAGGTCTTCCGCTTCATCCGATGGAGGTATTTAGATGGAAACGGAACTAGTATGTTCATTTTATCGCAATTCCAAAAACATCGACATGGGTCGTGGGCTCGGGTTTTGCGACCTCGATGGCGGCC
>Ga0315281_10014000_pt1 | contig 10831 bp, 7 predicted proteins | sample YL17G07_0_MG_FD_204540 | JGI IMG/M metagenome (GOLD analysis project Ga0315281, IMG submission 204540) | Sediment microbial communities from Yellowstone Lake, YNP, Wyoming, USA - YL17G07_0 | ecosystem: Environmental > Aquatic > Freshwater > Lake > Sediment | place: USA: Wyoming | collected... | reverse complement strand
CCGACCTGCTCTCGCCGAAGGAACTTCTGCGCGCGGCAGTCGAGATCGGCTACGAGGCGATCGCGGGCTTGAAAGCGGCGTTTGAGATTTACACTCAAAGGAGTCTAAAATGAAACTTCGCACCGGCAATCCGTGGATGACGGCCCGCGACTACGGGCGCTCACTCACGGGCCTCACGCTTAACTTGCTCGTCCGCGACGTCGAGAAGGCCTTACTGTTTCACCGCGAAGTGCTGGGCGGGAGCGTGGTGTATAGCGATCCCGATTTCGCCGTCGTGCGCGCCGGAGGCAGTGAATGGATGCTTCACGCCGATCACACTTATCAGGGACATCCGCTGGAGGGCGTTTGCGCGGGGGTAGCGCAACGCGGCGCGGGCGCGGAATTGCGTTTGCACGGGCGCAATCCCGACGAGGCCGAGGCCGCCGCGCGACGGCTGGGGTTCCAGGTCCTCGCGGCCGCCAGCGACAAGCCGCACGGTTTGCGCGAAGCATTCATCGTGGACGGCGACGGCTACGTGTGGGTGCCGGATGTGCATAGCAATGCGTAGGTCACGCGCCTGCCCCCGCAGGGGGGGGTGTAGCGTGACCCAGCAGGCTGTCGAGTTTTTCTTCGCCGGTTTGCGTCCGATGGTGCAAGGGCTGTTGAAGTAGTCGGGGGTGAATCTTGCGGCAAGCCTCAGCCAGTTATTCAGGGCGCCGGGGGGTTCTGAAAGAAGTCGCTCATCGGCGCTGTGCACTCGCAATTGGCTTTGCCCAGCAACGGCAGTTGCCACGCCTCCTCAATGGTGCGTAGCAGAGAATAGTGGCTATAGGGCACCGCTGATTGGAAACCGGGCAGGACGAGCGGCGAGACAACTAAAGTCGCGACCTGCCCTCCGGCGGCGTAGGTACAACAACCTTCTGTGTTGCTACCTTTCCCTTCATCGAAGGCAATGAATAGGACACTGTTCGCCTGCCAAGCGGGCGCGGCGAGAATCTGCGGCACCCAGGTCTTCAGCCAGGCATCACCAGTTCCAATCTGGCAATCATGCATATCGTTGCAGAGGTTGGGTGTGATCCAGACAAAGTCTGGCACGGTGTTGCTTTGCAGGTCAGTTGCAAACTGGTCAAACGGCACAATCTGCTTGCAGCGCGCGGGGTTGGTGCGCACATCGTCATAGTAAATGAAGGGATTGTGCTTCTGCACATACAGTGATGTGTCATCGCCCACGAAACACGGCGCTGGCATGGACTCCATATATGCCTTCCAGGAACGCTCGCCGGCTTCAAGCTGGTCAACCAAATTACGGCTGTCAATGAAGCAATCCGTGCAGTCGCTGGTCACGCTAAAGGTGTCGCCGCCCGTCAGGGCCAAGTAATTAGGGAGGCTCGGATGGCTGACGCCGTAGTATTGGGTAGCGCTGCCATAACGTTCGACCAGCGCATTGATATACGGCGCATCCGGATTGCCGACAATCTCCGCCGCATCCTTATTTTCCATGACAATGATGAAGATGTTAGTGAAGGCCGGAAGGCCGGAAACCGTTTCAGGCCGAGTCGTCACTGGAGGAGCGAGGCTCGGTAGAGCTGAGAGGTCAGTCGCCGCCGGAGGGGTGACGGTCGGTAGAGCTGAGATATCAGTCGTCGAGGTTGGGGAGAAACCTCCACACCCAGCCGCTATTAACCAGAGGCTTAGAAGAGTAATGCTGATGATACGCTTAGAGTGAGACATACTACGTGATCCTGGAGAGGCGGCCACAAAATAGGCCGTTCATAAATATCTGTGCGGAAGAAACTTTGGGGGCCGTTCCTAATGCACTTCACATTACATACTAACAGATTAATCCGGAGTTAGCCCCCAATAAACATATTATAAAGATTCAATCATTGACCCAAGTGGCTAAAGCCGACTCAATAAGCCTCGCTTGTCTTTACTAACCCTTTGCCTTTTACCCGCTCGATAATCTCGGCCGCCAAATCATAGCGCCCAAACGGCGGCATGAGATAAGCGCCGCGCACCGTCGCCACCGTTTGCAGTTCGCTCAACAATTCCTGCGCGATCCGCATCCCCGCCTCCGCGCCCTGCTCGCCCGCCGCCTCCATGCGCCGGCGCAAGCCTTCGGGGATGGTGATGCCCGGCACTTCATTGTGCAAGAAGCGGGCGTGGCGGGCGTTGTAAAGGGGCAAGACCCCCACCAACAGCGGCAGTGCCAGCGGGCCGTGCGCCTCCGCGTACCGGCGCAAAAACTCCCGCGCCGGCGCGAGGTCGTACACGGGTTGCGTCAGCGCGAAATCCGCGCCGGCCACAATCTTTTTCTGCAAAGTCTTGATCTCTTTGTCCACGTCGAGCGCGCTCAGGCTCACCGCGCACCCCGCGAAGAACGACGTCGGTTGCCCGATGTCCGCGCCCGCGTGATCCACACCGGCATTGAAACCTTGCTTGATGAGTTTGATGAGACCTGACGGCACGAAATCGTAATTGTCATTCGCCTGCGGATAATCGCCGATGGCCGTGGGGTCGCCCATGACGACGAAGACGTTGCGCACCCCCAGCGCGTGCGCGGCCAGCAGGTCGCCCTGCACCCGGAGCAGGTTGCGCCCCCGCGTGGGGAAGTGCAGAACCGATTCAATCTTCACCTCGCGCTGGATGAGGTGACTCACCGCCCACGCCGACATCCGCATCCGCGCCATCGGCGAGTCGGCCACGTTGATCACGTCTGCCCCCGCCTCGGCCAGCAAGTGCGCGCCCGCTAGAAGTTTGTGCGTGCTGAACCCGCGCGGCGGATCCATCTCGACCCCGATGACGAATTGGCCCGCGGCGATTTTCTCCGCGAATTGCGTGGGCTGATCTGCGGAGGCGACGCCTTCCTCGCGCTCGGCGGCGACGACGGACACGCGCTGGCGCCCGCGCGGTGGGGGCGGCGCCTCCAGCGCGGCCCGCATGGCCGCGATGTGCCCGGGCGTGGTGCCGCAACACCCGCCGATGATTTTGGCCCCGGCCTCCGCAAAGGCCAGCGCGTACTCGCCAAAATAATCGGGCGTGGCCGGATACATGATGCGTCCGCTCACCTGCTCCGGCCAACCCGCGTTGGGCTTCACGGCGAACTGCGCCTCGGGCGCGGCTTGTTTCATTGCATTCAGGATCCGCAACACCTGCGCCGGGCCGCCGGAGCAATTCACGCCGATGAAGTCCGCGCCGAGTTTTGCCAGTTCAATCCCCACTTTCTGCGGGCTATCCCCCAACAACGTGCGGTCATCGCGCGTGAAGGTCATCGTTGCTACGACCGGAACTTTTCCAATATCCTTCGCGGCGCGCACCGCCTCCGCAATTTCGTACAAGTCGGTCATCGTCTCGACGACGATTAAATCCACGCCCGCTTCCACCAGCACGGCGATTTGTTCCCGAAACGCGGCGTAGGCCTGCTCGGCCTTCACCCGCCCGAAGGGCGCGAGCCGCACCCCCAGCGGCCCCACGTCCCCGCCGATGAGCACCTCCTTGAACGACGCGCTCACGACTCGCTTGGCCAACTCCACCGCCGCCGAGTTGATTTCGCCCAGTTTATTTTCCAGCCCGTGCTTGCCCAACTTGTAGCGGTTCGCGCTAAAGGTGTTGGTGACGATGAGTTGCGCGCCTGCGTCAATGTAGGCGCGATGAATCTCGCCCACCGCCGCCGGTTGCGTGAGATTGAGTTCGTCGAAGCATTTGTCGAATGCCACCCCGCGCGCGTGGAGCATCGTTCCCATCGCGCCGTCGGCAAGGAGAAGCGAGTTCGTCGCCTGGTCGAATAGTCGGTTAGTCACAGCACACTCTGTCAGGTTTCTAATAGAAGGACGTTCGCCGGACTGGCTGAAACAGGTTTTTACGATGCGCGCATACCGGGTCTACTGGACATAGGGAACATTCCGGCTCAGTCATCTCCGGACAGCGCAGGCGCGCGTTGAAAAAGAACCAATCCACAGCCCCCATGCTTTTTCGTGAGCGCGCTACGATTTGGCGGATAGCCTCATAGGTAGCCTGGCGAATCACCCATTCATCCTCTGGGTGAAGTTCACGGCGTTCAATCAAGGCTCTTTCCAGGTCTGCGTCGAGCACGTCAATCACACCCGTGCGAAGACACGAGCGCATCAGATGGTAATCAATTATTGGCGGAACCTGTTCACCCACGGCCGGGCGCAAAAACCCCTCTGGACGTTGAGAGAGAATGAGCGCCAACAGATTGGCTTTCTTTTGCAAAGGGTCGTCTTTATAGCCTCCGATAGAGCCGAGTTTCTCAAGAAAGGCTTGCAGAGGCGCCTCGGTTGTATTAGCCTGGGCGATGATCTGCTGGGGCGACCACCCGCTGGCGAGCATATCTCGCCCATAAGCCAGGGCTTGCTGCAGATGCAGATCAGGCGCGGGCAAAGGGTCCGTGCCATCGTCGGCGCGAAACAGGGCCAGCATCGTTGGGAGCATCAGTCGCGCTTGTCTTTCGGGGACATAGAACTCAGGATCCTTGTCCAGCGGGCGCAGGCAAGCCCGCCACAGGTAGTCGGAACCTTTGCGAAGCGCGCCGTCCAGCAACGCTACCATCGGACGTTGATACCGGCCCTCCTCAGCCTCCCAGAAGCCGAACTGTTGCACAGTGGCCGCAAAGAAATACTCTAAGGCCGCCGGATGCCCGACGGGTGGGAATTGAGGGCCGACAAAAGCAAAAGGCTCCACATCGGGCAAGGTTCGGATGAGTCCAGCCACCCGCGCAATCTGCTGGGGGTTAAGCGTCGCCCGCGTGTCAGGTGATTTACGAGTCGGAAGGCGATCCGGCTGCTTAACCAGTGGCTGGCCTATAGTCACTGCCTCGGTCATACGCGCATTTCGATCACACAGAACGCGGCGGTAGCTCGACTGCAAGCAACGGCTATGGCGTCGTGATAAGGAAGAGCGTGAGGCTCTTGGGCGAGTGGCTGAGTGAAATAGATGAGGGTCGTAATTCCGTGTTGGCGGATCTGCCCAACTATTCGGTCAGCCAGCACGCTGGCTTCTTCCGGCTTAAGTAGGTGGTCATACCAGGGAATTGTCCGCTCTGGCGGGATCAATCCAAACTCGCCGGAGAGGATGTAAAACTCAACCCCCAACAGGCACGCTGCAGAGTAAATATTATCTATCCGGGCGCTCTGGTAGCGGTGGATGGCTGGTATTTCACCCGGCTCATCACGCTTCGTTGCGGAACAGTAGGTGCAAAATGAGTTCATCAGATCAGTCTGCCCTGGCCATAGCTCAGTTCTTTAGAGCGGCTTCAAATTCCGGGCGGTATTCCGGAAAGCCACTCTCTGCAAGTTGTTGGATTCCCTGTCGAATCAGGACATTGCCTTCATTCACCTCTCCATGCGCCTGTTCGAGCTGTCCCAGATGTTTGAGATTCCACGCAATCCCAAGTCTATCATTGTCTGCCTTGTTTCGTTGTTCCGACTCAACCAGTAGTTCTTTCGCCTCTTCGTATTCTCGGAGCTCAATCAAAGTGTCTATTAAACGGGTAAGTTCAATACGAATACCACGATTATTGCGAATCTCTTTGGCAACCGCTAAGGCATCCTGGAGAAGTCCCTTGGACTTTCTCAGCAACTCTTCACTTTGCACTAACCTCCCACTTTGGGCAGCCAACCGCCCCATCTGGGTAGCCAACCGCCCCAGGTGACTCAAACTCTCTTCCTTCAGCAGGCGATTGTCGGTTCGATCTGCAACCCCGACTGCCGCCTGAAAATCCTGCAGTGCCTCCTGGAAATGGGCCTCGTCTTCGTCTTGCTTACGCGCGATCACTCCCAGGTGGTTCATGCATTCATAGACAAGTTCTGTGCTCCCCAACTCTTGTGCCAGATCAAAAGCCTGGGAGAAATGCTCTTTTGCCTGCCCATATCTTTCTTGGCGTCTATCCACCTGTCCAATCCGATACAGACACCATGCCTCGGAGAGTTGGTCTCCCAACTCTCTGGCTAAACTCAGTGCCTTTGTATAGAGCGTGATGGCCAAGTTATAGTCTGGGTCGGATTTGCGGTAGGCTAAGCGGCCCTGTTGAATCAGGCTGTGCATCTTGTATTTCGCCCAATTTGGCGTCTGCTCAAGTAAAGACACGGGGACTGTCTCGGGCAGATTCCGGACGACTTCTTGCAGATGCGTCTCTGCCTCCCCTAGCTGCTCGCGATCAATATTGCGTTCCGCAATCTTTATCAGCCAATCGCATACCCCTTCCATATCTGCCTCCTGACGCGCTGCCCACAGTGCCTTTTCGGCTATGGCCTGGGCCCCATCCCAGTCACCCTGAGCCATAAGGCGATCATATGCCTCTTGAGATCTTGCGAGGATCTCTCTTCGGCAATCGCCTGCGAGTTCAAAGTGATTCAGCGCTTGCACAAGATACGCTGAGGCTTGCAGGTTGTCCTGAGTTTCATCAGCCTGAGAAGCAAAGTCATAGCCCGCCACACGGTGCACCTCGCGCCTCAAGTTTTCGTCTGTCTTTTCGTAAAGAAAATCGCGCGCGGAGTCATCCATCAGGAAAGTCCCCGCTGGTTCTAACTCCTTGAGGACATCCTTATCTACCAGTTCGCCAACGAGAGACAATGGCACCCCTAGGAACAATCGGCTGATAAGCTTTGCGTTCAACCCGGTGCCAATAATGGATAGGCGCTCAGCCAAATGCCAGGCTTCGTCGGTCAGGAAGTCTTTGAGCCACTCTTCGCTGTAGGAGGGCAAAGATTCGAGGTCGCCTTTCCAGGCATACTCCCGTATGCGGGGTTTAGCCTTAATCAATGCGCCGGGATTCCCGGACTCTTTCTTCCAGACAATAGTAAGTTGATCGGATGTCAGATTTACTGCGGGTTCCGTCACCTTCATCAACTCCGAAATAGATTCAAGTGACAAGCCCCTAAGTGGAAGGTCTTTTGCCGCGCCAAGCTGCCAGGCGGGATCATTAAGGAATGCGGGGCGGTCGCGCGCCGTCAAAACGATGCGCACGTTCTGGGAATAGCGAAAAGCTCCCGTGACAAATTGATCCATCTGCTCGCGATTGGAAAGCGCATCATAGTCATCGAAAACAAGCAAGCAACGTTGCTCGTTCAAGAATTCCAAGGTCGCTTGCATATGATCACGCAAAGGGTGGTGATGACCACGGATCCTTGCCTGCTGGGCTTCTGGGGCGTCTACAGATAATGCGGTTAGCAAGGAGTCAACAGTGATATCCTTGTGTTCGGTACAGGCCAGATAACGAACTTGATATTCCGGACCCCGCGCTACGTTATACAGCCAAGTCGCCAATGTGGTTTTGCCCATACCGCTGGCGCCTACCAGGCAAATAAGCGATGCCGGTTCATCAACCAAACAATTCAGTAATACTTCACACTCGCCGTCTCGGTCCACAAGTTTTCTTGGGGCTGGTGGTGAGATGAACAAGGGTGGTGGAGACGGAGGATGGAGCAGATCATGTAGCCGCCCAAAAATTGGGGCAGGAAATTCCTCTTCAGATGCCCAAAGTTCTTCGGCTTCATTCATTTGCCTGACTCTGGTAAGTAGCGCATCGGTCAACCCCAATTTTCGCAACTCGGCATCGCCCCACCGATTCAACAGTTTGCCGTATTGTGGGTGCTTAACCGGTTGAATGGGGGGTTGGTTATGCACCTGACCAGGATCAGGAGCAAGTTTGGCTTCCACCTCGGCGAGATTTGCTTCATCTGGATTATCCGGATCATAGCTAAGACGCTCATAAATCTCTTTGCGCGGTCCGACGTCTATATACTCTACAAGATGCTCCCTCACAGCATAAATTAGGCGGTAATTGTCTAGCCGATAACGCCACAGGCGTTTGAAACCTTTGAGTTTCTTGACATTCCCACCGTGGTGAGCCGTCGGGTTATTACGCAATTCCGCGTCAACTTTTTCTATACGCTTTTGGAGGTAATGAGGGAGCGTCATCAAAACAGATAGAAACCCCTCGCGATAGGTAGGCGTGTAGGACATATCTCTCTCCAATAAAACCATCACCCCGGCCACAGGCGGAATTTCATCTGCTCGAAATGATGATCAAAGCCAAAGACTTCTGTGAGCTTCAGGCGTTGCATGACGACGAAACTCGTGCAGTCGGTGAAGGAGAAGTCTTTGTCGTCGTATCTTCGGAACAAAGTCAGAGCCTCATTCCAGAGTTCTTCGTCAATACGCACGATCTGAACGTGCTTCTGTTGGAGAACCCACACAGCGAAGCTTTCTCCAGTCGCATGGTTGACCGTGCTTGCCAGATGAGTAATACTTTCGTCCAATACATAATCAGTAGTGGTGAACCGGTCGCCTCGCCCACTGATTTCGCTTATCCAACTGGACGCCCGTCCATAATATTTGTCATTCTGGTCGAATAATGCAATCCAGCCGCTTGAGTCGACAAAGTAGTTCATGGGCGTGCCTTCTTGCGTCTGGTAGGGGAGCGCCTCTTTGTCTTATAGGGGGTCGGTCGTTCACGCACAGAAACGGTTGGCTTGCGCTTGAGTTGAGAACGAAGCCTTTCTCGTTCCAGCGCCTTCTCGCCATGCGGGTCGCCATAGATATACTTATCGTGATTCACTGAGCCGTCGGTTATATTACTCTTGCCGTACTTGCCGATTATCTCGAACAAGTTACCTAGATCAAGCGGCTCTATGTCCTCCTCCGCCCCGTTCTTGCGGTGCAAGTAATCCTCCAGCGCCTCCCGAATCTGGAGCGCCAGGGTTATCCCGTGCTTCTTCGCTCGCCTCTTGAGTTCCGCGTGAACTTGGGGGGGCAGGTAAATCTGCGTTCGCACCATTCTCTCAGCCATACGCCATCTCCGGGTAGGTAATGTATATATTATACATTACCTTTCGCCATCTCCCGCTCCAACTGCTCGATGCGCGTCCCGCCGACGGCGTAATACTTGGCCTCGGGGTGATGCACGATGAGCGCGGCGGTGGATTGTTCGGGGATGAGCTGATAGGCCGCGCTGAGGCTCAGGCCCAACTCGTCGGCGGCGGGGAGGAGGGCGAAGACTTTTTGATGGTCTTCGAGATCGGGGATGGCGGGATAGCCCCACGAGTAGCGTTTGCCGCGCCCCGGCGCAAGGCCCAACTCGCGGCGGATGTGGCGATGGACGTATTCGGCGGTGGCCTCGGCGGTTTGCACCGCGAGGCCGTGCAGAAAGTAGGCGGCGGTGTATTCGTTCTGCGCTTGCACAGCCTCGAACATTTCCGTGGCGCGCTGGCCGACGGTGACGACTTGAAACGCCACCACGTCCAGCTGGCCCGAATCCGTCGGGGCGAAGTAATCGGCGAGGCACAAGTTCTCCTGCGCGTCTTGCCGGGGAATGGTAAAGCGCGTCAACTCGCGCGGGCGTGAGCCGTTCTGCGTGGAGCCTGGGTCATAGACAATTAAATCATTGCCCTCCGACTGCGCGGGCCAATAGCCATACACGGCCTGCGGGTTGAGCCAGCCGGTGAGCGCGGCTTCGCGCTTCATCTGCGCCAGGCGCGCCTCGAACTCGGCCTTGAGTTTTTCCCACTCCGCGCCGTGCGCGTTCTTCGCGCCCCACGACAGGCGGAATAATTCATCTTTGAAGAGGCACTCAAAGACCAGGTCCAACGGCATCTTCTCGATCTTGCGCGGCCCCCAAACGGGAGGCGTGGGAATGGGCACGCGGCGCTGCGAGACTTCGGACTTGCTCACCGCCGCCGTTCTGATCTCTGACTTCCCGCTCGGAGAGCGTCCAACTTCCATTTCGGCTTCCGCAATAATGCGCGCCACAAATTCGTCATGCTTGGGCGATTGCAGTTGGTCAATGCTTTCCAGCCCCTCGAAAGCGTCTTTGCAATAGAACACACCGGGGGTATACGCCACCCCTTCTTCGACAAACAAGATGCGCCGCCCGAACTTGCGATTGATGGCCGCGCCGCCGATGAGGACGGGAATGTTCAACCCGCGCTTGTGGAGTTCCTGCACGATGAGCGGCATCTGCTTGGACGTGCTGACGAGGAGCGCGCTCAACCCGATGGCGTCCGCGCCGACCTCGATGGCCTTGTCAACAATCACATTCGCCGGGACTTGCTTGCCGAGGTCGAACACGGTGTAGCCGTTGTTCGCCAGAATCGTCTTCACCAAATTCTTGCCGATGTCGTGGACATCGCCATAAACAGTGGCGAGGACCACTTTGCCTTTAGTCACGCCGGCCTGCCTCTCTAAAAATTGCTCGACGTGCGCGACGGCTTTCTTCATCACCTCGGCGGATTGCAGAACGAAGGGCAGGATGAGTTCCCCCGCGCCGAACTTATCGCCGACTTCTTTCATGGCGGGGAGGAGGACGTTGTTGAGAATCCAGACGGCGGCTTGCGAGGTGTGAGCGTTGGGTAATTGGTAATCGGTAATTGAGCGGAAGTTAGCCACGCCCGTTGACTCTAAGACCAATCGCTCCATCACCTCGTCCAAGTCCTGCTCCACGTTCTCTTTCTTGCGGTGCAAGATACGCCAATGGACGCGCTGGTCGGGGGTCATCCCGGCGGTCTCGTCCACGGTCTCGTCGGCTTTCAGCTTCACGTCCTCGAAGTAATTGATGAAGCGCGGCAGGGCATCGGAGCGGCGGTTGAAGATGAGATCATCCGCCAGTTCGCGCTGGTCGGCGGGGATTTCGGCGTAAGGCGTGATGTGTTTGGGATTCACAATCGCCATATCCAAGCCCGCTTCGACGCAGTGATAGAGGAACACGGAATTCAACACCGCCCGCGCGGCCAACTTGAACCCGAACGAGACGTTGCTGACCCCGAGCGAGGTGAACACCCCCGGCAAGTTTTCTTTGATGCGCTTAATGCCCTCAATCGTCTCAATCCCGGAGTTG
>Ga0315281_10013997_pt1 | contig 10832 bp, 10 predicted proteins | sample YL17G07_0_MG_FD_204540 | JGI IMG/M metagenome (GOLD analysis project Ga0315281, IMG submission 204540) | Sediment microbial communities from Yellowstone Lake, YNP, Wyoming, USA - YL17G07_0 | ecosystem: Environmental > Aquatic > Freshwater > Lake > Sediment | place: USA: Wyoming | collected... | reverse complement strand
TACCTTTCGACTTGCTCATCTTCTGCCCTTCGGCATCGCGGACCAAGGCATGGATGTAGACGTCGCGGAAGGGAACATCGCCCATGAATTTCAGGCCCATCATGATCATGCGGGCGACCCAAAAAAACAAAATGTCGAGCCCGGTGACGAGGGTCGAGGTCGGATAGTAGGTTTTCAGCTCAACCGTCTGCTCGGGCCATCCCAGCGTCGAGAAGGGCCAGAGGGCAGAGGAAAACCAGGTGTCCAACACGTCTGAGTCGCGGATGAACTTGGTCTCGTGACAGTCTGGACAATGAGTCGGCGCTGTTCGAGCCACTAGGGGTTTGGCGCCCTGCAGAATTGTGAATACTGTATGTGCCGTCGCAGGGTCACCGACGCGCATCTTTTTGACAAAGAGTCCACCATTGCAGTTCTCGCAATACCAAGCGGGAATTTGATGTCCCCACCAAATTTGGCGTGAGATGCACCAGTCTTTGATGTCCCTCATCCACCCGAGATAGTTGTTCGTCCATCCCTCTGGAATGATTCTGATACGCCCGTCTTCGACGGCCTGGATTGCCGGCTCGGCCAGGGGCTTGATCTTCACGAACCATTGAGGAGATAGATAGGGCTCGACCACGGTTTTGCAGCGATAACATTTTCCGATGGCCATTTTATGGTCATCGACTTTCATGAGGAGACCGCGGTCTTTCAGGACCTGCTCGATCTTCGGGCGTGCTTTCATGACAGGGAGTGTCACGACGGCGTCGATGATGGCTGGTTCGACGCCAGCCGCTTGCAACCCGGCTCGATCAAGCAGCGCTTGATGATCCAAGATCGGCAGTCGCGGCAGCTTGTGCCGTTCTCCCGCTTCAAAATCGTTGAAGTCGTGCGCCGGCGTGATTTTGACGACGCCGGTTCCGAATTCACGGTCGACGAGAATTGCATCGCCTACGATCGGGATCGTGCGGCTTGTGAGGGGGAGCCGGACTCGTTGCCCGATCAATCGACTGTACCGGAGATCTTCCGGGTGAACCGCCACCGCCGTGTCGCCGAACATGGTTTCCGGCCTCGTCGTTGCGACGGTGAGACGAGTCGTTGGATCCTCTTCGAGCGGGTATTCGATCGAGTACAGTTTTCCTTTGATGTCTTCGTGCTCGACTTCGATATCGGAGAGGGCGGTCAAGCAACGAGGACACCAGTTGATCAATCGCTCGCCTCGGTAAATGAGACCTTCGTCGTAGAGCCGCACGAAAACTTCCAGGACGGCTTTTGACAATCCTTCGTCCATCGTGAAACGAAGGCGGTCCCAGTCGCAGGATTCACCAAGTCGTTTCTGTTGACGGATAATGGTATCCCCGGAGGCGGCCTTCCATTGCCAGACGCGCTCAATGAACCGTTCGCGTCCCAGGGATTCCCGAGAAGCGCCTTCGGCCATAAGTTGTTTCTCCACGACGTTCTGCGTGGCGATCCCGGCATGATCGGTGCCGGGCAGCCAGAGCACATTGCGGCCCTGCATGCGTCGCCAGCGTATCAGGATGTCTTGTATCGAATGATTCAGCGCGTGCCCAACATGGAGGGAGCCTGTCACATTCGGTGGGGGAATCACGATGCTGTAAGGTTGACCGGGATGGGTAGTCGAGGCGTGAAAATAGCCTTGCCGGCTCCAGACCTCATACCAACGTGCTTCGACCGCCTTGGGATCGTAGATTTTGTCGAGTTGTGGTGTGCTCATTCAGTCTTCGTCTGTCGTTTGGTGAGCGAGACGCGCAAGACGTGCGCGACAGGCGTGACTCGCGAAGATGAAATTTCCTGCCAGTTCCGCTTTTTCCGCAAGTTTCGCGAGTCTGCGTGAATAAGCTGGGCATCTTAACATGCGGGTGATGGCCTCTCAAGGCGGCATGTGACACACAGATAGCTTGAGGGGTATAGAGCCGTATGTTATACAGACGTGCACAAGGCGAGGGCGAGGGGTTCGTTCCGCTTCCACTTTTTACGATCGGGAGAGACTATGGCCACAGGGCGTGAAAAAGACCGCAAGACGAGAAAGAAGCACCGGAAGAATGTCGCACGGGTGAAGGCACTGGTGACGACAGCTAGACGAAGTAAGGGTAAGAAGAGCAAGAAGGGTTAAGTCGGAGCGGAGGCAAGGTCCTACGCGGCTTGTGTGAGGCGTGTGATCTCTGCTTTGATGTGCTCTTTGGCCAGATCCGGCACGAGACGCAGCACAGCCTGCGCGACCTGTTCTCGGGCCGTCGTCCGGACGAGTGATTCGGCTATTCCAGCGGTCTGCTTGGCGGCAGACTGCTGGATCTCTTCCTTGATGAGTCCCTCAAGCGAACCGAGTTGTTCCCGAACTATATCGGACAGTGCGGTGCGAACGGCATTGATTTCTTCTCGGACGAATTGATCGATGCGCTCTTTGATCACGGGGCTCGCGGTTTCGAACACGCTGTGTCGAATGATGGGTTCGAGGAGAGACATCTCCCGTGAGAGAACCTTCGGGAGTGCCGTCATGAGCAACGGTTCAAGCACCTGAGTCAGCCGTTCTTCTGAGAGGGATGCCCCCATCTGTGTGCGTACCTCTGCTTCCACGGCTTTGGCCACGAGGGTTCCCAGCTCTTTCCCCACCATCTGGGGGAGCAAGTCGGCAATCTTTTTTTCCGTCCGCTCTGACATGGAATGAAGGAGTTGACCGAAGAGCCCCTTCATCGTCTCTTCCGGTTCGGCTGTCGATGCTGGCACTTTTGTAGTTGTAGTCACGGGGGGAGCTTTCGGTTGGGGGTGGGGCGCGATCGCCTGTTCCTCTTCTTCCTCAGTCTGACTGTCATCGTTGATGGCATCATCATCGGAGTCCGTCGCGCTTGAGACCGGAGGCCAGGCGCGAGATTTTTTCTTTGTTCCGTTTGTTCTGGCTGCCTGCTGTGCTTCCAGATCTTTGATCACATCGATAAGGTTTTCCGACTGAAATGGTTTGTTGAGAAAAGCCTTTACCCCCAGCGAACGCAAGTGGGTTTCATCTACACGATCCGAAGGGCTGTTCAGGGAGACAATATAGGTTTCTGACAGGTTATCCAGCTTGTGGATCTCTTTACAGAACCCCGAGAAGGTCATGTTCTCTAAATGATAATCTGCGATGATGAGATTCGGGCTCATCCGGCGTGCCGCGTCCAAGGCTGCTGGGCCATCCTGGAATCCCAGGACCTCACACCCTTCCTCTTTTGAGATCTGTTCGACCAGCCGGCGGACGGCGGGACTACTGTCGACGACAAAGATGGTTGAGGCCACCTAACCCTCCAATGTTATTGAATTATATCGAAGCTAGCAGTGGGGGTATCCTTTGTCAAGAAATCGCACGATCGGTGTGTGTTTTGACTTCGGATTTTTGAACTGACTACAATTCAACGCAACGAGGACCTGTACAACCAATGAAGACCCCGATCCATGTCATCTTTTTCGATGCAGCTGAGACGCTGTTTCATATAAATGGTTCCGTGGCGGACATCTACCTCACGCATGCGGTTCAGCACGGATTTCGGCAGACTTCCAACTCGCAGACATCGATTGCGCAAGCCTTTCAGCGCGCTTTTCACGACGCATCGCCGCCGGTCTTTGCCGCAACGAATCCTGTCGAGTTAAAACAATGTGAGCGGCTCTGGTGGTTCGACATCGTGCACAACGTGTTTTATCGCGTCGGGATGTTCGAGCGGTTCGATGAATTCTTCGAGCAGGTCTTTCACGTGTTTGAAGATCCTCACTCCTGGACGTTGTTTCCTGAAACCCTTGCGGTGCTCACCAGGCTTCGCAAAGAGGGGTTCGAGCTTGGGATCGTGTCCAACTTCGATACCCGGCTCTTTCCTGTGATGCGGGGGCTGGGTATCGATCGACTCTTCGATACCGTGACGATTGCAAGCCTCGCCAGGGCCGCCAAGCCGGCGCCGAAGATTTTCGAGATTGCCCTCGAGAAACATGCGATCGATCCTGACGAAGCGATGCATGTGGGTGACAGTGTCCGGGACGATGTGGAGGGTGCGACGAAGGCCGGGCTGACCGGTGTGTTGCTTGATCGAGCAGGGCGCAATCAGGTGTCGGGCGGGACCGTGATTCGGACGTTAGAAGAAATTCTTCCGCTGGTGATGGCCTCAAAGAAGTAGTGGAACCAGATCTTTCGCGCGGCCTTGGAGCGAAAGGTCAACCAGGTCCGACTGCGGGGTGCTTTCGAGATTGATCTCGATGACCAGCGCGCCGACTTCCTTCGCCACTGACGCAAATCCTGCTGCGGGATAGACGACTCCCGATGTGCCGATCACAAGGAGGAGGTTGCAGGTCTGAAGGGCCTCATCACAGCGGCGCAGGTCTTCTTCCCAGAGCGATTCCCCAAACCAGACGATATGAGGCCGGAGCAGTGCATGGCACAACTGGCACTTCGGCAGGAGGGGAAGAGGGACCTCCCGGTTTTCCGAGATGTCGCCACAACCCGTACAGCGAACCTTCCAGATGTTACCGTGAATTTCAGAGAGCCGTTGCGAGCCGGCGGTTCGATGGAGTCCATCGACATTTTGCGTGATCAGCCAGAATGTATCGTGCGCGCGACGTTCAAGTTCTACAAGGGCGATGTGGGCGGGATTTGGCTGTTTCGTAGCAATCAATTCACGCCGCCAGTTATACCATTCCCACACTAATCGCGGGTCACGCGCAAAGGCCTCCGGCGTCGCGAGATCCTCCGCGTGAAAGTTGCGCCACAAGCCCTCTGCCCCGCGAAATGTCGGCACGCCGCTATCCGCAGAGATGCCGGCCCCCGTGAGGACGGTTATATTTCTGGCGGAGGCGAGCTGCGCGCGCGCGAGGAGGATTTGATCATCGGTAGTCATGGGTGGATTGGTAACGACTCAGGTGTTTAGGCTGAAGGCTGAAGGTAATAAAATATGTCGCAAAGCACGAATGCGGGGGTGGCGGGATGCAGGGATAGTCGGGGTAGCCTCTTACCCCTCTACCCCGTTGCCCCTTTACCCCTGTATCTCTTCAAGCAGAGATGAATCCTCGTTGCGCAATAAGCCCAACCCCTAAAAGCCTTCAGCCTATCTACCTGAGTAGTTAGGCGAATTCAACTGCATTTCGAGGCAACGAATCTGCGTGGTATAGTACGCCTCCATTTTATGTGAGGAGCATGATGAAACAGATTCTCATGGTAGGAGCCGGGTCTGTCGGTGGGTTTTTTGGTGCACAGTTAGCGAAAGCAAATCTCTCCGTGTCGTTCCTGCTGCGGCCCAAGACGCTCGCGGTCGTGAAGCAGAATGGACTCACGATCCGCAGTGCCAATAGTTCTTTCACCGTGCATCCACCAGCCGCTTCCGATCCGCGAGATCTCCCGAAACCGGACCTGATTATTCTTTCCGTGAAAGCCTACGATTTGGATGAGGTGCTGGCCCAAATCGAGCCGGTCCTGACCGATCGGACCGTCATCTTGACTCTCCAGAATGGGGTCGATACCGAAGATCGCATCCTGGCGCGCGTTCAACGGGATTGTGTCGTCGGTGGTATCGCATATATCTATGCCAAGATCGCGGCACCCGGCGTCATCGACCATTTTAAGAGGGGGGCTGTCGCGATCGGAGAGCTGATGGGGCATCAGAGCCCTCGGTTGCTGGCCATCGCGGATCTGTTCAAGCAGGCGGGGATTCCATGTCAGCTGGCCGAGGACATCCGGCGCAGCAAGTGGGAGAAGATGTGTTGGAATTGTGTCTTCAATCCCTTGACCGTGATGATCGACGACAAAGTAGCCAAGGCGCTCGATCATCCCGAGATGCTGGGAGTGATCCACCAGATCGTGGGTGAAATCGTGGCGGTGGCGGCTAGCGCGAAGGTGCCGTTAGCGGCTGATATGGCAGACAAGGTGGTCCGGTGGACACAAGAAATTCGGGATATCCACACTTCGATGTATGACGATTGGAAGGCCGGACGGCCGACCGAGATCGATTTTCTCAACGGGTATGTTGCCAAGCTCGGTCGGAAGTTCGGCATTCCGACCCCATTGAACGACATGCTGACGGCGGTGATCAAGACCATCACTGAGCGAGATCGAACCGGCCCCGGTATCGTGCGGATCGACGGATCGGTGGTCCAACCTGTTTCGCTCGATCGTGCAGCGATCGCATCGTTGCCGGCAGAATATCAACTCGATATTTCGACGGTGATGCCCGGCATGCAGGGTAAGGGAATTCGCGTGAAGGGTCTGCTCGATATTCCGGCGCTGGCCATCGGGGCGGATCATGTGACAGTGTATTCTGCAGACGGAAAGTACTCAGTCTGCCTCACCCTCCAACAGGCGAGAGAGTATGGGGTTCTCGTCTATGAACTCGATGGAGCACCGTTGCCTGATGCGAAAGGCGGTCCGTTCCGGTTAGTGACACCCGGTCTCGGCGACCTGTGCGCCAACGTGAAGGGGGTCGCGAGAGTCGAGGTGACGATCGGAACCGGAAAGGATACGAGGCCGACGAATTGTTAGCCGTGCGAGAGAGGCGGGACGGGCGAGAAAGGCGAGACACTCGGAATCATGGATTGCGCGTCGCGCATTCCATGCTATGGAGGCGTTGACAAGTAATTGAACACGCGCAAAAATCACTCCCCTCAGTATACTCAATAGTTAGGCGATGGAGCCGCAAAGGATGACGCAGTGCCGCCCAAAATAAGAGAGCTTGTTGACGACCTTGTGCGAGCGGGATTCGTCGACCGAAGTGGCAAAGGGAGCCACCGAAACTTTGTCCACCCGAAGGTTGTCAAACCCATCACAATATCCGGTGCGCTTGGCGATGACGCGAAGCATTATCAGGTCCGCGCCGTGAAGCGTGCCGTTGAGGAGTCCAAGTCATGAAAGATACTGCACGATACGCAAAGATTGTCGAGTGGTCAGAGGAAGACCAGTGCTTTGTCGGCAGTTGTCCTGGTCTGATTGACGGGGGGTGCCACGGCGCGGACGAAAAGGCTGTCTTTGAGCAGCTTTGCCAAGCCGTAGAGGAAGCCATTGCGCTCTACCGCCAGGATGGAAAGGCTCTTCCCCCGCCAACGTCTGGCCGCGACTTCGCGAACAAGATGCAGAACGTCGCATAGCCGCGCGAGACAGGCAGGACAAGCGCGATAGTCACGACACGAAGTTCGAAGATCCGAACACTTCCGCCTTCAGACCGCCTCGCCCGTCCCGCTTGAGTCAGGCATCGGTCATTCCAGCAGAAGTATTCATGAATAATGCTGGTTAGAACCGACATGACAATCACAGAGGAATTTGCGGACTGGTTTCGCGTACTATACCGGTCAGCATGCTCAACAATTAGCTTCCTAAGGAGAATCCGTGTCAGAGGAAAGCAATAAACCTGGCTCCGTCACTGAGATTGCTAAAGTAATCGGTGAAATCGCCGACAAGGTTCCGATTTATCAAGACGCGATCCAGCCCGCGGCCAAGGAACTTGGTAAGGGGTTGCAGATCGCCTAACTATATCGACAACCTGCAGAGGCTTGGCTTAGTTCAGGTTGAGACGATGGTCAAGATGAGCAATGAGGCTATGTATACACGTATCGAAGAGTATCAGCAGGTCAAGGACATCATGGAGAGCATAAAGAAAATTGATGGCCGCACGGTGGAGGTCGAGCGAATCAAACTTATCGTAACAGATCTCGGCAAACAGTTCATTCGCGCTTGTGTGATTGATAAAAATACTCAGCCACGAAGCTAACAAGCCATTCGAGGCGGACTTTCACGACCGGGTGACGATTGGCCACTCAATGGCGGCCTTGGGCGGCAAAAAACGGGGGCGTGCCGTGAGGCACGCCCCCGTTGAGTTCAGGGCCGTCAGATGACGGAGCCGGTTACTTCAAGGCGTCGATACTGGCGCCGAAGTTAATATGGAACGCCGCGCCATTCATCACCAGAGCGGGAACCGACTTGACCCCGGCGGCTTCGGCTTCTTTCACCCGCGCTTTGTTCGTGCCGAGATGGACGTGTTCCACATCATATTTCGCCGGATCCAGAGCGTTGGCGACGCTGTTCTCGGCTGCGACGCACACTGGGCATCCTGCGTGATAGAAAATCGCTTTGGTTTTCATTATGGTCTCCCTTCAAATGTAATGGTTTGGATGAGGTTACTGTGTCCACGACATGGTAGAAACAACGCCAGGCTTAGGATTACAGGCACGTTCAGTTTCTGAGCCACTTGGCGGTACCATACTGACAAGCTAACAATGAAATCAAGAAAAAAAAACCGCCCCACGGGGTGAGATATGGCCTGGCGTGCGAAGTGCGAGACATGCACGAAAGGCGCGATCAGAAGTTCGAAGTTCCCAAAACCTCGAACTTCGGAGCTCGAACCTTCCCCTCGTCTCGCTCGTCCACCCTGCGCGTTAGCGAATGACCTGAATCGCTTTCCACCGTTCCGATCGGTAGCGCCAGAGTAGCAGTCCCATTCGGACTGTCCAGTCCGCGATCATGGCGATCCAGACGAAGAGCACATCGAGTGCGAGCCAGGGACCTGCGATAACGGCGATGGGCAGACGGACTCCCCACATGCCGACGGTCGTCGCCAACATGATGAACCGGGTGTCGCCGGCTCCGCGTAACGATCCGGCCAGGACCATGGTGAGGGCAAGCGGCACTTGAAGGATGGCGACGATGCGCAGGAACACCGTCCCGAGTTCGACGACGGCTTCGTCGTTGGTAAACGCACGCATGAGCATATAGGGAAAGAAAAAAAAGAAGATGCCCATTGCCGCCATGGTTATGCCGGCCAGGCGGTTCGCTTCCCAGTTTTCGAGTTTAGCCCGGATATATTTGCCTGCGCCGATACTCTGCCCCACCATCGTGGCTGCTGCGATCGCGAAACCATATCCCGGCAGGAACGACAGGGATTCGATCGACAAGCCGACTTGATGGGCGGCGTAGGTCACCGTGCCGTACAGCAGGACGATCTTGGTGTAGAGGATAGTCCCGGCTTGTTGAAATATCCGCTCACCGGAGACCGATGCTCCAATCTGCCATGTGGAGCGCAAGAGATCGCGTCGAACGTGGAGTGATGTCCTAAAGAGCTTTCGGCAGGCCCACAGGAGGTAGGCCACGCCGGTTCCTTCTGCGATACCCGCAGCAACGGCTGCTCCGGTAATACCCAAGGCAGGGAAACCCCAACGCCCATAGACGAGTGGGTAGGCGATCGTCAGATAGAGTAGATTCACGGCGATCAAGGCATACATGGGAGTTTTGGTGTCTCCGGTGCCTTGCAAAATCGATGAGAGAACCTGCAAGAATATCGTGCAGGGAATGACCAGGAAGATGAAGTTTGAGTAGGGAAGGGCCAGTGTGATGACGTCATGCTCTGCACCCAATAGCTCCATGGTGACACGGTTCAGGGACAATCCGAATGCCACGAGTGTGCAGGACACGATAGCGGCCAATCCGAGAAGATGCGTGGCAGCTTCCCCGACGTCTTTGGCGCGGCGAGCGCCCCATAGCTGGGCTATGAGGACGTTTGCACCGACCGATAATCCGGAGACGAGCGTGGTGGCCATGAAGGCCAGCAATTGGCCAAGTCCGACGGCTGCGATGGATGTGGCGCCGAGACCACCGACCAGGAAGACAGCGGCAATGCCCTCGGTGCGTTGGAGCAAGCTACTGACCGTGACTGGCAGGGCAAGGGTCAGGACGGACTTTCTGATCTGTGCAACGCGGGACGCCATGGCGAGCCATCCTAACAGGGTGTTGACCTAACAGGATGAAAAAATCAGCAATTCGGTCTTGTTCAGTCGGTCTGTCTCGTCTGTCTGGTCTATTCGGTCTGTCTGGTTTTTTGCTTGAACAGAACTAAGCAGATGAACCAAATCAATCAGATGAATCAGATAGACCGAACAGACCAGATAGACCAGATCGCCTGTCTTGCGCGGCTATTCTGGTGGACAAAGGTGTGTCTGCCCGATTAGGGTCATCTCATCATGACTGAATTCAGCGCTCTCTCACCCGTTCCGCTTCAGAAGCCCCCGCGCCTGTCAAAATCAAAATTCCTGTCCGGTCTTCAATGCCACAAGCGTCTGTACCTCGAAGTCCATCATCCCGCTCTTGCGACCAAGCCGGATGCGGCGACTCAGGCGATGTTCGATATGGGCACTGAAGTCGGGGAGTTGGCCCGGAGTCGCTTCCCTGGGGGCGTATTGGTGACAGCGGGGTATCGCCAGACAGAAGCCGCTCTTGCGCAGACGGCTGAGCTGGTCCAAGACCTCACCGTGCCGGCGATTTTTGAAGCAGCGTTTTTACACAGCGGAGTGCTGATTCGCGCGGATGTGCTGGAACGTGCCCCGACCACGGAGGGACAGCCTTGTGGCTGGCGTCTGATCGAGGTCAAGTCCTCTACGAAGGTCAAAGACGTGCATCTCGAAGATCTCGCCGTGCAAAGCGAAGTGATATTGGGCGCAGGGCTGACACTCCTCTCCGTCGGTCTCATGCATATCAATACCGGGTATCTGTATCGCGAGGGAACGGTCGATCTGACCGAATTGTTTGCGATCCAGGATCTGTCGGAGGCGGTGGCTCAACGACGGGCTGCGGTGCCCGAGCGGTTGGCGGCGATGAGTCGCATGTTGCTCCAGCCGCACCCCCCTGCGATTGAGCCGGACCGGCATTGTCATACGCCCTACGATTGCCCATTCTGGGAACATTGCACGAAAGACAAGCCGGCGCGGTGGATTCATTACATGCCGGGATCGAAACACGTGGTTGGTCATTTGACTCAGCAGGGGGTGACGACGATCGACGAGATTCCCGCCGGCACAAAGCTGTCTCCGGTTCAGCGTCGCGTGAAGGAGAATGTCGAATGGATGTC
>Ga0315281_10013996_pt1 | contig 10833 bp, 7 predicted proteins | sample YL17G07_0_MG_FD_204540 | JGI IMG/M metagenome (GOLD analysis project Ga0315281, IMG submission 204540) | Sediment microbial communities from Yellowstone Lake, YNP, Wyoming, USA - YL17G07_0 | ecosystem: Environmental > Aquatic > Freshwater > Lake > Sediment | place: USA: Wyoming | collected... | reverse complement strand
TATCCCCCCGTTGTATACATAAGTGTTGTTGTCCGTTGTATTGTGATAAATCTGACCGGCCACGGGTGTGGCAGGGTCGAGCGCCCGGTTTTCTAACACGGCATTCTTTAGTTGGAATTGGTTAAAGTTAACATCGTTTGAGAAATCAAACCAGTCGTTCGAAATATCAAATTTTAAGGTTTCCCCCAGGGTTGTTCCAAACTGAATATCAATGGTGTCTCCGGCGCCTTGGGTATCGTCATTATCTACCACAAAAGTATCGGCATTGGTTCCTCCAGGAATATAATTTATATCCCACATATCTCCGATTCCCAGAGTGGCAATGTCGCCATTGCTGGTACCCACTTCTGCGTTATCTAAAAAGTCCGCGTTGTTGGTATAGGGTGTAGAGCCCAGCGTTTGCCGGTCGTCTGTATCGGTACCGTTATCGCCCGTAGGATCCATCACTTCATAGCTGGTATCTGCCGAGGCGGAAGGTTTGATTTCAACCTGCAAGAATTTATGGGTAGAAAAATCCATGTCAGGAAGTGCCGTTGAACTTCCTAGCTCTACAAAGAAAGTTCCGTCTGTATTAGGTGTTACGGTATGAGTTTCCTGCCATCCGCTATAAGCAGGTGCAAGCAAATTAATCGCTCCTAATCCTGTAATATCACCGGCAACCAAATCATCGGAAGACCACAAAGAAAATCGGAAGGTCTGAGAGGTTGTTATCGGTGTGCTGGAGGAATCTAAAAGCTTTCCTTCGTACACGAATACGGCTGGTGTGGTTGATGCCGCATATGCGATGCCAACATTGATTAGGCTTGGTAATGCAAGGGCCACGCCTACGGCGGGCAAGCAAAGGGCAAGGAAAAGGAATGTTTTTGTTCTTTTACGGGCGTGATGAATCGCGCCCCTACGTTTTGTTTTTTTCACTTCTAATGCGGCTAGCATATTCTGAATTCCCATCAATATTGCTAATGCAATCACGGTGAACAAAAGGAAAGTTGCTAGGTCTGTCTTTTCAGGTGCGGATTCTTTCAATTCGGTCCCTATTCCCGTCTTCTCTTTAATTTCAAATATGTAATGCTTGTTATGTGATACTTTTCCATCCTTATATACCTGAACGATATCTACCGTATAAATATCCGGCGTCAGGTTATTTGGAAACTGAATGGTAAATTCGCCTGATTGGTCTGCGATTGTGCTGGTTGTATATATAGGGTTGATTGCTGCAGTTTTATTGGTGGCTGACTCAAAATAAGCGTAGTATTGCGTGCCCACCATACCTTCTCCGCTTATAAATATTTGCTCACCCTGCGTAAATGTTTCCAGGGTAATCATTTCTGTGAAGGGTTTTCCATTCAGCTTTGTGATTTCATGAGGCTGATAGGCTGGATCCTCGATTTTAATTTTGTAGCTCTCTACTACTTCCCGTGCTGTGTTTAGGATTTCAATGAAGTATTTTTCAAAATTCAGGCGTTCAACCGTTTCAACTTTTAGCGTTCCATTTTCATCCGTCTGAACGTCCTGTTTTTCAACCACTGTTCCGTCCGCTTTTTTCACAACAAGTTCATAAAAACTGTTGGGCTCAAGCTGGGTTACAATAAACGGAGTTTCATCTAACACCGTGATTTCTCCGGCTTTTTCATAAGCCTTAAAATGGAAATCATGGAAACCGATTTCCTCTTTCACGGTCGGTTTGATTTCCGGAATTTCTGTTGCGGAAGGTCTAGTTTCCGATGTCACCTCCTTGATTACCGTAGGTTTTGGTGCAGGCGCTGGTGTCGGTTTTGGGACAGGTTTCGGAGCAGGTGCAGGGGGTGGTGTTGGTTCAGCAGGAGGTTCAGTCACTGTTTCTGTTACACAATACGAAGAGCATCCGTCTCCTGAAGTCCCATTTCCGTCGTCACACATTTCTCCGAATTCTTCAATTCCGTTTCCACAGAAAGAAGCTTTTCTGCAGATGGCTGAACATCCGTCTCCATTGGTTTTGTTTCCATCATCACACTGTTCATTTCCTTCTTTTAGGCCGTTACCGCAAATGTACCCTCCCCCCCCACCCTGCCCTCCCCCCCCTCCCTCCGGGTATGTGATGGAGCAAGCAGTCGTATTTGCAGTGCAGTTAACGTTGCAGCTCAAACTGCCTGCGGTGTAGCCGAGTGAAACACAAGTGAGTGCTCCAAAGTCACTACCGTCACACTGTTCCCCGACGTCTTTTATTCCGTTTCCGCAAAGGCTTGATTCGCCTGCGGCGTAAACATTTCTCAGCTGATAGGTGCTTGAATCGCCTTCCGCTGAAATGGCTGTTTGAGCCCCTGTAAGCTGGTAGCTGGATGAAGAATTCTGACTGGCCTCGTTTCCGTTTCGTTCATAATCCAGTTCATAGCTGGAGCTTGAACTCTGAGCCATGGTTTTTTCTGCCGTAGAAGCAAAAATAGAGGTTACTGCTAACAAAGCGAATGTGTAATACATTACCCGCTTTAGCGTGAGCGTTTTGCCGTTTGCTCGTTGATTTCCGTTGTACCGACTTTGCATTTTTGTTGGTTTTTGGTTTTAAATCAATCTTTTAACGAGAAGGTTAATGCTCTCCGCTGACAAAATTTCTTTGTAAATTTTTCATCGGAGTTCTCGCTTCGCTTGTCATTTGACTGCGCTTCGCTCGAAACCGCATTAATCGCATCTAGTTATTATAGCTTATTTGGCCTCAGGATTCAAGGAGCACAACTTGTCATTACCCTTGAAATGTTGTATCGGGAGTGTTTTATATTGACAAATCTAATAAAATCTAATACAATAGCATACTTTAACGGTAGTTCTGTATGTCTAAGCCAAATTCACCTCATTTGCGGTTGGCAGATGATTCTGCTTTCCAGCCTTCCCCGGAAGCCTATGAAAAGATCCGTCAGCTACGCCGAGTGGTTGAAGCGATTGATGCCGGCACACCGGTTGATATGGCTGTTCATGGGGAAATTTTAAAAGTCGCTTTCCGCCTGAATGATGAACGTGTGATTGCCCTGACCCAGCTTGAAATAAGTAAGGCGAACGAAACTGGACTTGCGGGTGAAGGAATTCGACGAAAACTCCGAAACCTCTTTGAGGTTTACCAACAGCAGGTTGATGGGGGCGGGGATTAATTTAGCCTGAGTTCCGCTGGATAAACAGGTCGATCATTTTTTTTCTTTCAACGGGGTCCGCTGGCAAAAGGGCTTCCATTTTTTTGATGTGTTCCAGATTTGTATCGATGGCTACAGCCTCGAATTTTTGAAGAGATTTTGAAGACATATGACTGGCATTGATGACCCGATTCCTTCCTGTCTGTTTGGCTCGGTAAAGCGCATCATCTGCCTGCTTAAAAAGCTCGTCAGGTGTTTTTTGTTTGCCGTAGGAAGCTATGCCCACCGAAATAGTCCCTGCGATTTGTTTTGCAATTTCATCATTTTTGGCCAGTCCGTATTCCGTTATTAAAAAGGTCTTCAATTTAGTGGCAACGGCTTTTCGAATTTTTTCCGCCACTTTCATAGCATCTCCGTTTTCGGTCTCGGGTAAAATAATGGCGAATTCTTCTCCACCATTCCTAAAGGCGGTATCGGTTTCACGTAGGCCTTTTAAGATGTCTGCCACAGCTTTTAGGGCTTCATCACCTGCCTGATGACCTAGCAGATCGTTCACTCTTTTAAAGTGATCGATGTCTATGACAATTAAACTCAGTGGTGTTTCATGCCTTTCAGCGCGTTTGAATTCCACTTTAAATTTTTCGTTGAAAGCACGTCGATTTCCCAGTCCGCTTAGTTCGTCTATTCCGGCCTTTGCTTCTGCCGCCTTTGTTCGCATTCTTTCTTTGGCAATATAGTAGGCCGCCATTTGGTCGGCGGAATCCAGCATTATCTTTTCCATCTTTAGTTCCCCGACAATCGTACCCTTATTATAGTGACCTGAATCTCTGGTTCGTAGCCAAGGTGCCATGAGGTCATTGGAAATTACGGCCCGGGTGGCCCGTATTTGATTTTTTGCCTCTGCGTAGTATTCCGGATTCACTTCTTCTTCCTTCTGCCCATCTTCAATCTCATCCAGGTCATCTGTGGATGGCGGAAGGATTGTAGAGTCTTTGATTTTATCTTCGTCGCCGTGGGCCATATTGTTTTTGTTTTTTTATTTGTTTTTGGGCGATTCCGTGCCTCTCGGCAGGCAGGCATGAATCGCCCCTACGGTTTTTTGTTTGTCCGCCCGCCATAGGCGGATCGGCCGGCGAGGTTGCGAACCTCGCTCTCTCTTTTTTTATTATTCTTGTTATTATACCAAAAAATGGCCAAAATATCAAGGCACAACGCAATAAAGTAGTAACGCAATAACGTGAAAACCATATCGTTCACATTACATCGTTATGGCGTTATAACGTTACGGCGTTAATTATGTTAGACACCCTGTCACAATTCCCTTGTTTTTTTTGCTTCAGACGCTATACTTTCCACGCTCTTTTATTGAAAATTGAACATTATTTATTGAATATTCATGGTAATCCATTGAATGTTCAATGTTCAATATTCAATGGTTAGAATTTTATAAATAACACGTAAATAGAATGTCAGATTATAAGGAAGCGCTTAAAAAAGTCCGCAATTTTGGTATCATCGCGCACATCGATGCGGGAAAAACTACCGTTAGTGAACGAATTTTGTACTATACAGGTAAGAACTATAAAATTGGCGAGGTGCACGAAGGTTCTGCCACGATGGACTGGATGGAGCAGGAGCAGGAACGTGGTATTACCATTACGGCTGCCGCGACCACTTGTTTTTGGAAAGGTCATCAGTACAACATTATCGACACTCCCGGGCACGTGGATTTCACGGCCGAGGTAGAACGATCCATGCGTGTGCTCGACGGCGGAGTGGTGGTATTCGACGGTGTTGCGGGTGTTGAACCTCAATCTGAAACCGTTTGGAGACAGGCCGATAAATACGGCGTTCCCCGCATGTGCTTTATCAATAAGCTCGATAGAACCGGAGCGGATTTCTTCAAATCTTTCGAAAGCATCATACGACGCCTTACCAAAAAAGCATCCCCTGTTCAGCTACCTATTGGTTCTGAGGGCGATTTTAAGGGTCTCGTGGATCTGGTTGAAATGAAGGCCACTATATACAAGGACGACATGGGTAAAGATATGGAGGAAATCGCCATCCCCGCGGATATGCAGGCGGATGCGGAAAAATGGAGGGCTAGGATGATTGAGAAGGTGGCCGAAGGGGATGAATTTTTGATGGAAAAATACATCAGCGGTGAATCTTTTACTACTGCAGAGCTTAAGGATGCTATCCGACGCGCTGTTATTGCCGCTACCTTTGTTCCTGTCTTTACCGGAACGGCTCTTAAAAACAAAGGTGTTCAGCTTTTGCTTGATGGCGTGAACGACTATTTACCATCACCTCTCGACGTTCCACCTATCGAAGGCACCATTGAAGGAAAAGAGATTGTGAAAGTACAACGTCATGCCAATATCGAAGAACCGCTTTCGGCTTTAGTCTTTAAAATTGCGACAGATCCATTTGTGGGTCGCTTGTGTTATGTGCGCGTTTATTCTGGAATTCTGAAGAACGGCACCTATGTTTACAATTCTTCTCAGGGGGCTAAGGAAAGAATCGGTCGTCTGGTGGAAATGCATGCCAATGAAAGAAAAGAAATTCAGGAAATCCCAGCAGGTAATATCGGTGCGGTCATCGGTCTAAAATCCGTTCGAACCGGTAGCACTCTGGTGGGGGATGGCGAGGAAAAGGTCATTCTTGAATCCATTCACTTCCCGGATCCGGTTATCTCTATCGCTATCGAACCTAAGACTAAGGGCGATCAGGAAAAAATGGGCTTGGCATTACAAAAACTTGCCGAAGAAGATCCCACCTTCCAGGTACGCTCCGATGAGGAAACCAATCAGGTCATTATCTCGGGCATGGGCGAACTTCACCTGGACGTACTCGTTGACCGAATGCGACGTGAATTTAAGGTGGAAGCAAACGTTGGCCGACCGCAAGTTGCCTACCGTGAAACCATTCAGAAAGAGGTTGAAGAAGAGGAAAAATACGCCAAACAGACAGGAGGTCGTGGACAATATGGACACGTGCTTATGCGAGTTTCTCCAAACGAACCGGGCAAGGGTTTTGAATTCATCGATTCTGTCACCGGAGGCCGAATTCCGCGAGAATTTATTCCTGCGGTAGAAAAGGGTGTTAAAGAAGCCCTCACTCGTGGAGTGATAGCCGGTTATACCCTGGTGGATGTAAAAGTGGAACTTTATGATGGTTCATACCATGATGTGGATTCCTCTGAACTTTCCTTCAAAATGGCAGGTTCTCTCTGCTTCCAACACGCTTGCAAAAGAGCCAATCCGGTTCTTCTAGAACCCCTGATGTTGGTGGAAGTAGTCACTCCGGAAGAATTTATGGGTGACGTTATGGGTAACATCAACTCCCGACGCGGACAAATTGAAGGCATGGGCGATAGAGGTGAGGCCAAAACTATTACGGCCAAGGTTCCCTTGTCTGAAATGTTCGGCTACGCCACCGACATCCGTTCTATGACTCAGGGTCGTGCCAGCTACACCATGGAATTCTCGCACTACGCTAAAGTTCCGCCAAATGTGGCTGAGAAGATTAAGGCTGCAAAGGGGATTAAGGATTAGACTCACCCCCGCGACCCCCGCCCTCCTTCGGAGTACTCCCCCTTAACTAAGGGGGCGATTGTTTGTTGTTTGTTTTAGACTCACCCCTTAAAATCCAATGTCAATCAACATGCCCCTCTCTAACTGCGTTAAAGAGGGGAAAGGATTTTGGGTGTCAGCGAATCATAATATTATTTGCCCCCTCTTTGCCATAGGCAGAGAGGGGGAGGATTTAGGTATGGGAATTGTAGGGGGGTGAGTTATGTTTTTCTCCTTTACACTCCTTGTCTATCTTTGCTAAAATTCCGATAAGTATAAAAGAAAATAAAAATGAATCAAAACTCGGTTAAAAAAGCGCTTCACGCTATTCTTCGACCCATCGTGCAAGGACTGATCATTTTTGCGGTATTCGGGCTCGGATTGTATGCGTACGCCATCACGTATCCGCCACAGCCGGGGCCGGTTTCGGGAATCTTTGGCCAGTTGGTTGGCTTTACGGCTAGTCCTGTGAACGGCAGTCAGGGGGGGTACAAATTGGCGAATGATTTATGCAATACGGCCTTCAGCGGGTCACATATTTGCGTTGCAGAAGAAATCACCCGTTCTTATGTTGCTCAGAATCCTGCCATTACCACCGCTACCACAAACGCGAATGGCATTTGGAATACTCCGAATATGTATTTTGCCTGGGTAGACAACGGACCCCCTGGGTTCACTGGCACGTTATCCAACGATTGTGGTGGATGGACACAACCTTCTGCTACGTACTATGGATCCATTTGGGATATGAAGGGTAAGAGTTTTGTGATAAACACTTGTGACAATACGCGCAGATTTGCCTGCTGTATGTAAGTTTTTTAAAACCGAAAAATGCAAATGAAAAAAATCTTCCCCGTTCTACTATTTGCTGCTCTCAGCTTTGTGTTCGCTCCAGTGGCCAACGCTGCGGATAGCTCTTCGTGTGTTGCTCCTGCCGTTATCGGCGGAGTGAATTATTGTCCAGCGGGTCAGGATTACTGGTCAAGCACTTGCAACAATCGTATTACTTGTACTGCAAATTATACTTTTAGCTGTGGTGCCGGAAAGTGCTGTTACAACAGTGATGACGGAACTCATGATAATTATAATGATGGACAGAGTTGTTCTGCCATTAATCGCGGCTATGATGGCTGTTCTGGCGGAACTCCAGCCGCCGCAGCGGGAGCTTGTATTGGCTGTGCAAATGGCTTCACCTTGATAGGCGGCCAATGTGTTGCTAGTTGTAATCCCGCTACGGAACTTCGGCTTGCCAATGGAAGCTGTCTTTCTATGCAGTACGTAAAGACAACTCTCGATTTTATTCTGAGTACTTTGAGCGGTCTCACTGGAATTCCATTTTGTACCGATCAGGCCATGTGTGGTGTAGGGCAAACTTGTAATAACTACCTTTGTTCCGGTTCTGGCACAGTTGGATCAGCATGTACTGAAAACATCCAATGCGGTCCGGGCTTGCTTTGCAGTGCAACCACTAATACTTGTGCGGATCCTTATCCAGCCAATCAAAGCTGTACCACCACCGCGCAGTGTCCCGCTAATAATGTTTGTCTCTTAAACAACTGCTTCCCGACCAATGCTCCTGCCGGTACGGCATGTACCACCGCTGCTCAATGTAATTATGGACTGGTCTGCAATAATCCGGGTGGTGGTAACTTGGCTGGCATTTGTGAGGCGTCTGGTATTGCGAGTGCGACTAGATTTGCGTTCCTATCATCTACAGGCTATGCCTCATCTATTACGGGTTATGCAGGTGCTACCGGTCTGAACAGTATTTGTACAACGACCGATGCGAATTCACATGTGTGTTCGGCCGATGAAATTATCGCTAGCTATGACGCCGCCGATCCCGTTGTATTGGCTCAAACTACCGGGATTGGTATCATCAATAATGGTCCTCCCGGATACACTGTATTCGCAAATGACTGCAATGGATGGACTGCCCGTGGTCAGCGGTATTTAGGAACCGAAGCCTTTGGAGCAGCGTGGTATTTTGCTGATAAGAATTCCTCTCTTGTACGATGTGATTGGCTGGCAGATACCGTTAATAAGCCGGCTTATAAAGTCGCTTGCTGTAAGTAAGCTCCTTAAACTTTATGTTTCCTATGAAAAAATTATTTACGCTTTCTTTCTTCCTTGTAGGCTTTCTGCTTTTAGCTCCGTCTTCCTACGCATCTGTTTGTACCTACGCTGGTAGCAATCCACGAGTCACGACAACTGAGCTTGCGAGTTGCGGATTAACAGGAGGTAATGGTCAAAAGTGTGAGCCCTACGGATTTTTCTATTCCGGTCAGTGTACCGATACCTCTGTTATTCAGTCTGCTGCTAACGCTTGCTATACAGCAAATAAATCTTTTGATGGTGTTAGCGGCTGTTCTAGCACCTGTCTTACAGGATATTGTCCTTCCGGAAACAGTTGTTTAGCTGATATACTCGATAATCCTGCAACCCCTCTTGTTAATGAATTTGACCCCAACGGTTGCGTTGCTCAAAAGCGAGAAGTGAATTGTGATAAAACTTGTGGAAACCCAGATCCTGGCTATTTAGCCTGTGATACGAATGTTGGGGCTACTGGCTGTGTTGTTTCTGGTGCTGGCTATGTTTGTCAGCAGGATTTTGGTAGTGGCGCAGGGGTTCAGGCGGCTGGTTCTGCTGGTTCCTGTACTGCTCAGAATATGACCCTTGCCAGTATATGCACTGGACTTTGTAGTACCTGTGCCCCCCCTTACATTGCTGGTCCAGACAGCTCCTGTGTCCTTCCTCTACCAGTTGCTTTCGATAGCAGACCAGCAGAGATGATTTTTAAGGTTCTGTATGGCGGAAGCTGGCAGGCGCTGACGAATTTGATTACAGGGGGTGGGGGAACGCCGGTGGTTTTGACCGAATTTGTGGGACTTTCTCAATTAACTACAACCAATCCGACTGCGGCTGTCTTTACGGATACACCTAGTTTTGGGAATTTGGGAGGTTATGACTTGGCCAATAATTTTTGTAAGAACGATTCTGTTTTGCCGGGTGATCCTCATGTGTGCTCGGCTACCGAAATCATTCGAACCTTTACCACCAATTCTTCTGGTGTCATTGCTGCCGCAGCTGGGCAGGCTTGGATATTTAATGGACCTCCTGGACACGATGCCACTCTTTCAAACGATTGTAAGGGATGGAAGTACGGTCAAAATTTTGAGATCGGATATGGTCGCTTTGGTTCCGTGTGGAATTTTGATACAGATACTGCCAATATCCAATTTTGCAATGAAGCCCTGCCATTTGCCTGCTGTGGTAGCTGATTCTTAAGTTTCTAGGCATATTTCATGGTTTGAGTAATAGCTGATTCCATAATATCAAAATGAAAAAATCCCTCTTCCTATTACCGCTTCTCCTCCTCATTCTTTTCCTTCTTTCAGCCAATGTTTTTGCAGAAACCCTTTCTAATTGTCCCACCACCGGCCCCAGCGGAGCCCCTGTCTGTGTGACAGGCAAGCACTATGTTGGAGGATCCTGTCAGCTGGATGGCGATATTACGACGGTGATTAATACCTGTGTTTCCACCACTTCTACCATAAAAACCTACAGCTGTGCCTCGAATTCTTGCGTTGTAACATGTGCCAACGGTTATATCAGCTGTAACGGTGTCTGCCAGACTCCTATCAATCCCAGTCCCGCCTGTTCTGCCGGTTCCACCGCCAACACATGTAACGGTACCTGCAGTGCTGTCCCACCACAACGTCTGATCAAAGACCAGACGGGCACTTTTAAGACAGAATACTCCAATGAAACGGTTTCTGCGGCTGCTACGCCAAGTGTCCAGACTCTTTACTTGTCTGGTGGCTCTTATTCTGTAGGGGTGCTCTATTATTTAGGGCGAATAAACAGTACCTCATATGCATTGTTTCCTTCCGAAAGTGGTCACATTGATATTGAGATGCATGATGGCCGTGATAGCAGTCAGCTCTATAATAGCAGTGTTCGCTTGATGGCTACTGTTACGTATGTCAGCGCTACTACGTCAGGCGGCGCGCTTTTAGCTAATCATTATTTATTAGGTATTCCGGCTAGTGCCGGTGCTGATCGAAGCAGGTTATTTATTACGAATGATGGCGGTAATTACAATCTTTATGCTTCTATAGCAGGGGGTAGTAGCGCCAGTTTAAGCGTTTATAAAAATTTTA
>Ga0315281_10013995_pt1 | contig 10833 bp, 11 predicted proteins | sample YL17G07_0_MG_FD_204540 | JGI IMG/M metagenome (GOLD analysis project Ga0315281, IMG submission 204540) | Sediment microbial communities from Yellowstone Lake, YNP, Wyoming, USA - YL17G07_0 | ecosystem: Environmental > Aquatic > Freshwater > Lake > Sediment | place: USA: Wyoming | collected... | reverse complement strand
ACGGGTCGGCGATCGACGACTGGTTCCCGTGGTAGCACGCGAGATGGAACGCGTAGTCCAGGTCCGCCGGCAGTCCCGCGAGGATGCGGTCCGACGTGATCGACCCGAGGACGAAGCGTACCCGCGGGTCCGACGGGACGTTCGCCATGTCGGACGACAGCAGGTTGTCGACTACGACGACTTCGCGGGGATCCTGCTGGAGGAGCGCCTGCACGAGGTTGCTGCCCACGAAGCCGGCACCGCCGACGACGAGGATGCGCTTTCCTGAAACGGAGGTGTCAGTCATGAGGGTCAGCGCGCCGGCGCCTTGAGATGAGAGTAGACGTCCGTCACACCATGCTCGTCGTACCAGGCGAGCTGCCGCCGAATCGTCTCGGCGAAACCGACCGTCGCTTTCCAGCCGAGCTCATTCCGGGCGCGCGTCGGGTCCAGCGACACCACCGGCACATCATCCGCGCCCGGCGGGACCACCGGCACGTCCGTGCGCGGCAGGCCGACATAGTCGGAGACGAGATCGAAGATCTCCTTGATCGTGTGGGCCTCACCGGGCGACACGTTGAACAGGCCCACCGGCGCGCCCGGCGCGATCGCCATGTCCATGAAGGCGAAGAAATCGCTCATATCCAGGAAGTCGCGCGCCGTGTCGGAGCAGAAGCACTTCTGTCCCGCCTTGAGCCGCTTGTAGAACGTCGGGATCGGGCCGATCGCGAGACGCGGGCCGGTGATGTTGGCGAGCCGCAGCGACATCGTGGGGACCCCGGACAGCAGCATGAATTGCTCACCGGCCGTCTTGCTGATGCCGTAGCTGGTGAACGGCGCCGTCGGGTGCGTCTCCGGAATCGGGATCTGCTGCGCGCGTCCGTAGCACAGTGCCGTCTGCAGGTTGATCAGGCGCGCCACGCCAGCGGCCTTCGCCGCCTTTGCCACATGGATGCTGCCCAGTACGTTCGTGCGCGCGTCACTCGCCCAGTCGTCCGGGTCCTTGTACGCTGCCGCGGCGTGCACCACCACCTCCGGACGAAAGACGCCGAAGCCTTCCTGCACCAGCGCTGCGTCCTCGATGCTGCCCTCACGGACCGTGAGGCCCGGCACTTCGGGCACGACCTCCCGCTTGCCGGTGGCGAAGTTGTCGATGATCAGGATCTCGTGGCCGCGCGGCAGCCAGTGCTCGATCAGGTTGGAGCCGAGGCAACCGGCGCCGCCGGTGATGAGGATGCGCATCTCGTCCCTCTCAGCGCTTGTCTTCGAGCCGCAAGTGCGTGTACTCGCCCAGCGTGCCGTGCTTCTGGTAGTACGCGACGCCTTCCGCGACGGTCGTCCGCAGCGGGGTGAACTCGATACGACCGAAGTCCGCGAACGTGCGCGATGGGTCGAGCAGGATCGAGAACACGTCGTCCGGCCCGAGCGGCTTCACGTCCGCCTTCGGCGCGTCCGGCAGCTTCATCGCGGCCACGACCGCGTCGTACAGCTCCTGGATGGCGACATCGGTGCCGGAGGAAAAGTGGTACGCGCCATGGCCCACGCCGTCGCACGCGCGCAACGTGACCCTGGCCAGGTCCTTCACGAACACGAAGTCGCGCCGCGACTCGGAAACGAAGCACTTCTTTCCGTCCTTCAGCCGCTGGTAGAAAATCGGGAGCGGGCCCGCCACGTTGCGCGGGCCGATGACGTTCGCGAGTCGGAACGTCACGTGGTCGATGCCCGAGAGCTCGATGTAGTACTCGTTGGTCGTCTTGGAGATCGCGTAGCTGCTCCCCACCGGGTTGCGCGGATGGTCGAGCCGGATTGGCTGGTGCAGCGGCTTCAGGCCGTAGCACAGGGCCGTCTGGTAGTACACGAAACGCTTCACGCCGTGCTTCTTCGCCAGATCCACCACGAGCGCACCACCCACGCAGTTGGTGAGCGTGTCGTTGTATGAGTCGTTGGGATCCTTGTACGAGGCCGCCGTGTGTACCACGGCGTCCGGCTTGAAGTCGGCGAACAGCTTTTCCATGAGCGGCTTGTTGGCGATGCTGTCAATGACGACCGTGAGCCGTGGATCGTCGGCAAGGTGCTCGCGCCGCCCGGTGGCGAGGTTGTCCACGACAAGCACGTCGTCGCCGCGCTCCAGCGCCATTTCCGCGACGTGCGAGCCGATCTGGCCGAGGCCGCCCGTGATCAGGACCTTCATGTGAGTTGTTCTCGCTTGCGTTTGGTGATGAGCAATCAGGAAAGGATCCGCGCCACGATGTCGTCGGCCGCGCGGCCGCTACCGTAGGGAGCCACCGTCGGCGCGACCGCGCCGTTGGCCATGACATGGTCGAATGCCGACAGGATGGCGTCCGTGGACGCGCCGGCCAAGCGGTTGGCGCCGCACTCCACGGTCTCCACCCATTCCGTCTCGTCGCGCATGGTGATGCAGGGAACGCCGTAGAAGAACGCTTCCTTCTGGACGCCCCCCGAATCGGTGAGGATGACCGTCGCCGCCTGCTCGAGTGCGATCATATCGAGGTAGCTGAGCGGCTCCGCGATCGTTACGCCGTCGAGCCGATCGGTCAACCGGGCCGCCTCGAGCAGTTTCCGCGTGCGGGGGTGCAGCGGCAGCACCACGCGAAGGCTTCGTGCAATGGTCCCGATCGCATTGACGATTCCCGCCAGTCGATCCGGGTCGTCTGTGTTCTCGGCGCGATGACAGGTGACGAGCGCGAACCGGCGCTCCTCAACACCCAGCTGCGTCAGGATCTTGGTCTCGCGGCGCGCTCGCTCGCGATAGAACAGCGACACGTCGAACATCACGTCGCCCACATTATGGACGCCCGTCGTGACGCCTTCCGCCCGCAGGTTCTCGACCGCCGCTTCCGTGGGGCAGAACAGCGCCGTCGAGACACGATCGGCTACGATGCGGTTGACTTCCTCCGGCATCCGCATGTTGAACGACCGGAGTCCGGCCTCGACGTGCGCCACACGCACGTGCAGCTTGGCGGCTGCAAGCGCCCCCGCGAGCGTCGAGTTCGTGTCGCCGTACAGCAGCACCCAGTCGGGCTTCTCCGCCTGGATCAGCGTCTCGATTCCCTCGAGCATGCGGCCCGTCATGGCGCCGTGCCCGAGCCCAGCGATGCCGAGATGATGGTCGGGGCGCGGGATCTCGAGCTGTTCGAAGAACACGTCCGACATGTTGGCGTCGAAGTGCTGTCCAGTGTGGACGATCACCTCCCGCACCGGCTCGCCATTCGCTTCGTTGTGGCGGCGAATGGCACGGCTGACGGCAGCGGCCTTGATGAACTGGGGTCGCGCGCCGAGGACAGTGAGGATCTTCATCGCAGCGCGGCCTCGACCTTTCCGGCCAGCGCCATTGCCGTCGTCCACTTGCCGCCGAACACGGTCACCACCTTGCCTGTGCGGTGAATGGCGTACTCCCGCGTTGCCCGGTTCGGATCCGCCTTGCTGCGCAGCAGGGGCCGCACACCGGCAAAGGTCTCCGTCACCCGCGGACTCGAGCCGGGCCAGTAATGCTGGAATGCGTTGAGGAGGTAGTCGTGCTCCGCATCGCTGCACTCGACGCACTCGTCGAGCCGCTGGCGCACTTCGGTCGTGCCCACGAGCGTCCTGTCCTTCCAGGGCAACACGAAGAAGATCCGCCGCTCACCTGGAACCTCCAGCAGGTACGCCTGCCTGCAGGGCTGATCGAGCACGATGTGGCTCCCGCGCACCAGGTCGAGCGCATACGGTGCCGGCAATCCGTTCTGCTCGAGCAGGTGCGCCGCCCACGGACCCGCGACATTCAGGACGCGGTCGAACATCGTGCGCGTGCCGTCGGCGGTGACGACGTTCCCGTCCACGTCCAGACGCGAAACCTGCGAGGACTCGACGATCTCCGCCCCCGCCGCGGCCGCCTGGTCGGCCACCCATAGTCCGAGCGCGTAATCGTCCATCAGTCCGTCGGAGAACTCGTAGCCCCCTGATAGTCCGTGAGCCTGGAGCCCCGGGTCGGCCGCGAGGATATCCGTCGCTGAACGCCACCGCGCGCCCGGCAGGATGCTCTTGCCTGCGAGCCGGTCGTAAAGAAACAGCCCGGTCCCCACCACGAACCGACGGCGGCGGCTGCTCCGATAGATCGGCATGACGATCCGAAGCGGTCGCGTCAGTTCCGGGGCGCGGCGCAGCCACGCGTCGCGCTCACGGAGTGCTTCGCGTACGAGGCGGAACTCGCCGTTCTCGAGATACCGCAAGCCGCCGTGAAGCAGCTTCGACGAGCTGCGGCTCGTGGCCTGCATCAACCGGTGACGCTCATGCAGTGTCACCTCGTGCCCCTGCCGCGCCAGGTGCCACGCGCAGCACAGTCCGTTGATGCCTCCGCCGACGATCCCGACCTTCACGGATCGTCAGTACTCCAGCGGCAGCGAGACGGTTCGGCCGTCGCGCGCCGACAGGTACGCCGCGATCAGCACCTCAAGGGATTTGAGTCCCTCGCGTCCGTCGGTCTCGGGTTCGGCCTCGCCGCGCAGCACGTCGACGACGTTTTTGTAGTAGAGCGGGTGGCCGAAGCCGTACACGGACGTCGTCTCGTAGTTCGCTTCCTTGATCTGCGAGTCGTAATCGCGCGCCTCGTCGAATTGCCAGAGCTGGATGTCGTTCACCGCGACGCCGCCGATGCGCACGGTGCCTTTCTCGCCGAGGATGGTGATGCTGCCCTCGAGATTTTTTGGGTAGGTGAGCATCGTGACCGCCATCGAGCCTAGCGCGCCGTTGCGCCAGCGGACGTTGAGCACTCCGGTATCCTCGACCTCGATGTCACGGGTGGTGCTCATCATCGCCTGCACCTTGTCCACCGGCCCGATCAGCCAGTCGAACAGGTCCACATAGTGGCTCGCCTGGTTCATGAACGCGCCACCGTCGAACTCCCAGGTGCCGCGCCACTCGTCCGTGTCGTAGTAGGACTGCGGCCGGCTCCAGAACACGTTCACGTGCACCATGTGGATCTTGCCGAACCGCTTCTCATCCACGGCCCGTTTGAGGAGCTGCAGAGTCGTGTTGCGGCGGTTCTGCTTCACCACGAAGAGGTGCACCCCTGCGTCGTCGCACGCCTTGACCATCCGCACGCCGTTGCGCCAGCGCGTGGCCATTGGCTTCTCGGTCATCACGTGGACGCGGTGCTTCGCCGCCAGGATCGTCTGCTCGTGGTGGAGCCCGCTCGGCGTACAGAGCGCGACCAGGTCGAGCTTCTCCTTCCGCAGCATTTCCTCGAGATTCAACCAGCCGGATACGCCGTACTTTCTGCTGTGCGCTTCGAGCACGTCGGGCTTGACCTCGCACACGGCCGCGAGCTCGAGCTGCTCGCCGTGCTTCTCGATCGCGGCGAAATGGTTCGCCGATATGCGGCCACAGCCCACGATCGCCATGCGAATCTTGCGGTCGCGAATTGGCGCGATGTTACGCGTGTGCATGCCTGTCCTGTGCTGGTTGCTCGGAAACATGCTCGACGACGGTGTCCACGACGTACGCCACCATCTCCGGCGTCATCTCCGGATAGATCGGGAGCGAGAGGATCCGGCCCTGGTTGCGGTGCGCGCGCGGGAACTGGTCCGGCCGGTGACCGAGGCGCGCGTAGGCCGGCATGAACGGGAGCGCGGTCGGGTAGTGGACCGCGGTGTGAATATCACGCTTCTGGAGATGCGCGACGAGTTCGTTCCGGCGGTCGACCTGGATGATGTAGAGATGATACACGTGAGTCGCGCCCGGCCGTATGCGCGGAAGCGCGTCGGCGGGCAGGCGCCCCGCGAACAACCTGTCGTACAGCGCGGCGACGGCCTGCCGCCGCGCCGTCCAGTCGTGGATGTGCGGAAGCTTCGCGGAGAGGACAGCCGCCTGCAGCCCGTCGAGACGGCTGTTGATTCCTTCCATGAGGTGGGTGTGCTTCACGAGCGCCCCGTGGTTCGCGTACATCCGCATCTTCTTCGCGAGCTCGTCGTCGTTCGTGGCAATTGCGCCGGCGTCGCCGTAGGCGCCCAGGTTCTTGCCCGGATAGAAGCTGAAGGTCGCGACGTTGCCGAACGTGCCCACCCGCTGGCCGTTCCAGGTCGCGTAGTGCGCCTGTGCGCAGTCCTCGATCACGATGAGGTTGTGCTTTTTCGCGATCGCGATGATCCGGCCCATGTCGGCGGCCTGGCCGCACAGGTGCACCGGGATGATCGCGCGCGTGCGTTTGGTGATCGCCGCTTCGACGCGGTCGGCATCGATCAGGTAGTACTCGTCGACGTCCACGAACACCGGCGCGGCGCCCGCCTGCGATACCGCCTCGGACGTGGAGATCCAGCTGTGGGCCGTCGTGATCACTTCATCGCCCTCGCCGATGCCGAGCATCCGCAGGGCGATGTAGATGGCGTCGGTCCCGTTGCCTACGGACACGCAGTTCCGGACCCCATAGTGCTCCGCGTAGCGCTTCTCGAAATCGCGCACGACGTCGCCGCCGATGAACGCTGTTTCGCGGATGACGCCGCCGATGGCAGAATCGATCTCGGCACGGTGCGCCAGGTACTGTGCGTGCAGGTCGACGAATGGAATCTTCATTTCGCTGGTGGAGCTGGACTTTCCTTGAGGAAGCGGGCCGGGTTGCCCGCGTACACGCCGGGCCGGGTGATGTCCTTCGTCACCACCGCCCCTGCACCGATCACCACGCCATCACAGATGCTCACAGGCAGGATGGTGGCGCCAGAGCCGATCGAAACCCTGTTGCCGACCCTGGTGCTCTTCCAGAGCGCCTTGTTGCCGCGGGCTGGTCCGCCAAAGGCGAACTTGTCGTTCGTAAATATCACGCCGTGCGCGATGACGCAATCGTCGCCGATCCCGACCAGCTCGCACACGAAGGAGTGCGACTGGATCCGGCATCGCTTCCCCACGGTCGCCGACGCCTGGATTTCGACGTACGGCCCCACGAACGTGTCGTCGCCAATCGCGCAGCCGTAGAGATTGACCGGTTCAACGATCGTCACGCGCTCGCCGAACCGGACGTCCCGCACGCCGACGCGCATGACGTTCGGCTCGCTCATGTCCCGCCCAGGCGGCAGTATTTGGGGCGGAAGCGCAGGAAGACCTCCTTCCCGGTCTCGACCGACTCGTAGATCGCCATGATCAACTCGAGGCTGCGCCGCCCGACGAGGCCGTCGATGAGCTGTTGCGAATCGCGCTCGAGACCAGCGACCACGTGCTCGTAATACGCTTGGTGCCCGAAGCCATACACGTTCGGTGGATTTACGGAATATTTGTCCATTACATCCGCGTCCTCCGGCGCCGGCATGGTGAAGTTCCACGACTTCATCTTGTTCACAGCGAACCCGCCGATCTCCACAGCGCCCCTCTCGCCGAGGATGGAGATGGACCCCTCGAGATCCTTCGGACGGGTTGCTGTCGTTGCCTCGATGATTCCCAGCGCGCCGTTGCGAAACTTGAGCACCACCACGGCGGTGTCCTCGGCCTCGATGTTCACAAGCGCCGTGGCGCTCCTTGCAAACACCGACTCGACGTCCCCCATCATCCACTGAAGCAGGTCGATGTGGTGGCTCGCCTGGTTGGTCAGCACGCCGCCGTCCAGCGCCCATGTCCCGCGCCATGCGTCCTGGTCGTAGTACGACTGGTCGCGGCACCACCGCACCCGCACCGTGCCCAGCACCAGCTTGCCGAACCGATCGGCGTCGAGCGCCTCGCGCAGCTTCACCACCGGGACATTGAACCGGTTCTGCTTCACCACGAACAGCTTCACGCCGTGCGCGTCGCAGGCCTGGATCATCGCGTCCGCGTCGTCGATAGTCAGCGCCATCGGCTTCTCCACGATGATGTGCTTGCGATGCCGCGCGAGCTCGATCACGTGCTTCGCGTGATTCCCGCTCTCGGTCAGCACCACGGCGACATCGGGCTTCACCGACGTCATCATTTCGTGCATGTCGTCGAACCACGGCACGGAGAACTGCTCCCCGATCTTGCGGGCCTTCTCCACGACGATGTCCGTGACACCGCCGAGCCGCGCGCCGGCGATCTGCTGGTGCCCAAGCAACTCCGAGTGCCGTTTCGCGATCCGACCGCAGCCTACCAGCGCAAAAGTGAGCACCGAACTTTCTCCCTGATTCTCGGTATCGGTTCGGCGAGCCGCTGGCAGGCCGTTACCGGTTGAGACTCAAAGCCCGCCTTAGGCCGTCTTTGGCCTCGCGCAACGACGCCCGCAGTTCTTCAGCATCGCCAGTGTCCTGACGAACGAGCCTCAGAGCGCCCTCGGACAGCAGAGTTACCAGAAGCCCGAAGAGCATGCCGATAACCATCCCGATGGCCCAGCGCTTCCAGCGCGCACGCGGTTCGGGATCGCGTTTCACCCGTGGCGGCTCGATCACACTGATGACTGGGGTGTCGCGTACTTCGCGGATTCGCGCGTCCTCGAAGCTGGTCGCGATCGTCGTGTACACTTGCTGCTTCAGCTGCACAGCGCGACTCAGGCGATCGCGCTCGAATGCAAGTTGGGACATGGACAACATTTCGCGGTTCGAAGCGAGGAACCCTTGAAGCCGGTCCTCCGCTTGGCGAAGGTCAATGAGCGCTTCCGCGAGCCGGGTTTCGATGAACTGCCGCTCCACTGCCGCCTGGCTGCGGCGACTCTCACGATTGTACGTATCAACCGCGCTGAGGAAGGACGAGACAAGCGCAAGCGAGACACTCGGCCAGGGCGTGAGCACGTTGACTTGCACCAGCCCCGTGCTTCGCTGCCTTTCGGCCACCATCATTGATCGCACCGCGTCCATGGCGCGCTGCTCGAGCTCGACTGAATCGCGCCCCTTCACCTCCAGAACCTGGCCGATGGTAAGCTTCCGGCCGCCCATCTCCGACACGACGAAGGTGTCCCGGATCACCTTTGACAGCAGCACGGGCGACTTCATCAGCATGATGTAGAAGTCCGGTGACCACGAAGGGCTCGAGCTTGAGGCCGCGAGACCGAGCTGGCCGGCGATGCTCGCGAGGCTGGACATCGACTGCGAACCACCTTGCGTTGCGAAGGTCGCCGTGGCCATGTACTCCAAAGGACGACGGACGGCGGTGAGGCCGGCCACCAAGCCGACCGCGACCGTCCATGCGGCAACCTTCTTTCGGTTGCGAACGATCGTCGTCAACAGCTCGGCCAGGGAGATTTCGCCGTCGTCAGTTGGTTCGGTGTTCATCTAGGCGGGCTGTTGTGTAGTCAAGGGCACTTGCCGGGACATGACCAACGGGGATGCAGGATCCTACCGCCGCTCCGTTTCGACCCACCTCGGTTATGAGCGCGTCCAAGCGAGTGGCGGAACCAGGGCAACGGCCGGTGCGTGAATTTGAGGCTCATTGCGAGCACTTCCGTACCTGCGCCGAACCGATCGAGACCGCCACCGCTCGCCCGATCTGTTCGAACCCGATGAGCAGTCGCCGACCACGCCCGCGGATTTGACGCACGACGCCCACGAGCCCGGCCAACGGGCCATCGACGACGGACACGCGATCGGCCAACTCGAAGTCAGTCACGACTTCCGGCTGCTGGTCGCCGGTCGCGATCAGGGGAATCGCGGCCCTGAGATCGGTAATCTGGCTCTCGCGTATCCGCGCGGCGCTGTTGCCGTGCTTCACGACCGTGAGCACCCCGGGCACTTTCAGGAGCTCGCTCCAGTGAGCCAGGCTGTTCTGGACAAAGAGATATCCAGGGAACAACGGGAACTCGACGTCTTTCCACCGGTCGGACCATTGGCGACGAACGGTGATGGTGGGCAGCCAGTTCGTAATCTCCTTAGCCTCCAGCGCCTGCGCGACCCGCTTTTCAGCACGCGGCTTGGTCCAGAGCACAAGCCAATCCGAGCCCTCCCTCCGGACAGCGTCGCTGTTCGGGCTTGCTCCGGGCGCTTCGGTGGTCGCGACGCTTGTCGTGGAATTCACGTCAGTCGGAAGTTTGGAATTGACTGGGAGAGACTAATGATCACTTTGCAATACAAAGTACTCGCAATTCTCAAGCGAGTCCAGCTGGCACCCGAACGCATGGTCAGTCACATCGCCTGTGACCGGCCACAAGAACAACCCGCGTTTTTCAGCCGACCAAACCAGACTATCGGCCTTCCTTATGTAGACCTTCGCTCTCGACCCGAAGTCGTTCTATCTCGAGCTTGAGGGCGTCGTACTCTGTGACTTTCAGGGCAAGGTATGCCCTTGTGAGCTCTGCCTTTGCCGCAATGCCCTCTGGCGTAAGGAGATACGCGTACGCCCGCTTGTTCGAACTGTTCTTGAAATTCCGGACTTTCACCAGACCTTTGTTCAGCAGCGCGCGGACCACGTAGTTCGCCTTTCCCAGACTCATCCCGAGCTCTCGCGCGATCTCGCGTTGCGAGCTGTCGGGGCTCTGATCCAGGTGCCTGAGGACGCGCAGGGGGGTGGAGTCGGTCACGGTTTGGCGGAGGGAGCTCTGAGGGCTAGCCGGTTATGTTCAACGATTGAACATTGGGTTCGCAACATACCTTGTCAAGGACCGAAAGCACCCCCTGCGACAGGCGGATTTGGCGATCCGCGCCGGCCGGCTCATCGCCATGTCGTTGTTTGCCGCCGGAACGGCGGACTGGGCGACCTGGGGGGGGGTCTTCTGTCGACTCCTCCCGAATTGCTGCTGCCTCGGCCACTGGCTTCGTGACACCGAGCGTGTTCGCCGCAAGCGGAGAGCCTTCTCGATCCCCGGCAAGTCCGTCATCTCCGCCTTCGCGATCGCCGCGATCGGCCGCAGACGCTTCTCCCGGCGAGGTCGAAGTCCTGCTCTTGGAAGCGAACGCCATCGTGTTGCTGCTCTGGGATCGGTGGGGCGTCAACCCC
>Ga0315281_10013994_pt1 | contig 10833 bp, 8 predicted proteins | sample YL17G07_0_MG_FD_204540 | JGI IMG/M metagenome (GOLD analysis project Ga0315281, IMG submission 204540) | Sediment microbial communities from Yellowstone Lake, YNP, Wyoming, USA - YL17G07_0 | ecosystem: Environmental > Aquatic > Freshwater > Lake > Sediment | place: USA: Wyoming | collected... | reverse complement strand
GTCCTCGATGGATTTTTTGCGATCTTCTTCGCCTCGATTGGAAAATAGACCATGGCGGATACAAGAAACGATGTAGTGATCCGGGTGCGCGATCTCGTCGTCGGATTCGGCGAGGTGAACGTACTCAGGCAATTATCACTCGATGTATTCCGCGGTGAGATTCTCGGATTCGTCGGCGGATCGGGACAGGGCAAGTCGGTGCTGATGCGCACCATTATCGGACTGCTTCCGAAGCGAGCCGGAACCATCGAGGTGTTCGGCATCGATCTCGACACCGCAAGCGGCGACGAGCGCCAGTCGATCGAGCGGCGGTGGGGAGTTCTGTTTCAGCAGGGCGCGCTGTTCTCCTCGCTCACGGTGCGGCAGAACGTGCAGTTTCCGATGCGCGAATATCTCACTTTATCGCGCCGGCTTCAGGACGAAATCGCGGTGGCCAAGCTTGAAATGGTGGGACTCAAGCCGGACGTCTGCGAAAAATATCCCTCCGAACTGTCGGGTGGCATGATCAAGCGGGTAGCCTTGGCGCGCGCGCTCGCGCTCGATCCGGATATCGTCTTCCTCGACGAGCCGACTTCGGGCCTCGATCCGATCGGCGCCGGAGACTTCGACGACCTGATAAAAACGCTGTCACGGACGCTGGGCCTGACCGTTTATATGGTAACCCACGATCTCGACAGCCTGCATACGGTCTGCGACCGCATCGCGGTTTTGGCCGAAGGCAAGGTCATCACGGCAGGGCCGGTCTCCACGATGCTGGCTTCCGAGCACCCCTGGGTGAAGGAATACTTCCGCGGCAAGCGGTCGCGGGTCAAAGCCGCGTAATGGTGGCGTAAAACGGCCAAGGTTTTTACTTGTAATAGTAGCGCGGAAGGCGAGTACGGCGATGGAAACGAGAGCAAACTACATCCTGATCGGGCTATTCACGCTCGCAACGATCGTGGGCGTGCTCACCTTTATCTACTGGTTCGAGCACATCACGACCGGCATCACCCGCATGGGCTACCGCGTCGTTTTCGAGGCCCCGGTTTCAGGCCTGCGTTCGGGCGCGCCCGTCACCTTCAACGGCGTGCGCGTCGGCGAGGTCAACAGGGTCGATCTCAATCCGACCAACTCACGGCAAGCGATAGCGACCATTTTCATCGACGGCGCAACGCCGATCCGCGCGAATACCGTGGTCAGCCTTGAGTTCCAAGGCCTCACCGGCATCCCAACACTCGCCCTGCGTGGCGGGACAAACTCCGCCGGGCCTCCGACCGCGACCGACGGCGACTATCTCGTGCTCGTTGCCGATGCAACCGCAACCCAGGACGTGACCGAGGCCGCGCGAACCGTATTGCGCCGGCTCGATGGATTCATTTCCGAGAATGAAGCATTGGTAAAGTCAACCCTCAAGAACGTCGAGACATTTAGCCAGACGCTGTCCAAGAATTCGGAGCGCATCGATCGTATTCTGAGCAATGCCGACAATGCCATGATTGGCGTCGAACGCCTGACGGGCGGACCGGACAAGAAAGGCGAGCTTGCCGACACGCTCGAAACATTCAGGCAGCTTGCCACATCGGCCGTTCGCGATTGGCATACGCTAGCGGCCGATGGCCGGCGCGCCATCAATTCGGCCGAGCAGGTCTTCAAGAACATCGACCGAAATCCATCGCGGCTCATTTTCGGCGGTTCCAGTTCCGCGCCGGCTGAAAGCGCGCCTGCCGCCCCGCGGCCGCCGCGCCCGGCGGCGCCCCGGCCGCAGCAGTGATTGCGGCGTTCGCAATCTCAATTAAAACTTTATCCGGCAAATAAAAACGGGCGCGTCGAAAGCGCGCCCGTTTGCCGGAGTGCAAACCGGTTATTCGCCGATACGGCCGGATGCGTGGGCAAGCATCGTATAGACCTTGCCGGTCTCCGATGTGAGATAGCTCTTTGCTACCGCCTGTCCGCGCTCGCCGCGGGATTGCTCCTCGATCAACCGCTCGAATTCGTTGACGTAACGGTCGACCGACTGTTTGAAGTTGCGATCGGAGCGATAGCGCTTGCGAATCTCGTCGAATGCTTTCTGACCCTGCTGCGTATAGAGGCGCCGCGAAAATACGTTGCGGTCGCCGCGTTTGTATCGCTCCCATACCTCAGCGATCGCGTCGGGATCGACCATCCGGGCGATATCGATCGAGATCGAATCGAGCGCCTCAAGATTATGAGGCGGCAGACCCAGATTGGGATGTCCCGTCTCATGCGCTTCGCGCGATGAACGATTGAGAAGATCGGAAAGCCAGCCGCCACGACCGTTCGCCGGAGCAAGCGATGGCGCCTCGGCGCGGCGCGATGCCGCCGGAGGGAGATTAGGCATGTGCGGCGGCTCGGCATGACCGTAATCCATACGCGCGCCGGCGCCGGCGAGCGCCGGCTCGTCGCGCGGAGCGCGGCGAGCGGGTTCGGGCGTATCCATTCCACGACCGTGACGCGCGACGATACGATTGAGTTCGGCGAGCGCCTCGATCTGGTCAATAATAACGCGGCGCATCTGCGCGGTGCCTTCCGCTGTTTCTTGCGGGAGCTCGAAAATGCCCCGCCGCAGTTCCTGGCGCGTTGTCTCGATTTCGCGCTGCATCTCCGCCGCCATTTGTTTCACGCCCTGGACGGTGTCGTGAAAACGCTCGGCGGTATCGCGCAGCATGGAATGAGTTTCGCCAGAAGCCTGTTCGTAAACGGCGCGCAGCAGATCGGTCGTCTGTTTGCCTTCCTGCTCGGCATTCATGCGAACAACATCGTATTGCTCTGCAATGGAACGCGTACTGTTCGCGCTCGATTCCGCAACGACACGCGCGACCTCTCGTGCACGGTTAGTGGCCGCTTCGAGCGATTCATCAAGCAGACTCGAGAAACGCTTGAGACGATCATCCAGATCGTTGGTGCGCGTATCGAGAGCAGTGATGAATTTCTCGATCGCGGTACTGCGTTCACCAATCACCTCATCGGTGTGGCGATTGCTCTTGTCAACCAACTCGGCCGCCTGCGCCAAAGAACGGCCATGCTCGTCAAGTTGACCGGCGATACCGGAGATATCCGTCAGCACCTTGGTGGATATTTTGTTGAACGTAACGGCATGCTCATCCAGCTTGGAGGATGTAGAGCCCGTGCGTTCGAGCATCTGGTTCATCGCGCTCACGAACGAGGTGACGCGTTCCGAGAACAATTGTTCAACCGTTCCCATATTTTCATGGGCGCCCTTGAGAATTTCCTGCAGCAAGGCATTGGCCTCACGCAACCGCTCGAACAGCGCGATTGCATCATTTCGGAGCATGCCATGTGTCTCGAGGAGCTCAGAGACAGTCTCAGTGGCGACCTGTTTCGACTTGTCGACCGTCGACTGGATCGTGGTCTGCAAGTCGGTAAATGTCTTGTTAACCGATCGCGACGCCTTCTCGCTTGCTTCGGTGATGGACCGGGCAAACTCGTTGCTCTTGTCGGTGACGCTCCGGGTCAGCTGAGAATCCTTGGCCTCGATCGCCTTAAGCGTCTGATCCATGACTCTAGAAACGTCGTTGGACAACTCCTGGCCTTTCGCACCGATCGCGGTCACCAGTTTGTTGCTTTTTTCATCGAGAGCACGGGACAGTTCAGAAGAGCGATTGTTGATCGAGGCCGCGATTTCATCGGCCTTGCCGACGAAGTTGCGGGTCACTTCCGCGCTGACGCCGAGCAACGTGCGTTCGACTTCAGCGGCATTTTGCTTGAGGACGTTCGATACTCCCGACGAAAGCGCGGTAAATGTACGTTCCACATCGGTCGCTGTCGCAGCGGCCTGCGCAAGCGTCCGCTCGAGATCGGTTGCGCTGGCGCGCATCGCATCGGTCGTTGTGTTGGCGAGCTGCGCAAGCGACTTGTCGGCATCGGCGGCAGTCGTCCTGACTGCGTTGGCAAGCTGCTCCATGCGCGCATTGAGCAGATCGGCGGCAGCCTTGCCGCGTATCTCTATTTCCTTGGTGACCGCCTCGGCGCGGCCAAGCAGGAGCTGCTCAAACCGCGTGATACGGCCATCGACCGCGTTGGCGACCTCAGTCGCGCGCGACCCCAAAGCTTTGTCGATATCCGCAACCTTGACAGTGAGTGTCTCGGCGAGCGCGTCGCTGCGGGTACTGATGGCGTCAGTCACTTCGCCAATACGCTTTTCGAGGCCGGCGATAATTTCCTTGCCACCCTCGGCCATTGTCTTGGCGATATCCATAACGCGTCCGTTGAGCGCGTCGTTGAGTGTCTGGGTGCGGCTGTCGAGCGCCTCCTGGAATCGGCCTATGCGCTGATCGAGCGAGTTCGTAACCTCGACCGTCCTGGATGTGACGCGGCTATCGAAGCCATCGAGATACGATTTGATCGAGTCGTTGACCTCCTGGGTCCGCTGGCCGAGTTTTTCCACAAGTCCCTCGACCGAGCCGGTCATCGCAAGGGTCTTGGAAGTGACACCCTTGTCTAAATTTTCAAGATAAGACTTGATAGATTCGTTGACCGCCTCAGTTCGCAGACCGAGCTTCTCCACAAGTCCCTCGACGGAGCCGGTAACCTCAAGAGCCTTGGCTGTGACGGTACTATCGAAGCCTTCGAGGTAGGACTTCATCGCATCATTGACTTCCTGAGTACGCTGGCTGAGCCGCTCCACGATCTCGCCGCCGTGGGTTTTGACGGTCCGGTCGAATTCGGCAAGATGGCGCGTGACAAGTGCGCCCAATGTGGCGCTGTCGCGACCGATACGTTCCGCGAGTTCGGCGCCGCCGTGGGTAAACATCTCCTCGAACGCCTGCAGACGCTGCGCAAGCATCTCGCGCACGGCATCGCCGCGCGAATTGATGGCGGTCGCGATGGCTTCGGCGCCCTCGCTGAAAGTTGTGATCACCCTGTCACTGCGGGTGACGATCGTTTCGGTGATGCGGGTGCCGGTTTGTTCGAGCTTGGAGACGATGTCGCCGCCGCGGAGGGAAAGGTCGAGAATAAGCGAATCGCCGGTCGCCTTCAGCGTCGAATTCACCTCCTCGGCGCGAGTCGCGATCGTTTCCGCCAGATGGCTCGACGTATCGAGGATGGCGTCCGTGAGCTGACGCGAGCGGCTGTCCATGATTTCGATGATGCCGGTCGATCTCTGCTCGAAATTGTCCACGACACGATCGAGCCGCGATGACATCATTTGCTGGAGATTGGCCGCAAGATCCGCGAATTCCTCCGTAATGTGGTCGGTCTTGAAGTTGAGGCTCGAGGTCAATCTGTCGCTGGCGGTCTCAATGGCGCGACTCGTATCCTGGCTCGTGCGCTCGAGGCGCTCGAGCAAGTCGCCGCCACGATCGCCGATGGCGCCAATCATGGCATCTCCGGCACGGCCAAGAGCAAGCGTGATATGCTCGCTCTTGTCCTGGAGCGTCAAGGTAATGCGTTGCGCGGACTCATTGATCCGCTCCGACACGCGATCGCTGACCGAAGCGATGTCCTGATTGATATCTATCTGCAGGTTGGAGATAGCGTCGCGAACCTGCTCGGACTGGCCGACCAGAGCATCGCGCTGTTGCGAGAGGCCCTGAATGAGGGCGCGGATGCGCACTTCGTTATCGTTGTAGGCCCGTTCAAGCGCCGCAACCTCATTGTTCACCAGAGTCTCAAGCTCGGATGCGCGCGCAAGCGCACGTTCGACACCGTCGCCCATGGCCGCTACCTCGCGGCGAATCGCTTGTCCGACCGAGACAATGGCGTCGTTTGCCAGCGATTCAGGTTCCGCAAACCGCAGCGCTATTTCGGTCATCGACTGGCCGATATTACGCAACTCATGCGCGCGCGACACCATTTGCGCGAGCACATAGAAGAAGACGATCGGCGAAAAGAAGATCGCAAGAAGGCCAATCGTTACAGGGGCCGCGGCGGCGCCCTGACTGATCACCGTTTCAATGCTCGCCGAAAAGGCATAGGCAAGACCGAGCGCACAGAGAGCCCATACCACCGAAAAGCCAGCGGCCATGATATAGGGAGCGCGCGAGGGTTTGCGTTGCAGCGTCTGCAGGATATTTCCGATGGTCCGGCGATCGTCGTTGGCTGCGCGGCGGCCCGCCTGAAGGCTGTCGGTTGCGGCCTGCGCGGGCGTATCGAGGAAAAGCTCGTTATCGAGTGAAGGCGGCGTGCGCGTACTGCGACGACGGTTTTCCTGAGGCGTCAAATCAGGCACGGCGACCGAGTGCTGGTCGCTCTCGCGCACGTTGAGCGCATCCTGGATAGCCGACATCGCGGCATCCGCTGGATCCTTCGTCTTCTTTGGGTAATTCGCCATATCCGTCGCCTCGCGATGCTACGCTAAACCTGGACTGCGGCCCTGACGTCATACTCAGGTGACCGCCCCACGGGCGTGTGAAACTCCTGCCGCTTAAAACCGACCAAAAAGGCTTTCCCCCTCCATGGTCCTGCCGGACGAACATCCTATCGCCCTGCGGAAACGAAAGGAACTGTTAACAATACCCCCCTTTTAAATCATCGTTAACGCTGTCCCGGCCCCCTGAAGAGGACTGAAAATAAGCCGTTTTGGCTTTATCGGGCGGTTACCCCCCAATTTCACGGCATCAGATGGACGCCAGAGCACCCCTTGGCAGGCCCCCTGGGTCAGCGTGTTGACCCTGTCCGGGGAGAGGCTTTCTTAACCGCGGATACGTTTGGCCGGCATTTATCTACAAAATAAGGCCATCTATTTACCCGGTTTTGGTCGTTCCGGGGCCAAGGTTGCCCACTAGAGGGTCATTAAGAGCCCCTGGAGGCATCCGTGCTCGATTTTTCTGCCACGATAGTCAGGGTGGATTCACCGCCGCTTGCCCCTCTTGCTCCGGGCGAGCAGGCCATCGATATCGCTCATCTGTCCCGCATGACGCTCGGCGATCATGCGCTCGAATGTGAGGTGCTGAACCTGTTCTTGCGCCAGGCGGACATGCTGCTGGCGCGGATGAAGGGGGCGCCGCCCGCTAATATAGCGGCGATGGCGCATACGCTGAAAGGCTCGGCTCGCGGCATCGGCGCCTGGCGAGTGGCGCACGCAACGGAAGCAGTCGAGCTTGCTGCAAAAGCCACAGGCAACGATCTGAATGCCGCAGTCAATACTCTCGCAGCCATGGTCGAGGAGGCACGCGCTCTTATTGTCGATGCCCTTGGCGTGGACTGAGCCTTACTGGCCATCATAATCAGATACGAATAATCCAGTGCGTCACGAATGCACTGGCGCGCAGCGGAGCGAGCCTTTATAGCAGGCGCGCTCGGCCGTCCGGCCGCAGCGGTATTTTTCCCGGTTTACCCAGCGCTCATGGTCAAGATTACCTTCATCGATCATATGGGGAAGGCTCGCACGGTCGATGCCGAGATCGGCTCGACCGTGATGGAAACCGCCATCAAGAATGCCATTCCCGGTATCGAGGCGGAATGTGGCGGCGCCTGCGCCTGCGCCACATGTCACGTCTATGTGGGCGAAGCCTGGCGGGCAAAAACCGGCGAGCCCTCGCCGATGGAAGAAGACATGCTCGATTTCGGCTACGACGTGCGGTCGAACTCGCGGCTGTCCTGTCAGATCAAGGTCACTGAAGAACTCAATGGCCTTGTCGTGACGGTACCCGAGCGGCAGGCCTGAAGCCTTTAAAACCTCACCCGCCCCTGAATTTCCATTGGCTGAGCCGGGCGATCTCATCCTCGGGCAGTGGCCGGGAGCGCCGGGTTGATCCGTCGATCAGAACCATTTTTGCGATGCCGGTCGCGGCACAAGCGCCAGCGTGGAATATCGCCTGTTTTACAACGAACGAACTGCGGCCAAACTCCGCAATGGCGGTGCCAATCTCGACTGTCCCCGGCCACCTCAGTTCGCGCAGGAAATCGATCGCGGTATGCACCAGCACAAAGGTTGCGCCGGGCACGCCAATACCCAGATCGGGCATGCGGAACATCGCTACGCGTCCGGTCTCGAAATAGGTGGCGAAGACGGCGTTGTTGACATGACCCTGAGGGTCCAGATCGGCATAGCGGATGATATCGCTTGCCCGATGGGGATAATCCTCAATACGGGGCTGGGGGCGCGGTTCGGCTGTTGGCTGATCGTTCACGGCAAACTCCTTGAGTTGGACGCTTAACCGGACCAAGAGGAGTTGAGCAAGCCTTCGCTTGCTCGCGAATTGCGCACGATTCCTTTTTTTTATTCTTTTTCATTCTTTTTTCTCTCTTTCCCTGCCGCGATACCCCGGCTAGACAGACGCCAACTTTCAACCAGGGTACGGCCCGGCAGGCATCGCAGGGAAAACGCATGAGCGAAACCATCAAAACCGACGTGCTCATCATCGGCGCGGGACCCTGTGGTCTCTTTGCCGTGTTCGAGCTCGGCCTGCTCGATATCAAGGCCCACCTCGTCGACATTCTCGACAAGGTTGGCGGCCAATGCGCCGAACTCTATCCAGAGAAGCCGATCTATGACATCCCGGGCATTCCCCACATCAGCGGGCACGGCCTGACCGAAGCGTTGATGGCGCAAATCAAGCCATTCGGAGCGGCTTTCCATCTCGGCGAGATGGTCGAGACGATCGAGAAAATCGGCGCCCCTCTGTTTCGCGCTACAACCGATGCCGGCAAGGTGTTCGAGGCAAAAGTCATCGTCATCGCTGCAGGCGGCGGGTCGTTTCAGCCCAAGCGTCCGCCGATCAACGGCATCGAACCGTATGAAGGCAAATCGGTGTTCTATGCCGTGCGCCAGATGGAGAAATTCCGCGGCAAGCGGCTGCTGATCGTCGGCGGCGGTGACAGCGCACTCGACTGGACACTTAACCTCGCGCCCATCGCCAAACGTGTAACGCTGCTGCACCGGCGCGATGAATTTCGCGCCGCGCCCGACAGCGTCAACAAGATGCACGCACTGGTCGCCTCTGGCGCGATAGACCTCAAACTCGGGCAGGTTACGGCGCTTGAGGGCGAAAGCGGAATGCTCACGGCGGCGGCGGTGAAGGGCAGCGACGGTTCGGCGTTCAAGATCGATTGCGAAGCCCTACTGCCGTTCTTCGGGCTGACCATGAAGCTCGGACCCGTGGCCAACTGGGGCATCAAGATGGAAGAAGATCTGATCCCGGTCGATACCGAGGCGTTCGAAACCAGCGTGCCCGGCATCTTTGCTATCGGTGACATCAACACCTATCCCGGCAAACTCAAGCTCATCCTGTGCGGCTTCCATGAGGGCTCATTGATGGCGCAGAAGGCGCACCGTTATGTCTACCCCGACAAACGCCTCGTTTTTCAGTACACCACATCGTCAACCAATCTGCAGAAGAAACTCGGCGTAGTGTAAATGAGTGAGGCTCTCGGTCATGCCTTCGCGGCCGGTTCGGTGAGCCGTCAAACCAGCATGCTGACGATCAACTCCACTCCTGTTCGCGCGTTGCTCGCGATTACGTTTTTCTATCCCATCGTGCTGTGCGCGATCTTTTTCCCGACTCCGACATCCGACCTCCGGGAGCACATCAATCTCGGCCTAAGCTTGCCGCTCTATGTCTGGAACAATCCGCCGCTGCAAACCTGGACTGCCGGTCTGATCGCACTCACCGGCGCACGCGATGCATGGTCGTTCGTTCTGGTCGCGCAAATACTGAATTTCATCGGTCTCGTTAAACTCGTTCAAACCGCAAAAAGATTTATCTCACCCGAGGCTGCCGTCCCCCTCGTCATCATGTATTGCGGCAGTATCTTTTATTCCGCCGCCACCCCCACGATGGCGCTCAATGCCGACCAGATTCAGGTTCCGATCTGGGCCGGCTGTCTTTATCACGCCTTGTCGGCGGCGCGTGACAATCGCTGGCGCGACTGGCTGCTCACCGGCGTTTTGATAGGAGCGGCGTTCCTCGCGAAATACTCCTCGGCGGTTATCCTCGCTGTGATGCTGGCGGTGGCGCTCTGGCTGCCGGCCTACCGCGGAATTTTCCGCAACATCCGCTTTTACGCCGCCGGCATCCTCGCTTTTGCGATCATGCTCGTTCATCTGATTCCGGAATTGCTCTACGCCAATGTGCTGCACTACGGCGTGACGAAATTCGATCTCACCGCTACGTTAGCCAACCGCGCCAGAAGCGTGGGGCATTTGCTGCGTTCATTCCTCTTCTATGGTCTTCCTATGCTGATCGGACTGGCCATTCTTGCCAGGCGCGGAGATATCAGCCGCCCACGCAGGCCGCATGACCCCGCCCGGCAATTTATCGTGTTGACCGCGATCGGCATATTCATCGTGATGCTGCTGATGATCGTCATCGGCGGCCTGCACTATTCGACCCGCTATACTTTTGCATTTTATGGTCTTTCGTTGCTTGCGCTTTTGAGCGTCATTTCTATTGAGCCGCGTGGATTGCGTGACTACGCCAATGTCACGCTCATGATTTGGGGCGGTATCGTCATTGGCACTCTGGTCTACACTCAACTCGTCATCAACCGCGGGCTGCGTGAACCCGCTCATACCGCCGCCCCCATGGTGCGCGAAGCATGGGATCGCCAATTTTCTTGTGGCCCGGCCTATGTACTCGGCGACTATCGCACCGAGCGCGCCATCGCTATCTATTTCGGCCGGCCGGTCCTGGGCGTTGGGTTAAATGATATCGATGTTCCGATTTGGTTCGACAAGGACCGGCTACAGCGTCTCGGCGCCATCGTCATTACTTCACCTGACACGCTGGATTTTGGGAAGTTCGATCAATGGTTTTTGGGCCGGACATTGACCACGATCACACTGCCCTATCGCCGCACGCTGCGGACGGACCAGCACACCTACCAATATTATTTCATTGCGCCGCAAGGTTGCTGAACGCACCAAGAAAA
>Ga0315281_10013993_pt1 | contig 10833 bp, 11 predicted proteins | sample YL17G07_0_MG_FD_204540 | JGI IMG/M metagenome (GOLD analysis project Ga0315281, IMG submission 204540) | Sediment microbial communities from Yellowstone Lake, YNP, Wyoming, USA - YL17G07_0 | ecosystem: Environmental > Aquatic > Freshwater > Lake > Sediment | place: USA: Wyoming | collected... | reverse complement strand
CACGCAGCCCCGGACGGACCTGCGGCTGGAGTTGGGGCTGGCCTACGGCAACTTCAAGAAGGTAAAGGACAAGGGCGTGGAGGCGATGGAGTTCCTGGAGCGTCACCTCCTGACGCCGGAGTTCGCCCTGGCCCCCGGGGAGCAGCGCTCCGCCGGGTGGGAGCTGCCGCTGCGCATGGATGGACCCATCACCACCAAGGACGGCGGCCCGTTCCTGATCTACGGCGGCAACCTGGACGACCCCGGCGCGCGCGGCGTGATTGACCTGCGGGTGGACGTGGCGCCGGCCGTGGCGGCCTTCATCGCCACCCTGGAGACCCGCTTCGCCTTCGAGGAGCGCACGCGCGGGTACGGCGACGGGTTCACCACGGTCAAGCTGAAGCCCCCCTCGACCTATCCCACGCTGGCGGAATTCTACGTCTCCCTGCGCATCGGGGAGGAGGGCCTGCAGCTGCGCTTCCGGTGCAAACTCAAGCGCTTCGGGCGCGGGGCCAAGGCGGGCCTGGGGTCGCGGCAGGAGGTGATCGAGCGCACATTCCACAGCCGCGAGTACCAGTTGGGCAATGGCCAGCCCAACCGCGAGTTATACCGCAAGGCGATCCAGGAAGCCCTGAGCGAAGTGCTGCCCAGCGGGCTGCTGCCCACCTGAGTCCAATTCTCATTCGAACATGGATCAATCGAAAAACAGCAATGTGGGGGAACAAGTCCCCCCGCTTGCAGTTCGTTCTTCCGCAGCCTGCTAGGCGGGAAAGTCCAGTTGCCGGAACGGGGCGGGGCCGCCCTCCCCGAACGCCGCCATGTCCGCCGCGTCCGCATAGTAATAGCGCCCCCCCAGCTTGCCCCCGGCGGTGAGGATGGAGGCGGAGACGGTACCGAAGGCCGGGGTGCGGATGAACACGGCGCCCATCGCCCCGTGCACCTCGTCCGGCGGGTCGCCGCCGGGGAGGGCGTCGGGCGGCGTGGCGTCGCAGAGGAAGCGCTGCACGTCCTCGATCAAACGCTCCCCCGGCACGCCGCGGCGGGACTCCAGGAAGCGCAGGGAGCGCTCCACCTTGGGCCAGGCGCGGTCATTGAGCGCGGAGTTGCTGAGCGCATGGAAGCCGGGGGCCAGCCGGCGCGGCTCACCGCCCTCGGCCGGGGAGAAGGCGTAGAACGCGGCGGCGGTACCGAAGAGCACGCTGAAGGGGCGGAAGCGCTCCAGCGGCTGCTCCATCAGCCAACGCGCGGCCCGCTCCGGATCGCGCTGCCGCAGCAGCCCCAGCACGAGGTCTCCCCGGGAGCGCAGGTCCGCCGAGGCGACGAAGGCCGGGTCGCGCCGGTTGGTGAGGGCGGCCACCAGGCCCGCCTCGTTGCGGCCCATCCAGGTTCCGCCCGCCTCCCGGTCCAGTCCCGCGTGGATGACGGGGTCGCGGGAGATCACGGCGGGCGGGGCGCTGGCGCGCCGGTAGAACTCGTCCCGGTTGCCCGCCAGGAGCAAGTCCAGCTCCGGATGCGCGCGCAGGGCCACCAATACCAGGCACATAGGCGCTTCGGGCGATCCGGGGCGATGGGGAGCGCGGGACTTCCGCGGGGGTCGCGGAACCCTCCGGGTACGGGGCACGACGCCCCGCCGGTTTCACGGCCAAAGGGTTGCACACCCCAGGCGAAGATCCAAGCGGAGACAACGGGGGGAACATTCGGCCGGGAGGGGAAGCCACCCGCCGGGAAATCCGCGGCCCGATCGGGGCGGGCCGCTCAGCGCTGGAGTTAGGGGGAGACGCCTGGCCCGGGCGCTCTGCACGCCGCGTGCGTGCAAGGCCCTGGGAAGCGCCGTCCAGTGCAGGGGCAACGACCGCCAGCGGCTAATGACCGCTGCATAAGAAATGTCCGCTCGTTCGTCCGCAAACCCGCACTGGGCTTGGTTTCGCGGCATGGAGCGTGGGACATTACTAACGCGGTTGTCATTAGCCGGCGATGGCGACGCGCATCGAGGCGATCTTGTTCTCCTTCTTCACGGCCTCGATCGCCTCCGCCTCGTTCTCGGGCTGGTTGGTGAACAGGGGATGGCGCGTGCTGAAGTTGGGATCGTTCAGCACCAGCTGCTGCCCCAGGCGATTCTTCTTGTTGATCAGGATCGGCCCCTGCAGGTTCACCGTCACGTCGAGGATGTTGCCGGACATGGTGACGATGACATAGACCTGCAAGTCCTCCACCGTGTCAACCTCCAGGTGCTTGATCTGCTCGCGCTTCACCGAGAAGTGGAAGTTGGGCAGGATCAGCGCCGGTTCGATGACGACGAACGCCAGGGACGGAATCTCCAGGGACTGAAGCCATTTGAACGGCTCGCCGATCTCGTCGTCCATCAGGGTGAAGCGGGAGCACCCACTGAACCCCAACATGCCGTCCACCACGGTCAGCACACTGTCTTCCCGGACTTCGATGGACCCGAATCTTGTCGTTTGAACGTTCATACGTCATACCCTACGCTGGTGATGATTCCGAAACATGGGCGGGCGGGCCGCCCGGCCCTTGACACTGCGCTGCCTCCCCGGCACTCACTTCTTCTTCCACAGGTCGCTGATGGACTTCAGCGAGAGCGGCGCCTTGCTGGCGGCGCGTTTGTTCTCCTCCTGGATGCGGATATAGACCTCTTCCCGGTGAATCGCGTATTTCTTGGGCGCCTCAATGCCCAGGCGCACCTGCTTGCCCTTGATCTCGATCACGTGGATCTTGACATCATCACCGATCGTGATGCTTTCTCCTGACTTCCTTGTCAGAATAAGCATTGCTGCCTCCTGGCTTATCTATCATCCGGCCGATACCGGCCTCGTAATTTTCCTGCAACCGCTCGAGCCGATCCTTGGCTCTGGCAAGCGGAGGCGGTAAGGTGGACGCCGCATGGTGCCGGGCGCTTCTGTCCAGCCGCGCGTTCCGCGGCGGAGGGCGCAACCCCTTGCCGCCGGTGCCTGGAACGCCCGCACACTTCTCAATGCTATCAAGAACCGAACCAAATCCGGCCCGGGGCGCCAAATTTTCGTGCGGCGCGCGGGCCCCAGCCGGCACCGTCCGCCGCGGCCCTAGCGCAGGAAGTTGAGCAGCGAGGGCTGGATCAGGCGGCTGCTGGTGTCCAGCGTCGCCTTGTTGCGCACGTCGGCGTTGTTCATGTCCACCACGGCGGCCGGGAAGTCCAGGTCCTCCAGTTCGCTCACCTGCTTCTGGCTGCTCGTTCCGCGCTCGTCCAGCTTGGCCAGCTGGTCTTCCATCTCCCTGCGCACCGAGCCCAGATCGGCCCGCTGGCGCAACACCTGATCGAAGGCGCGGTCGAGCTCGCCCAGCCGCTGCTCCAGGGCCTTGGCGTCGTTGTCCTCCAGCGCCAGCTTCAGGCTGAACATCATGTCGAAGACGTCCACGGAGTCTTCCCGGGCGGAGTCGCGGAAGAAGATGTCCTTGGCGGTGACGTTGAGCGGCAGATGAATGCCCTCGCCCGTGGTCACCATGCGCTTGTCGTCGTTGCCCCGGTAGGCCACCGGCGGGTTGGAGCGGGTGTGGAACTCCATGCCGGCCGGGAACACCAGGGGGTCGCCCAGCGGGTCGGCGGACTCCCCCTTGAAGTGCAGCATGAGCTTGGTGCTGGGCTTGCCGTCCGGGTTGGCCAGCTCGATCTGGGGCAGGATGGTCTTCTCCGGGCTCCAGGTCTTGCCGCCGTCGTCGGACACCGTGTAGAGCGCCCGGCCCATCGGGCCGGCGCGCGTGACGCGGACGACGAAGGGATCCTGCGCCCAGCCCTCCGCCGTGGCGGCATAGCGCTCCGGGTTCAGGATGTAGCGTTGATCCAGGGCCACGTTCTGCAGGTTCAGCTCGGCCGGCTGCGTGTTGCCGGTGCGCTCCAGGGGCGTGGTGAGGGTCTTGCTGCCCCCGAAGAGGAAGACTTTGCCGGCCTTGGCGTTGCCCGCGCTCACCAGGTTGTTGATGATGTCGTCCACCTCCCCGGCGGTGACGCGGCGCGTGGCGCTGTCGGAGCTGTCGTTGGACTGGGCGAGCACGAGGGTCTTGACCCGTTGCAGCATGTCGCTCACGTGGCTCAGCTCCGCGTCGCAGCGGTCCAGCCAGACGTAGTTGGACTGGATGTTCTGCTTGATGCGGTCGAAGTAGGAGAGCTTCGTGCGGAAGTCCTGGGCCTGGGTCGCGCCGATGGGATCGTCGGAGAGCTGGTTGATGCGCTTGCCCGACGCCATGTTCTCCTGCAGCGTCTGCAGCTTGGCGGAGTTGTTCGCCAGGTTGCGGACGACGGAGTTCTGTTTGGTCAGGTCGGTGACGCGCATGGCGGGCGATCCTCGCGGGGCTACAGGTTGATGACCGTCTTGGTCATGTCGTCCACGGTGTTGATGAACTTGGCGGCCGCCTCGAAGCCCCGCTGGTATTGCACCATGTTGGCGACCTCCTCATCCATGTTCACGGAGGAGACCTCGTCGCGCAGCTTCTGGAACTGATCCACGATCAGGGCCTGGTTCTTCTGGTCGGTCTCGGCCCGGTTGATCTGGAGTCCCAGGTCCGCGACCATGCCGTTGTAGAACTCGTCGAAGGTGATGGCCCCGCCGTCCATGGTGGGCTGGAACTGGAGGTCGTGGATGGCCAGCGCCACCGAGTTGTCGCCGGGCAGCAGGCCCCGCCCGGCCGCGATGCGGTTGGGGTTGGCGGCCAGTTGCGCGTTGACGCGGAAGTCCGACGCGCCGTGCAGGGTCTCGAAGAAGTTGTTGAAGCCCATCAGCACGGCAAAGTCGGTGTCGTCTTGTCCCAGCACGAACTGGTTGCTGCCCTGGGAGGCGAGCGAGACGCTGCCGTCGTTGTTGATGCGGGCCGCGAGCAGCTTGGGGTCGCCCACCGTCGCGTTGATGCGCTGCACGATGTCCTCCAGGGTGTCCTGGCCCGCGTGCACCGGCACCTCGTAGGTCTCCAGAAACTCGTTGTTGTGGTCCACCAGGTGGACGCGGAAGTTCCCGTCCTTGAGGAAGGGCAGGGGCTTGTCGCGGGCGTCGGCCTTGAGCGCGAAGCTGCTGTTGAGCTGGTTGAAGCGCGTGTTGAGCCCGGTGCCGGTGGAGTGGATGCGGTTGACCTGGAACGCCAGTTCCGCGGCCACCTGGTCCAGGTTCTTGGAGAAGCGCACGACGGTGTCGTCGCGCAGCGCGATCAACTCGGGCAATTCCCCGCCGCGCACCTCCTGCGTCAGGTCGCGGCTGACGCCCTTGGGGTCCAGGCCCCGCAGGCTGAAGAAGGCGTTCTCCTTGTTCTCGAAGGAGGCCTCCAGGGCGTTGGCGCGCCGGCCATGCACCAAGGGGAAGCCATTGCCCACCGTCACTTCCATCACGTTCTGGCTGTTCTCGAACCAGTCCACCTGCACCAGGCGGGAGAGCTGCTTGAGCGTGGCTTCGCGCTGGTCCCGCAGGTCGTTGGTCTCCCCGGCGCCCTGCTCCACCTGCTGGATCTTCTCGTTGAGCGTGGCGATGGTGGAGGCGAGCTCGTTGACCTTCAGCACCCGCTCCGAGAGGCGGCCGTTGAACTCCTGGCGCAGGTGGCTCAGGTCCTGGGCCATGCCGGAGACGCGCCGGGCCAGGGTGTTGCCGGCGTTGATCAGGTCGGTGCGGTAGATTTCCGCCTCCGGGGCGTTGGCGACGGCGCCCCAGGCGGACCAGAACTGGTTGACCGCGGCGCGCAGCCCCCCGCCCTCCGTCTCGTTGACCAGGGTTTCCAGGCGCCGCAGACCCTGCGTGCGCGTTTCCGTCTGGCCGAAGCGCGCCTGCTCGCTGATCAGGCGGGTATTGAGGAAGCGGTCCGTGACGCGGTCCACGCCCTTCATGTCCACCCCGCTGCCGAAGCGCGACTTGCCGGGGTGTTGCGGCTCCAGCCGCACCCGCTGGCGGGAGTACCCGTCGTTGCCGATGTTGGCGATGTTGTGGCCGGTCACGCTCGTGCCGGCCTGCTGCGCCATCAACGAGCGCTTGCCCAGGTCCAATTGCGTGAACAGCGAACTTGAGGTCATGGATGCGCCGGAAGCGCCGCCTTCGGCTTGCGCCGGGCGACAGGGTTTGGGATCAGGCCGAGGTGTACTTGAACGTCACGGGCTTGTTCTGGAGCCGTCCGGCCTCCGAGTACGTGGGATGCACCTTCACGGCGTCATGGACGATGGCCAGGGTCGCGTCCACGGCCTTCAGGCGCGCCTGGGCGTTGGCGCCGGTGATGCGGGCCAGGTCGCGAATCTCGTGCACGGCGGCCAGCAAGCCGGTGTAGCTGCCCTGCAATTCCGCCCCGATGGCCTGGGGCGCGCGCGGGATGATGCGGCGCAGGGTCAGTTCCTCCGGCGGCTCCTGCCAGTCGCGGGCCAGGTCCTTGATCAGGGCGATGCGCTTGGCCTCCAGGTCCTGGATGCGCCGCACGGTTTGCAGCTTGCGCTGCTGCGTGCGCAGCACGGCGGGGCCGTCCAGGGCGCCGTCCTGCTTGGCCTCGTGATCCAGCTCGCCCTTCAGCGCCTCGTGCAGGGCAACTTCTTCCTGCAACAGTGCGCTCAGGGTCATCAGTTTTTGGGTGGCCGCCGCGGCCATGGTGCGCGCTCGCTAGGGGTGACGTCCGGCCCGGCGCCGCCGGCCACGCCCAGGGGGGCACAGCCACGGGCCAACCCGGCGCGGAGGTTCAGGGCCGTTCCAGGTCTTCCCGCAGGGAGGCGTTGATCAGGTTGGCCGCCAGGCGGTTCTCGTCCACGGTGAACTTTCCGCCGGCGACCCGCTCCTTCAGGTCCGCCACGCGCTCGGCCCGGATGTCCGGCTCCTGGCGGATGGCGTCCTTGACCTTGTCCAGGGTCAGGGTGGGCCGCGCCTGGGCCTTGCCCGCGGCCTCCGGAGGGCTGCTGGGCCGCGCTTTGGCCTTGGGCTCGACCTCAGCGGCTTTGCCCCCGGCCAATTCTCCGGCCCGCTGGGGATTCTGTCCTGTGATCTTCATGTTCTTTCTCCCTCCATCACGTCGGGATGGGCTTCGCGAGAATCCGCTCGCGAAACTGTCCGCGCGCCTGCGCCCTTGCTTACAGACCCGAACCGACGCTTGGCGGCACCGGGGAGGATTCCCACGGTCCCACGGCCAAGCTGACTTCGGCATCGTCCGGGCAGTCCAAACCGGGCACGCGGCATACCCGCCTAATATAGGTTTCGGCACAACCGGCAAAATCTTTATAGTGCCGGGGGGTTAGCCCTTGGATTTGGGACCACCCATGTGCGGGGCCATAAAGTCGGCAATCCCGATGCCGCCCCGCTCGGACATCAGGCGCACAAATTCTCCGTCCAGCATTTCATCGAAGATTTCCCGCCCCGGGTCTTTGCCAAAGAGATGAGACTGGGGGACGGTGCTTCGCATTTCCTTAACCATCTGTTCCAACAAAAGAGATTCGAACTCCCGTGCCGTTTTCTTCAGCTTTTCCCGGTCCAGGGCCTGGGCTTTCGCGTTGTCGCTGAGCGCCTGGGCCTTCGCATTGCCCGGCGTGGGCATTGACAGTAAGATATCCGTTCTCATATCAATCCCCGGGTTCAGCGAATCTCCAAATCGGCGTGCAACGCGCCGGATGTCTTGATGATCTTCAAGACTTGGACCAAATCCGCGCTGTTGGTGCCGATCTTGTTGAGGCCATCCACCACTTCCTTCAGGTCCACCTCGCCCTTGAAGAGGACGATGGAGGGGGACTCGGCCAGCATGGGCGGCTTGGGCGGCTCGCTTCCGTCGGCGGGCGCGGGAGCGTTGGCCTGGGGCGCCCGGATCTCGATGTTGAGGTTGCCGTGCGAGATGGCCAGGGGCGAGATGCGGACGTTCTGCCCCATCACGATGGCCCCGGTGCGTTCGTCCACGACCACCTTGGCCACGGCATCCGGGGTGATGTCCAGGTTCTCGATGCGCGAGACCAGTTCCACCGTCTGGCCCAGGTAGCTGTCGGGCACGGACACCTCCACGGTGCCGGCATCCTTGGCCCGGGCCGAGCCGTCGCCCAGCTCACGGTTGATGAGCTTGGACAGGCGGAAGGCGGTGGTGAAGTCGCTCAGCTTGAGGTTGATGAAGACGCGGGCGCGGGTGTTCAGGTTCAGGTTGATCTCCCGCTCCACCAGCGCGCCGCCGATCACATAGCCCTTGGTGGGCACGAGGCTGGAGCGCGGGTCTTGCAGCTTGCGCAACTCGCGCAACTGGTCCTCGCTCAACTGCTGCTGCTGCTGCTGGCCGCCGCCCTGGCCCCCCTCCGCGCGCTCGATCCCCTTGGGGATGCCGGTGATGGGACCCTGCGCGGTGGCGTAGACCACCTGATTGGGCCCGTTGAGCAGGGTGTACATCAGCGTTCCGCCGCGCAGGGAGATGGAGTCGCCCAGGGAATCCACCGTCACGTCCACGCGGGCGCCGGCCTTGGCGAACGGCGGCAGGGTCGCGGTCACCAACACCCCGGCGATGCTGCGGCCCTTGATGTCCTTGGCGCCCAGGCTGATGGCCATCCGCTCCAGGGCGTTGGCCAGGGGCTTGCGGGCGAGCAGGCTGTCCGCGGTGTCGCCCGTGCCGTCCAGGCCCACGACCAACCCGTAGCCGATCAATTGATTGTCCCGCGCTCCGCGCAGGTAGGCGATGTCCTTGACGCGGATGGCCCAGGCGGAGTGCGCGCCGAGCAACAGCACGGCGGCCAGCGCGGCCAGCCGGCGCCAGGGGAGGCGGGTGTTGGGTTTCATGATGCGGTCTCCTGCCATGACGGACGGCTCCGGCTCTCTATTGTGGCGATGCCTGGGTCGTCCGGTTGGCGCCGGGCGAGGTGGCGAAGTCGGTGAGGCGGTCAATCAGCGCGCCCTCCTTGGGTTTGCCGGCGGCGCGGGCCAGCGAGCCCAGCGGCAGGCTGCCCCGCTTGACCAGCCGCCGGATCTTCAGCTCGGCCTTGCTGAGCTTGGTGGACGAGATCGAGTTGTTGTCGTCCACGTCGGAGGGCCGCACGATGCCGCGCAGGGTGATGATGTACTTGACGCGGTTGCGGTCGCGGAAGATGGGCGGATGCACCCCGCGCACGACCAGGTTGCCGTTGGGCAGCACCCGGATCACCTCCACCTCGACCGTCTCCAGCGAGCGCAGGATGTCGTTCTGTTCGGCCTCGACCTTCTGCTGCCGCTCCTCCTGCTCCTTCAAGAAGGCCAGCACCGGATCCATGGGCTTCTCCTTGCCTTGGGCGGCCTGCGGCTGCGCCTGGCCTTGCTGCCCGGGCGCCGCCTGGCCGGGCGCCAGCGCGGGCTGCGCCTTGGGCGGCTCGGGCACCTTGACGATGCGGTTCACCTCCGCGATCGTCAGCAGATCGCCGGGGAAGCGGGCGCGGTGGTCGCGCATCAGGTTGCCCCACGAGGAGGCTCCGCGCCAGAGGCTGCCCTCATACAGGTTGCGGGAGGTGTTCACCGGCGGCCGGCTCTTCAGCCGCCCCGGATTGGTCAAGTCCGCGTCGGCCGCCTGGCTGGCCGGCGGGGGGGGCTTCTCGTCCGACCAGGGCAGCCAGGAGGTCGAGGCGCAGCCGGCCGCCAGCACTTGCAGCCAGAGCGCACCCACCAGGATCGGATATCGGCCGGTTACCGTGCGAAGCATGTTCTCCAGACCCCCGGCAGCGGGCTGCCACGGGCGCATCAAGGGTTGGGCGCTCAATTGACCTTCACGCTTTCGTCCGACTGAACGGTGCCGTACACCACTTTGCCCGATTGCAGATTGCGCACGGGGATGACCTGGCCCAACTGTCCGGCGACCATGGCCAATCCGGGGACTTCCATGCGCAGCAGATCCGTCTCGAACACCACGCTGATGCGGGCGCCCTCGCCGATGGCATTGGGCGCCTGCACCACGCCCTCATGCAACAGTTCGTCCTGGCCGATGGGCCGCTTGGCCTTCATGCCGATGACCTGCTGGGGCGAGGTGAGGTAGGCCGTCTCCTTGCTGGCATTGAGCACCTTGCGCACCATCGCAACGTCGTCCGCCGTGATCGTCTGGTCGCGCCGGATGGGGCGCGCCGCCACCGCCACGGTCTGGTAGACCCGCTGCCGGATGCGCACCAGCGAGCGCCAGGCCTCGCGGCCCTCCACGCGCACGGTGACCTGATAGGTGCGGTCGCCGCCCGGCGCCAGATACTTGCCCACCGCCGCGACCTCCCACTCCAGCGCGCCCTTGGGCAGCTGGACGTCCTGCGGGGCGGTGAGGAACTCCTGCTTGAGGTTGTCGTCGCCGGCCGTGACGCCCGCATCCTTGCTCGCCTGGGCCTTCACCCGCTCCTCGATTTCCGCCGCGGCGATGGTCTGCCCGGCGCGGGTCACTTGGGCGTTCCTGGGCATGAGGATGCGCGCCCGCTCGCCCCAGCCGGCAGCGGCCAGCTTGGAGTGAAGGTAGCCCTCGCTCAAGGGGGCGGAGCGGCCCGGCTGCGGCGAGCGCCCCAGCGGCAGGCGCGCCAGCTCGGCCTGGGCGGAGACGTCGAAGCCGTCGAACTCCGCCACCTCGCCCAGCGTGTAGGTCTCCCCGCCGACCTCCGGCTGGGGCAGCACGCGCACGACGATCTCCTGCAAGTCCTCCGCCCGGCCCGCCGCGGCCCACAGGCCCGCGAGCAGCAGCACGGGCAGCAGCACCCTCAGGTTCTTCGCAATGCGCGTCATGGTTCAGCTCCCTTCAGCCCGGTTAGCGGATGATCTGGTTGGCGGTCTGGAGCATCTCGTCGGAGGCCTGGATCGCCTTGGAGTTCACCTCATAGGCGCGTTGCGCGATGATCATGTTGATCATCTCATCCACGACCGAGACGTTGGACAGCTCCAGGAAGCCCTGCACCAGCGT
>Ga0315281_10013992_pt1 | contig 10834 bp, 11 predicted proteins | sample YL17G07_0_MG_FD_204540 | JGI IMG/M metagenome (GOLD analysis project Ga0315281, IMG submission 204540) | Sediment microbial communities from Yellowstone Lake, YNP, Wyoming, USA - YL17G07_0 | ecosystem: Environmental > Aquatic > Freshwater > Lake > Sediment | place: USA: Wyoming | collected... | reverse complement strand
CTATTGAAAGCTGTTGGGCAGCGGTTGTCAGGTATCATGCGTAAGAGCGATACCGTCTCCCGTATAGGTGGCGACGAGTTTGTTTTGGTACTTCCCCATATCTCCCAGATAGAGCACGTTACCAAGCTCGCCGAAAGAATATTAAATGCCTTTCAAGAGCCATTTGTTTTCGGCAGACATCGGCTTCAGGTCACAACTAGCATTGGCATTGCTATTTACCCCGAAGATGGCACAAATATTGAAAACTTGTTGAAGAGTGCTGACTCCGCCATGTATTTGGCTAAGGAGCAGGGCCGGGGTATATATAAATATTATCAGGACGACGAAACCAGAAGCGGCGATAAAGCAGATAGACGTGTAGGAGTTCTTTCGTAGGTGCTTTGCCCGCCACCACCAACATTACTTAATCTTTAGTTTGTCTATGTTTCCTTAGTCTAGTTGTATTTTTGTTTTTGCGGGGCACAATCATACCTTTGAACGGGGCTATTTGACTCCGGTGTATAAGACGGCGAGTATGGTGGTCTTGGCCCCGGTGGCGGACTTAACCAGATGCGGTTGGCTGGAATCGTAATAGACAGCGTCCCCAGGATGCAAAAGCTCAGTTTGGTCTTTAACCTGGACTTTCATTTCACCTTCCAGAACAAAGAGAAACTCCTGACCATCATGGGCAGAGAACTCCTCCGCATCAGTTGGCAGCAGAGTGACAATGAATGGTTCCATCATTCGGTTAGCTTTTTCCGGGGCTAAAGATTCGTAAATATATCCGTATTGCTCACTTTTCTTTTTTCCGTAGCGAGCCACAGCTTGGCCCCGGCCTCTCCGCACTACAGTCATGGGTTTGTCAACGCCGGGAGATATGAAATAGCCCATCTTCATATCCAGGGCTTTACCTAACTTTATTAATTGACCAAGGGGAGGTACCATTTCATTTGACTCAATGCGATTCAATGTAGCCACATCGATACCGGTTCGGCTGCTGATGTCGTCGAGGCTGAGGCCGCGCATCTCGCGGGCTGCGCGAATTCGTTCGCCTAGAACCTCTCTTTCTTTCTCTAATGCCTGAGCAGGTGCGATACGGGAAGCATCGGTAATGAAATCTTCGTGTCTGGCGGGTTTCTTCCTGGCCGAGCTTACTTTGTCGGCGGGTCTAGTGTCTTTACTTGTTTTCATATGCTGCCTCCTAGATTGCCCTTCCAGCCGCGCCGATATGACGAGCAATGACTATGCGCAAAATCTCCGATGTTCCCTCTCCGATCTCAAGCAGTCTCTGGTCACGATAAAACCGTTCTATCCGGAAGTCCTTCATCAGCCCATAGCCGCCGTGTAGCTGCAAACCCTGGTGAACGCAACGATGCATGACCTCCGAGCAATAAAGCTTAGCCATGGCAGCCTCTTTAGTTATAGAAAGATTGTTTTCTCGCATCCAGCAGACCTTGTACAGAAAATTCCGGGCAAGTTCGATTTCAAGTGCCATATCCGCCAGTTTAAAGGCATTGACCTGGAAGGAGCTGATAGGCCGGCCGAACTGAACACGTGAATTGGCATATTCCAGAGCTATCTCGAAAGCTCCTTGAGAGCCGCCGAGCCCCATAGCAGCAATGCTCAGACGTCCGCCGTCTAGGGTGGTCAGCATCTGGTGAAAGCCATCGCCTATCCTGCCCAAGAGATTTTCCTTGGGAACTATGCAGTCATCAAAGAAAAGCTCCCCGGTATTAGACGAGCGCCACATCATCTTGCCTTTCATTTCCTTGGCAGTAAAGCCGGCTGCATCCCTGGGAACAATGAAGCAGCTGAGCTCTGCATGTCCAGCCTCTCGCTTGCCGGTCACGGCCTGGACGATGATGACACCGGTTAATGGGCAGGCTGCATTGGTGATGAATATTTTCCTGCCATTGATAACCCAGTCTTTCCCTTTAACTTCGGCTGTAGTCCGTGAGCTGCCGGCGTCAGAACCAGCCTCAGGCTCGGTAAGGCCAAAAGCTGCCAGATATTCACCTGAGCACAGCTTGGGCAGCCATTCCTGTTTCTGTTTATCATTACCGAAATAGTAGATTGGCCCGATTCCCAAAGAGTTTCCGGCAGCGATGGTAGCAGCCTGGGAACCATCCACCCTGGCCAGTTCCTCGACCACGATGATATATGAGATATACCCCATGTTTGAGCCGCCGTATTTCTCGGAAACGAAACAGCCGAGCAGGCCCAATTCAGCCATTTTCTGCGTCAGCTCAATGGAGAACTGTTCTTTTTCATCCAGCTCTCTGGCGATTGGGGCTATTTCTTTTTCGGCGAAGTCTCGAACTGCCTGGCGTGTTAGATTTTGTTCCTCGGTTAATTGGAAATCCATGGCTCTATAATCCTGCTACAGATTATTCTAGATTTGCCTGGCTTTCAGCCGTCACGTTTTGCGGTGTCTATCTATGAATCTGCCCATTCTCTTCAGGGCTTCTTCGATTTCACTGAGGGAGGTGGCATAGCAGCATCGTATGTAGCCTTCACCGCACTGACCGAAAGCAGTACCGGGTACTACAGCTACTTTTTCTTCCATCAACAGCTTTTCAGCAAATTCTTCCGAGGTCATACCTGTGACTTTTATAGAGGGGAAAGCATAAAAGGCGCCCTTGGGTTCGAAGCAAGATAAGCCGATGTCTCTAAGTCCCTTGACGATAACCCGGCGACGTCGGTCATAATCTCTCACCATGGCATCTACTTCTCGGTCGTCAGCTTTTAGTGCTTCAAGGGCGGCCATCTGTCCCATTGTGGAAGCACACAGTATGGTGTATTGGTGAATTTTGGTCATGGCTCCCACAATTTCCTTGTCGCATGTAGCGTAGCCGATTCTCCATCCCGTCATGGCATAGGCTTTGGAAAATCCGTTTAATAGAATGGTACGTTCTCTCATGCCCGGTAAAGTGGCCAGGCAGGTATGCTCAACACCGTAGACGAGCCGGCAGTAAACTTCGTCTGAAATCACCAGGAGGTTATACCGGTTAGCCAGTTCAGCAATTTTGGTCAGCTCTTCCTTGGGTAGAACTGCGCCGGTAGGATTGCAGGGATAGCCAATTAAAATGGCTTTTGTCCTCTGGGTGATCCGCGACTCGATGTCATCGGCGGTTATCTCGAAATCGTTTTCCACACTGGTTGCCACCTGGACAGGTATTCCACCGGCCAGACTGATGGCAGCAGGATAAGCGACGTAGCAGGGGTCAGGCATGATGACTTCATCACCCGGGTTAAGTATAGCTCTGGCAGCAAGGTCCAGACCTTCGCTGACGCCGACGGTAATCAGTATTTCGTCCTCTGGGTCATAGGTCAAACCGTAGCGGGATTCGAGGTGTTTGGCTAATTCGGCTCTTAATTCCGGCGTGCCTTTATTGGAGGTATACATGGTGTAGCCTTTTTCTAAGGAGTATATGGCGGCTTCACGAATGTACCAGGGGGTGACAAAATCGGGCTCCCCAACACCGAGGGAAATTACTCCCTCCATGGAAGACAGCAAGTCAAAGAATTTCCTGATACCGGAAGGTGGAAGTGCGCTTACCTTCTCGGATATGCGACTTTGAGATAATTTAATATGACTGGATTCGCTTTTGGACACAGAAACCTCCCGCCTGCAAGCAGGAAATTGATTTGCCGTTAGGGGGCTATCGGCAGGCGCTTTACCTCTCCCCCACCCTCAAATATTTCGCCATCTTCCTTGTATTTCTTAAGTATGAAATGGGTAACGGTCCCCTGTACCGCCTCCAGAGGTGCCAATTTTTCTGAAACGAAGACAGCGACTTCCTGCATAGTCTTACCGGCTACCAGTACTGCTAAATCATAGGTGCCGGAGGCCAGGTAGACGGAACGGGCTTGAGGGAAACGATAGACGCGTTCGGCTATAGCATCGAAGCCAACATTGCGCTGAGGAACAACCTTGACCTCTACAAGTGCCAGGACCTGCTCCTCGCCTAATTTAGTCCAATCGATGATGGCCTTATATCTCAAAATGGCCCGGTCTTGCTCAGCCTTTTTAATTGCCTTTTTTACGTCGGAAACCGGTAGACCAGTCATAGTTGAGATTTGCTCCGGCGTCATCCGGGCATCTTTTTCCAGGGCTTCAAAAATCTGTTTCATATTACCTCCTCAACTCCTAATAAAATAGCCACCATTTATCTTGTGCTTCATTATAGCAGAGTTCGAAAAGCTTCTCATCCTCAGTGACGACCCTGAAAAATTTCTTGCCCGGCTCCAGCCACTCCCTTTCTATCTTTGATATCTTGTGCTCTTTGTCTTGCCAGAAAAAAGATTCTGGTCGTTCAGCATAGGTATGGCCTGAATAGCATTTAACTTCAGTAGGTTCGGCAACTACGCCGGATTCTTTATGGTTGTTCATATCGAATAATAACCTTTATTCTGTGCTTATCCCAAAGATCGGACCTTATTTTCTCATCGTATTCATGTAGCTCTGGCCTAAAATCTGCCATAAGTAGACAGAACAATATGACATAGTCATATTTGGCCGAATAGATAATCGCCTGCCCAATGCCGCTTTTGACAGGTCCGCGCCTTCTGTCCTCGTGGCCTCGCTTTATTTCCAAAGCAACAAATGTGCGATTATCTTTCCAATCTATACTTATATCTGGCTGCGACTTCCAGTTGAAGGCCCTAACTCTTTCAATCATAAATCTATCGTTCCAGACTTGTATTTCATCCTTGTGCGATGTAGAGTTCTTCCAATCGCCGATGGCTTTTGTGAGGAAGTCTTCTAAAGAAGCTTCATCATCAAAATATCCGAGTGGCTCGCTCTCCAATTTTTGACAAAGATTCTCGACAAACTTCAGTTTATTGCCTTTGTTTAGTATTTCTCGACCTCCTCTAAATTGGCGGTTTTCTTTTGTGCCAGTCGGTGGCCTGCTCGTAAGCGAAGGCAATATGAAGTATGGTTTCCTCGTCGAAGGGTTTGCCTATAACCTGCATACCAATGGGTAAACCATCGGCGAAGCCAGCCGGTATAGATATAGCGGGAAGGCCAGCGATGTTTATGGGCAGGGTGCAAACGTCGCTCAAATACATTTGAATTGGGTCGTCCACCTTTTCACCGAGCTTGAATGGCACGGTAGGTGAAGTAGGGGTGACCAGGGCGTCATATTTCTTGAAAGCATCCTTAAATTCTCTTATTATCAGGGTGCGCACTTTCTGAGCCTTAAGGTAGTAGGCATCGTAGTAGCCGGCTGATAGGGCATAAGTGCCCAGCATGATACGCCTTTTGACCTCAGCACCGAAGCCGAATTGTTTTGTTTTCTCCATAGCTTCCCACATGTTAGTAGTGTCCAGGTAAGAGAAACCGTATTTTACGCCGTCATATCGGGCCAGGTTGGCTGAAGCTTCAGAAGGGGCCAGGATATAATAAACGGCCAGGGCATACTTAGTGAGGGGCAATGAGGCATCCCGGTCTACTTTAGCCCCCAGCTCCTCAAGTTTGTTTATGGCTGTCTCTATGCTGGTTCTTACTTCCTTCTGCATGCCGTCGACGAAATATTCTTTAGGGATACCTAGGCGCAGCTTCTTAAGGTCTGGAATCAGGGATTTAGTGAAATCAGGAACCGGGTGGGGAGCCGATGTAGAATCTCTCGGGTCATTGCCGGCGATGGTGTTGAGTACCAGAGCGCAGTCGGTCACGTTTTTGGTTATGGGGCCAATCTGGTCCAATGAACTGGCGAAGGCGACCAGGCCAAAGCGACTTACCCTGCCATAAGTTGGCTTTAAGCCGACCACGCTGCAGAACCCGGCGGGTTGCCGGATGCTGCCGCCGGTATCGGAGCCGAGGGCGTATATGGCTTCATCCGCAGCTACAGCGACAGCCGAGCCACCGCTGCTTCCGCCAGGGACGCGGTTCAGGTCCCAGGGATTTCGCGTCGGAAAGAAAGCAGAATTCTCGGTTGATGACCCCATGGCGAACTCGTCCATGTTGGTCTTGCCTAAGATTACCGCGTTACTAGCCTTCAGTTTCTCTATAACCGTAGCATCGTAAGGCGGAATGAAATTTTCCAAAATTTTTGAGGAGCAGGTAGTCTTGATGCCCTTGGTGCACATGACATCTTTAATCAAGGCCGGTATGCCAGTTAAAGGCTTGATTTTGCCGCTGCTTATGGCTTTGTCTGCCTCTTTTGCCTGCTTCAAAGCAACATCTTCGCTGATGGTAACGCAAGCCTGTACCTTGTCTTCCACTTTAGCCAGGTGCGCCAGACTGGCCTTGGTCAATTCAACCGCTGATATTTTCCTTTCTTTTAGAAGCTGGTGAGCCTGGCTGATAGTTAGCTGATGGAGGTCATTCATGGCTTATTCCAGAACTGCACGGACTTTGAAGCAGTTGCCCTCACGCTGGGGCGCATTGTTTAGAATATCTTCTACCGGGTAAGAGGCCTTTGCCTCATCGGGCCTTAAAACGTTTTGGAGAGCAATAGACTGGGATGTTGGGGGCAGGTCGGCGGTATCGACTTGCTTGAGTATCTCGAAGTTTTCCAGTATGTCGGACAGCTGGATTCTAAATTTTTCGATTTCGTCTTCGCTAAGCCCCAATCTGGCCAGAAGGGCTATGTGTTGTACTTCTTGTCGACTTAGCTTCATTTCATTTCATCCTGCAAATTGGAAAATTTCTAAGATTTCGTCGGTTTTCAGCTCTTTTCTTCATGCCTAGCGGCAGCGATACCTATAGCACTAATTTTCATCAGTGATACAGCAAGTGCTGTACTCCTGGACTTGGCAGCACCAAGGATATTTTTAACATCCTCAAATAAAAACTGGGCAAAACTAGAATTGGCATTTGTTAATTCATCGGTGGATATCCAGCCTTTTCCAACCATATAACCTACTAAATAGGCTTTCTGGACGTTCAGTGCACATGACCCTGCAATTTCCATATTTGCAGTGGTGAAAAGTTCCGAATATTCTATAGGCCATTCCTTTGCAAGTTCATCTGAAAACATTTTACTGATTTCGTTTCTACGTTGACGATCTACTGAATGCCAGTGATTGTTAATTTCATCGTAATGATCTCTATTTACTTGGGATACTTTATTTGCCATTTCGCTATCGATAGTAAATGAGGTTTCATAAAACCTCATTTTTTCTTGTGACCAACCATTTTGTCCGCCAAGCATAGGATTCATTATCTGATTGCAACTCGATTTTGAGCCGAATTTAGACGCGATTTGCCGGGCCTCTAAAGTTAATTCTTCTTTCGAAAAATCTTCTCGTACTGGCCGATTGGTAATCCGTCGCAATTCTTTATCGTCTGGACGACCAAATAACCATACTGCCATCCAATTTACAAGTAGCATAGCTACCGGAAATGTAACTACACCCCAAATCCATGATTTTGTCATACTGCCAACGAAGACGGCTATAACTATAGGGACAATAATAAGCAAGATGAACTTCATCGTTAGGCCTCCTCGGCGACCAATTACCTACAACAGCTCAATGGAATTCAACCCTTGCTAAATATGGAATAGGTTGTCGCACTTTACTTCAATTTACCACTCACTGATCGAAATTATTTTATCGTATTACTATAGTTTATACAACGTATAGCAAGGAATGGCTGAGAATACGAGCTTAACGCGGTGGTAAGAATCGTCTTATTTGAGGTAACAGTAACGTCGGATTATTATAGCATAAAGCAGGGGCAGGTCTTTATACCTGGCCGACGGCGGACAGGCCTACCCTGCAATTACGCCGAGTGTGTAGAGGTTGGAGCAGATGCTCCAACCTACCCAAAATGGTTCTGGTGCGTCTGACTATTTACGATAATCCACCGATTTTTCTTATTGTCCGTATCTAAGCTTACCTATAATTTAATAGAAGTTAATTCAATGCTTTTACCTTTTCCTAGATTCCTCAAGAGAAATATCCCGTCCTTATCTTTCATATTATTTCCTCGGAGTATTACTTCGACTCGGAATTCGGAGCCATTCAGACGAAAACGCTCAACCCTACCATCAGTGGATTCACGAAAACTCTCATTTGCGACGGCATAACAATCCTCATCCTCTTTATATTTTAGTGCGATATCTAATTCTTTAGGTATGCCAGTTGCAGGAAGGGATATCGAATAAAGTTCAGATAGCGAATTATAACGGGATATACTAGCTGGCTGTCTCTCACTCCCCCATCGCCCATATACCACTACTATTTCATTATTTCCGCAGAAATATTTTACTTTTGCCCATACACCCGTTGCCTCCGCATCAGCCTTGCGTATTGATGGCGAATTAAGAACTTTCACATGACAAGCATCCGAAGGAGTCCCAGTCGCAGCAATAGTCATTGATTTGTTTTCAATATACCATGTTCTCTGGTCTGTAAATGTCTCTCCCCAAATTATATTCGATTTTAATTTTGGCACTTGCCTATAAGCACTTTCCAAAATAATAAAAATGATTATCACTAAACCGATGATAACCGAGATTTGCCAACTCCACCAATTGGGCGGGAAATCAATTCTATAACCAGACAGCAAATTGTGGAGAAGTGGCAACAAAGTAACAGTTAGCACAAGCCACCACCATGTAGGGCGTATCAATACGTGCAACCCAAACAAGAGCCGTTCTTTGCAGCGCATATTTGTATTTTATTATTATCTTTCGTTAATGAGTATAACATTGTGAGTAGGCGGATACAACAGAACCCCCAAAATCGCTGTCTTGACGGTTAGAGCCAGACATTGCTACAATGCCAATGCCCTTTAAGGGTAAAACACAACTAGGAACGAGGTGCCATAAGTGCATCATTTCGAACCGGAAAAAATCCGCAACGTTGTTTTACTGTCACATTCCGGCGCTGGAAAAACATCGCTGGCTGAAGCAATGCTTTTCGATTCAGGGGCCATCAACCGCTTGGGCAGTGTTGCCGACGGGACAACCACTTCCGACTATGACCCTTCTGAAATAAAGCGCCAGATAAGCGTTAACCTGTCTTTGATGCCATGCCAGTGGAAGGATTGTAAATTTAATATACTTGATACCCCGGGCTATTCTGATTTCGTGGCTGAAGTTAAGGCAGCGTTGGCGGTTAGCGAAGGTGCGGTCATTGTTGTTTGTGCTGTCTCTATGGTGGAGGTCGGTACTGAACAGGTGTGGAGATATGCCGGCGAAGCCAAATTACCGCGCCTTATTTTCGTGAATAAGATGGACAGGGATAATGCCAGCTTCTTTAATACCTTAAAGGATATTCAAACCAAACTCGGAGCCAGATGCCTGCCTATTCAACTGCCTATAGGTTCCCAGAAAGATTTTCAAGGGATAGTGGACCTGGCGACGAAGAAGGCCTATATTGGGAACCCCCTAAAAGAAGCCGAAATACCATCGTCTCTGCAAGCCGATGTTGATTCCTACCGTGAAAAATTGGTTGAATCAGTGGTAGAGGTCGATGATGAACTTATTACCAAGTATCTGGATGGGGAGGAAATAAGCGAAGAACAGATTCACCGCTGCATAAAAGAAGCGACCAGATTGGGCAAAGTTGTTCCGGTACTGCTTGGTTCTGCCCTGAAAAATACTGCGGTTACGCCCTTGATGGATGCCATCCATGATTATATGCCGTCACCCAGGGAACGGGCTGAATTAAAAGCCACAAATGCGTCTACGGGTGCTGGGGAAGTAGTAGAGCCGGTTTCAGGTGCACCGTTATCCGCCTTTGTTTTCAAGACAACCAATGACCCCCGCGTGGGCAAGTTCAGCTATTTTCGAGTTTATTCAGGGACAATCTCCAGCAATTCTCAGGTGTGGAACGTTAACAAGGGCGCTACCGAGCGTATAGGACAGCTCTTTATTTTGCGAGGTAAAACACAGGAGCCGACACCACAACTAGGTGCTGGAGATATCGGCGCGGTGACTAAGTTAGCCTCCACAAATACAGGGGATACGCTTGGTTCGCGTGAACGCCAATTAAAGTTTGCTCCAATTGAGTTTCCAGCGCCGCTATTGAGTATGGCAGTCCATCCCAAATCTAGAGGTGATTTGGACAAAATGAGCACAGTGCTGCCTAAAATCTGTGAAGAAGATTTCACTCTAAAAGTGCAGCGAGAGGCTGATATCGGCGAGATACTTCTGTGGGGAATGGGGGAAACACATCTTGATGTTGCCGCTGAGAGACTGTCAGGCAAGTTCGGCGTAGAAGTTAACCTTCAGCGACCTAAAGTACCTTATAAAGAGACTATCACTGTAAGGACTGAGGCAGAGTACAAACACAAGAAGCAAACAGGTGGGCATGGCCAGTATGGGCACGTCCTTTTGGAGTTAGAGCCATTGCCCAGAGGTACCGGTTTTGAGTTTACAGAAAGGGTGGTTGGTGGAGCAGTACCTAGAAACTATATCCCAGCGGTGGAAAAAGGAGTCAATGAAGCTAGACTCGAAGGAGTCCTGGCTGGATGTCCGGTAGTTGATGTCAGGGTAAAGCTTTTCGATGGCAGCTCTCACCCAGTGGATTCATCAGAGATGGCTTTTAAAATTGCCGGAGCCCAAGCTTTGAAAAAAGGACTGACTGAAGGACAGCCTGTCTTGCTCGAACCGATTGTGAACATGACAATCACAGTGCCTGACACTCTTACCGGTGACATAATAGGCGACCTTAACACCAAACGAGGCCGTGTGTCTGGCATGAATCCAGGGAACGGGGTCAATGTTATTCAAGCACAGGCTCCGCTGGCTGAAGTCCAGCGTTATGCGGTAGACCTCAGGTCAATGACACACGGTCGTGGCACTTTCACTACTGAGTTCAGCCACTATGAAGAAGTGCCAGCCCAAATCACACAGAAAATTATCGCCCAGAAAACCAATCAATAAACTGCGGGTTC
>Ga0315281_10013991_pt1 | contig 10834 bp, 12 predicted proteins | sample YL17G07_0_MG_FD_204540 | JGI IMG/M metagenome (GOLD analysis project Ga0315281, IMG submission 204540) | Sediment microbial communities from Yellowstone Lake, YNP, Wyoming, USA - YL17G07_0 | ecosystem: Environmental > Aquatic > Freshwater > Lake > Sediment | place: USA: Wyoming | collected... | reverse complement strand
CGGTGTCAAGGCGGATGCAATGAATCCGAACGTACGAAGGTGAGAGGGTAAGAAGTAGGGACAATGCGTCTGTAACCGGATTTTGCCTACCTTCCTAACCTCCTACCCTCCGTCGTTTCTCCCCCTAAACTATGCTGACCCTCGGAATAGAAACCTCATGCGATGAAACAGCGGCTGCTGTGCTGCGGGACGACCAGGTCCTGTCGAACATCGTCTCCTCGCAGATCGACCTCCATAAGAAATATGGCGGCGTGGTGCCCGAACTCGCATCGCGCGAGCACCTCAAGAATCTGATGCCCGTCATCCGCGAAGCGCTTGCCGCAGCGTCCGTCTCGCTCAAGGACATCGACCTCGTCGCCGTGACCTACACCCCCGGCCTCATCGGCGCGCTGCTCGTGGGAGTGTCCGCTGCCAAGGCCATTGCCTATGCGCGAGGCATCCCCTTTATCGGGATCCACCACGGCGAAGGCCACATCCTCGCCGCGCACATCGAGTATCCCGGCATCGGGTACCCCTACCTCGCCCTGCTCGTCTCCGGCGGGCACACGGCGCTTTACCACGTCAAGGGCCTCGGCGAATACCGGCTCCTGGGACAGACGCGGGACGATGCGGCAGGCGAAGCCTATGACAAGGTGGCGAAGCTGCTTGGCCTCGAATACCCCGGCGGTCCGGTGCTCGACAAACTTGCGTGCGAGGGGAACCCGGCTGCGGTAAAATTCCCGCGCGGACATCTTGAGGGTTATGATTTCAGCTTCAGCGGCCTTAAGACCGCGGTCAGGAACCACATCGCGCTCTTTAGGAGCAAGGACAAAGGAATCGACCCGATCTTGCCGATCAAGGATGTCGCGGCGAGCTTTCAAGCGGCGGTCGTGGACACGCTCGTCGACAAAACCATGCATGCCGCAAGCGAAGCAGGCGTTGACAAGGTCGTCGTTGCCGGCGGTGTGGCGGCGAACAGCTCGCTCCGCAAACGCATGCAGGAAGAATCGGCAATGCGCGGCATCACCCTCTATCTGCCGGGCATGGGCCTCTGCATCGACAATGCGGCCATGATCGCCCTCGCTGGATACCTCCACCATAAGCGAGGAGAGACCTCAAGCCTCGACCTGAACCCCCGGCCCAGCATGCCTTTGTGATTATTTTCTGCATTGCCGCTGAGAACGGTCCTTGATAGTCAATTCGTCATCCTTTTTTCCCTTGTTCCCTCCCCCGGCTTTCTGCTATATTCCATCCATTGTACCTCAACATTCCCGATAAAAAGGAACCCACCCCCATGATCGCAGCAAAAACCAAGCCCGCAAAAAAGCAATCAAGCCCGAAGGTATCCCGGACCCATAAACCCAACGAGCTTTCGCTTGAAGAGTGGCAACGGACCCTCAGAAGGCAGTTCGGCGAACAGCAGCTCTACGTCCTGCGGAACAACGGCGGCCATCCTCTCTTTTCCGGGTTTTCTCTCACCAACCCCGCATCGGGCAAAACATATAAGATAGCCATACGCGGAGACGCCCCTGGCGAAAACTATTGTTCCTGCCCGGACTTCAGCATCAACAACCTCGGCACCTGCAAGCATATCGAGTTCACCCTCTCGAAGCTCCGAAAAAAGTCCGGCGCGAAAAAAGCCTTTAAAGCGAGATTTACTCCGCCCTTTTCCGAAGTGTTTCTGCATTATGGCCTGAAGCGGGAGATACGCTTCAAACCCGGCAAGGACGCTCCCGTTGAACTGCTCTCCGCGGCAAAAAAATTCTTCGATGCGCGGGGACGGATGAAGCAAGAGCGCCTTCTCGATTTTCACCAATTTTTAAACGACGCTCAGCGTCTGGCTGGTCACGAAGTGCGCTGTTACGACGACGTCATGGCCTTCGTGGCCGAGCATCAGGACGCTGAACATCGGCGCGGCATCATGGCAAAAGCGTTCAGCAAAGGGATAGACAGCCCTCTTTTCAATAAACTCTTGAAGACCGATTTATATCCCTACCAGAAGGAAGGGGCGCTCTTCGCGGCGCAGGCGGGCCGCTGTTTGATCGGCGACGACATGGGCCTCGGCAAAACCATACAGGCCCTCGCCGCCTCAGAGCTGTTGCACAAACTCTTTGACATCCGCAAGACACTCATCATCACGCCCACCTCGCTGAAGCACCAGTGGAGAACGGAGATCGAGAAGTTCACCGGAAAAACCGTCGAGGTTGTCGAGGGTCCCAATTTCGAACGCGCCGGTTTGTACCGGTCCGATACGTTTTACAAGGTCATCAATTACGAAGTGGTCCATCGCGATCTGGCGCACATCAAAGCCTGGTCCCCGGATCTGATCATCCTCGACGAGGCCCAGAGGATAAAAAACTGGAAAACCCGCACGGCCCAGACGGTCAAGCAACTTGATTCAACCTTTGCCATGGTGCTCACGGGCACACCCATCGAGAACAGAATCGAGGAACTCCATTCCCTCGTGGAATTCATCGACCGCCGGCACCTTGGGCCTTTATACCGGTTCGTCCATATGCACCAGATTACCGACGCCGAAGGCAAAATGACCGGTTACCGGAACCTTCAGTCCATCAGGGAGTCGCTGAAAAGCGTGATGATCCGGCGAACGAAGACCGAGGTCCTGAAACAGCTTCCGGAACGCGCGGACAAGAATTTCTTCGTGCCGCTGACGCCGGAACAGTTCGCGATCCATGATGAGAACCGCGAAATCGTCGCGAGACTGGTGAATAAATGGAAACGGTACAAATTCCTGTGCGAAGCGGACCAGCGCAGGCTCAGGATCGCCCTGAACTACATGCGCATGGCGGCGGACAACACCTATCTGGTGGACAAGAAAACCGTCCATGGTCCCAAAATTGAAGAACTGGAGATCATCCTGAAAGAACTTATCGTCGAGGGCAAGGAAAAGGTCGTCATCTTCAGCCAGTGGCTCAGGATGACGGAGTTGGTGGAAGCAATCTTAAAACGCAACAATATTGGGTACGCCCACTTGAATGGAAGCATTCCCTCGAAGCTGAGACGTAACTTGATGACGAAATTCAGAGAGGATCGGGACTGCATGGTCTTCCTGTCCACCGACGCAGGGGGAGTGGGCCTGAACCTCCAAAGCGGCTCCGTGGTCATCAACATGGACATCCCCTGGAACCCGGCTGTCCTCGAACAGCGGATCGGACGGGTGCACCGGCTCGGTCAGAAGAAGCCGGTCCGCGTCATCAACTTCGTGACTTCCGGCTCCATCGAGGAGCGCATCCTGGAGCTTCTGAAGTTCAAAAGAGCCCTCTTCGCCGGCGCGCTGGACAAGGACGGACAAGACACGGTCCTGGTGGGCGAGTCACAGCTTAAAAAGTTCATGCAGTCCGTGGAGACAATGACCGATAATATCGAAAGGCCGGACCCTGTGGCGGACCAGCAACGACGCAGAGAGGATGAGCAGGCGGATAAAGAAGACCACATGGATACGACTGCCAGGGCGGTTAAAACCGACTCAGCGGCCACGGGCAACGGACAAGGAGAAAAACACGATTCCCTGAACGAGCTTCTTCAAAGCGGCGCCCGGTTCCTGAGCGGTCTTGGGGACATGATGGCGAATTCTGAAGAACCGATTGAAAAACGTCTGCAAAAAATGCTCGGGAGGGATGAAGCAACGGGAACAGCTTACCTGAAGATACCGCTGCCGGAAGCAGAGAGCATAAAGACCGTCTTCGCCGCGCTCGGCGATTTGCTGTCGCAGGCGGCGGCTGTGGTCAAGGCAAAATGACCGGCATCGCAACAGTATTTTCCAGCTATAGACTATACTCGCGGCTTCGAAGCGTCCAAAACCGTAATGCCAACCAACTCATCGCCGCGGTAACGGAGCAATATGCCGTTTTTAAGCTTTTCCGTATCTGTCGCCTTTTGAGGCCGCTTAAAACTGAGATACATGACATCGGCCTCTTTGTCGAAGTCGATCCACATCTTGGTTTCCGGCATTTTAATGATATGCGAAATGACTTCGTATACCTCGTGCAGGGTTTTTTCTATGCTTGCCGTCGCCATATAATCACCTCTTGTTCAAGTTTCAGCTTTTTCGTAAAGTACGCAGTGATAATGAAGCCGTCCGAAGGCGATGATTCCCGATAGGCAACGAGTAAATACTTGCCTTGTTCACAGCTCCTCAATGCGTTAAAAGCCCCCTGGTATCCTTCGATAATGTAATCAGGGTCTTCCACCGTCCCGAGTACATCGTCAAAATAACCGGCCACATCATCGTGGTTTTCAACGATATGCATCCATCGCTCGGGAGTCAGACGGATCGGCACACTATTCTTTGAAAAGGCAATATCCATATTATGATGATGGGTTTATCCAGCTATTGAATGATAGCGTATACCATATGCCTTTGCAAGAAAAAAGGCAGGCCTTTCGGCCTGCCCGCGATGTAACCGTGAAAAACAAATGTGTTCTCCGGGCTTCATCCGCGAAGAGCGGTGAAAGCCAACGAATGCAATGTTATGAACCGGACGACCCCGTATATCCGAAATACTCTGATTAACCAGGAACCGCAAGCATCCCAAACGAAAATCTCGGAGGGCATATACCGCGCGCCATAAAATAATTGGTGGCAATGCCCACTCTACCTGACTACAGTTTTTCTATTTCATCATTAATAACTTCCTGAAAACCATCTGTATGGGCTTGCAAATGCGCGACTTCAGCGCCAAGCTCCGCTAAAACACCCGCAGCCTGCTCATTCGATAACCCCTCTACTTCCAATTGGCTCAGTAATTTCTGGACGTGGGCGCAGACCGCGCCCAGCTCCGTCAACATCGTCGTCAGTGTTTCACTGACAACCATATGAGTCAATCCGCTCATTTTGCCCTCCCCAATCGTTTTTCCGCACGTATGATCGCTTCGTCAAAGGCCCTCAGCTCACGCTGCCAATACCTGATAAGAGCCTGATCAGGCGATGTTTTCCTCTGTTCACTTTTCGATCTTTTCCTTGTGTTCATTTTTCCTATCGGAAAGACTTTCCTGTATACAGAGCAAGTTGAAATTCAATGCGGATTAGACCAACTGATTGGTCACAAATGGGTTGACGATGAGGACGCCTTCAATGGTTTGTCCAGAGTTTAGGTCTTCGGTAAGGATTTTATCCGCATTGGCTTCTTGAGCGGCAACAACGATCAGCGCATCCCAAAAGGACATTTTATTCCGCTCGCTGATTTCCGATGCGCGTATGATGAATTGGGGATGTATCGCCGCAATGTACCAGGCAAAATATGTTTGAATGAGTTCGCGGGCTGCCGGAGGGGAAAGAGGTGCAGCGATTTTTCTGGTGATATTGATATAGAATTCCTGCAATACTTGGATACTTACCGCTCCCGTCCTTTGTTCCCAAAGCTGTACGACGACTCGCCGGGCTATCTCGTGTTTCGCGTCGGCATCCCGGTCATGCGCATACACCAGGATATTGGTATCGACGAAAACCTTATCTTGCATGAAGCTCATCCCGCGTACAGGGGATTTTACCGCCCCAATGATAACCCTTATTCAAAAAACCCAAGGCCTTTTTCTTTGACGTCTCATAAGCCTTTTCATCTTCGACAATCTGTTTGAGATAGTCGCCGACGATCCGACTCAAGGTCGTCTCTTTTCTAGAAGCGATTTTTTTCCCCTGGCTGATAAGCTTCTCTTCCAGGCTCAAGGTTACGTTTCTTTTCATCAGGCCACCTCCGCTTGTGCGTTATTGTTAAGATCAATATGCCTCAAATATGGATACTTGTCAAAGGGAAATTGCGGAAAACGGGCAGCAATGGGCATGTATTTATACTTTGATTGAAAATGAGCGAAAGAATGCGTATTTACCTGCGGCGGTCACCTGTAGCGGGAATGACAAAAAATGAATCGAGTACCGGCAATCATATCCGTAGCGTATTCATGAGTCCTTTAAAAACACCACGGGCAGGCCGATTACCGGCCTGCCCGCGATGCGATCGTGAGAAGCGAAAGTGTTCGCCATGTTTTATATGCGCGGTTCAGCGAAAACCAACAGATGCGATAACCTGACCCAGACGGCCCCGTATCTCCGTAATGTTCAAATCATCCAGGAACCACAAGCATCCCATCCGAAAACCTCGTAGGGTGCCCACCGCGCGCAATAAGGTAGCCGGTGGGCATTGCACACCCCATCCTGACTAAACTATCAATCAGGTAATTGTTCTATCGCAATATTTTGAACCACTAAATCCGTATCAGAAGGCAATGGACCGCCAAGTTTAAAATGCAAAAGGCGACCACCAAAAGTATCACAGTGGAACTCTAACCTGACTTTGTGGATATCATTCGCATTTAATTTCACCGTCTGATCCGGGTAGAATACTTGTTTCATATCGCTGCCGTTGTCGGTTTGTATATTGAATAAAATGGCTCCGCTCTTGCTGGATTTCACTTCAAATTTCACCACGTAATTTTTATCCTGTAAACGAATCGGGGTTGCAGCGATAATTTGAATGCCCCAAGTCGAGACCGGATCAGTTTTCTGCACATGTATGCTGAAGCTTCTGCCGTCCGCAGATTGCCGGAAATTGTCGTAAGCGAAATATTCCTGAAGTTGCGGATTAATCCAAATATCACGCCAGAAGATTTTATTCATCACATTGTTCCCTGCTGGCGCGGCAGAGACAGGCAGGCCTTTGCTCGCTGTCGCTGACCTGCTAAACTGCGGCAGTACGCCGTTTACGAGTTCATTGTATCGCTGTTTGTCTATCAGACCGTTCTGATACGCTTTACACGCACGGTAATCAATTACTTCAAAGCTTTGCAACTCAGCAGGCAAGACCTGCCGTATTTCTTCAACCTTTTTTTCATAAGCTATATTCATTTTGAAGATTGCATCGACTTTCGCAGACATTTCAGAACTCATGTGTATCACAGTTGGTTCAGGACAGTGCACGCACGACTGTAACAAAACTATAACAGCAGTGCTGAAGAACAGAACCATAATGACGTTTATGGGTTTTTTACAAATGTTGCTATTCATCGTCAAGCCTCCCTGGAATTATTGTGACGGTGACTTGGCACAAGCACTTTTGATTTGCTCCGCCGAAATATTGCAGGCGGGGAATAACCCCGCCTGCGCAATCAACTCCAACACGCTATTACTACAACCCGAACCATTTATTCGGCGTTCGCGATCCAGCATTAACGGATTTATTCAGCACCGGTGCCAAAGTTTGCGAACTTGAATAACTTGCGCCGCTATTTTTGGATACTGTTCCGGAGGAGTATGTGAATCTGCCGGTTGCAATCGCATTTTCCATCCAGGTTAACCAATCACTATAGGTATTAATAGAAGATACGGCTACATTCTGAACATTGAACCCATCAAGCGCGGAAGGCCTGAATGCTGATAAAGACTGTGGAAGCTCCGGGAACACAATACTGGTTCGTGTGGATGACGCATAAAACCACATTTGCATCTGAGCCGTAGATGAGTACGGTATTCTCCACTGCCCATTGAGGAACGTCGCATTTAAATCAGTCCCGGCCCAGGAGATGGTCGGCGTTGCAGTGCCTGCTCCGTTGCTCACTGCAAGGCTTGATGGAATAGTCAGTTTCTGAGAAAAATCGAAGCTTTGATTTGAAGGTGCGCTCGCTGTGCCACCAACTACACCAAGGCCGGTAAATGAATCATCATGACCGTTATTGTTCTGGTCAAGGATGGCTTCCGTAGAATACGTAAAGGAATCGCCATAACTGGGAACGTATGGGACATTCAACGTCGTCGATGTTGTTGATGATGAAATGTTTGTTGATAAATATATTTGCTGACCTTTTCGCACGGGAGCTAAGTCGTTCCAAAGGACTTTTACAGTAGCCGGAATATTGGTCAACTGATACTGCACATAACTCACCGGCTGATTGACATTGATGTTTACGGACATCCCGCTTGTAAACGTCTGATCAAGCAGAGAACCATAACCAATTGTTTTGCCGTTGGCGTCACGACCTTCAATAACAATAGACAGCTTTCCATCACTCTGAAGGTAATCTGAATAAATATCGTAGGTCGTCCTTGCGCCGTAGTTAGAATTTCCGCCCAAGTGCACCACATTTGAAGTCACTCCGCTGATTGAACTAGTTACATTCACGGTGATAGTCCCGATCTTGCTGGAGTTGGTATTGCAGTCATTAAGCAGTGACGTCACAGCAGGAACGTTCACATCATAAATTGCTTCGAGTGAATAATTTGTATGGGTTCCCGAATCAATGCAGCTCATCGCCGCCGTTACCGTGGCATTAGCCGGCGGGCTGGTGAATGTATATTCACCGTTGGCGTCCGTCGTTCCGTACGTTACCATAGCTCCACTGCTGTTGCCCAAGACCACAGTGGCATTGGGCACACGGTTATTATGATAGTTGACCACCCTGATGCGGAGAGAACCGGCCCCACTCACCGCAGACGTAGTCGCAGTTGCAGGACTGCTGGCAGCGGAAACATTATTAGCCCCATCAAAAGCTTTTACGGTGTAGGTATATGCCGTACTTGCCGTAAGACCTGTATCGCTGTACGATGTAGTCGTGACTGTCGTGATCTTCGTCGTACCTCGCCAGACCTCGTAGCCCGCAACGCCTACGCTGTCCGTAGAGGCCGTCCACGACAGATTTATTTTACTGGAGCTGACCGCCGCAGCCGTCAAATTCGTCGGCGCAGTGGGCGCTGTGGTATCACTCGTACCGGCTGCCATCGTGGTTGCCGATGCGGGCGACGATTGAACGGAGGCATTCCCCGCAGCGTCATAGGCTGCTACTGTGTATGTATAAGTAGTGCTCGAAGTGAGACCTGAGTCGCTGAAGGCGTTGGCAGTGGAAGTGCTGAGCTGCGTCCCTCCCCTGTATATTTTGTAGCCGGTCACCGCCACATTATCAGTTGACCCATTCCAGCTTAGCGATATTGCGCTTGAACTGGCCGCCGCGGCCACTAATCCTGCCGGCATGCTCGGGGCTGTTGTATCAGTTCCGGTCCCGCCTGTGCCTGGGCTGCTGCTCCCTCCTCCACTACTACAACTGACCAAAAGCATGAGAACCATGACCATCTTCGACAATGCTGGAACAAGTCTTTTCATTTCGCCCCTCCCATTGGATTATAGTAATCAGCTGTTTCGTTTAGATAGGCTGTGCAAACGGCCAGATTATTACACAGTGCAATAACAATGTAAAGACAATTATTACACCCTGTAATTGCGTCAAATAACAGGGTGTAATAGGATGTCGGTTATGAAGAAACGGGGTGTAGGAAAAAGCAACAACGTCGGAGACAATATGCGAAAGTTGAGGATGCATTCCGGGCTTACGCAGGAAAATGTTGCTCTGAAAAGCGGTCTTTCGCAGGGTTATATCAATCAATTGGAGAGCGGCAAACGACGCTATACCCAAAAGTCCCTTGATTTGATTGCCGAGGCGCTGTCTGTTCCTGTAGCGGAATTTTTCAGGGATGAAGCGCGGCAAGCCGTTACAGCCGGAGAAGAGATAGCGCGATTTGATAAAAAGCGGCCTGACAAGAAGGAGTTTCTGGCTTTACTGAAAGAACTTCCTGAACATATTGTGGAACATTACCTTACCCTCTTGAAATTAGAGAGGGACATATTGAGAGGAAAAGAGTAACAAGGCCGCAAGGTTGACGTCGCCAGGCAGGGGCATATATAGCGTGAGCCGGAGGGAATTGGAGGAGAAGGCCGGGATTGCCTATGGAATTCTTGATCAGATCGAGACGTTTCACAAGCCGGCGGGGAAAACCAAGAAGCGGATCACCGATGCCTTGGCCTGTCCGCTCACGGAACTCTATATGGAGGAGACACTCAGGAAAGTCATGGAGCCTGCGGCACCATATCTGAAGGCTCGGCAGAAACGTTTATTGGATGCGGCTGAACATCTATCGGATAGGCAAGTTGATGAAACTCTGGACTTTATGGAATGGTTGCTGGTAAGAAAAAATATGGTCCGCAGGGCTAAAAAGAAATGAGTGAAATCGTCCTCGCATTGCAGCCACATACGTCACGCGGGAACCAACGGCAAATCGATTTCCTCTGAACGCCACGCCGCATAGGAAAGCGCTTCGCTAATGTCCTCCTCTTCCAGATAGGGATATGCCTTCAGAATGTCGGCGGTGGAATGTCCCGCTGCTACGAGCCCCACAATAGTACCGACGGTGACGCGTAGCCCGCTAATACACGGTTTTCCACCCATGACATTAGGGTCGAATGTTATTCGTGTCAGTTTTTTCACAATTCCCCCTGATTCGGCGTAAACACCGCCTTTGCCTCCGCGATCACTTCTGTCCTTCAAGTCCTGCTCCGCGTGGTTAGCGTAAATACGACTCAAGACAGCGGCCATGTTTCAACATGCAACCCTTCGACGTGTTCAAAATGCCTCTTGTTGCCTGTAACCAGCACTGCTTTATGCGCGAGTGCCGTTGCCGCGATAAGCGCGTCAACCTCTCCGGTGGGTTTGCCGATGCTTCGCAATTTGCTTTTTATGGTGCCGAATGACTCAGCGCATTCAAGATCGAACGGTACCGTATGAACGATATCCAGCAACCTGGTCAACTTATCAAGATTGCGCGCTGCATTCTGCGATGCCTTCGCGCCGTAATTTAACTCCGCAACAACCAGAGCACTCAGCGCAATTTTGTCGATGTTGTCTGCGATCCGCTCCGCTACTGCCTTATTACCGTTCAGAAAAGCTATAACCTGAATCCTGCACCTTGACGAAGTAAAAAAGATAAAACCATACGGGCTACACTGATATAATGCGGTTATCTCTCAAACAACCCATTGTGCCAGGAGGTAACCCATACGGTTAAACAACAAAAGAA
>Ga0315281_10013990_pt1 | contig 10835 bp, 6 predicted proteins | sample YL17G07_0_MG_FD_204540 | JGI IMG/M metagenome (GOLD analysis project Ga0315281, IMG submission 204540) | Sediment microbial communities from Yellowstone Lake, YNP, Wyoming, USA - YL17G07_0 | ecosystem: Environmental > Aquatic > Freshwater > Lake > Sediment | place: USA: Wyoming | collected... | reverse complement strand
AAGCCGGGCAGATATCTGGGCTACCAGATCAGTGTGCTTGGCGACGGCATGTCGCTTGCCGGTGAGCCCCTCATCCATTTCATTTTTTGGAATTACCCACTAGATTTTTCTGATACGTATGTCGGATTCCCGTTTGATACGGAATGGGGTCATGTGGTTGAGAGCGACCGACTAATTCTGTGGCCAGATCCAGATGATGGCAAACCTGAATGGATGTTCAGCATTCGACTGACATCAATTAACGACGAAGACGATGTAACAAGGATCGTGCAAGCAATGACAAACTTGTTGAAAAACAATCCGGAGGGTTTATTACTACCCCCCGATTTACCCGGCCTTGTTTTCTATCGCTTGGATGGCGGAGAATTGAAGGTCATTGAGTCGCATGGTGAGACCCAAGGCCTAGGCTCGTAGAGCATCAAACTAAGAAAAAGCATCTTTTCAAGGATACACCTTCTGTAATGCAGTCGCAGTGCTGTGTGAATTCTGTTTGCAAACTATTCCTGAAATTTTTTGGTTTGAGGCTTACTTCAGGTGAATACGCCACATTCCCCGCGCATCGCCCTCCTGCCAATACCCTTCCATGAAATGACTATTCGGGAAGCAATGCAGAGAGGCGCGTCCATTTCTCTCCGGCGCTGCTAGATCGAAGTGACCATCCCCGTTGTTTTTCCCACAATAGCAAACAGCACCTTCATCATCATCGTAAGCAACCTCAATGCTGTCATCCGATAAGCGAACGATATAGCCTTCGTCGTTAATTGCGGTGCGTTCATCATAGTAGAAAACATCGGCAGTGCAGTTTTTCCAGGTTTGCATGTTCTGTATTCCTTTGGGTCGTGAGCCAATGTCCTTGGCTCAAGGTGTTGCGGGTTAATTGTATCAGCGACTATAGCAATGACGGCGGCGCAAACCAGAAAATCTTGAACCTCAAACGGATCGCGTCCTATTCTGTCGCGCCGGCATTTCATAATGCGTTCACTGTTGAATATTGATCAACACACAGGAGCGCACGATGAATACTCTTCCAGTTTTTTTGCAGCCCAATCCGAAACATCGCTCAACCGCAAAGCTGAATGAGGCGATGGAGTCCTATCGCCCATTGTTGGCAACATGGCTGATCGAGCTGACGCTTTCTCTGGGTTGGTACAAGAAAAATAATGCCCGCCGACGTACCTCCATCATGGAGGATGAGGGGTTCTCGGCAGTAACAGGTATTTGTGCAGAGACGCTCCACGATGATGAGAAGGTCGCCACATTCACCATCAACGGGAAAGCCATTAAGCACAGCGATGCCGCTTGTGCGCGGATACTGAAATCGCAACTTGGCAAGTTTCAGAAACAGCCTGTGCGTGACGATCTGTCGTTGCTAACCAACATCGAAACCATCGGAAGGGTGCTTGGCCTGAGCGATGCGGAAAAGGCCATTCTGTTTTTTGTGGCTGCACTGGAAATATTCGCATCGTTCAAGAATGCCATTTCTTCCATGAACCACAAGACTTCGCTCAAAACGTTGGGCAACATCATCGCCTATCTATCCGGGCAGCCCGAAACCGAGATCATTGCAGGGCTGCGCGAAGATTCAACGCTGGTTGCTTCCGGAATTATTCAAGTCGATCACGACGCCACCGACTTGGAGCACAAGCTTACGTTGTTGGGCGGCTTGGGCAGCCTGCTTGTTCAGACGCATTGGAGCGAAGAAGCATTGGTGGGCAGATTCCTGAAAAAAGCCGGAGCGCCAAACCTGGATTTGCAAAGTTTCCCGCATCTTGCGCAGGATACCCATGCGCTCAAGTCCTATTTGGGTAATGCGCTGAAAGCGCGTGAGTCAGGAGCCAATATCCTGATTTATGGCATACCCGGAACCGGCAAGACCGAGTTTGTAAAAGCGCTGGCCGGTGAACTGGGTACAAACCTCTATGAAATCTCTTTTTCCGATGATGAGGGCGAACCTATTACCGGGGGTGCCAGATTGCGCGCCTACAACTTGTGCCAACGATTGCTGGCGCACAAGGAAAACGCGCTGCTCATGTTCGACGAAATCGAAGACGTATTTCCGAGCCGGGGTGGTTGCCTGTCATTGTTTGATTCGAAGAAAAAAGGAGGAGATAGCACATCCGGGAAGGCGTGGATCAACCGCACTTTGGAGCGCAATGCCACCCCGGCCGTCTGGGTCACCAATAATGCCAATATCGATCCTGCCTATTTGCGCAGATTCGATTATTCCATTCGCTTCCCCGTGCCGCCGCAACAGGTGCGCATGGCGATTGCGCGGCATCACTTGGGACAATTCAATCCGCCGGAAGCGTGGCTGGCGCAGATCGCCGCCAACGAGCAGATGACACCGGCCCAATACGAACGCGCCGCCAAGGTGGCGCGCGTCAGCAGCGGCGAAGATTCAGAGAGCGCGCGTGCGCTGGTCGAGCAAACGCTGGATCGCAGCGCAATCTTGTTGGGGCAAAAACGCACTCCTGCGCGCAACACCCTGCACACCGGCTATGACCTGAGGTTCGTCAACACCAATATGGCGATGCCAGCCATTCTCGAAGGCTTGAAGAAAAGGCGGCAGGGTACGTTCTGCTTCTATGGCCCGGCTGGAACGGGCAAGAGCGAACTGGCGCGGTATATCGCCGACGAACTTGGCATGCCGTGCATCGTGCGCCGCGCATCGGACATCCTCAGTATGTGGGTTGGCGGTTCTGAAAAGAATATCGCCGAGATGTTTGCTGATGCGCGCCAGCAGGAAGCCGTGCTGGTGCTGGATGAGGCTGACAGTTTTCTTGCCGACCGCAGGGATGCGCATCAAAGCTGGGAGGTGACGCAGGTCAATGAGTTGCTCACCCAGATGGAGGCTTTCAACGGTATTTTCTTCTGCACCACCAACCTGATGGAAAAGCTCGATCAGGCCAGCCTGCGCCGCTTTGCTTTCAAAATTAAATTTGACTACCTGACTTCCGATCAGCGTTGGGCGATGTTCCTGCGAGAGCTGGCGCGCATGGGTTGTGACGTGAGCCAGGCGCCTGACTGGGAACGGCGTGTGCGCAGTCTCGACACCCTGACACCCGGTGATTTTGCAGTGGTATCGCGCCAGGTTGCCATGCTTGATGAAGTGCCTACGCCTGAAGCTGTTTATGAGGCGTTGCGCAGCGAGTGTGAAGTCAAAGACCAGACACGAAAGCCGATGGGATTTGTAAATACGTAACATCAAAAGTGCCGTTAAAGGTGAATGTTGGGCCGGTTATGGCGGCCATTTGTAATCATAATAAGGAGAAGAATCATGGGTAAAGCGGGTGGAATAATCGGCATCATTGCCGGGATATTTGGAATTATCGCTGCTGTTGTCACGTTGTTCGTTGGTGGACTTGGTTCTGCATTTCATGCAGAAGGAGCGAAGGCGGTAGTCGGCCTCGGTTGGGGCGGAGTATTGTTTTCCTTTCTCGCTATCGTCTTCGGTGCTGTCGCCATCGCCCGTCCGAAGGGGGCTGGCATTGGGCTGATTATTGTCTCAATCATTGGCGCCATTCTTGGCGGAACGCTGGTGGCGATTTGCATGGCTTTGTCGCTTATCGGCGGAATTCTTGCAGTAGTTGGCGCAAAGAATGTCAAGCCCGCATCCGCACCCCTCGCAGTTGATGATACGGCAGCGCCTGCGGGTGCTTACCCAAAGAAAAAGAGTGTCTGGGTGTGGGTGCTTGCCGGTGTGGTTGTGGTAGTCATCGGGCTTGTGGTGATCGCCGGGCAAGGCGCTGGTAAACCAAAAACAGACCTATTAGCGGAGCTTGCCAGCGCGCCACCGAGTGAGCTTCGCCCGGAAGGGGAATTGTCGGAATTGTTCGTGCTCGGCAGCAAGAATACCGACTTGCAGCGCGAGAATAAACTGAAGGAGATTAAGGGGCAGATCGTTCAATGGCAGCTTCCGGTTTACGAGGTTGCACGCTCCGGTGACAGCTATAAAGTTCAGACGAAGGCGGGTGTCAGGATCGGCCAGTTTGGCCGGAATTTAGTGGGTGCTTTCATCTACATCACGCCCCGCAACGACGTGGAACGGCAAACAATCGAGGCATTGAAAACTGGTGATCTCATACTGTTCAAGGGAAGGATTGCAGGCTCCTCGATGCGTTCACTCGAAATGAAGCCAGCGATACTTGCTTCGCAGGCGGCATCAGTTCAGCAGTTTCAGCAAGTTTCATCTCCACCTGCCAATATTTCGTCATTTATGGGCAAAGATTCTGAGAGCGCGCTTGACGAACCCGCACTCAAGGAGAAATTCAAGATGTTGCTTGGCGATAGGCTTGGCATGTTCAGGGAACGTCTGGGTGTCTCATCGGGTATGACGCAAGAAGGGGATTGGATTGTCGGTGAAGGTGGTATGCAGCACCTTTTTTCAATCGAAGAAGCTGCGTTTGCCATTAACTCAAAAACCGGCGACATATTCGCCATTATGCTCACCGAGGGGAAAGAAATAAGATATTTCGGTGCTACTGAAGCGGCCAATCTGCCCGTTCCATTGCAGAATTGGTACAAGGCTCATGGAGGGAGCTGATCTTGCATCGCCAAACAAACAGCGGCCAAACTGGTAAGATGGGGTTTATATCATCATGAGCAAAAGACTTGAATCGTCCAGCAAGATCTTGAGTTTTGTTCTCCGGCACAGGCCGGAGACTATCGGTCTGGCTCTTGACTCGGAAGGTTGGTGCGCGATTGATGATTTAATCAGGCTCGCCAACGGACATGGAACGAAACTGACGCGAGAATCACTTCTCGAAATCGTCGCCACAAGCGACAAGAAACGATTTGCGCTTAGCACTGACGGCTCAAGAATCCGGGCAAGCCAGGGGCACTCTATTCGGGTTGATCTAAATCTACAGCCGCTGACACCTCCGCAAGTCCTGCTTCATGGAACGGCCAAGCGTTTCGAATCATCAATTCGGGCGCACGGGCTCGTTGCTGGCTCAAGGCAATACGTTCACTTGACTGTCGACAGATCGAACGCACTTCAGGTGGGCAAACGCTACGGCAAACCGCTCTTGCTGGAAGTGGAAGCTCTCGCTATGAGCCACGGTGGGCATGAGTTCTTCATGTCGGCAAATGGCATCTGGCTCACGCGCGCCGTTCCTACTACATACCTGCGTTTCCCCGATGCGCCAGAACGCGATGGCAATACATCGTTGGGTGATGCCAAAAATGAACACACAAATTAGTCATTTATCAGTTAAATGATGTCAAAAAATGATAAGAATTTTGTGTTTGTATATTACTATCAACGCATTAATATCGCCCGTAGGGTGGGCTCTGCCCACCATATGTCGGGCAGAGCCCGACCTACGTTTTGGTTCCGGCTCGTCCGATTTAGGCAGTAGAGACTAACGCGGAAGCACCGATGAAGGATAGGAAATTCAAGCGCACAAGTCAAACATAACTTCCTCCACGCGCGCCCGTCAATCCGATTTCCATCGTCAAAACCATGACAGATTCCGCGCCGGGGCGGCTTTGGGCGGCAGCATAGATTCACCCCCTGATGCTCCAGAATCTTGCGCACGGAACTGCCTTCGGTGATGCAGGTACTGAAGCACCTCAAGCGCGCTTCAAGTAAGCCTCAAGTTCCAACAGCGGCACCGGCCTGCTGAACAGATAACCCTGATACTCATGGCAACCCTGCGCTGCCAGGAATTCGCGTTGGCTTTCGGTTTCCACACCCTCGGCGATCACGCTCATACCCAACCCCAACCCCATAGTGATGATCGCGCGCGCGATGGTCTCGTCGTTTTTGATACCGGGAAGATTGCGCACAAAGGACTTGTCGATCTTGAGCTGATCCAGGGGTAACTGCGCCAGATAAGCCAAAGACGAATAACCGGTGCCGAAATCGTCCATCGAAAATAGCACGCCCAATTGCTTGATCGCCTGCATCTTGGCGATGGTGTCACTCATATCTTCCAGCAACATGCTTTCAGTCAGCTCTAGCTTCAAGCGCGTTGGATTGGCACCGCTGCTCGCCAGTACGCTCTGCACCTGAACCACAAAATCAGGCTGACGGAATTGACGGGCGCTCACGTTTACCGCGATTTTCAACTCACTCGTTAGCGTGTCGTCCTCCCATGTTTTGATCTGCTCGCAGGCGGTTTCTAACACCCAGCGTCCGATGGGCAGAATCAGCCCGGTGTCTTCCGCCAGCGGGATAAACTCATCCGGCGGCACCAAGCCGCGTTGCGGATGCAGCCAGCGCACCAGCGCCTCTACCCCGACCACCCGCCCTGTTGCATCCAGTTGCGGCTGGTAATAAAGCCTGAGTTGTTTAAGCCTGACTACCTTATGCAGCGCGGCTTCCAGCGCACTACGCCGCTCCAGTGCATCCTGCATGGCGGGGTCAAAAAATCGCAGCTTATCCCGCCCCGAAGTCTTGGCCTGATACAGCGCGAGGTCGGCGTGCTTAAACAGTTCCTCCACGGAATCCTGCACATGAAACAGACCGATGCCGATACTGGTCTTGCAATGATATTCATAGCCATTCAGGTTGAAGGGAGCAGCCAATGCCGCACGCAACTTTTCGCCAAGTTGAGCGGCCAATACGGCGGCCTCATTGGCGGTCTTGCCCAATTCTTCCATCAGCACCACAAACTCATCACCACCCTGACGCGCCACCGTATCTTTTTCGCGCACGCCTTCGCGCAAGCGTTGAGCGACGTCCACCAACAGCAGATCGCCCACATCATGCCCGCGTGAATCATTAAGAGCCTTAAAGTGATCGAGGTCGATGAAGAACATCGCGCCATGCAACCCACTGCGCGCCGTGGCAGCGATAGCCTGATCTAGGCGGTCTTGTAGCAGGCGGCGATTAGGCAGCTTGGTCAGCGGGTCGTAGTAGGCAAGGCGATGTATTTCGGCCTCGGCTTTCTTGTTCTCGGTAATATCGCTAAAGCTGCCCACGAAATGGGTGACGATATGCTCGGGCGAGTAGATCGCAGAAATGGTCATCATCACGGGGTATATCTCCCCGCTCTTGCGCTTGTTCCATATCTCACCCTGCCAGTAGCCTTGTTCTTTCAGCGTGTCCCACATCTGCTGATAGAACAAAAACTCCTGGCGTCCCGAGTGCAGCATGGCCGGTGTTTTACCGACTGCGTCGGTGCTGCTATACCCTGTCACTTGCGTGAAGGCCGCATTGATTTTCTGGATCACCCCCTCTGGATCGGTGATCACCATCCCGTTCTGCGAGGAAAAAGCCACAGCGGCGATGCGCAATTCTTCCTCGATCAACTTGCGCTCGGTGATGTCGCTCAGGGTGATGCGCACCGTAGAGGCGGCACTCACACAATCAAGCTGCGCCTGAAACACCGAGCCATCCCCGCGCTGGAGTGGCAACTCGATGCTGCTCTTTTCCGCCCGCGCTTTCACCGTCATGAAATGGCGCGCCCACCTGTCCTGATCTTCAGCTAACACCCAGGTGCGCAAACTTCTATTAAGCAGCTTATCGCGATCCCGCCCCAGTAGCGTCACCGCCGTCAGATTGATCTCGCTGATCATGCCGTCCGCAGTGAGGGTGAGATAACCGACGGGCGCGAACTCATACAGATCGATAAAGCGGTCGCGCGACTCTTCCAGTGCAAACTTTGCCTGACGCAAGGCTTCGTTCTGCATCTCCAGCTCGATCTGGTGCACACGCAATTCGTGCAGTATTTCTGCGGCAGGGCGAGCCGTGGCTTCGGGGGGCTGGCTGTTGGATAATTGCGCCTCCGCTGCCTTGCGTAACGCAGAGTCGGGGGCGTTCTTTGTGTCGTCAGGGTTCATGACAACTCCTTCTTCTCCACACTCACCATCGCCAACAGGATCAACTCGGTATCGCCCAGCGCAGTTTTGATGCGGCGCGCATTCAGCACCATGCAGCGTGGCCCCAGCACAGGAAAATCGTGCTCCACCACATAGCCTTCCATGGTCTCTCGCTGCGGCAGAATATCCTCCAGCAGTGCGCGCAAGGCGGTGATGTTCCACTGACCGTTACCCAGCTCATAAATTTTATTACCCACGGTCTGCTCAGCCGCGACTTGAAAGTGCTGATAGAAAGACCGGCTGGCCGAGACTACCTTCAAGCCGCTGTCCAGCACGAGAAGCGGTTCTGCCACCGTATTCACGATGCCTTCGGCCAACTCCCGCGCCAGTTGCGCTGCGGCGAGTTTGATTTGTTCGGCTTGGCGATTCACGGTGTTATCGGAGAAAGTCAGCACCACGCCATCAATGACATTATCCACCGTGCGGTAGGGTTGTAGGCGCGCCCGATACCACGCACCATCGAGCGTCTGCACGTCGCGTTCGCACGGGATCAGTGTCTCCAGCACGGTGCGCAGCTCATCTGTCAGACTTTCGCCTTGCAGATTAGCGGTGATGTCGCCCAATGGCCGCCCCGCATCGGTGTCAATAAGGCGATAGACTTTCACCGCCTCGCGGTTGAAACTGCGGATGTTCAAGTGATAGTCCAAAAATACGATGCCCGCATTGATGTTTTCCATCAGATTCTTCCAGTCGTTTTGCGCAACGCTCAATAGCTCGATCTTGCTGTTCAGCTCGCTATTCACCGTGAGCGTTTCTTCATTCAGCGATTGCATCTCTTCCTTGGAGGTCTCCAACTCTTCATTGGTGGATTGCAGCTCTTCGTTGGTGGACTGCAATTCTTCGTTGGTCGATTTGAGCTCTTCGTTGGTCGCCTGTTGTTCTTCGATGGTGGCTTGCAGGTTCTCGCGTGAGTAGGCCAGTTCGCGTTCCAGATGTTCAATGCGCGCCGCCTCATCCGCACTGGGTGGGTTTTTGCCACTCGCGTGCCGGGTGGGCTTAGCGGCAAGCTCCTGAAAACTCACCAACAGCAATCGGTCTTCCGCTCGGGCTTCAAGATGCGTCGCGGGCAACAAACGCAGGCTGAAGCTCAGCGTCAGCCTCCCCGTGTCTGTTTTGAGCGACACTTCGCGTCCCAGGGTGGGCGTGCCTTGGGCGGCTGCGGTCAGGGCGGTACGCAGATCCATTTGCAGCCCTTCACGCGCCATGTCCAACAGGTTGGTGGTCATCACGCCCGCAGGTTGGCGCAAGAAACGGCTGGTATCGCCATGCACATACAGAATATTGCCGAGACTGTCTGTCGTCACCGAGGCGGGGGCGTAAGACTGCAACAGGATGCGATTGCTCAGGGCTGCAACATTACCGAGCATGGGTTTGCTGGCTGCGACCGAGGGGGGCAAGGCAGGTTCGGGTGTGGTCATGGCTGGACTCCTGATGAGGCTGATGCTGAGTTTGCTCGTTGTGCTGCAAGCCTGGTAGAACTTCCATTTGCGGTTGAGCGGCCTAAACAGTTGGGTGTAGCCCGCGACGCTTTCTGAACTGGACAGGAATAACACCCCGCCCGGCTTGAGCGCGTAGTGAAAATTGGGAATCAACAGATTCTGCTGCGCGGCTTCCAGATAGATCATCAGGTTGCGGCAACTGAGCAGGTCGAGCTTAGTGAACGGCGGGTCTTTGATGACGCTCTGCACGGCGAACACCACCATGTCCCGAATATCTTTCCTGATCTTGTAGCCGCGTTCGTCCTTGGTGAAAAAGCGACGCAGACGTTCGGGTGTTACGTCTTGCTCGATACCAGCGGGGTAGCGCCCCTCGCGCGCGGTGTGAATGGCCTCTTCCTCCAGATCGGTAGCGTAGATCTGCACCTTGAAAACCGGGTGCACCTCATCCATCAACTCACGCAAAATGATCGCGATGGAATAGGCTTCTTCGCCGCTGGCACAGCCCGCCACCCACACACGGAAAACATAATCATCCGGCCTGTCTGCCAGCAAGGCTGGCAGAATATCTTGCTTGAGCGCTGCAAACGCTTCTGCGTCGCGAAAAAAGCTGGTGACGTTGATCAGCAACTCTTTAAACAGAGTATGTACTTCGTTAGGATTTTGTTTGAGGAAGCGCGCATACACCGCGATGTCTTCAATGTGATGCAACGCCATCCTGCGCTCGATGCGGCGACCGATGGTGCTTTTCTTATATTGCGAGAAATCATGGCCGGTGCGACTGCGAATTTGCAACAAGACCTGGTTCAGGCCGTTCAAGGTATCGCCCGTCAACAGCGGCGGCACTTTGGTGCGATAGCCAGCCTGACGCGCGAGTTCCTGCAACATCGCTGGCATGTCTTCGACCTTCAAAATGTGCGTGGCGTAGCCCGCATTGATGGCGCTTTGCGGCATACCGTCATACTTGGCGGTAGAAGGCTCTTGCACCATGCCCACACCACCCGCGCCGAGGATGGCGCGCAAACCCAGTGTGCCGTCGGAGGCGGTGCCGGAAAGGATGATGCCGATGGCGTGCTCGGCCTGATCATCTGCCAGTGAGCGAAAGAAGCCGTCTATCGGCAAGCGTAGACCACGCACAGTGTCAGGATGCGAGAGTTGCAACACGCCATTGAGCAAAGCCATGTCGCGGTCGGGCGGAATGATGTAAACGTGGTTGGGTTCGACGCGGTTTTGATCGACTGCTTGCGCCACTGGCATGGTGGTGCATCGTTGCAAGATTTCGGTGAGCAGGCTGTGATGATCGGGGGAGAGATGCGGCACCAGCACGAAGGCCATGCCCGTATCAGGCGGACAGGCTTTGAAGAAACTCTCGAATGCTTCTAAACCGCCCGCTGATGCGCCGATGCCGACGATGGGGAAGTCAACAGCAGTCGCTTGCGGAATTTCAGGCACGACTTTGACTGACTGACTGACTGACTGACTGACTGACTGACTGACTGACTGACTGACTGCGCGGTCGCGATTGATTCAGGGGGCTGATTGTCTTGGTTATTGGATTCCATGAACATCTCT
>Ga0315281_10013989_pt1 | contig 10835 bp, 11 predicted proteins | sample YL17G07_0_MG_FD_204540 | JGI IMG/M metagenome (GOLD analysis project Ga0315281, IMG submission 204540) | Sediment microbial communities from Yellowstone Lake, YNP, Wyoming, USA - YL17G07_0 | ecosystem: Environmental > Aquatic > Freshwater > Lake > Sediment | place: USA: Wyoming | collected... | reverse complement strand
GGTCGCTGCCGATGGTGAACATTGCGTCTACTTCGCCGCGTACCAGCAGGTCAATCGAGCTGGTGTCGCCGGGGTTGTAGCGTGCAAAACCTCTCGTGAGATCGACTGAGTAGGGGAACCCGAACTGCCATGCAAAGACTTCACCGGAGCCGGTAACATTGTAGTGGCCCCGCATCGGCATGATCGAGAATTTTGTGTACTCGTTTAGGTCCTTGGTGACCGCAATGGCTTCATCGATGTTGTGGTTCTTTCCGATCGACTGGGTGACACCCATACCGAAGAAGATGATACCGAACCGGCCGCTCTTCATCATGTCGGCAGCTTCCCGGATCTTCTCTTTGGGAATACCAGCGACAACGTCAGGGAGCCATTCGCCCTTGAACGCAACGCGGAGTGCGTTTAACAGTTCGTAGTCCTTGCCCTGTTCTACCTGGAGGTGGACGTCTGCCATTTTCGCCGTGTCAGTGACACGGGGGTCAACGACAATCATCTTGCGGCTCATCTGTCCCTTGCCGGTAAAGAACCCACGGGGGAAGATCGAGTACCGCGACATGTGCCGGGGGTGGGCGTGAGCCGGGTTGCATCCCCAGAATATGATCCTGTCCGCCCGGTTCTTGACTTCGCCGAGTGTACAGGTCGGGAGTCCGATATCCTGCACGGCGATCAAGGTGGTGCCGTGGCAGACTGCTGCGGTATTGTCACAGCAGGCCTTGCTTATCTCGGCGATCTCGTTGCCTACACTCTGGGCCTCGCAGTTGGTGGAGCTCCAGCCGTACATGAGAGGTTTTTTTGCTTTTGCCAGCATCTGGGCAGTGTAATCTGCCGCCTCATCATAGCTGATCTCTTTCCATGAGCCGTCTGCCTGGCGAAGCCGGGGGCGGGTGACCCGGTCCTTTGCCTGAGAGTGCAGGAACTTTTCTGTCCCGATCACACAGGCATTGTAGACTTCAAGAAGTTGTTTGCCGTCATCGGATACAACCACTTCAAGATCGTCGCAGAGCGTGCCACAGAACGGGCAGATAACATCAGTTACTGTCTTGGTCATATCAGTTCACCCCGCACAGTTTCTGCACCAGTTCGATGCCGAGGAGAATGGGTTCGTTGATTGCAACCTCTACCGTTACCGGTGTTCCCTTGAATGTGGGCATACCGGTTGAGTAGGTGTTGGGGTCGACAATTGAGTTCGCCCAAGGTCCCATGGGAATAAAGGCAACGCCGGGGTGAGGACCCTGCGTGGCTTCAACCGCCTTGACAATGACGCTGCCATGGTCGCTGGTGACCCTGACATTGGTGTTCTTCCATGCGCCGAGTTTCTTTAAGTCCTCGTGGTCCATCTCGATGATCCCGCAGGCAGTGCGGTACAAGGGCTTCTCCTTGCCGCCTTCGATTGCAACGCCCTGCTGGATGGTTCTTCCGGAGATCAGGTTAAGGGTAATGTTCTTTGTCATGGTACTCCTCACTAGGCCTGAATAAGAGCGCTCGTATCTCCTCTTCCCGAGAGACGGATCACATCGTAGGGGCAGGCATTGACACAGACACCACAGCCGGCACAGAGTTCAGCCTTGACATCAAGGTGAACGGACTTGCCGTTCTTAACTGCGTAGATCTTCTCCTTCGTAGCCGGTTCAACGGTATGTAGCTCGAGAGCATCAACCGGACATGCAATGACGCAGTTGCCACAACCGGTGCATTGCTCCATGTTAATATGTACAGAAAACGCCATGCGTATCACACACTTGTCGTCGTAATTTCTATTGTTGTTCATCAAGTTAGTTAAAGATTTCTAAATTAACAATCAGTCAATCTTAAAAAATTAACCTAAATTTTTTTTGAGATAAGAGTGATTAACTTCATCCGGGTTCCCGCTGGCAGAGCCGTGGGAATGACGGGAATGGGACAACAAATCTCTTATGGTCAGGGAAATACCGGGTTACCCTGGTGCACCATACACCTCATTGTGTAATTACAGCGTTGTGTACCTGAATAACCGTGAACAGGGGAATCCGGATTTTGTATATACGGTATATATTGGCATTTAAGTTACCCTTAACGGTCATCCGCGCATCGCATGCCTTCTTATCTACACCACATCCAGATCCCTGAATTCCGGTTATTGACCGGCACCCGTGAACCTGCCAGGGTACGGCTGGATCGGACCCGGACCCCCCGCATCGCGATACGGTCTTACCGGGCCGGCCGCTGCCGCCCGGTCTCCCCGGTCCCGTACCCCCCAAGCCTGACGAGGATGTCCCGGAACGCGGGCGATCGGATAGCCGTAATGAGGGCGGCGAGGCGCGGGTCGTCTGCATGTTCCCTGCGGAAGGCAAGCTCGTACCGCTCCTGCGCCACCGGTACGAACGGGAGTGAAAGGGCCTTTGCAGCGCTGTACACGCACATACCCGCGTCTGCCTCCCCGCTCTTCACGGCAAGGGCGACTGCAATTGGTATGGGCACCTCCCGCTTTGTGAGAATAGTGCTCAAAGGCGCATACCGGTTCCAGGATACACAATAACGAGTTCATCCGTCCTCTTCCAGGAGATCCCGATTCGTCAGTGTGTTCACATCGGTATGTAGAGGGGATGTCAGATGATTTTTAGGATTTCAGACGAAATTATTCTGATCAAAAACCCTATCTTCTTCCAGATGGTACATTTGGGTACGTATGCTGAAAATGGCAAACCAGATCATTGTTCTCGACCGGCTGAAAATCAACGGTTGTGTCCGCAGACTCGCTCGCGAACTTCGGATTACTGTCGAGCATGATGCAGACCGGCTCACCCTGACAAACGATGAGTTCGGACTTCTGGTTTCGGTACCAACCCTTGAGGAAGGCATTGCAGGCATCTCGGACGAACTCTCCACACTCTGGGAGGTATATGTAGCCGAGAACCCGGCGAACCTTACTAAAGATGCACTCCGGCTTCGTTCCCATCTCGAATCTCTTGTTGCTGCCGGGGCCAGTTCTTGAAGTCCTGTAAGACCCGGGATATCGCGTCTGCTCTTCTCAGGAAAGGGTTTGAAGAGCGATCATCCCATCACAAGATCTTTTATCTCAGCATTGATGGGAAGATCTCGGGAATTCACACGTTCCTGAGTCACGGCGTGAAAGAGTACAACGCGGATCTGCTCGCAAAGATGCGGGCTCAGCTGCATCTGTCTGGAAAAGAACTCGAGGATCTTATACTCTGCCCGTTATCGGGTCAGGATTATGCGACCCTTCTATTCGAGCGTGGTGTATTGGAAAAATAGTTCACGCAGTTGTTTTTTTTGCATCTTTGCATTGACCCCCGGGCTCTCTCTTCAGAGCTCGTGCAGCTCGCGGAAAAGAAAATTCCTCACTGCATTGTCTCTCGGGAACTGCATGGAGAAGAAGGACAAGCAGTGTGCAATCAAGGGCGATATCGTAAATACAAATGGAGAGAAAAGGGGTTCGGGGCCGATGGAATCATCCTCGCTTCCCCTATATATTGTTCCTACCGTGCCGCCGGCCGCTGCCGCCCGGTCTCCGCTGTCTCGTACCCCCCAAGCCGAACGAGGGTGTCCCGGAACGCCGGCGAGCGGATAGCCTTAATGAGGGCGGCGAGGCGTGGGTCGTCTGCATGTTCCCTGCGGAAGGCAAGCTCGTACCGCTCCTGCGCCACCGGCACGAACGGGAGACCAAGGGCCTTTGCAGCGCTGTACACGCACATACCCGCGTCCGCCTCCCCGCTCTTGACAGCAAGGGCAACTGCAATATGGGTGGTCACCTCCCGCTCGTACCCCGGGATGGTTGCGGGATCGATTCCGGCTTTTTTAAGCTCGTAATCGAGGAGCATCCGGGTACCGGAGCCTCTCTGACGGTTGATGAACGGGCGGCCGGCAAGATCGCAGAATCCAAGACCGTCCCGCGAGACAATCCCCTGCTGCCGTTCCGCAATGCAGATGAGATTTACGTCCGTTCCGGGCAGGTATTTTTCCAGGTACGCGGTGTTGTAACTCCCGTCATCTGCCAGCAGGTGAGTCGGTGCCGCGTGGCAATCATCCTTTTTCAGGGCAAGGATACCGCCCATGCTGCCCGCGTGCGTGGAGAGGAGGCAGATACCCTGCGGGCGGATGAGATCGGCAAGATAATCAATGACCGGGTCATGGCTGCCGGTGATAAGGAGGGCGTTTACCGCTTCTGCGGCAGGCACCATCAGCCGGGCATCCACCTCCCCGCCCGCATCGAATCCCTCCGATGCCCGTGGGACCCGGATGTACGCATTGGCCCGCACACCGCTCATCTGCACACCGGCTCCTTTGGACTGGGGGGAGACCACCCAGCGGCTACCTACCCGTCCGAGCGAGCAGAGCACGAACTCGTCCGAGCCAATCTCCTTCGCCACTGCTGTCGTGATCTGCGCCCGGATTCGATCGGGTTCCGAAATAGAAAGACCGTATTTACTGAGGAACGGAAGGACGATCTCCCGAATCACCGTAAGAGCCGAGAGCGGGTAGCCAGGAAGCCCAATGACCGGTTTCTTATCAATCCTGCCGATGATGACCGGTTTGCCCGGCTTGATGGCAACCCCGTGGACGAGCACCTCTCCCAGTTCCGCGATCGCATCCGCGGTGTAATCCTTTGTTCCTGCCGAAGAGCCTGCCGAGACAATCACGAGATCATTTTCCTGCACGGCAGCAGCGATGGCGTTTCGGATCCGGTCGGGATTATCCTCAACGAACGGGTACCGGGTGCACGTGGCACCGGCCTCTTCGAGCATGGCCTTTGCCATCACGGTGTTGCTCTCCACCACCTGCCCGGGGGCCGGGCGGGTGCCGGCAGGGACGAGTTCGCTCCCCGTGGGAACGAGTCCCACCCGCACCGCGATCACTTCAGGGTGGGTGATACCGTAGGTGGCAAGCGCCCCGAGCTCGTGGGCCCGGATCCGGTGGGAAGAGGGCATCACCATCTCGGACTCGGCAAGGTCTTCTCCTGCCGGGCGGACGTGCTGCCAGGGTGCGGCGGCTTTCCGGATCGTGTAGCTGCCGTATGCTTCCCAGACATCCTCGATCATGATGACCGCATCGTATCCGGGCGGGACCACGTTGCCGGTGTTCACCCGGGCTGCCCGGGGAAGGGTGACGGGGTGCTGCTCGGAGGCTCCCTTCGTGTCTCCGCTCCGGACCGCGATACCGTCCATGGCCGCAAGGTGGATCTCCGGTACCGAGTAGCGGGCGAAGATGGGACCGGTTGTGATCCTGCCGGCCGCTTCTTCCAGCAGGACCTGCACGGTTGAGGGGGTGCAGGGGAACTCGCGTGCGAGGAGGGCGAGGGCATCGTCCAGCGGCATGACGGAGAGGTAACGCTTTACCACAGGATCACCTCGACCTCGCTCCCTTGCTCAAGTCCTTCGGCTCCTGCCGGAATGCGGATGAGCCCGTTGCTCCGGATGAGGGTATTGAGGAGCCCGGATTTACCGAAAAGCGGTGTTGCAACTCCGTTCTCAACGCGGACGCGGACATATTCTTCCCGCCCCCGCTGGGAGGGGATGTTGACGGCAAGGGTCGCCCTCTCCGTCCGCTGGAGATGTTGCTGAACCCCGAGCATCCGGTCGATGAGCGGGCTGACGATGGCGATGAGCACGACAAACGCGGATGCCGGGTGGCCCGGGAGGCCAAAGACCGGTTTATTCGCAATCCGGCCGATGATGGTCGGTTTGCCCGGGGCAATCGCGATCCCGTGGACGAGCACCGTACCCATGGCCGCAATGACCGCGGCGGTCATGTCCCGGTCGTCCTTGGAACTCCCCCCGGAGAGGAGGACAACATCGCATTCCGGCACCGCCCGGGCAAGGACTTCTTCAAAGGCTTGCCGCTCATCGGGGATGATCCCGTAGAGCCGGGGGATGCAGCCGTATTCCGTAAGATACGCGGCAAGCATGGAGGCGTTTGCATCCCGCACCTGCCCCGGCCCGGGAACCACGGTCACCGGCACCAGTTCATTACCGGTTGAGATGATCCCGAAGACCGGTTTTTTCGCTACCGGGACGGCCGCGCAGCCACATGCGGCCAGCACCCCGGCATCCTGCGGGGAGATTCGCCGGCCTGCGGAAAAAACAGTCTCACCCTTTTTGAAATCCTCGTCACGGAGGAGGACGTTCTCGCCGTGGGAGACCGCTTTTTTCACGAGCACCGTATCGGCAGCCTCTTCGGTGTACTCCACCATCACGACCGCATCGGCTCCCGCCGGCAGGACACCACCCGTCGGGATATAGGCACACGTGCCCGGCCCGACAGCGGCCTTCGCATCCTGCCGGCCCATGGTGATCCGCCCGGCGCAGTGGAGGAGGGTGGGGATCGCCTCACCGGCTCCTGCGGTATCCGCTGCCCGGACCGCGTACCCGTCAACGACAGAGCGGTCGAACCCGGGGATATCCATATCTGTCGTGACCGTTGCGGCAAGGATCCGGCCGGCTGCGGATTCCACAGGAACCGTTTCCATCTCCGGTTTAGGGGAGATCCGGATGACCGTGGCTACAGCATCCGCTACCGGGACAACGTGTAAGAACCTGCTCATTTGAAGCAGCCCAGCTGGCAGGAGCGGATCTTGATCCGGTTTTTCGTGCAGTATTCACCGACCGCACTCCGGGAGACCTTCGCTTTTACTGCAATGGCAAATGCCTGCGGGCAGGTGATCATCTCTGCAATGCCTGCTTCCTGTAATGCTTTTTGTATCTTTTCGTCAGTCATGGTAATCCATATTCTGTTTACTTCCTTCTTGGGTATACCTGTTGTGGAATGTGCATGCCTCAACCCTTCGGGCCGGACAATACATATGCCGGCAACCGGCTGCAGCCTGCTGGCGGTCTATAAAAAAGGGCTCTGGAGAAATCATCCTGTTCATGGTGAGAAAAACATAGTACGTGAAGAGGAGGCCACCGTGCCAGTCCTCCCTGATCTCCCCTGAACTGTACGATGGTGCCGTATTACCTGTTCCGGGGTTATCGCATTTGGGGAGAGCCCCCGTGGGAGGGGGGTGAAACCCCCCATGAGCGTTCGGATTTTTTGAGCATCTCTGCAGAGCCAAAAAAAAAAGCAAAGTCTTTAAAATAGTCCGATGAATTGATCATTACCTGCGATACGCTTCCCCGCTGCAACCATGGAAATCTTCCGGTATACGGGAGATTTCGCTCACCAGACCATACTACTGCAGGCATAAGGCAGGAACGGACCCATGAATGCACATTTTCTCCTTCTCTCGAGTCCCGTTCCGGTCGAGCGCCTCACGTGGATCGACGAATGCCTCAAGTTCTTCTTTGTCCAGTTATACCCCGAAACCCTGATGCACCAGAAGGTGAGAGAGAGCCCGGTCTTCTCTTTCTTCCTTACCGGTGACGCTCTTTACAGTCTTGCGGATCCCGAAACGCTGCAGGTCTGGAACATCATCCTCTCCTTTTCCCCGGTGCGGATTGTCTGCGACCGGCAGGAACTGGACCTGCGGGGGATTGCCATCGGGCCGCTCCGGATGAAATACCCGGACCAAGTGATCGACACCAACAGCCCCGATGCCGGAGGGAAGCCCTCGTTCTGGAAGGATCTTGCCCAGGCTTCCCGGCAGAGCAAATCCCCGCTACCGGGTAATGCCGGCTGGTTCCAGACCGGATCGCCGTACATGGACCGCTCCGCATGGCACGGCCTCCGTTTCCTCGCGGCTGCCCTTGAGGAGCGGCTCTCTCCAGAACTCTATGCCTACCTTGACGGGGTCCACATCGGCCACCACGGCCAGCGCCCCACCGATGCGGAGAATATCAGCGAAGGTCTTATGGCCTTAAACGAGCAGGCCGCAGCTGCCCGGCTCGGCTTTCTGGCCCTTGCCTGCAGCCGCTCGACCACGGCCCGGGGCTACAGCACATGGGATGATGGGCAGGGATCGGTGATCTCGAGCTGCACCATCAGGCCGTTTAAGATCCGTCCCCTCAGCCAGATGATCGACCGGTTTACCCACTCCCACGCCATCCTCTCTCCCGATGCCGGTCTCCTCCAGCTCAGGAAGCAGGGCCCTGCCCTCTCCTTTGACCTGGCGGATAAGACGAGCAAAGCCCCGCCCGTCACCATCCTCGTTACCAAGAGCCCGTACAGTACCGAACTGGCATACGGTGCCGTTGCGTTTGCAGCCGCCTGCGCCCACGCGGGCATCCTCACAAGGGTGATCTTTATCGAGGAGGGGATTTATGCCGTGACCGGGAACCACCGGGTGTTGCCCGGCTCAGCGGTGTACAACATCCAGGAAGTGATCAATGCAGTTGCCGGGAGCGCAAACCTCCATTTCTTCGCGTTCACCCCGTCGTTCCAGAAGCGGGGGATAACCAAAGAGAGATCCCTCAACGCGGTGCTGGATATCGGGTACCCGGGCCTTGGCAAGATCTTCTTCTACCCGCCCGGCAACGTGCAGGCGGAGCACCAGCGGGTGCTGGTGTTCTAAAAAAAATTACTCAGAGTGCGGGATTACGGGGGGACCTGCTGTATGAAGGAGCAGAACCTAAAAACCCTCTATGAAGGGATTCCAGAAAAGGAAAAAAAAGACGGTTCAGGCAGCATTTTTCACTGCGGGTACCGGGGCCTTTGCCACTTTCTTTTTTACCCACGTCAGCTCATTTCCCTTGAATGCAAATGAGTTCATGGGATACATTTTCATACCTGCCGGGAGTACTGAGGTATTCGCATTCACCGGGGCAATGACCGCTGCATCATAGCGGGGTACCATACCATCAGTTGCCTTCTCTTTTTTATTCAGTTCTTCGACCAGTTTTGCCGGGATCTCTTTATTGAATGTTACCAGGACTTTTACGATATCGCGGTGCCCTTCATTCATGCGCTCAAGCCTGACGAGGGTGTCATACCCGCTTCCCTGTGCCTGGGGGGTAATTTTCCAGCCATCGTAGGTTGAATAGATGCGCCTGAGCTCCTGCAATGCAAAATCGTTCATGATGTCAGTGTTCTTGCCCATAATCACACATTCAACATCCAGTTTCATATAATAAAAAACTATTTAAAAAATTTCGGTCCGGTAAAATAACTAAAATTACTTAACAAAATCCTTTTATTAAATAAAAATAAAACAATCATCTGCCCAGTTAATGGGCATGGAATAGCAGGGATCTGGAACCGTATCACACCAGCATCATAAACCTTTCCCGTGCCACGGGGAGGTTTTCCAGAACCCGGTTTCTGTTTTTATATCCTTCAGGCAAGCACAAATTAATCAAAAATTGTTAATAATAAACATTTTTAACTTAATTAAGTGAATTATTAACCGTTCCATTATGAATGAGATACAAGACGACAGGATCCTTGCACTGTACATTCTTGCACGACAGGATGAGGCAGCTGCAGCGACATACAACCAGAAACTGGCAATTGAACAACTGAAAGAACACGCTCTCAAGGGAAACTTAGACGCCGATGCTGCCTTAAACCGGCTGAAGCATTCACCGGATATGCACCCGTTCTTAAAAGAAGTCCTTGCTGCGTAAAGGGGACACTCATTTTTTCTGTAATGGTGAGATGATTAGGCAGGAAAAATCCTAATCCCCGGTTCGCATGGGGTACCCTCGTTGGTTATTGGTTGGTTAACTATTTTATCTTTACAAAATTCAAAAAGAAAGCTTGAATAGTACTTCTACGCAACATAGTCCGGAAACCGTATGACAAAAAATGTGCATGGAGTATTAATTGCAGCAGTATTCGTACTGCTGATGCTTGCAACCTGCTTTGCAGGATGTACGAGCCAGACCCCGACCACCCCAGCGACCGTACCAGCGGCGGCCGCCACCACGGCTGCGCCGCAGACCCTCGTTATCGCAACGACCACGAGCCTGTACGACACCAAGCTCCTCGACTACCTCCAGCCCATATTCGAGTCGAAGTACAATGTCAAACTCAAAATAACCTCCCAGGGAACCGGTAAGGCAATCGAACTGGCCAAACGCGGTGACGCAGATGTCCTGCTCGTCCACTCGCCAAGCCAGGAACTGGTATTCATGAAGGACGGCTATGGTCTGAACCGGCGCTCGTTCGCCTCAAACTCGTTCCTTATCGTCGGCCCGGCAAATGATCCTGCCGGCATTGCCAATATGACACCGGAGAATGCGTTAACGACCATCCTCCTGAAAGGGACCAACAAGACGGCCAACACCTACTTCATCTCCCGTAGTGATGGTTCCGGAACCCACACTGCCGAGCAGAAGATCTGGTCCAATGCCAAGTATAATTATACCGCAAATGTCGAGAAGTCCGGGAACTGGTATATAGGGGCGGGCAAGGGTATGGGAGAGACGCTCCAGATGGCAAGTGAGAAGGGCGCGTACACGCTGACCGATGAGGGAACATACCTTGCGTACAAGAGCAACCTCAATCTGGTGCCGATTATCAGCAAGGGCCCAAGCCTGCTCAACATCTACAGCGTCATGGCCGTGTACAACGATAAGCAAACGGCTGACAAGATCCAGATGGCCAACAACTTCATCAACTTCCTCATCGCTCCGGAGACCCAGAAGGATATCGGCAACTTTGGTGTCGACAAATATGGAAAATCCCTGTTCATCCCCATGAGTGTTAGTGTTCCGACAGCTGCTACGGGCTGGGTAGGGGATTACAGCACGCCGGCAACAGCGATCGCACCGGCACCTGCTGTAACCACAGCACCAGTAACCACTGCTGCCCCGGCAGCCAGTATAACATAATCTCACCTTTTTTCAAACGGAAAAACAGATGCTTGTATCTCCAGAGTCCCTTTTTTTCTTATTATAGTCAAAAACCTCACTTTTAATACGGGTTTAATCATTTTTAACGCAATAACACCAGTTTTACTAGATTCT
>Ga0315281_10013988_pt1 | contig 10835 bp, 11 predicted proteins | sample YL17G07_0_MG_FD_204540 | JGI IMG/M metagenome (GOLD analysis project Ga0315281, IMG submission 204540) | Sediment microbial communities from Yellowstone Lake, YNP, Wyoming, USA - YL17G07_0 | ecosystem: Environmental > Aquatic > Freshwater > Lake > Sediment | place: USA: Wyoming | collected... | reverse complement strand
GCTCCGGGCCGCACCTTCTGCGTACCTTCGACGATCACCATCTCGCCGGGCTGCACGCCGCTTTCGACCACCCAGTCGTTGCCAAGCCGCGTGTCGGCCGTGACTTCGCGGTACGCGGCCTTGCCTTCGGCGTCGATGACGTAAACCGAGCGCTTGCCCTGCATCTCCATCACCGCCTGCTGCGGAATCCTGATCGCATTCAATTCCTGCAGCGACGGGAAAATGACGCGCACGAGCTGGCCGGCCCGCAACAACCGCTCCGGATTGGGGACCTGCACCCGAACCTGCAGCGTGCCGCTCTTGGCATCCACTGCCGCATCGACGAAGTTCAGCTTGCCGCTGGACTTGTATTCGCTGCCGTCCACAAGTTTGAGCCGGAACGCCGGCAACTTGGCCTTGTCCTCGCCGGGATTGCGCTTGAGCAGGCGCTGCAGCTCGAGCAGTTTCTGCTCGCTCACCGTGAAATTGACGTAGATCGGATCGACGGAATACAGGGTGGTCAGGAGTGTTGTAGACGCGTTGACCAGTCCGCCCGGCTTGATCAGCGCCTTGCTGATCACGCCGTCGCGGGGAGCGCGGATGGTCGTGTATTCGAGATTGAGCTCAGCCGTCCGGACCTGCGCCCTCGCCGCGTCGACGTTGGCCGCATCGGTGCCTTCCCTGGCTATGGCGGTATCCACGTCCTGCTGGCTGATCGCCTTGTCCGCCAGCAGCGGCCGGATGCGATCGAGACTCTGCTTCGAGTTCAAATGCGCCGCCTGCGTTTGCGCGAGCGCCGCCTTCGCCTGCGCCAGCGCCGCGATGTACGGCTGCGCGTCGATCATGAACAGCAATGCGCCCTTCTTGACGCGTGCGCCGTCTTCGAACGCCTGGCGCTCGAGCAGGCCGCCGACGCGGGCACGGATTTCGACCGTATCAACCGCCTCGGTCTGCCCGACATACTCCTCGTACACCGCCACGGGCTCAATGACCGCCTTCATGACGCTGACTTCGGGCGGCGGCATGCCCGGGGGACCGTTCTTGCCGGAGCAGCCGGCCACGGCCAGCATTACCGCGGCGCAGGCGAGCAATGCCGGCGCCGTGTCGCGCCGAAACGGAATTGATACAGCACGCAACGAAATTGCAAACACAGCGATTCCCTTCGAGATTGAACTCACACCTGCAATTGTGCGTGATACCGGCGATTACGTATAGGGGTTAGGCGACGGCAAGCCTTAGGTTACGACCGCGACAATTGTGCTATCGTAACAACTCGTTTTGTGCAAGGAAGGGGGATTGCCATGAGACGTTTGCTCTTCATATTCGCGTTGACGCTGAGCGTCGGCGCCGCTTCAAGCAGGAGCCCGCGATGCCAAACGTGCTTCGTTTAGTTGCGTTGATTGTTTTGCTTGCCGCGCCGGTGGCGGTACTGGCCGAAAGCCCGGCCCAACCCCGGATTGATTTCGTTTACTTCGGCGCCGCCGATTGCCCTTACTGCCAGGCCTGGGAGGCCAAGGATCTGCCGAAACTCAAGGCAGCGCCTGGCTTCCAGAAAGTTCGATTCACCAAAGTGACGAAAATGATTCCGTCTCCCGTCCCTTCCGCGACCTGGTTTCCGGACGAAATCAAACATCTGCGCAATCCGATTGCCGCGCAGATCAAAGGCGCGGGTTCGCCGATGTTTGCTATCGCCGCGGATGGGAAGGTCGTCGCGGCATGGAAGGGAACCCGCAAGAACCCCGGGGACATACTGAAGATCATCGAGGATCAAAACGGGCAATGAGCCGTCCGGCTCCCGGCCCGCGGATTCAGAAGCCCGCTCTTATTGCCTCGTATTTGCAATGGCTCGAATACGAAAATCCCACGCAAGATTAATAAAACGGCTCTCTCGCAAAATGAATTTGGTGAAATCAGGGGAAACACATGACATACATCGTTGAAGGCTTGACCATCGCCAACGAAACCGACAAACAGGTCCGCCGCCTGGGCGAGTACGAAACGGTGGGTGATGCCGTGGCTGCCGCGAAGCGATTAGTTGACGAATACCTCATGCGTGAGTTCAAGCCCGGCATATTGCCTGGCGTGCTTTTTGCCAGCTATCAGAACTTCGGCGAGGTGCCGTTCATATTCAGCGATGAAAACGACAAAACGATGAACGTGTCGGATTTCAACCATTTCCAGTACGCGTTGAATCGATGCGCGGAAATATGCGCTCTGCGGAAGGATGAAGGCCGCTGAGACGATTGCGCCATCGCTGACGCCGCCGTCCTGCCGCATGACGGAAAACTCCGGTTCGTCATGCCCCGGCGGCAAAGTTGAATTCCGAGATATTCTTGCCCACGAAGGGAAAGTGCATCCAGCCGGTAACAATATACTTCACGCCTGATTGAACGACGCCCCCGCTATGGGCATGAGTCCATTCCGCGGGCCAGATCAGGGTTTTTCCCCGCTCCGGCTTGATATTCAATCCAAAATGCTTGAAGTTTGTATGTCCGCCGTCTTCGACATCGTTCAAATAAGTCATCCAGGCGAGGACGCGATGCAGATTGCCCAAACTGCAACGTTCGGAATGAACTCCGGAAAAATGCCCGCCAGCCTGGTACTTCTGAATATTGAACGAGCCGATGTCGACCTCCGGCAGGAACCCGGCCAGAAAAGGCCACTGCTGAAGATAGTCCTGGTAGCAACCGTATAGTTCTTTCATATAGGCCGCGATCGCCGCATGCGTGGCCAGCCGCAGATCTTTTGGATTTATCAGCAGGTCCGTTGACTTTTTTACAGTCAGGTCGACACCGCCACTCGTAACGCCTTCCCGTTGCAGCCCGATATTGCTCTCGAAGAATTCGATCAGGTCCTGGCACAGTTGCGGATCCGGCAAAAACCACGCCCCCATAAAAGACGGCAGACTGCCGCAAACCAGTTCAATTCTTTTCATTGGCAGCCTCCAGAACCAATCGGACTCCTGACGCCGAAGCAAATCTTATGAATCCGCTGTGTTTCGCAATCAGCCGCAGTCCTTCCGCATGTTTGCCGAGCAGAAGATACGTATAGCCCAGATTCTCGCTTGCCGACGTAAAGTCCGGCTTCAACTCGATGGCTTTGCCGTAGCTTGCCACCGCTTCTTCGTATCGCTTCAACTCCCGCAATGCGTTGCCACGACTGTCGTAGGCCTCTGCCAGGTCAGGATCGAGCGCAATCGCCTGGTCGTAGCTTGCCGCCGCTTCTTCGTATCGCCTCAAATCGTGCAATGCATTGCCACGATTGCGGTGCGCCTCCGCCAGGCTGGGTTTGAGCGCAATGGCCGTGCTGTAGCTCTCCACGGCGGCCAGGTAACGTTTCAAGTCGCGGAGCGCATTGCCACGGTTACAATGGGCCTCCGCGAAGTCGGGTTTGAGTGCGATGGCTTTATCGTAGCTTGCCATAGCCTCTTCGGATCGCTTCAATTCCCGCAATGCATTGCCACGGTCATTGTAGGCATTGGCGTAGCCGGGTTTGAGTGCGATGGCCTGGTCGTAGCTCTCTACCGCTGCCTGGTACCGCTTCAAGTCGCTGAGCACATTGCCACGGTTGCCGTAGGCCTCCGCAAGGCCTGGTTTGAGAGCGACGGCCTGGTCGTAGCTTGCCACCGCATCCTCGTATCGCCGCAACTCCCGCAGTGCATTGCCACGATTGCTGTAGGCCTCCGCCAAATCAGGCTCGAGCGCAATCGCCTTGTCGTAGCTGTCGGCCGCAGCCTGGTATTGCTTTAAGGCGTGGAATACATTGCCGCGGTTGCCGTAAGCCTCCGCGACGTCGGGTTTGAGCGCAATGGCCTTGTCAAAATTGACCAGCGCCTCGTTCAGGTTTCCCGCATTGAAAAGCGCGACGCCATAATCAGAAAATGCGTCGGCATCGCCAAACTCGATTACCCGGCCCTTCGCAAGACACAGGAGCGATTGTTCGATTGCTTTTTCGAGTCGATATATTCTTGCCAATTCATACAGCACTCGAATCGAACCCGGGTCGATACGATGCGCTTTCTCGAGGCACTCGATAGAACTTTTGTTCTTGCCAGTCACTTCATGACACTTGGCCAGATTCAACCAGCCTTCGCCATTTTTCGGGTCGGCGTAAACCGACTTTTCAGCGCAAATCAAAGCTTCGTCATATTTGCCGAGTTTTATCAGGACCGCAGAAAGATTGGTCAGCACGGAAACGCGTTCCGGAACCAATTCAAGCGCTTTTCGGAGCAATAATTCGGCGCCCGGCAGGTCGCTTTTTTCCAACGCCGCCAGGGCTGATAAAAAATATTCTTTGGCGGTCTCTTGATTATTCATTCATCGGATCTGGATTTGCCGCGCGAACGTGAATATTGCTTCACGTATGATGGCGCCGGAACATCCGCAGGCAGCCGCGAATCGGCAATCGGTTCGCCCGGCACGACCGTCAACGGCAATACGCCCGCCCAGCATTTGAGGGCGTAATCTTCTTCGTCATCGATCGGAGGACCGGTGCGGATTTTCGCCGACGCCTCCTTGATGTTCAGCTTGAGTACAACCGTCGCCTTCAGTTCCTTGCGGTTGGGCCAGCGAATGTCGGCCCAGCGCCCGGGCAGGATGTGCTCGGAAATGATTTCGAGCGCAGCCTCCTTCTCCTTGCCCTCGATCTGCCGCGCCTTCCCCAGGACCACGACCGAGCGGTAATTGACCGACGAATGGAAACCCGAGCGCGCGAGCACCAGTCCGTCGACCAGCGTCACGGTCAGGCACAGCGGTATGCCCTTCGCGAGTTCGTTCAGCATGCGGCTCGCGAACGAGCCGTGAATGTAGAGCGTGCGCCCCTTGCGGCCGAAGCCGGTCGGGATCACGTACGGCTGGCCGCCGGCCGCGAAGCCGACATGGCATATGAATCCGGCGTCGAGAATTGCCGCAATTGTCGCGAAATCGTGCGCGCCGCGTTTGGGCAGGCGTTTTAACCGCGTGCGGGGTGTCTTGAGGCTCATTAAAAGTCATCTCAAAAATCCCCTCTCCACCTGGTCAGGGGGAGAGGGTGCATTTTGAAACCCCTCTCCCCACTATCGCGGGGCGAGGGAGCATTTTGAAACCGCTTCTATTTACTTGAAATTCGCGATCTTGCGCGCCGCGCCCGTCAGCTCGAGTATGTGCATGCCCGTGCCGGCACGGTCGACGATGTAAATATAGCCGCGGTCGTCCACCTCGGGGTTATTGGTCTGGATCGCGATCTTGCAGCGGTCCTTGCCGTCGATCTTGATGCAGCGCTTCGCGGTGTTCTTGTTGATCGCCGGAATGTAATGCGCCACTTCGCGCATCGCGAACGGATTGCGGTAGTCCACCACGCGCACGCCCGCGTTGAACCACGAAATGAACGCCAGGCGCTTGTGATAAATTGGCGTCATGTTCTCGTGCGAAGCATGCGCACCGAACCGGCCGCCACGCTCGCAGAACTTGCCGGGTTTTTCCGGCACGTGGAAGCTCGATATGATGGCGGGCCTCGTCTCATCGGTAATGTCGGCCATGAATATCATGTGGTTGTCTTCACGGCACTCGTTCTGGGTCGACTCGTTCACGATCAACAGCAGATCGCGCTTGGCAGGCTTGCCCGATCTCCAGTCGCCGGATTTCACGACGAAGTTGTCGAAGTCCGCCACTTCAACGCCGAGTATGGGTAACGTGGTGTGCGCTCCCTGCGTCGGAATCAGATCAATCCGGCTGATTTGCGGGTACAGCAGGTTTTCCACGGTCGGCGCAAACGGATCGCTGGATGCGGGATTGCCCTTGAGCAGCTTGTCGCGGTCGACGATCTGCGCCACGCCGGCCAGCAGCGTTCCGTAGCCGAAGTACACGCGGTTTCCCGCCACGATCGGACCGTGGGTGTCTTCAGGAACTTTTTCGCCCGCCGCGCCCGGCTGCTGGCCGACCAGCGCGAAATTCCGGATGAACACCGGATTTGCCGGATCGGACAGGTCGTAAATCTTGGTCATGCGCTTGGTGCGCCATTTCTCCGGCCGCCCGTCTGAAACCAGATAGGCAATGCCGGTTTCGCACTCCCACCAGTTCTTGTGCGTGTCTTTGAGTCCCTTGACGACCGTGGTCAGCAGGCTGGGGCGCGCCGGATCCGTCACGTCCCATATTTCCTGCGCGGAAGTGCCGCCGGTGCGCAGCAGATACGTTTTGCTGCGGTCGCCTTTGGGCAGGGTCTTGCCGTCGCAAACGCGCACCATCTGCGCGCCGCCCTGCTCTCCAAAGCCCGGCTCGCCGGGAATGTGCGCAAGGTATTTCGGACGCCTGGGATCCGTGACATCGACGACGGAGGTGCCGTTGTCCTCATCCTGTTTGGTGAGCGGGTTGAGATGCTTCGGCTTTTCCCGCGTCCCGCCGTGATGGCCGACATAGGCAATCCAGCGGTCCCCCTGCTTGTGGATCACCGGCTGATACGCGCTGCGTCCCTGCAGGTCGTTGTAGCCGACGAGCTTCATGTTTTTCGACTCCACCTTGCGCGAGGCCGGCGCGATGATGGCGTCTTCCGCCGACCATGCAGTGCCGCTGACCATCAAGCCCGCGACCGCAATGGTCGCCAGCCGGACACGAAATACTGCCGCTATACAATTTGCGCGATACATGGATTTCTCCCTAATTATTGAGTTTTCCCAAATTCACGACAAAACGCTCGTCATTCCGGCGCGTGAGAGCCTGCCCCGGTAGGCTTTAAGCCGGGGCCGGAATCTAGGGCGCCCTGGGTCCCGGCCTGCGCCGGGACGACGATAGCTGGTGAGATCGTTGTCACGAAATATGAAATGCTCAATAGATAGAACAACACGACCTGCGAAGCCCGAGTTCTACACCTTGCGGGCCAATCAGCTGCGTTCCAGACCGAACCGAACGATTATAACGGCTCGAACACCGGCAGCGCTACCGTATCGACCATCTGCCACGTTCTTCCGGCTGGCGCTATTTGGCGAGCCCGACGTCAATCAACACGGATTTGTATTCGTCATACTGGACCTTCAGATACTTGCGGCTGTCGGCGCTGGTCATGAAATTGCTTTCCCAGAAATTGTTGGCCATTTCTTTTTTCCACTCTTCGGTCTGCGCCACCTTGCCGATCACGCCTTCCCAGTAAGCAATCTGCGCCGGGCTCAAGCCCTTGGGCCCGATCACGCCGCGCCAGCTCGAGAACACCGAGTTGACGCCCTGCTCGCGCCACGTCGGAACTGCGGCAAATACGCCGCCCAGACGCTGCGTCGAAGATACTGTAATCACGCGCAGCCGGCCCGCGCCGACCTGCGCCACGGCCCCCGAGACCGGCACCACGGCAACGTCGACATGACCGCCCATCACAGCGGCCTGACCGAGCGAGCCCGAGGTGAAAACCACGAATTTCAGTTTCCGGGTATCGACTCCGGCGGCCTTCATCGCGACCATCGTGGCGATATGGTTGGCGCCGCCCAGACTCGCGGCGATGGCGAAGCTCACCGCGCCCGGATCGGTTTTCAGGCGTTCGATGAGGTCTTTGCCGGACTTGAGCGGACTGTCCGGCTTGACCGCGAACGCCACGTACTCGTTAAACAGCTGCGCGATCGGCGTCACATCGGTGTAAGTGATGGGGCTCGCGCCGATAATATGTTCAATCAGCAGATTGATCGGGCTGATCGACAGATAAGCGCCGTCCCCTGAATGCTGATTCAGATAAGTCCAAGCCAGCACGCCGCCAGCGCCGACCTTGCTGACCACCGTGATCGGCGCGTCCACCAGTTTTTTCTGCTGGATAATGCCCTGCACCACCCGCGCGATGATGTCGTTGGCTCCGCCCGGACCGGACATGGCGACGAATTCGACGTTCTTTTCCGGCTTCCAGTCGGCGGCTGCGGCCGACCCGGCGGAGAAACCGGCTGCGACGACTAGCGCTGCGGCAACCAGCGTCCGGGCGTATCGGAAAACGACCCGGTTCGCGGTGTAGCCGTTCGCAATTTCCATTCGCTTCCCTTCGCCAGCGGTTGACTTGAGCGCGTACCGCCCCTACAATGTAACACATTGCAACACAACCGATGAACGTATGTCCATTACCAAGACCTTTCGCTTTCCCGATGAACTGGATCAGCGGCTGCGGCGGGTGGCGCAGCACCTTGTGCGCAAGCCCAACGCGATCATGGTGAACGCCCTTCAAGACTATCTCGACCGCCTGGAACGCCGCGACTTGCAGAGCGAGGCGCGACGGCAGTCGTTGCTCGTCAGCCGCGGGCGCAAGCGCGACGCGTTCTGGGAACGCGCAGCTGACCCGACGGGTTGGAAGTGAAACGCGGGGACGTGGTGCCGTGCGTTGCCCCGGGCGCCTACGGGAAACCCCGTCCCGCAATTGTGGTTCAGTCGAACCTGTTTAATGACACCCACCACAGTGTCACGGTGTGTCCGCTCACCAGCGACCTGCGGGACGCGCCACTGTTCCGGCTCGACATCGCCCCCTCCGCCGGCAACGGATTGAAGAAACCGTCGCAAGTCATGATCGACAAGGTCGTGTCGCTTCCGGCGAACCATACCCGTCCCGCCATCGGCAAGTTGAGCGATTCGCAGCTCGCGCAGGTCAGCGCCGCCCTGCGCTTGTGGCTCGCGCTGGACTGAGCGAGTCCCCGGCTCCCGCTTTTCTCCTGGCGCAGATCAAGTCGCGCGTGGACTCCGGGGGCGAGGCCGTTGCGTACCTCGTATTTCCGGATTCCGGTTTTCACCGGAATGACGAGGCGGTTCCATCCATTGCGGCACGCACCATTCGAACGTTTCGGTATAATAAAAACGTAGAGCCCAGTCCCCGCTCTTGACTGGTTGAGAGCGCGTGTCGTCAAGCGTCCAGCGGCGCATCTTCAGAAGATTCGGCCTACGCTCTCGTGTTCTTATAGTAGTGTGAACCGTCACCATGTCCGATTTGCATACCGAAATCATCAACACCACGCACGCGCTGATCATCGTGCTCGACGCAAAGGGACGGATTGTGATGTTCAACCCGGCCTGCGAGCGCGCCAGCGGCTACCGGTTTGAAGAAGTAAACGGCCGGCCGTTCTGGGATTTTCTGCTTGTTCCCGAGGAAGCGGAAGGCGTGGAAACCGGAGAGCAACTGAACTTCCTGCGGAATCGCGGGTGTGACGAGTTCCAGGGCTATTATTTTTCGCGGCCAATACCCGCCGAGCAGTTCACGGTATTACTGAAACAGGAGCAGCAGCGGAAGCCCCCCGTAAGCTCCCCGTTCGCGTGAAAAGAGCAACAATTACTATTACCGTGCTGCGTGCAAACTGCGCAATCGCACCGCCGGTTGCGAGAGTTGCGCGAGCGGCCCCGGTTTGCCGATGCCGAATCCTTGCACGTAATCGACGCCGATCTCGCGCAGTTTGTTCAACATGTCTTCGGATTCGACGAACTCGGCGATGGTACGGATGCCGATCTTCCGGCAGGCCAGCACGATAGCCCTGGTCTTGGCGAGATCGGTTCGCTCCCGGAGGATGTTCTGGATGATAACGCCATCGATCTTGAGAAAATCGAAACTCAGGTCCTTGAACGGCGCAAACGACACCCGGACGCTGCCAAAGCCGTCCGCGGTAAAGCGGCAACCGAGCGGCTTGAGCGTGGCCATGAGTGCCTGCACGTTTCTGCCATGGTTGATCACATCCAGCTCGGCGATTTCAAAGCACAAACTGCTGCCTGGAATGTCGTAGCGAGCGAGTTCGTTTTGCACGTAATGCGGAAATCCCGGATCGCACAGTCCCGCGCTGGAGAGATTCACGCAATACAGCGGCATGCGCCAGTTGCGGTCGCCGAGCCGCCGGTCGGCGCACCACTTGAGTAGATTGCGCACCACCCAGCGGTCGATTTCCCCCATCAGGCCGTAGTGTTCTGCGGCCGGAAAGAACCCGCCGGGGGGAAGCATTTGCCGTTCTTCTTCCTGAAGGCGCAGCAGTATTTCCAGGCAGCGCGGGCCGTTCGCTTCCGGTGCAACCGGATCGATCTTTTGCGCGAACAGGATGAACTCGTCCTCCCGCAGCGCCCGCATGAGTTGCGCGCGCAGATCGCTTCCGCTGAACTGCTCCGCTATGGAATTGAGGTAAACCGTCTCGCCGCTCTCGTGCGGCACGATAGTCGTTTTTCCGGCAGTATCGTCATGCTTTGCCTCCGGCGCGGAAACGGCGCCCGCCGCGCGTTCGATCAGCACGTAGTATCCACTTGTCTGTTCTTTGCCCGGGGGATAAGGCAGCAGCGTGACGGTCAGGTTTTCGCGTCCGCCATCAGAGCGTGGCCAGGTGGCGGCGTAATGGATTTCCTTCCCCGCCAGCGCCTCGGCGCCATGCGATTTGAGGTCTTGGTAAACCTCGGCGCTGACCACGGCTTGCAACGGCAAGTCGTCTATCATCTCGATGCTGCGTCCGGACCAATCCCGGAATTTCCGATTGTGGTAGCGGCAACGCTCATCGCGGTCAATAAACAGGATCATTGCCGACAACGCGTCACCGACCGACCGGAAACGCGCCTCCATGGTCTCCAGTCCTTTGTCGGAGCGCTCGCGCCGCGCGGTTTCCTTTGCCAGCAGTGCCTTGGTTCGCTCGAACTGGCGGGTGCGGCGAATGATCAGCCACTGCGTTCTCGCGGTCTGAGTGGCCATTGCCGCGACTGCTGCAAACAGCACGCCGGTGAGAAATGCAATCCATTGCAGATCGAAGAGCGTGAAGTAAATCGTCGCCAGCAGCATGGCTCCGAGCACAAGCACGGACCCCGCCACCAGGAATTTGTAGAGATGTCGCATTGTTAATGCCTCGCCGTTACCAGGATTGACTTAAGGAGACTCTGAACAAGCCTGAGTTCGTCATTCCGGCGTACGCC
>Ga0315281_10013987_pt1 | contig 10835 bp, 11 predicted proteins | sample YL17G07_0_MG_FD_204540 | JGI IMG/M metagenome (GOLD analysis project Ga0315281, IMG submission 204540) | Sediment microbial communities from Yellowstone Lake, YNP, Wyoming, USA - YL17G07_0 | ecosystem: Environmental > Aquatic > Freshwater > Lake > Sediment | place: USA: Wyoming | collected... | reverse complement strand
CGGTTTGCGAATCATGCCACTCTCGGACCGCTTCACGCGGTCGACCTCCGCTGCCTGGCGGTCGATCGACATGTTCTTGTGCAGCACAGCGAGACCACCCGCCCGCGCCATGGCAATCGCCATCTCCGATTCGGTCACAGTGTCCATCGCCGCGGCGACCAGCGGTACGCGGAGATCGATGCCGCGGCTGAATCTCGACGCGACGCTGACGTCGCGCGGATGGGTCAGCGAATGCCGCGGAATAAGGAGAACGTCGTCGAACGTCAGTGCGACGTCGTCTCGGACGCGGGCGGCGCCGTTCGCCGAAGAAACGGAGCCTTCTAAACGCGAAGGCCCGCCATCCCTTGTGGGGGACGCGGGCCGCGATTGGGGTCGATTTGTGGTCGCCATGGATGAAGATAACTGGCCAGCCGACCCGGTCGCTAGCTGGCCGGGCAATTCTGAGCTAAGAGGCCCTTTGGCGGCTATTCTCGACCGATGATCCTCAACCGCCTCCGAATACGCTTGGGCAGGAAGAACGCGGCAGACGAGATCGCCGCTCGCAGGTTGAGATCCTTCAGATCCTCAGCCGCGCCTGACCAGTGGGCGAGGAGCACGCCCCTCCCAGCGTTCGAGATGAGCCGCTGCAACGCGAAAATCAGCAGGTACAGATCATCGACCTCGCCCAGAAACGGAATGAAGTCAGGGATCAGGTCGATCGGCATGACGATGTATGCCATCGCGCCAGCAACGAGCAGCTTGTCGAGCGTCGCCACCCGGCGGTCGGTCAACAATCCGCCGAGCAGACGCAGGTAGGCCGGAAACTGCTTGATGTAGTACATCACGGTGCGCTTGGCGCCCCTTCGCGGCGCACCGTCGACGACCGTGTCCGCTCGAATCTTACGCCGGTGTGCGTCACGGCGCGTCCGCTCTGCGCTCGGCATCAACGCTTCTCCTCGCCCGTGCCTGGCAGACTGGTCCCGCGCCCCGTCGGTGACGTGTCCGGCGGCTTTGGCTGCGCGGCCGCCGCGGGTGCGATCGTCGCCGGGTCGCGGGGGGTCGGCGGCGGGGTGGCAGGCCAAAGCGCCGCCGGAACGGCGGTCAGCTCGTTCGCTATCGACTTCGTTGCCTCCATCGCGCCACTGAGGACGGTAGCCGCCCGATTCATGAGGCCGACTGTCTCAGCGATGGCCGTGGCCGACACCCGACCCACCCTCAGCCGGTCTTCGACGGCATCGGTGAATTTCGTGAAGGCGTTCGCCGCTGGCGCCGCTCGTTCCGCGTACTTCGTCTCGAGGAACTCGACGTAGTCGAGTATCTGATATCCCCGATCGTCCGGCAGAGCCTCGATCCGCCGAAGTATTCGCTGCCGCAAGTGTTCGTTCATCCCTGAATTCTAGCCCCGCCACCTACTCCGTTTTCCGCGCGCGTCAATGTGCACGTACGGCGTCCGATACTGGCGGCTCGTGTAGAGCCCCATCCCACCCATGAGGTCGGGATGATCGCGCTCGACATCTTCGACCGCCCGGGCCACCAGGCGCTCGTCCTTCATCGTGATCCGCCCGTCGCGATCGGCATCGATCACCACGTCCGCCGCGTCCCCCTGCTGGTGGCGGCTGTCGCGCGCGTGCCCCTGCACTTTCGCGTTGAAGGCGGGGGTTCGGTACCCGGAGTGCACGTCGAGCGCCATCGTCGGCAGGCTGTCGTCGCCCCGGTACACGGCGAGCCTGGTCAACACCAGCTCGAGCTTGTCCAGCAGGCGCGGATCCAACGCCAAATACTTTGGCCAGACGTCCTCTTGCGCGTCGTGCGTGAGGAAGTCTTTGATTCGAAAATGGCGGCTCACCGGGAGGTTCATCATCTCCCGTGTCACCTCGATAAACCCCTCCGGGCGCTCGTCCAGCCGATGGCCCCGCCGTTCGGCAAGGTACGTGCCGATTCGATAGCCGTTCAAGAATCCGCCAATCTTTGACGCGAACGGAACGAGGACCGCGACCGCGGGCTCGGCGATTACTTCTTCGATCCCGTTCTGGCTCAGCGCGAGGCGATAGACACCAGGCGTCTCGGGCGCGACGACCTGCGACCCAGCGAGCGGCTGCACTCGAGCGCTGTCTGGCCGCGGGTCTTCGCGGCCGACTGCCACCCATCTATACGCGAGCTCGCTCGGATCACCCGAGACCTCGAGTGGAAACTCGAGCGTATCGGCCGGCATGGCCTCGCGCAGCGCGACTCCCTGGCTCATGCCGAACGCGTTGCGCGACGCCTTCGCTCCCAACGAGGACGGCACGCCAAGGATCGCCGCGAATGGGGCCGCGGTGAAGCGGAGCGGACGCGACACCCGCAGGGCCCCGAGCATGGCCACTGCCGCCGCGCCAATTACGACGATACCCACGCCACGGCGCAGGGTCGCCGCGAGACGGCCTGGTTTGCGGATTGCTTTTCTTGTCGCCGACTGCCGCGAACTATCCGTCATCACGTCTCGCGCTGATGGTCTTTGATCGTACTGAGGCAGACGACTGCACGCGTCGAGCGTCTCAACCTTGCGCCAGCTAACAGCATAGGACACTTGGGAGGATCGCGGTAGAGCGATTCTTTTGAGATCCATCCTGGGCCCCGCTACAACCGGGGTCAGCGGCCGAGTGACGATAGATTTACCCGCCCCCGCCGGGCGGCGGCAGAACTCCTATTTGAGACGCGATTCCTAGTGAAGAGCAAGAAACGGCCGGTCGTGCTGGTGGTGCTCGACGGATGGGGCTACCGGGCAGAGCGAGAGGGCAACGCCATCGCCCTCGCATCGACGCCGACGTGGGAGGCCCTCTCGTCGCGTTTTCCGATGACGCTGCTCGACGCGTCAGGGCTCGCCGTCGGGCTTCCCGCGGGACAGATGGGAAATAGCGAGGTCGGCCACCTCAACCTTGGTGCGGGCCGGGTGGTTGCGCAGGACCTGGTGCGGATCGGGGAATCAATCAAAGACAAGACTTTCTTTGAGAATCGGGTCTTTATGCAGGTGATCCGCGACGCAATCGCGAAGAAGAAGCGCATACACCTCGTCGGACTGGTCGGCAGCGGCGGGGTCCACGCGATCGACGGCCATCTCATCGCGCTCATTGAAATGTGCTCGCGCATGGGAGCGGTACCGGCGATCCACGCGATGCTCGACGGCCGCGACACGATGCCTCGCTCTGCCCTTGGTTTCATGAGGGATCTGATCGGTGTGACGCGCGGAAAGGCTCAGCTCGCATCTGTCGGGGGCCGGTATTTCGGCATGGACCGCGACAATCGCTGGGAGCGCACTGAGCGGTGGTACCGCGCGGCGGTTGACGGCGTCGGGCCGACCGCCACCGATCCGCTCACTGTGATCCAGTCGGCCTACGACCGCAACGAAACCGACGAGTTCATTACGCCAACGGTGATCGCCGATGACGATGCCCGGGCATTTGCCCCGATGCGCGATGGCGACTCGGTCATCTGTTTCAACTTCCGCTCGGACCGCATGCGACAGATCGTCCGCACGTTGACGCAGCCGGATTTCACTGGCTTTGACGTGCGGAATCGCCCGCGATTATCGGTTGCGACGATGACGATGTACGACCAGACGTTCGAAACACCGGTCGCGTTCCCCCCCATCTCGATCGCGAACATCGTCGGCGAAATGGTGTCCAAGGCCGGCATGACCATGCTCCGAACCGCGGAAACCGAGAAGTACGCGCACGTCACCTATTTCTTCAACGGTCGGATCGAAACGCCCTTCCCCGGCGAAGAGCGGGTCCTCGTTGCCAGCCAGAAGGTCGCGACATACGATCTCATGCCCGAAATGAGCGCCGTGGGGGTAACCGACGTATTGACCGGCGCGATCGCCAAGGGCGATCACGATTTCATTCTCTGCAACTTTGCCAACGGCGACATGGTCGGCCACACCGGGTCGATGCCGGCGACGATCGCGGCCGTCGAGACGGTGGATCGGTGCATGGCGCGCGTCCTCAAGGCGGCGCAGGAGTCCGGCGCCCGCCTCCTCGTCACCGCCGATCACGGCAACTGCGAGCTGATGATCGACCCCGAGACCGGGGGGCCGCACACGGCGCATACGACCAGCCCTGTACCTTTCGTCGTTGTCGACGAGCAGTTCCCGTCGCGGCTTCGGACGGGCGGGGCGCTGTGCGACGTTGGGCCAACGGTGGTGGGATTACTCGGGTTGGAACAACCAGCCGAGATGACTGGAACCGATTTACGTGAGGGGGGAAGCCGTTCGTGAAGCGAATTCTCTATGTCGTGTTGCCGTATGTTGTCGTCGCGACGGCGCTCGGGTTGGGGGCGCGGGGCGCAGCGGCGCAGGTGGGGTATCCACCCGCTCGAAGTCCGTTCCTGGACGTCGACCAAACGCACGAGATCACCCCGATCTTTGGATACTTGCGCGCGAAGCGTGATCCGGCCCGAGTGGCCCCGCAAGGCGGGTTGTTGCTCGGACTTCAGTACGAGTGGCGCGCCACGGGACCATTGCATGTCGGCGTCGACCTGCTCGCGGTCAATTCGACCCGAACGCCGCTAGACCCGACGCGACCGCCCGCATCACGCAGCCTCGGCAATACGTCGCAGCCACTGTACGCAGTAGACGCATTCGCCTCGGCATCCCTCAATGGACCGCGTAGTTGGCATCACTTGATGCCGATGGTAACCGCCGGTCTCGGGGTGATCACTGATGGGCACACGGCGGATGTTGGGGGGTTCAAGTTCGGCACCCGTTTTACTCTTCCCTGGGGGGCCGGTGTTCGCTGGGTGCCGGGAAGCGGACGCCTGCAGTTGCGGGCGGACGTCAGAGACTGGATGTACACCATTGTCTATCCGCCGAGCTACCACATCTCGAATACCCTGGACGCGCCAATTCTCAACACGAACGTGGCGCCGTCGCGATGGACGAACAATTTCGCGATGACTCTCGGGGTCACCTACTCGTTCTCGCACTAGCGCGTGCCAGCGTCGCTCACTCGCCGCGTCGCGTTCGCAGCCGCGCACAGGTATCGCGTTGCCGAGTGGTCCGACGAAAAGAACGAGCGCGTTTTTGGCCTGTGCGCGAGACCGAACTACCACGGTCACTCGTACGTCTGTGATGTGACGGTGGCCGGCGAGATCGATCCGCAGACCGGCTTTTGCGTCGACCTTGGTGAGTTCGACCGCGTTCTTGCGAAGGAAGTGCGTGCCCGGTTCGACCATCGAAACATCAACCTCGATGTTCCCGAATTTTGCGACGGCAAGCTGATGCCGACCGGTGAAAATCTCGCGCGATTCATCTTCGAAAAGGTCCAAGCCGGGTTGACGGGAGTCAGAGTGATTCGCGTGACCGTCGCCGAGGATGCGACTCTGAGCACGACGTATGAGACATGAACAACCAAATTTCTTTACATGATCCGGCGGTTTGAGGGATAATCGCGGTCGGTTCGTGACGCTTGGGGTGGCATGATCTTCCAACTCCTGCCGGGTGGTCGATGAGCGAAATCCGTTCTCGCGTACCTCTCCGGACGGAACGAGAGTCCAGGAGTCTGCGTGGCCGGTTCGGCGATCACCCGTAGTCAAGAAATCGTCACAAAGGGCGTCGCCGATCAGTTCGGTCCCGTACTGCGGCTCCAGAACGAGCTGCGAGCCAATGCCCGGCCGGTTGTGAACGTCAACGACGCTCGCGCGCGCATCGCCAGCCGCCGACCAGGCTTTGATCCGGTGAAGATTCTGACCCGCGCGCGCACGGTCGTCACCGCTTTCGATCGATGCATCGATGCGCTCGAAATCGCGGGGCTCGCCTCGACGACTGGCGTGACTTCCGTTCGCCACGGAAAATACGACTCACGATCGCTCGCGGTCGCCTGGGCTGCGGGCGAGTCCGCGGCGAGCGCCCCGTCCCTGCGGCTTGCCCAGAAGGCAGCGTCGGTTGTAGCGGGAGCGATCCTGCAGTCGAACGCCCGCGCGGTCACGCATTCGTTTTCGCTCGCCAGCTGGCAGCGTCCCGTCTGCCCATCGTGCGGTGGCTCGCCGGATCTCGCGTACGTCGTCGGCCAGCAGCGAACGCTGGTGTGTTCGCGCTGCGACACCAACTGGCCCGTGAGGACGCGCGGCTGCATTGGCTGCGAAGCCACGGGGGCTCCGACAATCGTGCGCGTCCGCTCGCCATACCTTGGTTATGACCTCGTGATCTGTCATGCCTGCGGCAAGTATTTGAAGGAACGTGTCGGAAAAGCTGTGCACCCACCTCTGGTCGAGCGCGCACTGACCGCCGAGATGGACGCGGCTGCAGTTCGGCGCGGCCTGCGGACCTAGCCGAGCCTGGACCGGGTCGAGCGCTTCGCGATGACGTGTTGCCGGTGGGTGGCCGGGTGAGCGCCAGCCACGTCACCGGCGTGATTCTCGCCGGTGGGCCTGCGTCGCGGTTCGACGGCCTTCCCAAGGGTCTGCAAACAGTCGGTGGTGAACGGATCATCGACCGGGTCGCTCGAGGTCTGCGGTTGGTGACGAACCGCCTCGTCGTCATCAGCAACGATCCACAGTCGGGCGAATGGCTGCCTGGCGCCACGGTTGAGGGCGACCTGCTTCCCAGCCATTCGAGTCTCATCGGCATTCACGCCGCCCTGTCGCGGGCCGGTGGAGACGTAATCGTCGTTGCGTGGGACATGCCATTTGTTCCCGTGTCGCTGCTCGAGGAGATCGCACGGCGTCTGGCGAGCGGAGCAATCGCCGTCGTTCCGATTGGTCCGCGCGGCCCGGAGCCTGTGTGCGCCGCTTACGCTGCTGCGGCGCTCCCGTTCGTGGAAGGAATGGTCGCTGAACGGGCGCTCCGGCTCTCAGGGCTGATCGACGCTCTCCCTGGCGCGGACCGGATTCCCCTGGCTACGGTCGCTCGATTCGGCGATCCCGACGTCATGTTCTTCAACGTCAACAGCCCGGCAGATCGCGAGCGAGCCGAAGCCATCGCCCGCGCGCTATGATTCGGGCGGATCGTTTAATCCGCCCATGCGACTCTACTCTCTCTTTGTTCTAGTCTTCGCGGCCGGCTGCGGCGGCGCTCCCTGGCGTTCGGCTCCGACGCCGCCGGGAGCTTTCCCCCGCGTCGGCGTGAAAGCACTGCGACGCGCCATTGACTCGGTGGTCAATTCACCCGAGTTCGGCAACGGACATTGGGGCGTGCTCGTCGTGACGACCAGCGGCGACACGCTCTACTCGCGCAATGCCGGCAAGCTGTTCATGCCGGCGTCGAACCAGAAGCTCCTGACAAGCGCCGTCGCGCTCTCGCAGTTGGGGCCGGATTACCGGTACCGCACTATCTTCGTCGCACACGGGGTCGTCACCGACAGCGTACTCGACGGCGACCTCGGTGTGATTGGCCGTGGCGACCCGAGTGTCAGCGACCACATGCGTCGCGACGCGATGCTACCGCTTCGCGAAATAGCCGATTCCCTGTCGGCGCGCGGCATCAAGCGTATCCGCGGGAGAGTACTCGCAGAGGGCAATGCTTTTCCGGACCCGGTGCTTGGCTTCGGCTGGTCATGGGACAATCTCGAGTCGGGGTATTCCGCCGCGGTCGACGAGTTGCTGTTCAATGAAGGATTCTCGACCGTGATCCTTCGGGCGGGGCACGCGGTGGGTGATTCGGTGCAGATCGAAACGCGCCCGACGCGAACGTGGCCCAGGGTGCGGGCGTCAGTGACGACTGTCGCCGTCCGTCCAGCGACGACGGATTCGGCGTCGCCACCGATTCCAGCGGCAGGCATCGTCGTCCAGAAAGACACGCTCACCGGCGACGTGCTGATCACCGGGACGATCGTCGCCGGCGACAGCGCGATCGAGACCGTGACGCATCGCGACCCCGATGCGGCGTACATAGCGGCTCTGCGCGAGGCATTGGTGGACAGAGGCATCACCATTGGCGGTGAATCGCTGCTCGTCAGCGCGGGCGGCGACACCGTTACCGTCATGATCTCGCCGACGCTGGGCGACATTCTACCGATCTTTCTCAAGCCGTCGCAAAACCAGATTGGGGAAATGCTGTTCAAGACGATTGGCCTCGAGCGAGACAGCGCCGGGACCGCCCGTGCCGGACGGCGGGTCATCGAAACTCAGCTCAAGGCGTGGGGCGCTCGCGACGACGGCTACATCGTCCGCGACGGCAGCGGTCTGTCGCGGTACGACTATGTGTCGCCGGAGACGATTCTTCACATTCTCGACGCGATGCGACGTGAGAAGAGTTTCCCGGTGTTCTACCAATCGTTGCCGATCGCCGGCGTGGACGGCACGATCCGCAATCGGATGCGGGGGACCCCGGCTGAGAGCAACGTGCATGCAAAAACGGGTTCAGTGGCCCAGGTGCGCTCGCTGTCCGGCTACGTGTGCGCGCTCAATGGCGACACGCTGATGTTCAGCATCCTGGCCAACAACTGGACGGTTCCGGCGCGAAGCGTCGAGCGCGCCACCGATTCAATCGCCGCGCGGTTGGCGTCGTATCGCCGACGGTGACGATCAGCGTCGAAGAAGCCAGCGCTCGAATTCTCGAGCCAATTCATCCTCTCGCCGAGGAGAGCGTCCGCATTGCTGATGCGGTGGGGCGGGTGTTGGCGGCGGACGTGAAGAGCCCGGTCGTACTGCCGCCGTGGGACAATGCAGGGATGGACGGGTACGCCGTGCGCGCCGCGGATTTCGAAACGGCCACACTGCCGCTCGTACTGCCCGTGGCCGGCGTGATCGCCGCCGGCGCGCGAGGAGTAGGGCGGCTTCCTGATCTGAGCGCGATGCGGATCATGACGGGGGCCCCCTTGCCTGCCGGCGCGGACACGGTGATCCGCATCGAAGATACAGACCGGGGCGCCGAACAGGTGACGATACGCGACGCGCGCGACCTCAAGCGCAACGTGCGGTTCAAGGGTGCCGAACTCGGCACCGGCGACGTGGCGGTTCGCGCGGGGACAGTGATCGGGTCGGCAAACATCGGGCTCCTCGCGTCGGTCGGCGCGGCGCGGGTCCGGGTGCACAAACTGCCGCGGGTCGCCGTCATTGCGTCTGGCGACGAACTGGTCGATCTCGATCGGTTCGCCGAGGTCGTCAACGGGCACGCGATCGTGTCGTCGAACAGCTACTCAATCCGCAGCGCGGCGGCGGCGGCAGGTGCGACGGTCGCCGACTACGGGATCGTGCGCGATGATCCGAGGGCATTGGCCAATCGTCTCGATGCGGCGCGATCGAGCGATCTGGTGGTGACCACGGGCGGCGTCTCGGTCGGCGATTTTGACTTCACCAAAGACGCCGTGCGCCAACTCGGCGGTGAGGTGCGCATCGATCGCGTCCGGATGCGCCCCGGCGCCCCGCTCGCGTTCGGAATGATTGGCGCGGTGCCCTGGCTCGGATTGCCGGGCAACCCGGTTTCGGCACTGGTGACGTTCGAGTTGTTCGCCAAGCCGCTCATCCGCCGCCTTCGGGGCGAGCGAGAGATCTTTCCGATGCCCGTCCCCTGCATTGTCGCCGACGCGATCGAGCTCGTGGCGCCACTGACGCATTTCCTGCGGTGTACGCTGGCGCCGGACGACGACGGTGATCTGGTGGCGCGGCTCACGGGCTCCCAGGGTTCCTCGCAGCTGTCGTCGATGGCTGCGGCCAACGCTCTGCTCGTGGTGCCCGCCGACATGATGAAGGTTCGCGCCGGCGAACGGCTTTCGGCCATTCCGCTTGGCGAGGGGCTTCGCAGCGAGTCACTGCGACTGTCGCTCTACGCCGGCGGGATCTCATAGTTGCCACCTAACCTCGAGACGCGGCTGGAACGCCGCTTTCGTACCCGCGAGACGCTGGTCGACCTCGAACGCCGGCAAGTGCGCATCCTTCACCCCGCGAACGCAGACGATCTGATCAGCGAAGAGGACTTCATTCGCGATGAGCGCATGCCGTACTGGGCGGATCTCTGGCCCTCTGCGCTGATGCTGTCGCGCGCGATGGTCAACGAGAACGGCAAGGGGGCGCCGCTGCTCGAGCTCGGTTGCGGATCTGGACTGGTCACAGTCGCAGCCGCGATCGCAGGATACGACGTGCTGGCGACCGACTACTACGACGACGCGCTGTTGTTCACGCAAGTCAACGTCGAGCGCAACCTCGGTGGCACCGCGGTGCGAACGCGCGAGGTCGACTGGCGGCAGATGCCGGCGGACCTTGGCCGATTCCCGCGCGTCATCGCTGCAGACGTGCTTTACGAACCGACGTACGGCGATCTCGTCGCCAGTGCGATTGCGGTGACGCTCTCCGACGGTGGGCGGGCGACCGTCGCTGATCCGGGGCGGCTGAGCCGCGATAACTTCGTCGCTGCCGCCAGGGAACTCGGGTTGCGCGTCGATCTGTCCCGAAAAGTGAAGTTCGCGGAGGGCGAGATCCGCCAGGAAATCACGCTGATTGACCTGCGATGGCCGATGGTAAGGCGGTAACTGGTATCTGGTAACTGGTAGCTGGTAACTGGTATCTGGTAACTGGTAACTGGTATCTGGTAACTGGTAGGACGCTCTTACCAGAAACCATTTACCAGAAACCATTTACCAGAAAACACGCCTAGGCCATCTGCCCAGCAACGACCTCAGCAATGTCGAGCACCGGCACGTCGGAAGACTTGGCCTTGGCTCCATCGGATATCATCGTCATGCAGAAGGGGCACGCGACGGCAATCGTGTCGGCACCGGTCGCGAGTAATTCCTCGGTCCGCTCGATGTTGATTCGCTTTCCGGCCGTTTCCTCCATGAACATCCTGCCACCGCCGGCGCCGCAGCACAGGCCACGATCCCGGCTGCGCGTCGGCTCGACGATGTTCACCACCGGAAGCGCTCGTCGCAGTGCGCCCCGCGGAGCGT
>Ga0315281_10013986_pt1 | contig 10835 bp, 12 predicted proteins | sample YL17G07_0_MG_FD_204540 | JGI IMG/M metagenome (GOLD analysis project Ga0315281, IMG submission 204540) | Sediment microbial communities from Yellowstone Lake, YNP, Wyoming, USA - YL17G07_0 | ecosystem: Environmental > Aquatic > Freshwater > Lake > Sediment | place: USA: Wyoming | collected... | reverse complement strand
AATCGGCGGCGACATCGTGGTGCTGGTCGCGGGCGGCGCTTGCGCCGCGGCGGCTCAGGCTGCGGCGCAGATTGTTGGCGTAAAAAAAGTACTGGTGGCAGACGCGCCGCAGTACAAAGATGAACTCGCCGAAAATATCGCTGCGCTGGTGGCGTCGATTGCCTCGGGCTACAGCCATATCCTCATCCCCGCGACCAGCTTCGGCAAGAATGCGGGTCCTCGCATTGCCGCCCTGCTTGACGTGGCGCAGATTTCCGAGATAATCGCCGTCAAATCGCCAGACACTTTCGTGCGCCCGATCTATGCGGGTACCGCGCTGGCGACGGTGCAGTCCAAGGATGCGGTGAAAGTCATCACCGTACGCACCACCGGATTTGATGCGGTTGCGGCGGGCGGCGGTTCGGCCGCCGTGGATAAGGTCGCCGCAGTGGCGGACGCAGGATTGTCCAGCCTCGTGCGCAGAGAACTGGTGAAGTCGGAACGACCCGAGCTCACCGCCGCCAAAATAATCGTTTCAGGCGGCCGTGGCATGGGCTCTGCGGAAAATTTCAAGCTCCTCGATCCGCTGGCAGACAAGCTGGGCGCGGCCATGGGCGCTTCGCGCGCCGCGGTCGATGCGGGCTTCGTGCCCAACGACTGGCAGGTTGGACAGACCGGCAAGATCGTCGCCCCCGAACTCTATATCGCGATCGGCATCTCCGGCGCGATCCAGCACATGGCGGGCATGAAGGACAGCCGCGTCATCGTCGCCATCAACAAGGACGAGGAAGCACCGATTTTCCAGGTGGCCGACTACGGCATCGTCGGCGATTTGTTCAAGGTCGTGCCTGAGCTGGTGAAAGAACTGGGTTAGATCCTTGCTAAGGATCACAGTCTTGTCACACAGTCTTGTCATTCCGAGCGAAGCGAGGAATCTGTTTTTAAGCTAGAGCAAGAAGCAGATTCTTCGCTTCGCTCAGAATGACATTTCTTGTAGGAATGACAATGCTTGGCGATTTCCGTTACCGTTGATTTTCGTATTCAAGGCAGGTCATCATGAGCGATTACGTCGCGCCGTTGAAAGACATGCAGTTCGTGCTGAAGGAACTCGCCGGACTGGATCAGGTGGCGAAACTTCCCGGCTGCGAGGAAGCCAGCGCCGATCTGGTCGACCAGATACTGGAGGAAAGCGGCAGGTTCTGCGCCGAGGTATTGGCGCCCTTGAACCAATCGGGCGACGAAGAGGGCTCGAAATGGGACAAGGGCCGGGTCACCACGCCCAAAGGCTTCATCGAAGCGTATAAACAGTTCGTCGAAGGCGGCTGGAATGCGCTGCAGTTCCCGCCCGAGTTCGGCGGCCAGGGCCTGCCCAAGCTGGTGGCGACGCCGGTGATGGAAATGTGGAAGGCGGCAAATATGTCGTTTTCGCTGTGCCCGCTGCTTACCGGCGGCGCGATCGAGGCGCTGCTGTTGCGCGGCGCCGATGGGCTGAAGAAAACCTATCTGCCGAAAATGATCGAAGGCACCTGGACCGGCACCATGAACCTGACCGAGCCGCAGGCCGGATCGGACCTGGCGCTGGTGAAGGCGAAGGCAGTACCCCGTTCGGATGAACGACTGGGCGAGCACTATCGCATCTACGGCCAGAAGATTTTCATCACCTACGGCGAGCACGACCTGGCGGAGAACATCGTCCACCTGGTGCTCGCGCGCACGCCCGATGCCCCCGAGGGGGTGAAAGGCATTTCGCTCTTCATCGTGCCCAAGTTCCTGGTCAATGCCGACGGCAGCCTGGGCCGGAGAAACGACGTGTACTGCCCTTCCATCGAGCACAAGCTCGGCATTCACGCCAGCCCCACCGCGGTGCTGATCTTCGGCGAGAAGGAAGGCGCGATCGGCTATGTCGTCGGCGAGGAAAACCGCGGCCTCGAATACATGTTCATCATGATGAACGCGGCGCGCTTCGCCGTCGGGCTGGAGGGCGTCGCCATTTCCGACCGAGCCTACCAGCAGGCATTGGCCTACGCGAAAGAACGCGTGCAGGGCCGCGATCTCGCCGGCGGCGCCAAGGCCGTGCCGATCATCCGGCAGCCCGACGTGCGCCGTATGCTGATGAGCATGAAGGCGCAGACCGAGGCGATGCGCGCGCTCGCCTATGTGGTGGCGGCGGCGATGGACATCGCCCATCGCGATCCGGACGCAGCCCTGCGCGCCAAGCACCAGGCCTTTGCCGACATGATGATCCCGGTGGTGAAAGGCTGGAGCACCGAGACCTGCATCGAACTGGCTTCCACCGGCATTCAGGTGCACGGCGGCGTGGGCTACGTCGAAGAAACCGGAGCGGCGCAGCACCTGCGCGATGCGCGCATCACCACCATTTACGAAGGCACCACCGCGATCCAGTCGAACGATCTCGTCGGGCGCAAGATGGCGCGCGAGGGCGGGGCGACGGCGAAGGAAGTGATCAAAGCGATGCGTGTGGTCGAAGGCGAACTGGCGCAGGCGCAGGGCGAAGACATGGCAGCCATCCGCGCCGGCCTGGCCGCCGGCATCAAGGCGGTCGAAGACTGCGTTGCCTGGATCGTCGCCACCTACGCTGCGGACATCAAAGCGGTGCACGCCGGCTCGGTGCCTTTCCTCAAGCTGATGGGCATAGTCTGCGGCGGCTGGCAGATGGCGCGCGCCGCTCTGGTGGCGCAGAAAAAGCTGGCGGCCAAGGATGGCGACACCTCGTTCTACCAGGCAAAGATCGCGACGGCGCGCTTCTACGCCGACCATGTGCTGGCGCAGGCGCCGGGATTGCGCAATACCGTTGTGCGGGGCGCCGCGGGCGTAATGGCGCTCACCGAAGAGCAATTCTGACAGGGGAATGTCATGGCAATGTACGAATCCGAATTTACCAAGTTCATGCGCGAGTTCAAGCAGCAAAGACCGGAGATCGAGGCGGAGCAGAGGAAAAGCCGCGCCATCTGGTGGGACCACAAGCAGGACCTGGAGACGCTCAGGCGCGACAAGGAGTCCCTCGTCAGGCAGCAGGCCTATGTGTATCAGAACAAGGTCTGAGCTTTCTTGAACCATAGGTTTCTCAACCGGGCAGGCGTCATCGCCTGCCTTGTTATTTGCGCGGCCTGCGCGCAAGTCGCCCTGATGTCGGTGACGCCGATTATCGCTGCGCTCGCAAGTCATCTGGATCAGACTACCGCCCGCGAGATCGTCGAACTGGATAAAAAGCAGGACTGGCCCGGCCTGCTCGATCTGGCGCGGGCGCTGCTGCAGCGCGAACCGGACCGCGCCGAATGGTGGTTCCTGCAGGGTTACGCGCTTGCGCGGCAGGGGCAGCACGCCGCAGCCGTCGAATCGTATGAGCGGGCGATACGCATCAGCCCGGAAGATGAGAGTTCCTGGCTGTCTCTCGGCCAGAGCCAGAGCGCGCTGGGTCAGATGGAGCGTGCCATCCAGACCTATCGGCAGGTGCTGCGCTATCGCCCCGAATCGGCGCCGGCTTATCTGGCCCTGGCCGACCTTTACATACGGCAGGGAAAACCGGACCTCGCCATTCCGAATTATCGCGAAAGCGTGCGCTACGACCCGGATTCCGCGCAAAGCTGGTACGGCCTGGCCGCCGCTTATCAGCAAACCGGGCAACGGGAACGCAGGGACGAGGCGTTGCAGGGGCTGCGCAAGCTCGACCCCGCCGCTGCGGACCAGTTCGAGAAACAGTATCGGTCGAAGTAGGTCACGCGGCGTGAGCGGCTAGCCGATGGCCAGCCCGTCGTCGGCGGCGATGACCGCGCCGTTGATGAAATGAGACTGGTCGGAGGCGAGCAGCAGCACCAGCCCGTCGAGGTCTTCGGGCCGGCCGACGCGCCGGCGCGGCAGCATGCTCACCAGCTTCTTGCCGCCCTCTGTGTTCCAGTAAAAACTGTTGAGTTCGGTTTCTATATAGCCGGGGCAGATGGCGTTGACGTTGATGCCGTAGCGTGCCCATTCGAAGGCCATCGTCTTGGTCATCTGGATCACTGCCGCCTTGGACATGCCGTATATCCCCAACTGGCTGACGACGCGCAGCGCGGCGACCGATGAGATGTTGACAATGCGCCCGGAGCACTTGCGCGCGATCATGCTGCGGCCCACCGCCTGGGCGACGAAAAACGCCCCTTTGCAGTCGGTGTCCGTCACGTAGTCGTAGTCCTGCTCCTCGACTTCGACCAGGCGCTGCTGCTTGCTGACGCCGGAGTTGTTGATCAGGATGTCGATGCCGCCCAGGGCGGATTCGGCGGCGGTCACCGCGGCGCGCACGCTCGCCACATCGGTTACATCCATCCTCACGGCGGCGCAGGCCTTGCCGCCGGCCTGTTCGATTTCCTGCCTTAGCTGTTCCAGCTTGTCCGTGCGGCGCGCCGCCAGCGCGACTCTGGCGCCGGCCTGGGCAAGGACCTCGGCGAAACGCCAGCCGAGTCCGCTGGATGCGCCGGTGACGAGCGCGGTCTTGCCATCGAGGCGAATGCTCTGCTGCATGTGGATTCCTTTGTGCGGGGGTTTTTCCGGCGCCACGGTACCGCGTTATGTCTGCGGCGGCAAGCTGCGACTGCGGCGGGCAAGCGTATAGCAGGTGACATTTTGTCACCAGTATGTTAGGATGTGGTTCAGTATTGATCATTGGGCTTCGGCCCGCTAACTGCTATATACAATCGACCGATACCGACGATACTGTACCCATACTCCAAACTGACGACCCTTGCCGATCCAACCCTCGGACCCAACTGTCCTCATTCCCAAACCGCTGACTACCGACATGACTCTGACGACTCAAGAACGTGGCCGAATCACGGCCAGGGTGCCGCAAAACGTGCAGGACACTTTGCAACAGGCAGCCGATCTGCTGGGGGCGACGCTTAATCAATTCGTGGTACAAGCCGCCCTGAACGAAGCGCAGCGCGTGATCGAACGCGGGCGCGTCATCCATCTGTCCGGCAACGATGCGGCATTTCTGTTGAACCTCCTGGAGAACCCGCCGACGCCCAACGCGCGTCTGCGGCAGGCGCTGCGCAATTACGAAAGCAGAAAAGCCGATGTTGAACATTCAACCTTTACGTGGGAACCACGATCGAAGCCGATTCGAAAGCGGAAGCGGCCAGCTTGACCTTTGGCTGCGCCAGACGGCGCAACAGCACCAGAAACGTGGTATCTCGAAGACCTTTGTCGCCATCGCCGACGATGACCCGTCGCGCATACTCGGTTTCTACGCGCTGACTGCCTGTGAGGCCGTGAGCCAGGAGCTGCCAGGCGATCTTGCCAAGAGATTGCCGCGGAACGTTCCGGGCATCCGGATCGGGCGGCTCGCGGTGGACCGTTCCGTCCAGGGCCAGGGACTCGGAGAGTTGTTGCTCATGAACGCAATCGACCGCTCGCGGCGGGTGCTGGAGGACGTGGGCGTGCACGCCTTGTTCGTGGATGCCAAGGATGCCAATGCCGCGGCGTTCTACCGGAAGTACGGATTCCGGCCGTTGCCGGAGCAACCGCTGCAGCTTGTTCTCGTGCTCGCCGGATTGAGCTGACCAGGGGAAACGCGATGACCGCATCTTCCGTCAACGTGCGCACGGCGTTGGTCGAGGCGCTGCAGCTCGATCTGGTCGGACCTGGCAACAATCCGGGACGCGTCGTGTTCGACATTGCGGCTATCCAGCAGAACTTCAAGTACGATGAGGTCTGGCTCGTGCTCGGGCCCGTTGGTTCGGCTTGATGGCTGGGCTTGAGGAGAGTCTCATGAAACAAAAAGTCGGAACACTGTTGGAACAAGATGTGCTGCGCCGCGCCAAGCGCCGCGCCGCCGACGAAGGTCGTCCCTTGTGCGATCTGATTCAGGACGCGCTCGAAATATATCTCACTACTGGACTGCGCGGTCGTGACGCAGTGGTCGTGGTGTCCGCGAACGAATTCGGAAAGCTCTCGCGGCCCCGCGGTAGCCTGGTCGACTTCTTCCGCAAGTCGCCTCTCGCGGGCGTGAATCTGGATCTTGATCGCAGCCGCGACACCGGCAGGCGCGTCGACCTGTGAGTTTCCTCCTCGATACCAGTGTGATCTCCGAACTCGTCAAGCCGACGCCTGACGATAACGTGGTGGAGTGGATGAAGCGCGCAGACGGGACATCGCTCGACCTGAGCGTGCTCATCATCGGCGAACTGGAAAAGGGCATCGCCAAGCAGCCGCTGTCATTTCGCCGCACCAAGATCGAGACCTGGGTGAAGAGCGATCTCGTGGATCGATTCCGCGAGCGACTTCTCGCGATCGACGGCACGGTCGCCGTCACCTGGGGCACCCTCCCAGGTGGGACTAAGTCGGGACTAAGTCGGGACCAAGTCCTTTTGCTGCAACGAAGCCTTGAAGCGCAGGGCATTGCTGCATTGATGGCCGCGTTCGGTCGGTCCAGCCGGACCAAGTTCAGGGACCAAGTGCTGAATCCGTTGATCGAAGCCGGGTTACCTGGAGTTCGACCTCGACCGCATTTTCACCGACGGACTGTTTGCCGATTTCGCGGTGCTTTATCGCCTGCTGCACGCGACACGATTGCCTGCGCCCCCTCGGCCTTTACCGGCATCCCGATACCCGGCAGGTCATCCGCGTCAACTATGCTGCCCTCAACGTGGAGGAACTCGGGTCCGTATACAAGGGCCTGTTGAAATTCAACGCGGTATTCAGTCTTGAAGCTGGTGCTCCCACTTTTGATTTGCAACCGGGCGCAGATGACACCCAGAGCCACTATACAGACGACGATCTGGTCCAGCCGCTGATCAAGCACTCGCTCGACTACCTGATCGCGGAAAAATTGCGGGAACGCGATCCAGAACAAGCGCTGCGCTCCCTGCGTGTCGCAGATATATCCTGCGGTTCCGGCCATATTCTGCTAGCCGCCGCACGGCGAATCGCCACCCAATTCGCGATCGTTCGCACCGGCGAGGAGCAACCGTCGCCGTCGGCTTGACGAAGCTCCCCCGCACTTGCATCAAGCCGAGAAAAGCCTCTTGTCCCAGCGTACTTGCCGTGGACCGGAAACGGTCAAGCTTGCGGCATCGGGATGGGCCAGGTTGATCAAGGCGTTGTGGCCTTCGTAGACAATCGAGGGCACGAGCAGAATCGCGGCTTGCGCTTGCTCCACCCATCTGCGCCCGATGCGTTGCGAGACGGCGTATCGACGCCATCCCGGATGCAATGCCGGATCAAGCTCTTCCACACGTACGCCGGCCGGAACCGAGATCGTTATGACCGCTTGGTGCGTAGGTATTCGTCCCGCCCCGGTATGGACCAGCTTCTCTAGCATAGCGCCAGCGTAGGTAGCGCTGGCGTAGACCACTTCGATCCCTCTCGGGTTCCATCGAAAACCGACCTGCCCGGCCGCGTGCCCGGAGAACAGTGGGTAGCGCCGGTCGGCGATGCGATACAGCGTGAGGGGCGCGCTATGCGGCCGCACCGTGCAAGATTCCGCTCAGAACATGCTCGACGCGTATTGCGCCCAGTTCCGAAAACGCCAGGTCGATCGGCCGCTTGCCGGACAGCATCGGGTGCGGCGTCGACAGAAACTCGCGCGCCGCATCGTCGTCATCCCAGACATGCCTGGCGAAGGCAATGACGCGCGCAATTCGCGCCACCTTTTCGCTCTCCGCGGCATGCAGGGTACGACGCCGCTTATAGGTTGCGAGGCTCACCACGTTGCCGATCAACTCCCGCCGGCGGATGCCCGACAACGTTCCGAGAAACGCCAGCGCGTGATCGAGCGCCGCGCGCGGCAGGCCGCGTTCGATGGTCACCATCAAATCTTCGATCCCCTTGGGCCTGCGCCTGATTCCAAGTACCGCGCCGATATCTTCCGCCGAAACGTTGAGCATGCGAACCTCGAGTTGGAATATGTGGCTCAAATGATACCATTTAATGGCGCAATATGCGCGGGTGAATCTTTCGCCCGGGCGGTTGGCGTCGGGACTCGATGTGGTGGATCGGCAGCAGTTCCAGCTTGTGGTCCCTTGCCGACGCCATCAACCCGACAGCGTTACATGTTCGAACCGCCGCTTCGGTCAGCGCCCGCGTCCAGGCCCCGAGATTCTCCGCCAGGGTAGACTGCTTCAGCAGGCACCCCCGCACTTGCTGGTAGACTTGCGCTCAAACCTCCATCATCGAGAAAGAGGACAGCGTGACCTGGCAACCCGAGATAGACGAATTGCGCAAGCGCGAGGAGCTTGGGCGCAGAATGGGCGGGGCGGAAAAGATCAAGCGCCATCGCGACCTCGGCAAACTGACGGTGCGCGAGCGCATCGCCGGCATACTCGACGCGGGCTCGTTCCACGAGATCGGCGCCATCACCGGCAAGGCGCGCTACGACCACTCGGGCGAACTGATCGACATGGTGCCGACCAATCTGGTCATGGGTCGCGGGAGGATAGGGGGTCGCCCGGTGGTGATCACCGGCGACGATTTCACGGTGCGTGGCGGGGCCAACGACGGCGGCCTGCGCGAGAAGCTGGAGCGCGCCGAAATGATGGCCTGGGAACTGCGCCTGCCGATGGTGCGCCTGGTCGACGGCACCGGCGGCGGCGGTTCGGTGAAGAACATCGAGCAGGACGGCAGGACCCAGATCCCCACGGTCGCGATCTGGGACCAGGTAGTGAAAAACATGTCGGTCGTGCCGGTGGTTTCCCTTGCCCTGGGTTCGGTCGCGGGCCTGGGCTCGGCGCGCGTCGCGGCGAGCCACTATTCGGTCATGGTGAAAGACACGTCGCAACTGTTCGTCGCCGGTCCACCGGTGGTGGCTCGGGTGGAGAAGAGTTACCAGAAGAACGAGCTCGGCGGCAGCGTGATCCACACCCGCAACGGCGCGGTGGACGACGAGGCCGAGAGCGAAGCGGACGCGTTCGCGCGCGCGCGGCGCTTTCTGTCCTTCCTGCCCAGCTCGGTGTATGAGCTGTCGCCGCGCTCGGCGTGCGACGACGCCGCCGGGCGCAGCGATCCGTGGCTGATAGAGGCCGTGCCCAAGGATACGCGCAAAGTCTACAAAATGCGCCGCATCATCGAGTCGCTCGTCGATCGCGGCTCCTTTTTCGAGATGGGCAGGCTGTGGGGACGCTCGGTGATCACCGGTTTCGCGCGCCTGAACGGCTGGCCGGTGGCGCTCCTGGCGAGCGACCCGTATTTCTACGGTGGCGCGTGGACGGCACAGGCGTCGGAGAAAGTCACCCGCTTCGTCGATCTGGCCGAGGTCTTTCACCTGCCGGTGGTGCACCTGGTGGACATCCCGGGCTTCCTGATCGGCCTCGAGGCCGAACGCACCGCGACCATACGCTACGGCGTGCGCGCCATGGCCGCGGTGTGCCAGGCGAGCGTGCCCTGGTGTTCGATCATCGTGCGCAAAGTATTCGGCGTCGCCGGCGCCGCGCACCAGAATTCGGGCCGCTACAACGTGCGCTACGTCTGGCCTTCGGGCGAGTGGGGCTCGCTGCCGATTGCGGGCGGCCTGGAAGCGGCTTACAAGGCCGACATCGAGGCCGCAGCCGATCCCGCGGCAAAAATGGCCGAGATCGAGAAACGCGTCAGGGCGCTCACCTCGCCGTTTCGCAGCGCCGAGTCCTTCATCGTGGAGGAAATCATCGACCCGCGCGACACGCGACGGCTGTTGTGCGAATTCGCCGATCTCGCCGCGCCGCTGCGCACAACAGGCAGGACCGCCTTCGGCATGCGACCCTAGACCTCAGGGAGCGTGAAGGCCGCGAACTGCGCCGAGAACTCGGCCTCGTTTTCGACTTCCAGACAGCGCAGATCAAGCAGCAGCGATGCATCGGCGATGCGTGCAATCACGGGGGTCGGAAGCTGGCGCAAGCCACGCTCGATGCTGACGAGCAGCCTGCCGGCGCGCTTCCCGCTCGGGCGGATCACCAGTGCAGAGGAAGGGATCCTTTCTGTCGGCAGCGCACCGCTGCCAATCTGGCTCACGCAGGGCGCAACCGACACGTCGGCGATTCCGGCAAACGCCGATCGGAGGGCATGGAGCAGGCGTTCAGCCTGCGCTCGGATATCCGACTCGGTACGCATCAGCAGACGCAATGTGGGCAGTCTCTCGGGCAAGCGATTCGGGTCGAGATACAGGAGCAGCACCGCCTCCAGCGCGGCCAGCGTCATCTTGTCGGCGCGCAGCGCCCGTTTCAACGGGTTCTTTTTGATCCGCTCGATCAACTCCCGCCGGCCTACGATGATTCCCGCTTGCGGCCCGCCCAGCAGCTTGTCGCCGCTGAAAGTGACCAAATCGACCCCGGCCTGCAGCGCATCCTGGGGGGTGGGCTCCCTGGTCAGACCGAAGCGCGACAAGTCGACCAAGGTGCCGCTGCCGAGATCCTCCATGACGGGCAGCTTGCGGGCGTGGGCGATCGAAGCAAGTTCGACTCTGGATACGCTCGAAGTGAAACCGACGATCGCATAATTGCTGGTGTGCACTTTGAGCAGCAGCGCCGTCTTTGGTCCGACGCCGATTTCGAAGTCCTTCGCGTGGGTTCTGTTTGTGGTTCCCACTTCGACCAGGCGCGCGTTGGCGCGGCGCATGATATCAGGAATGCGAAAGGCCCCTCCGATCTCGACGAGTTCCCCCCTTGATACCAGCACCTCCTTGTGCGCGGCGAGGGTGTTGAGCGCCAATAACACTGCGGCGGCGTTGTTGTTGACCACGGTTGCCGCTTCCGCGCCCGTGATCCGGGTGAGCAGCGGCTCAACCAGGGAATCGCGGTCGCCACGCTCGCCGTCGCCGAGGTCGTACTCCAGGGCGCAGGGGCGAGTGGCAGCGATCCGCACGGCTTCCACCGCAGAGGCCGGAAGAAGCG
>Ga0315281_10013984_pt1 | contig 10836 bp, 10 predicted proteins | sample YL17G07_0_MG_FD_204540 | JGI IMG/M metagenome (GOLD analysis project Ga0315281, IMG submission 204540) | Sediment microbial communities from Yellowstone Lake, YNP, Wyoming, USA - YL17G07_0 | ecosystem: Environmental > Aquatic > Freshwater > Lake > Sediment | place: USA: Wyoming | collected... | reverse complement strand
CGGGTGGTGGCGCGGGCGGCGTTCGTGGTCGCCTTCGCCGACGAACGCCGCGACGACGCCTTCGTGCTCGCGGAGGAGTTGCGCCGCGAGGGCCTCGCCGTCGAGCTGGACCTCGCCGCGCGCAGCGTCAGGGGCCAGCTCAAGCAGGCGGGCCGCAGCGGCGCACCGTACGCGGTGTTGCTCGGTCTCGACGAGCTAGCCGCCGACACGGTGCGCGTCAAGGCGCTCGCCGGCGGCGGGGAAGAGGACGTGCCGGCAGCCGGGCTCGCCGCCTGGCTCGGGGCGAGGAACGGACAGGTCTGATGCTCCGCGACACGTATCCGGGAGAGCTGCGCCGTGAGGACGTCGGCCGTGAGGTGCGACTCGCCGGCTGGGTCGCGCACCGTCGCGACCACGGCAACCTGATCTTCGTCGACCTGCGCGACCGTAGTGGCGTCGTCCAGCTCGTCTTCGACCCGTCCGAAGCCCCCCGGGCGCATGCGGCCGCTGAGGCGGTGCGCTCCGAGTACGTGATCGCCGCCCGCGGCGCGGTCGTCGCGCGCAGCGCCGACACCGTGAACCCGCATCTGCCGACCGGCGAGATCGAGGTCCGCGTGGCCGCGCTCGAGGTGCTCAACGAGGCCAGGACGCCGCCGTTCGAGATAGAGAGCGTGGAGAGCGCCGAGGTCGACGAGACCCTGCGCCTCAAGTACCGCTACCTCGACCTGCGGCGCGCCCCGATGCTCGCCAACATGGTGCTGCGTCACACGGTCGTCCAGGCGGCGCGCGCCTACCTGCACGAGCAGCGCTTTCTCGAGGTCGAGACGCCGGTGCTCACCAAGTCGACACCCGAGGGGGCGCGCGACTTCCTCGTGCCCGTGCGCCTGCAGCCGCACCGCTTCTACGCCTTGCCGCAGTCGCCGCAGCTCTTCAAGCAGATCCTCATGGTCGCCGGCGCCGACCGCTACTACCAGATCGCGCGCTGCTTCCGCGACGAGGACCTGCGCGCCGACCGCCAGCCCGAGCACACGCAGATCGACCTCGAGGTCTCGTTCATGGGGGCGGAGGAGATCCGCGCCCTCATCGAGGGCCTGTTCACGGCGATGTTCGTCGCCGCCGGCGAGGCGCTCGACGCCCCTTTCCCGGTGCTCACCTACGACGAGGCGATGCTGCGCTACGGCTCCGACAAGCCCGACCTGCGCTACGGCTTCGAGATCGTCGACCTCACGGATGCCTTCGCGGCCAGCGGGTTCCAGGTGTTCCGCGGCGCCGTCGACGCCGGCGGTTGCGTGCGCGCCATCTGCGCGCGCGGCGCGGCGGCGCTCTCGCGGGCGCAGATAGACGCCCTCACCGAGGTCGCCAAGGCGAACGGCGCCAAGGGCATGGCGTACGTGTACGTCGAGGAGGGCCGCGCGCTGCGCGGCCCAGTCGTCAAGTTCCTCGACGAGGCCGAACAGCGCGTGCTGGCCGAACGCACGGCGGCTGAGTCCGGCGACCTGATCGTCTTCGCCGCCGACCAAGCCGGCGTGGCCGCGCCGGTGCTCGGCGCCTTGCGCGCCGAGCTCATCGCGCGGCTCGCTCCGGCCCCGACGGGGCGCTGGGCGCCCCTGTGGGTCGTCGAGTTTCCGCTCTTCGAGACCGACGCGGAGACCGGGCGACTCACCTACGGGCATAACCCTTTCAGCCTGCCGACCCCCGAGACGCTGCCGCTACTCGCGACCGAGCCGCTCAAGGTCTACGGCGCGCAGTACGACCTCGTGCTCAACGGCAGCGAGCTCGGCTCCGGCTCGCTGCGCAACCATCGTCCCGACGTCCAGCGTGCGGTCCTGCGCGCCTTGGGCTTCGATGAGGCGCGCATCGTGAGCGCCTTCGGCTTCATGCTGGAGGCGCTCGAGTACGGCGCGCCCCCGCACGGCGGCATCGGTCTTGGCCTCGACCGTCTGGTCATGCTGCTGGCCGGCGAGGACTCGATCCGCGACGTCATCGCCTTCCCCAAGACGGCGTCGGGCAGCGACCCGATGACCGCGGCTCCCGGGGAGGTCACCGCCGAGCAACTCAAGGAACTGCGAATCCGCCTCGGCTGAAGACGCGCATCCCCGGCTGACGACACCCCGCGCTCAAGCTCTGCGCAGGGTTGCCGAAAGATTTGTTGAATGAAACGGCGTTTGCTAGGATGGCGCGGCTCGACCTTGTTCGTGGCCTCGTGACATTCTCGAGCCAACACGAACACATTGGGAGCTCTGCTCCGACCCGTCCGTGGATGTGCCGGGCGAGCACCCACCTGCGAGAGCAGGTTCGAGAATCAAGCGAGCACGGCAAGGTGGAGCCAAACTCCTTGGAGGGCGAGGATGGGAATCGTATCGCGTAACAGGTCGTTCCTGGTCGCAATCGTGATCGTCCTCGTCTGCGGACTGGCGATCCTCGGCGGGTTCACCGCCATTCGTGTGTTCGCGCAGAACGGCGACACGACGGCGACCGCCGGACTGGCGACCGACTACAACAAGACCGGCAGCTACGGCATAGCCGGGTACACGCCTCTCAAGCTCGAGCCCACCGACGAGACGCCGAGCTTCATCAAGAAGCCTCTTGCAGACCAGCGTGGCGTCATCCTCCTGGTGTACGTGCACGGCGCCGGGGCCGACGAGGAGATGCTCGCCAACTTCGACAAGGTGAAGACGATGTACCAGTCACAGGCGTCGTTCTTCAACTTCGAGGCGCGCAAGATCAAGGAGCTCGGTGACGTGCTCGTCCAGCTCAAGGTCAACGCCCCGCCCATGCTCGCCGTGATCAAGGGCGACGGCACGGTGTCGCAGCTGTACACCGGCTGGATCGGCCAGAAGGTCATGGAGCAGGTCGTCGCCGACGCCCTGCGCGCGCAGTAAGTCCCGAGTCGCGCCCGACATCCGCTGCATCGCCGCCTTCGCGCTGCTGTTCTCCTTTCGCGCCCTTTTCGCATGCCGGCTTTTCACGGCGCCCTCCCTCGTGCTAGCATAATCCCAACCTGAGCGGTTGGGATTTGCCCGCCGCGTTCCGCGGAACGAGGAGCGGCGCCTGACATGAAGATCACCTCACGCACGGAGTACGGCCTGCGGGCCATGGTGTACCTGGCCGGCCGGTCCGGCGAGGGCCCGGCGCCGCTGATCGAGATCGCGACCAGCGAGGGGATCCCCGCGCCGTTCCTCGAGCGCATCCTCGCGCAGCTGCGCGAGGCGGGCCTGGTGCAGGCGACGCGCGGGGCGAGCGGCGGCTATGCCTTGGCCCGCTCGCCGGGACGCGTCGCCGTCGCGGACGTCGTCATCGCTCTCGAGGGACCGCTCGCGCTGGTCGAGTGCATGCAGCTCGACCGGAGCTGCGTGCGCGCTGAGGGGTGCGCCTCACGCGTCTTCTGGCGGCGGCTGGACGACGCTATCACGGAGGCGCTCGAGGGGATCAGTCTGGAGGATCTCGTCGCGGAAGGGGCGTCGCGATGAAGACGATCTACTTCGACCACGCCGCGACCACACCCGTCGATCCGCGTGTGCTCGAGGCGATGCTGCCGTACTTCGCCGAGCAGTACGGCAACCCGTCCGAGTTGCATCGCCTGGGCCGCGAGGGGCGGCGCGCCGTCGAGGCGGCGCGCGCCGCCGTCGCCGCGGCCCTCAACGCCAACGAGCGCGAGGTCGTCTTCACGTCCGGTGGCACCGAGGCTGACAACCTCGCCCTATCCGGCTATCTTGAGCGATTCGAGTCGGGTCACCTGATCGTCAGTGCGATCGAGCATCCGGCGGTGATGGAGACGGCGAAGGCGCTCGGCCGTCGCGGGCGGGGCGTGGACTTCGTCCCCGTCGACCGCGACGGCCTGATCGATCTCGACGCCTACAGCCGGGCCTTTCGCCCGAACACCAAGCTCGCCTCAGTGATGTTCGCCAACAACGTCGTCGGCACGGTGCAGCCCGTCGCCGATCTGGCGCGCATCGCGCACGAGCACGGCGCCCTGTTCCACACCGACGCCGTCCAGGCGGTCGGCGCGCTGCCCGTGGACGTACAGGCGCTGGGCGTGGACCTGCTCAGCCTCTCGGGGCACAAGCTGTACGGCCCCAAGGGCGTCGGCGCGCTGTACGCGCGCCGGGGGACGCGGCTCGCGCCGCTCATCCACGGCGGCGGTCACGAGCGCCGGCTTCGTTCGGGCACCGAGAACGTCCCCGGCATCGTCGGGCTCGGCGCGGCCATGTCGCTCGCCGTCGAGGAGATGACGGAGCGGCAGGCGCGTCTCGTCGCCCTGCGCGAGCGTCTGGCGGACGGTGTCCTCGCGGCGGTCCCCGAGGTCTCCTACCTCGGCCATCGCACGCAGCGCCTGCCCGGCAACGTCGCCTTCACGGTGCGCTACGTCGAGGGCGAGTCGATGCTGCTGCAGCTCGACCAAGCCGGGATCATGGTCTCGAGCGGGTCGGCCTGCGCCAGCGGGTCGCTCGAGCCCTCGCACGTGATCCTCGCCCTCGGGTACCGGGCGGAAGAGGCCCACGGCAGCATCCGCGCCACCTTGGGCAGGGAGAACACCGAGGAGCAGATCGACGCCTTCCTCGACGTCTTCCCGCCGATCGTCGCGAAGCTGCGCGCGATGAGCCCCCTGTACCACGCCGGAGCGTGACGCATGTACACCGACCTGGTCATGGACCACTTCAGCAACCCGCGCAACGTCGGCGAGGTGGCCGACGCCGACGGCGTCGGCGAGATCGGCAACCCGGTCTGCGGCGACGTCATGCGCATCACCATCAGGGTCGCCGACGACACGATCGACGACGTCAAGTTCAAGACGTTCGGCTGCGGCGCCGCCGTGGCCACCTCGAGCATGGTCACCGAGATGGTGATGGGGAAGACCCTCGCGGAGGCCGCCGAGGTCTCGAACCGCGCCGTGGCCGAAGCCCTCGGCGGCCTGCCGCCGAACAAGATGCACTGCTCCAACCTGGCCGCAGACGCCCTGCATCTGGCGATCGCCGACTACCTCACGCGTAGCGGGCGCGAGGGCGAGGTCGCCGACATCGTGGGACCGCTGCCCGAGGGTGACGGTCACGAGCACGACCTTGTGGAAGAGGATGACGCCTGACGGCGGGGTGCTCGTCGCGCTCAGCGGCGGCGTCGACAGCGCGGTCGCCCTGTTGCGCCTCGCTGCGGAAGGACGCAGGGCCGAGGCGGCGATCGTCGAGCTCTGGCCGGGCGACGACCCCCGCAGCTGCTGCGGTCCCACCGCGATCGCGCGCGCGCGAGCGGCCGCCGACGCGTTCGGCGTGCGACTGCACGTGCTCGACGAGAGGGCGCGCTTCGCGCGCACCGTCGTCGAGCCCTTCGTCGCCGCGTACCTCGCCGGCGAGACGCCGAACCCCTGCGTGCGCTGCAACCCGGAACGCCTGGCGTCGCTCGTCGGCCTCGCCGACGAGCTGGGCCTGGCGCGTCTTGCGACGGGCCACTACGCGCGGATGGTGACGAGAGACGGCGCGACCTACCTCGCGCGCGCCGCCGACCGCGCCAAGGACCAGTCGTACATGCTCTCCGCCGTCCCTTCGGCGGTGCTGGCGCGGCTCGAGTTCCCGCTCGGCGGGCTGACGAAGCCCGAGGTGCGGGCTGCGGCACGCGAAGCCGGACTGGCGATGGCGGAGCAGCCCGAGAGCCAGGAGGTCTGCTTCGCGCTCGAGGGCTATCGGGGGTTTCTCGAGGAGCGGGGAGTGGCGTCGCGGCCGGGGCCGATCGTCGACCGCCGGGGTCGCGTGCTCGGCGAGCACGACGGACACTGGCGCTTCACGATCGGCCAGCGTCGCGGCCTCGGTATCTCCAGCGACGCGCCGCTCTACGTCGTGGAACGCCGTGCCGCCGCCAACGAGGTCGTCGTGGGCGGTGCCGATGAGCTCTCGACCGACGAGGTCGTCGTACGCGAGGTCGTGGATCGCGACATCGCCGGCAACGACGACCTGACCGTTCAGCTCCGCTATCGCTCCGCCGCAGTCCCGGTCGCCACGGTCGAACCGGGAGCCGCCGGCGAGCTGCTGGTGCGCCTGGCGGCGCCCTTCTCCGCGCCGGCCCCAGGCCAGACCGCGGTGTTCTACCGCGGCGACGTGGTCGTCGGGGTCGGCGTGATCGACGGCCGCTCCCGCGGCGCCGGGAGCGCGCGTTCTGCGGAGTGCCGGGGGGAGTATGATAGTGTCTCGTAGCTTCGTTTTCCGTCGTCCTTGGCCGGGAGGAGAGACGCATGGACTCCATGCTTGACGTCGTCGCCACGAGCACGTCCTCGCTCGTGCTGCGCTACGCAGCCGCGTTCTTCTTCATCCTCGTGGCGGTCGCCGCGGCGTACGCGCTGTTCCGCGCCGGAAAGACCCTGGGACGGGTCGAGCAGGTGCTCGGCGACGTCGACAAGGAGGCGCTGCCCCTGATGAACAAGGCGGGCACCACGCTCGACGAGGTCAACGTCAGCCTCGCGAACGTGGGGCAGATCACCAGGGACGTCTCGCAGATGACCGACAAGGTCGACCGCATGACCGGGGCGATGGAGGGAGCCGTGACGGCGCCGGCGCGCAAGGCGGCCGCCTTCAGCGCCGGCGTCAGCAAGGGCGTCAACACGTTCTTCAAGCGCGGCGACCAGGAGGACGCGCCGCAATGAGGCTGTTCGGGTCCTTCCTGGGGGCCGCCGTCGTGGCCGGCGGCGGGCTCGCCTACTACGTCTACCAGCGACACGTGCGGACGGGCGCGAGCTACCTCGACGTGATCAAGCAACTGCCCGGCGAGGTGCAGCGCGCCGGCGACGAGACGCGCCACCGTGCCGCCGAAGCGTTCGCACAGGGCAAGGCTGCGGCGCGGCGCCGCGAGGCCGATCTGGTGCGTCAGCTGGAGGCTGCCGGCAGGCGGTCGTCCGGTCCCGCGCCGAGCGCTGTACCGCCCGGCTCTCCGGCGAGCGCCGAGGCGCCGGTGGCGTCGGAGCCAGAGCCCGTCGCCGTCTGAGGCCCGTCATGTCCGAGACGATCCGCCTCGAAGTCGCGGCGGCGCTGTCCGCCTTCACTCCGGTCCGCCTGGTCCTCGGAGGGCTCGGCGCACGCCTCGAGTTCTCGGTCGAGCAGCTGGACGACCTGTATCTGGCCACCGAGAACCTGTTCCGTGCGGCGCTCGGCGCCGAAGACCTTGCCCGCTTCGGCGTCGAGATGCGTCTCGAGGACGGCGCTCTGCGGCTGGCGGCCGGGCCGTTCACATCGCCTGCGCTGCGGGAACAGGTCCAGCCGGCGGCGCCCGGGGCGAAATGCCTCGATCTGTGCCGTGTCCTGCACGCCACCTGCGACGACGTGCAGGTCGACGAGAACGACGGGTCCTACCGGGTCATCCTCATCAAGTGCCGGAGATCGCCGGCGTGACGCCACACGACGACCACAGGGCGAACGACCCGCTCGACCTGGAGGCATTGCCCGGGCAGGGCCGTCCGGTGAACGAGGACGAGGACGAAGCCGTCCCGGGCGAGCCGCGCAAGCCCGACACGAAGGGCCGGGGGCGCGACGAGTCCGACAAGCTCGACCAGTACCTGCTGCGCCGTTATCACCTCTACGGCGACCGCAAGGCGCGCGAGCAGCTCATCACGATGTATCTGCCGCTGGTGCGCTCGCTGGCGCGGCGCTACGCCTCGCGCGGCGAGCACTTCGACGACCTCGTCCAGGTCGGCGCCATCGGTCTGATCAAGGCGATCGACCGCTTCGACCTCGAGCGCGGCGTCGAGCTGACGACGTACGCGACGCCGAACATCGTCGGCGAGATCAAGCGCTACTTCCGCGACAAGGGCTGGTCGGTACGCGTCCCGCGCGGTCTGCAGGAGCTCAACATCCGCCTCAACAAGGTGATCGACGAGCTCGTCCCGAAGCTGCAGCGGTCGCCGACGATCAGCGAGCTCGCCGAGGCCGCCAACGCCACGCCCGAAGAAGTGCTCGAGGCGCTGGAGACGAGCCAGGCCTACAACTCTGTCTCGCTGCAGGCGTCGCCGAACGGCGAGGGTGGGGAGGAGGATGCCGGTCTCATCGACTACCTCGGAGGGGAGGAAGAGGCCTACGACACGATGGAGGACCGCACCACGCTCGCGCCCGGCTTCGCGAAGCTCGACAAGCGTGAGCGCTACATCCTTCACCTGCGCTTCTTCGAGGGTCTCACGCAGAGCCAGATCGCCGAGCGCGTCGGCATCTCCCAGATGCACGTCTCGCGCCTCATCCGGCGCTCGCTCGAGAAGCTCCGCGAGGAGATCGGCGACGTCGACAACCCTGACCCCTCATTGCTGGCGCGCCACGTCGAGCAGTCCAGCTGACCCGGCCGTGAACGCCGCCGAGATCCGCGACCGCTTCCGCGAGTTCTTCGTCGCCCGCGGGCATCTGCCGGGCGAGCCCGCCAGCCTCGTGCCCGCCGGCGACCCTTCCGTCCTTTTCACCAGCGCCGGCATGCAGCAGTACAAGCCGTACTACCTCGGCGTCGAGACGCCCCCGGCGACGCGCATGACCACGGCGCAGCGCTGCTTCCGCACCAACGACATCGAGAACGTGGGGCGCACGGCGCGACACCTGACCTTCTTCGAGATGCTGGGCAACTTCTCGTTCGGCGACTACTTCAAGAAGGAGGCCGTCGAATGGGCGCTCGAGCTCTCGGGCGAGTTCGGCATCGACCGTGCACGGGTCTGGGTCACGGTCTTCGGCGGTGACGACACCGTCCCGGCGGACGCCGAGGCCGTCGCCCTCTGGACGGCTCACGGCATCGCCGACGAGCGGATCGTCCGCCTGGGGCGCAACGACAACTTCTGGGGGCCCGTGGGGCCCACCGGGCCGTGCGGGCCCTGTTCGGAGCTCTACTTCGACATGGGTCCCGAGGTCGGTTGCGGCCGGCCGGAGTGCGCCCCGGGATGCGACTGCGACCGCTTCATGGAGTACTGGAACCTGGTCTTCGTGGAGTTCGACATGGACGAGCAGGGCGTCCTCACGCCGCTGCCACGGCCGAGCATCGACACCGGCATGGGCCTGGAGCGCATCGCCGCCGTCACGCAGGGAGTTGCCACGGTCTACGACGGTGACCTGTTCGCGCCGCTGATCGCTCGCGGCGCCGAGCTCGCCGGCGTCGACGCCGGGGGTTCGGCCGCCATCGTCCGCGCCTTGCAGACCATGGCCGAGCACGCGCGCGGCGCCGCCTTCCTGGTCATGGACGGCGTCCTGCCCGGGAACGAGGGCCGTGACTACGTGCTGCGGCGCATCATCCGCCGCGCCGTGCAGCAGGGCGTGAGCATCGGTGTCGACGAGTCCTTCCTCGCGACGCTCGCCGAGGAGGTCGTCGACCTCATGGGCGAGGCCTACCCGGAGCTCGTCGCTCAGCGCGACCAGATCCGGCGGGTCGTGAACGATGAGGAGGTGCGCTTCAGGCGTACGCTCGAGCAGGGCATGGGGACTCTCGACGAGGCCCTCCGCCGGGCGCGCGACACCGGCACCGGGCTGCCCGCCGAGGTAGCCTTCGAGTTGCACGATACCTACGGCTTTCCGTTCGATCTGACGCGCGAGATCGCCGCCGAGTGGGAGATGAGCGTGGACGAGGAGCAGTTCGAGCGTCTCATGGAGAAGCAGCGACAGCGCGCCCGCGCGGCGCAGAAGGCGGGAGCCTTCGGCGCCGGGCCCGGCGCGCTGGAAGACTTCCAGGCCGCGCACGCCGACTCGCCGGCGGACTTCGTCGGCTACGAGCGGCTCGAGGTCTTCACGGTCGTGAGCGCGCTCGGTGAGCTCGACGACGGTCGCCTGGCCGTCAAACTCGCCGAGTCGCCCTTCTACCCCGAGGGCGGCGGCCAGGTCGCCGACACGGGCTGGATCCACACCGAGTCCGGCAAGCTCGAGGTCGAAGATGTGGTGCGTTTCGTCGGTGACCAGGTGGTGGTGGCGCGCGTTACCGAGGGCAAGGTCGCGGAGGGCGAGCGCGCCAAGGCGATGGTGAACTCGGTGCGCCGGCACCAGACCGCCTGCAACCACACCGCTACGCACCTGCTGCACAACGCGCTGCGTATCGTCCTCGGCGAAGCGGTCCGGCAGGCCGGCTCGCTGGTGTCCCCCGACAAGCTGCGCTTCGACTACAGTGTCCGCCAGGCGCCTACGCCTGAGCAGCTCCGTCAGATAGAGGAGCTCGCCAACCGGCGCGTCGTCGAGAACCATCAGGTACGCCCGTTCGTGACCACGCGCGAGTACGCCGCCGAGCTTGGCGCGCTGGCCTTCTTCGAGGAGAAGTACGGCGAGTTCGTGCGCGTGCTCGAGATCGACGACTTCAGCCGCGAGCTCTGCGGCGGCACGCACGTCTCCTGGACCTCGGAGATCGGCCTGCTCAAGATCACCGCCAGTCAGTCGGTCGGCGCCAACACGCGGCGCCTCGAGGCGATCACGTCGGCGAGGGCGATCGAGCACTACCGTGATCTCGAGCAGTCCTTCGCCGGCCTCGCCGACGAGCTCGGCGTCGGGCCCGATCGCGTGGTGGCTGCCGTCGACAGGCTCACCGCCGAGCGCAAAGAGCTCGAGAAGAAGCTCAAGGCGGCCGAGAGCGGCGAGGTCCGCGGCCGATTGGACGAGGTATTGGCGCAGTCGGTCGACGTCGGCGGGGTGCCCGTGGTGGCCGCCCAGCCGTCGGCGGAGGCGGCCGACGACCTGCTGGCGCTCGCCGACGCCGTGCGCTCGCGCCGGCCCGACGCCGCCGTGCTGCTCGCCGCCGACGTCGGCGGGCGGGCGACGATCGTCGTCGCGCTGAGCGACGCCGCGGTCGGGCGCGGCTTGCACGCCCAGGAGTTGCTCAAGGCCATGACGCCCGCCGTGGACGGCAAAGGCGGCGGCAAGGCGACGCTGGCTCGCG
>Ga0315281_10013983_pt1 | contig 10836 bp, 8 predicted proteins | sample YL17G07_0_MG_FD_204540 | JGI IMG/M metagenome (GOLD analysis project Ga0315281, IMG submission 204540) | Sediment microbial communities from Yellowstone Lake, YNP, Wyoming, USA - YL17G07_0 | ecosystem: Environmental > Aquatic > Freshwater > Lake > Sediment | place: USA: Wyoming | collected... | reverse complement strand
TAGACGATCGCCTTCAGCTCCGGCCAACTCTTGATGGTGGTCGAGGCGTCGGTGAACCACTGGGCCTTCCGGCTCCCGCTTCCGGACGTGTTCCCGCAGGCCGTGTCCTCGACGCATCCGTACTCGCCGATGAACAGCCCGTGCCCCTTGTTGACGGCGTAGGCATGCGCCGGCTGGAAGATCTGGTCGAAGCTGCGCCACCCCGGCTTCGGGTCGCACGCTCCCCGGTTGTACCCATCGACTCCGAACAGGATGTCGCTGCCGGAGGGCATCCAGGTGTCGATCCCGCCGTGGCCGCCATTGTAGGTGGAGGCCATGAACGCGGCGACCCACTTGAGGTTGGTCGCACCGACACTGCCGAAGATGTTCTTCACGTGGGCCCAGGCCGCCTTGAACTGGGTCGCGTCCCCGTTCTTGCCGTCGTTCTCGGGCTCGTGATGGAAACAGAAGTACGCGGGCTTGCCCCACGTCTTCAGCGCCTGGGCTTGCGACTTGATACGGCTGTCCCAGACACCGTTCGCGATGGAGGACCATGTGACCGCCGCACCGCTGATCTTGGTCGCCTGCCACGCGATGTAGGGCATCCGGCCCCCTTGCGCCGCCCACGTGTCGTAGCCGTCGGGAAGGTCTCGGTCCCACGCCGCGTACTGCCGCGCGATCGCGAACTTGCGGCCGATCTTCGACTCGAGGTTGAGCGTGGCTTGCTCGGTCGTCTCGGTGCCGCTGGGGTCTATCCGGGCTCCCCACAGACAGGCGGCGGCGGCGGACGCCGGATCGGGCCACCCGGCCCACCCGGCTACCGCGATACCGGCACCGGCCACGGCAGAATTCTTCAGGAACTGACGTCTGTTCACGTGCCCCTCCTTCGCGTTGGGGGAGAGGGGTGTTTGAACCCGCGAATGCAACGAACCGCCGCGTTCTCACGGTGGCGGCTCGCGGAAGACGCTACCAGCCTTACGCGCGCCAGGCCGTAGGCGGGGGCAAACATCTTGCGATGGCCTCCACGGGTCGGAGGAACATCCCCCCGATCCCGAGGTCCGGCACCCGGTAGGCTTCTCGCGACCGCAAGGGGGATAGGACATGGACAAGATGCGTCGGATGCGAGCGTTGATCGTGGGCCTGTGCTTGATGTTCACCCTGTTCGCAGCGACCCCCGCATCCGCTGCCACCGGCACCCGGCACCAGATGTTCGTTGCAACCAACGACTCGCGCGCGGCACATTCGGTGCCCAGACTCGCGTTGAGCGATCGCCTCTCGCGCCTGGCTCACCGGCACAGCGTTGCCATGGCGCGGGCCGGAAGGCTATTCCACACGTCGAACGTGCAGATCTACCTATCGCGTGTGCATTGGCACGTCTGGGGCGAGAACGTCGGCGTGACGAGCGGTTCCATCTCGGGGCTGGAAAGGATGTTCATGCGGAGCCCCGAACATCGTCACAACATCCTGGATCGCGCGTTCAAACATGTGGCGATCGGGGTGTACAACCACGGTGGCAGGCTCTGGGTCACGGTGTTCTTCTACGGGTAGAGGGGGCCGCCTTCCGCCCGCTGGGCCTCTTCCCCGGGAGATCACGCACCGGCACCCGGCAGGAACACCCTGAACGAAGCGCCACCGCCCGGACGGCCCTCCACCCACGCCCGACCGCCGTGCAACTCCGAGAAGCGGGCGACCAGCGCGAGCCCCACGCCCACCCCAGGAGAGTGGCTTGAGATCGACGGCCCCTGACGGAAGGGGTCGAAGACGGCTTCGCGGAGTTCCTCGGGCACTCCGGGTCCTTCGTCCTCGACCGTGATGAGGGCACCGCCGTCGCGTGCTTCGATCCGGACCCAGACCCGACTTGCCGCGGGGGTGTGACGCACGGTGTTCACGAGCAGGTTCTCGACGATGCGTTCGACCTTCGGCGCGTCGACGGGGATGACGACACGCTCCGTCTCCAAGATGATCCGCCGGCTCCCAGCCATGTCGAACTCGTTCACCAGGAGGCGCACCAGCGCGCCGACATCGGTGTCGCGCAGCTTGGGCTCGATGATGCCGCGCGTCAGCCGGTCCAGGTCGAGCAGGTCGGCGACCATCCGGTCGAGCTTGCGCGAGTTCGACGCGATCCGCGTTGCAAGGTCGCGAACCTCGGACTCGTCAAGCTCGACGTCGTCGCGTTCGAGGGTGAGCGCGAGCCCGAGGATGGCCGCGAGCGGCGTGCGAAGGTCGTGCGAGACCGCCTGCAGGAACGTGTTCTTCATCTCGTCCAGTGCCCGGAGCCGCTCGGAAGCATCCATCTCGCGGTGAAGGGCGTTGTTCAGCTCCTCTTCAGCGCGCTTCAGCTCCGTGATGTCGATGTAGACCCCTTGCCAGAACTTCGGGCGCCCGTACTCGTCGCGGACGAGTGAGGCCTCTTCGCGGATCCACACGACCCGGTCGTCGCGGGTGATCATGCGGTACTCGATGCTGAGCGGGGTCCCCGCTTCGAACGCCCGCCGCGCCTCCACGGTGACGGTTTCTGCGTCATCGGGGTGGGCGACGCGGTCCCACATATCGGGATCCTCGACCCACTCGCGGGGTAAGTAGCCCAGCAGGGTCTCGATCTGAGGACTGATGTACACGGGGGTGAGGTCCGCCGGATCGTCTTGGGGCACCTCGTCGATGTAGGTCACCGCGGAGATCTGCTCAACCAGGGTCCGGTACTTCTCTTCGGCCTCGCGGAGCCCCGCCTCGGTTCGCTTGCGCACGGTGATGTCCAACATCACGCCCAGGTTGAACGCCGCCGTGTGGCCCTCGCGCATGAGCGTTGCCTCGTCGCGGATCCACACCTCGTGGCCGTCTCGCGCACGCAACCGATACTCGACCGCCAGCGGCTCGCCGTGCTCGTGGCTCTCCAGTTCGGCCGCCCGATAGCGATCGACGTCAGCCGGGTGCAAGCACCGATCGAACAGCGTCGGATCGGCGAGCCACTCCTCCGGCGTGTATCCCAGGACCGACTCGATCCGCGGGCTGACGTAGGTCCAGATGCCCGCCTCGCCGAACTCCGCCGCATAGACGATGCCGGGGAGCCTCTCGACCAGAGCTTGGGCGGCGACAGGTACGCCGGGTTGCGATCCCTTGCTCGACACCGCGCGCCCGCCTCTCTCCGTGCGTCCCGCTGCTCCGCGCGAAGTGTAGTTGAGGAAACTGGGCCGGGCAGGCAGCCGTTATCGACGCCGTCCCGGGCGACCCCACGGTCACGCCGGCTGCTCGTGCGGTTGGGGCCGTCGGGGTACCATCGCGCGGACCTCTTCCCCAAGGACGGTGTTCGCTATGACCAGCCGCCGGCCGCACCGATGATGGAGGTCCGGGTCTCATGACGCCTGCTCCTGCCGCCGCTGCCGACGGCGCGCGCGGCCGTCTCCAGCACCGCGCGCTCCGGCTCGAGTACGCGACCATCGCGTGGAACGCGGGAGAGGCCATCTTCACGATCATCCTTGGCATCGCCGCGGGGTCGCTGGCGCTCATCGGGTTCGGCGCGGACTCGATCATCGAGATGTTCGCGTCCTCGGTGGTCGTGTGGCATGTGCGCCCTGGCCATGCGGAGGACAACCCTGCTCGGACACGGTTGGCCCTGCGCATGGTTGCGATCGCGTTCATGGGCCTGGGCATCGTCCTGCTCACGGTGTCGGTCCGCCAGTTAGTGGCCGGTCGCCGCGCCGGGGAGTCCATCGCGGGGATCGTGTACCTGACCTTCACGGCGGTGGTGATGTTCGGGCTGGCGTTCCTCAAGAAGCACACGGCCGAGAAGCTGCAGTCGGCGCCCCTGCGCTCGGAGGCAGCGATGACGTTCCTGGATGGGATCCTGTCCACGCTGACCCTGATCGGACTCAGCCTCAACGTCGTCTTCGGTTGGGCGTGGGCCGACCCTCTGGCTGCCCTGGTCGTGGGGCTTGCAGCGATCAACGGATCCCGCCAGAACTGGCGCGAGGCCGCGGAAATCTGACCGCTGGTCCCCTTGAGCGTTGTCTTCAAGCCTCGGGGTTGATGCAGCCCGCCGGGTTCGTTTGCCCGGACTTGCCTTCGCCCGCCACAGACACGCGGGGAAGCCATCCCGGATAGGACTGCGGGAAGTCACACGCGGTCTTGCCATAGGTCTGGGCTCTGCCCGTCGGGATGCTCGGCTTCCTCGGCTTCTGATGGAAGTCGAAGTTCTGCTCGAGGTTCGATGTTTGGGCGATGAGGGGGGTCAGGTACGGCAGACCCCAGTTGTCCGCGATGAACTTCAGCGGTGAGGAGAAGTCGCCGACCGCTCTGTCGATGTAGCCCTTCTTCGCATATGGCGAGACCGTGAGCAGCGGCACGCGGAACCCCAGTTGATGTCCGGCCAGCGTCGGCGGGGCGACCGGGTCGTAGAACCCACCCCACTCGTCCCAGGTGATGAACAGCGCTGTGGAGTCCCACATGTCGCTCTTCATCAGGGCGGAGACGATCTCCATCACCCAGTTGTGACTGAAGGCGCTCGAGCCGGGAGGGTGATCCGAATATTCGAAGCGCGGCACGATCCAGGTGACCGGGGGCAGATCCTCCTTCTGGATGTCCCCGATGATGTTGTCCACGTCGAAAGACGCGTGGTTGTTCCACATCTCGGGGTCATGAAAGACGTTGTGGATGCCGTTGTAGGCGTTCCACATGTAGCCGATCGCCCCGGAGTGCGGCGAGTAGTGGCGCCAGTCGATGCCGCGTTCGCTCAGGAGCTCACCCATGGTCTTGAACTCGAAGCACGTGTCGTGCTTGGAGAGCCGGCCCTTGTCGTCCTTGACGAAGACGAAGACGTTCTCGCCTGCCGCATCACATCCCCAGCTCTTGAAGATGCCGTTCTGAGTCTTGTAGGCCTCGATGTTCTCCGGGTTGTCGATGACGCCGCCCGCCTGGCCGGCGATGAAGTAGAAGTGATTCGGGAACGACGGACCCGGCGCGGAGGCGAAGAAGTTGTCGGACAACGCGTAGTCCTGCGCGAGCTGCCAGTAGCCGGGGATCGACTGCGGCTGGAACTGGGAGTAGGCGTAGGGAGCCGCGAGCCCCCGCCAGAAGCCATCTAGCTGCCCGTTCGCGAAGTCACTCACCCATGAGACATAGTCATGCGGCATGTCCTGGGGCAGCCAGTCCGGGGCGGGGATCATGGGCTGATCCTTGCCGTTCGTGTTCCCGACCTTCGCACCGTTCGCGCCTGGGAACGCGCCGAAGACGTGGTTGAACGAGCGGTTCTCGAGCATGAGGTAGACGACGCGTTTGATCGGCCACTTCGTATCGGCGGAAAGCGTGGGCGTCGAGGGTGACACGCTCGTGATGATCCTTCCGCCGGTGCAGGAGAAGAGGACACCGCCGGCCAACGCCATCGCGCTGTGCTCCAGGAACTTCCGCCGACTCACCGGGAGCGGATGCTCCGAAGCCCGTTCCTGGTGCCGTTCGTGCAGGTGCACCGGGTGCCGGTCGCGGTTCTGCTCTGGGGTTCCGATGGCGGGATTCGCGGACAGGTAAGGGTTCTTCTCCAGCTCGTCGGTGTGCTCAGCCAGATAGAGCGGGTCGACCTCCATGCTCCCTTTCTACCAGTCGAACGTGAGCGAGCTCCGCATGCACGTGCGGACTTCGACCGTCTCGACCCGGCAGTTGCTGTTGGACAGTCCGGACGAGTTTGAGCACGACGGTCTTCTGGGCGTACTTCCAAGCAGCCCCACGTCATCGAGCCGCCGCCGAAGATCGACAGACCCCTGAGCTTGTCGACGCGGGACAGGAAGGCTTCGAGGTCCTCTGCGAAGCGCCGAACATCGTCGCAACACCCTGAATCGCTCGTTCGAACACGTGGCGATCGGGGTGTACAAGCACGGCGGCAGGCTCTGGGTCACGGTTTCTTCTATGGGTAGAGCGGGCGGTACGCTCGTGCGCGGAGCCGTTCGTGTCCCACCGAGTGAGCCTCCCGCCCGCTTAGTCTTCTCGCCGGGAGGATGGCCGAGCGGACGAAGGCGACGGTCTTGAAAACCGTCTTTCGGTCCTCTTCTTGGCGGCGTTGCGCCACTTGCGCCGACCGCCTTCGTCCGCCTCAGCCTTGCGTTAGGCGACCTTGATCTCGGTCACCATGCCGCGTTCGAAGTGCTTGGTGAGGTTGCAGAGGAGGATGTATCTGCCGGGCTCCAGCGTGAGCACCAGATCCGTAGATGCGCCCGGCTCCACGTTCTCGACCTCGCCGATCGGCTCCATCCCGGGCGCTTCCTCGTTCGTCTCGTGATTCTCGACAGCCATGTCCGCGATGGGGACGTCGCTTCGGATGACCACCATCTCGTGCTTCGTGGCACCGACGTTCTCGACCGCGAACGTCACCTCGCCGGATGGAAGCGTCGTCACTGCGGGCTGGATCGAATAGTCGCTGAGCGTGACGGCGATCTTGCCGCTGTCGCTGGCGGCCTGGCTCGGGGTTCCCTTTGAACCGCAAGCAGTGAGTGCGAGCAGCGCGAGCGCCGCGATTGCTGCGACCGGTGTCCTTACCTTCATGGGTCTCTCCCTCTCTCTATCGAACCGCGTGTACAGCGATCCTTGAGTCACGTCCCGTGAAGTGGTGTAGTTCCCGGCCCTGATCACCGCGGCTACCGGGGTGAGAGGGCCATCGTGCGAAGGTCAGTGAGACCGGTTCAATGGACTCACGGAAAGGACACGACGCACGATGGCCCTTGACCAGTTTGCCCTACTCGAGCTCCTGGAGGCACTGAAGGACTCCGATGTTTCCGATCGGATCCGCGAGGCCTCTCAGACGATCTACCAGGCGTTGATCGACGCCGAGCTCACCGCGGTGATCGGCGCCGCGCCGTTCGAGCGGACCGAGGCGCGCTTGGCCCAGCGCAACGGCGCGCGTCTTCGCACCCTGACGAGCACCACAGGGGACCTGGAGCTTCGGATCCCCAAGCTTCGGGCTGGCTCGTTCTTCCCCTCGCTCCTAGAGCGGCGCCGACGGGTGGATCAGGCCCTTTTCGCCGTCGTGATGGAGGCCTACGTGAAAGGGGTCTCCACGCGCAAGGTCGACGATCTGGTCAAGGCTCTTGGCGCTGACTCGGGCATCTCCAGATCCGAGGTCTCCCGCATCTGCGCCGGGCTCGATCAAGAGGTCGGCGCCTTCCGGGACCGCTCGCTTCAGGACGTAGCGTTCCCCTACGTCTTCTTAGACGCCACCTACTGCAAGGCCAGGGTCTCTGGCAGGGTCTGCTCCCAAGCCGTCGTGATCGCGACCGGGGTTTCCGCCGATGGTCGGCGTGAGGTGCTGGGCTTCGACGTCGGGGACTCTGAAGACGGAGCCTTCTGGACCTCGTTCCTTCGCTCCCTGAAGGCCCGGGGTCTTCGGGGGGTGAAGCTGGTGATCTCCGATGCCCACGAGGGCCTGAAGACCGCGATCTCCTCGGTGCTGCTTGGAACCAGCTGGCAACGGTGCAGGGTTCACTTCCTTCGAAACGTCTTGGCCCAGATCCCCAAGGGCAACGCCGAGATGGTGCTCGCGGCGATCCGCACGATCTTCGCCCAGCCAGATGCTGCCCACGTCCGTGAGCAGTTCGAGACCATCGCGGAGATGCTCGGGCGGCAACTGCCCAAGGTCGAGGCGATGCTCCACGAGGCGCGCGATGATCTGCTCGCCTTCGCCTCGTTCCCCTTCGAACACTGGAAGAAGATCTGGTCCACCAACCCCTTGGAGCGGCTGAACCGGGAGGTGAAGCGAAGGACCGATGTCGTCGGCGTGTTCCCGGGCCCTGAGTCGCTGCTACGCCTCGCCGGCTCAGTGCTGATCGAGGCCCACGATGAATGGGCGGTCTCTGACCGGCGCTACCTCTCGGAGTCCTCCATGGCGATGCTCAACAGACCGACGCTCGACGAGGAGGTGGTCAGCGCCCAGCTGCTTCCCGCATAGTGCTTGCAGAGCTGACCAGCACGGTGGGAACTACACCACTACGCGGGACGTGACCGATCCTTGCCCTCCCTCCGAGGGCATGACCCAGACTATGGAGGCCCACCACCACGCTAGAAAGGGTCGTTCGTCCCGCCCTGCGCTGGGCAAAGGTCCTGCGTCCGGCACTCATCTCTCGGAATGCTTCGAACGTGGCGCGTGCCAGCTCGATCGCCGGTAGGCTGCCGGACGGGAGGATGGCCGAGCGGACGAAGGCGACGGTCTTGAAAACCGTTGATGGGGCAACTCATCCGAGGGTTCGAATCCCTCTCCTCCCGCCCCGTGCCCCGCCAAGATGAGCCGTATCTAACCTTTACATGAGAGGGAGTCTAGTAAAGGATACGCACTAACCTTTACTTACAGTCTCACTCCAGAAAGGAAGAGTCGGTGCGCGGGACTTTCGTCGGAAGGACGTGGCAGTCGAACCCAGCCCTCTATGCCCCAGCTCGCTACCGCAAGGCGTGCTCCTATGACGCCTTCATTCCGGAACCGATGAGCGGGTTTGACCCTTCTTTGTCGGGAGCGATCGCCGGAGTCGTTTCAGATGCTGAGAAGGCGATCTCCGACCTGAACCGGATCGCCGGGCCTGAGCTGGACCCATTCGCGAGGCTCTTGCTGCGCACCGAATCGATCGCATCCTCAAGGGTCGAAGGTATGCAGGTCGACGCGCGATCGCTGGCCCGAGCGGAAGCCAACCAAGACACAGGTCGTCGCGTTGGGTCGGAAGCGGCGGAGATCCTGGCCAACGTCGATGCGATGCAGCTTGCCATCGAACGGGCGTCCTCAACGAACGCGATCGGCGTCGACGACATCGTCGCCATCCACAACGTCCTCATGGCAGATGCTCCGAATCGAGCAACTGCGGGCCGCGTTCGCGACACGCAGAACTGGATCGGCGGAAACAACTACAACCCTTGCGGAGCTGACTTCGTGCCGCCACCGGTCGAGGAAGTCGATCGGCTGCTGCGTGACCTTGCAGCGTTCTGCAATGAGGAGGCGTTACCACCATTGGTCCAAGCCGCGGTCGCTCACGCCCAATTCGAGACGATCCATCCGTTCGAGGACGGGAATGGGCGAACCGGCCGAGCACTGGTCCAAGTCATCCTTCGCCGCCGTAGTCTCGCCCCGGCCTTCGTCCCGCCTATCAGCGTCATCCTTGCTCGAGAGAAGGATCGGTACATCAACGGGCTGACGCTGTTCCGCGAAGATCGGATCGACGAATGGCTGGAGATATTCGCGGTCGCTGCCCATCGAGCCGCGGACCTGGCAGGGCGCTATACGAAGCGAGTGGCGGAGATGCAGGCGCGTTGGCGGACGCGGCTTCGGCAGGGCTCGAACCCGCGGTCTGACGCCGCCGCCTGGGCCATCATCGACGTGCTCCCGGCACACCCCGTCCTGACCGTGCCCGTGGCGGTTGCAGCGACCAAGCGAACGAAGCCCGCCGTCACCAATGGTGTCGACGAGCTCGAGCGTGTAGGCGTGCTCGATCGGCTCGGTGAATCGACACGAAATCGGGCGTGGGAGGCCGATGGTTTGCTAGATCTCATCGTGAGCCTTGAGAGCGGTCTGGAGTGAATCACCGTCTTGAAAACCGTTGATGGGGCAACTCATCCGAGGGTTCGAATCCCTCTCCTCCCGCTCATTGCTCCGTGGCTTCGAGGTGGAGCAGGCCCCCCAACCAGGGGAAGCTCCAAGCCTTGCCGAGCGCGATCCCCCCTCCCACGAACGCCAGGATGACGCCGAGCTGCCCCGCACCCGCGGGGACCCAGCCCGCGCCGCGCGCGGCCATGAGCGCCACTCCCGCGTTGAGCGCGATCAGCTCGATCCATCCACCGAACTCCAGCGCCATAAGGGTCGCGCGGCGTTCGTCGGGGTGGGCTGCGCGCTGCATGGGGAGCAGATAGAGCCACGCCCCCAGGAGTGTCTGCACGATCCACCCCAACACGAAGAACACCAGGAAGTCCGAACGGAAGGTGTCGAACCCTGCGGCGCCGCGCGCGGCAGAGATCGCCAGCGCCACCGACCCCACCGCGAACCACGCGATCGCCGCCAGCAGGTGCCGAGCCGCGATCGGTGGCGGGTAACGGCGCGGTGTTCTGATCACCTTGGTGACCATCCAAAGGACGCCGCCGGCTCCCGCGAGCCAGGCCAACCCGCCGACAGCCGCAACCGCCGTCAGCCCGAACGCGAACCCAACCGCCAGCAGGATCACCCCCGAAGCCAGCAGCGCCCCGGTTCCCCGCCCGTGCCAGACCGGCATCCGCACTCGCAGGATGGTCGGCAACAGGGTCACCAACGTGGCGCAGATGGTCACGCCGATCCATCCGAGCACGTTCACCGTCATGTGTGCATGGCGAACGTCCAGGTACACGCTCCCGCCGGTGATCCGACCGCTCCCCATGGCCGCGCCCAGCGCTCCGCCGACGATCACGCACGAGATGGCGAACCCGTACATCTGTAAGGGCAGCGGGTGGCGTTTGTTCAACGCCTTCTTCCAGGCTCGGCGCAGGACCCACACCAACAGGCACGCGGCCGACACGAGTGCCACGCCGCCCGTCGCGACCAACCACGGGAGGTTCGCCGGTCGCCCGATCGCGATCGCCGCCACGCCTGCGTTCACCGATCCGAACTCCGTCCACACCACCGATGTCGGGGGATCCGGCGTAGCCGTCATGGTGATCGAGAACAGCTGCACAGCACCGAAGATGGCGACCGAGGCCGCGCCGGCGAGGGTGAGGTGCAGCGGTAGCCATATCCCCAGGCGGGCGGTGACCGGCAGGAAGAGCGAAAGTCCGGCCAGCGTGAGCCAGCCCCTGGCTGCTGCTTGATACACGGACGTGATCGAACGAGGTCGCATGTGATCGGGACGCTACCTCATGATCCTCACGCGGATGCTT
>Ga0315281_10013982_pt1 | contig 10837 bp, 8 predicted proteins | sample YL17G07_0_MG_FD_204540 | JGI IMG/M metagenome (GOLD analysis project Ga0315281, IMG submission 204540) | Sediment microbial communities from Yellowstone Lake, YNP, Wyoming, USA - YL17G07_0 | ecosystem: Environmental > Aquatic > Freshwater > Lake > Sediment | place: USA: Wyoming | collected... | reverse complement strand
ATTTATTTGCGCTATGACTTTTTCAATGCCCACTTGCTCTGGTTTTTGGAAACTCGCGTTATAAGTGCTAAACAAAGCAGCAAAAACTAAAAAGATAATTAAAAAGATTAAGAAATTTTTGAGAATAATTTTTGACATAATATTTAATAAAGTTAATGTTTTAGTAAGCCTATAAATTATATATTATAATAATTTTTGTAAAAAGTCAATGGTGTGTTGCTTAGGTTAGATGAGGTTATATGAAGTTGTATGATGTTTTGTGAGGTTGCCAGAAGAAAAGAGGAAGAGGGGTAAAATGGGTAATAAGGGTACTCAACCGAAGAGGCGATTGGCCAATCGCCTCTTCGGTTGGCGGGAGAATACAAAGAGGGTTTTTGTATATTTGTAATAGATTTGCAATTATGTAGGTAAATAAAAAACCAGCCTTTGAATTTATCTTGGACTGGTTGTTATTTTTGCCTCCGAAGAAGCGATTCATGAATCGCTTCTTCGGGAAGCTGGAGTTTTGAATTTAGGATTTTGTTGGCACGAGCTTGAGCCAGCGCTTGGAAATAAGCTCATAGTTTGCTACGCCGAGAATGCCTCCGGCAATGGCACCGATTAAGGCATAGTGGTAGTAGTAGCCGATTCCCGCGCCAATCCCGGCGTCAAGGAAACAGAGCAGACGTTCGTCGGAGTGGATTTGCACAAAGACGGTTTTGAAAAAACTGGCAACAAGCTTGGATAACGATATTGCTCCTTTTGCAATTTTGGGGATTAGCTTGGGGATCTCTCTAAAAAACAAGATTATCCATAGTGCAAAATAATACAGCACTACAATGGGCCAAACGATGAAGAAGAATATCGGGCTTGTAAAAAGAATAGCCATTTTAAACCAATAAGGATTTAAATATGGCGGAAAGAGTTGGCCTTGTTCTGCTTCAATTTGCCCTATAACAAAAAAAACAGATGCTGCGAAACCTATCAGGGCTAAAAGTATGGCTACTTCGCTCCCTTCAATTCCCCGGCTGACAAAAGAGCAAGTGGCATACATAGATGATCCGATACCCGCTAAAAACATTAGTGCCCAGAATACTTGTTTGCAGGCATTTTTTATCTCGGGCCAATTCGGCTGAATGTTTAAAACTTCTTTCCAGGCAAATACAATTGCCGAGATTACGGCCTTGAATTCGTAGGAAAGATAACCGATAAGGCCGCCGATAACCATGCCGATCCACCACAGATACCCGCCGATTTGCAGGGCGATCATTGTTCCGATGCCAGCACTAAAGGCGCAAGCAAAGAAAACTTTCAATGTACGGTTCATTTTCAATTACCTCCTTGAATTTTTGAATTTGATTTTAACTTAGCACTATAAAGCCAATTTGTCAATAATTAAAATCGAAGAAGCGATTCATAAATCGCTTCTTCGATGAATGGGGTCATTTTGTAAGATACCTGAAACTAATAATTTGTCAGACAGAGGTTTTTATTTTATAATAAGGGCAGGGCAAGGCGCTCTGTCATTCCGAACGGATGTGAGGAATCTCCTTGGAACTCGGGTTCCAAAGAGATCCTTCGCTACGCTCTGGATGACAGAGCGCTTTCCCCTTAATTTTTTAATAGCCAATAATGTATCTCGAGAAATTAGAAATTCAGGGTTTTAAATCTTTTGCCAAAAAGACTGTTTTGGAATTTCCAGACAAAGTTAATAGTTCCAAAGGAATTACCGGTATTGTCGGCCCAAATGGCTCTGGCAAGTCCAATGTAGCTGACGCTATTCGCTGGGTTTTGGGTGAGCAAAGCATTAAAACCTTGCGCGGTAAAAAAAGCCAGGATGTGATTTTTTCCGGTTCTGATAAAAAAGCGCGCCTGGGTTTTGCCGAGGCCTCATTGTATTTGAATAACCAGGATAAACAGGCTGATATTGATTATACAGAATTAATCATAACGCGCCGCGTTTATCAGTCAGGCGAAGGCGAATATTTTATCAATAATAATAAAGCGCGCTTAGCTGATATTCAATTGCTTTTGGCTAAAGCAAATTTTGGGCAGAGGACTTACAGCATTATTGGCCAAGGTATGGCTGATTCCGTTCTTTCCGCTTCATTAGCAGAAAGAAAAGAGCTTTTTGACGAAGCAGTTGGGGTTAAGCAGTTTCAGATCAAGCGCGAACAGGCTTTAAATAAATTCAAAGCTACTCGCGAAAATCTGGCCCAAACCCAATTAACCCTAAATGAACTGGAACCGCGCCTAAGATCTTTAAGCCGCCAGGTTAAACGTTTGGAAAAGCGCGAAGAAATTGAAAAAGAGCTGAAAGATTTGGAATTGAATTATTTTAGCCAGATCTGGCAGGCCTTAAATAGAAAAGAAGTGGAAATCCAGAAAGAAAAAGGTAATTTGGAAAAGTTTTACCTTAATTTGGATAAAGAAATCAGCCAGATCCAGAATAAAATCAATGAATTTTCTGCTGAAAGCTCGCGCCAGGTTGTTTTTGAAAAAATCCAAAATGAATATAACAATTTGGTCAGCCAGAAAAATAGCTTGCTGTCTGATCAGGCTATATTGAAAGCCAAATTAAACATGGAGCTGGAAAAACAAGGCCAAACCAATATAATTTGGCTAAGCAAAAGAAGCGAGGAACTGCAGATTCAAATAGAGAATTTTAAACAGCAAATCTCTGAACTTGAAGATTTGTATAATAAAGAACAAACTAATTTAAAAAGCAAAGAAATTAGCCTGCAATCAATAAATCAGAGGCTGGAAAACGTTAAAGCTGAATTAAATAAAATCCAAAAAACAGTTCAGCTTCCTTTTGAAGCAGAAAAAGAATTGGAATTGATTTTTAAGGAACAGCAGGATTTGGTTAGCCAGCTAGCCAAGGTTGAAAAAGTTGAAGAACTGCAAGCCATTAAAAATAGCGCGCGCGAAATTTCCCAAAAACTGGCAGTTTATTTAGAAAAATTAAAAAGCGCAAAAAAACAGGGTTCGGAAAATTTGCAAAGTTTGCAAAGCCAGCTGGAAACTTTAACAAACCAAAAAAATGATTTAAGTTTGGAACTGACTGAAGCAAATCTTAACCAAAATTCAAAGCAGGAAAAAATTACTAATTTAAACCAGGAAATTACCAGGGCAAAAGCTGAACAGGAAAGCATTAGCAAAGAAATATCCTTAAGCCAAATCAAGCCAGAGAATAAAAATGAGCTTAACCAAAGAATTGATAAGGATTTAAAAGAGTTGGCAGTTAAAATTGCTGATTTGGATAATAAAATCAAGGAGCAGAGCGTAAAAATTAGCCAGTTTAACCTGGAAGAACAGAATAAAAAAGAAACTCTGATTTCCTTGCAAAAAGAATTTCAGGAAAAACAAAGCCAAATTAACCAATACAGCCAGCAAATCAACCAGCTTAATATTGAATTGGCCAAATATTCTACCAAAAAAGAAGATTTGGAAAGTGAAATTAGGCAAGAAGAGCTGGACTTGAAGCTTGTTGAAAAACATAGCGCCCAATTAGAATTAAGCGAGGATTTGGTATACCAAAAAATCCAGCAATTAAAACGTCAAATTGAAATCATTGGCGGCATTGATGAAGAGACAATGAATGAATATAAAGAAATCAAGGAGCGTTTTGATTTTCTTAAAACCCAGTCTGATGATCTGGAACAGGCCATTACTTCTTTGGAAAAAATCATTGAGGATCTGGATGCGACAATTAAAGAGCAGTTTGATAAAGCTTTTAAGGAAATTAATAAAGAATTCCAAAAATATTTTAAAATCTTATTTAATGGCGGCCAGGCAGAATTGCTAAAAGTTAGCGCTGAAGAAATTAAAAAGGAAGAGTCCTCCTCCGCTCTTGAAGGAGCTACGGAGGATATGGAAAAAGAGGAAGAGGGAATACTTGTCCAAGCAGATAAATTTGAAAAAAGAATCAAGGAAAGAGAAAAAGAAAGTTATTCTGGCATTGAAATCAAGGCCACGCCTCCAGGAAAAAAGATTAAAGCAATTAATATGTTATCTGGTGGTGAAAGAGCCTTAACTTCTATTGCCTTAATTTGCGCCATTATTTATAATAATCCTTCACCATTTATTGTGCTTGATGAAGTTGATGCTGCTTTAGATGAAGCTAATTCTGAAAGATTTGACCACATATTAAATGAACTGGCGCATAAAACCCAATTTATTGTCATTACCCACAATCGCGTAACCATGCATTATGCTCACGTGCTTTATGGCGTGACAATGGGTGATGATGGCATTTCTAAACTGCTTTCAATTAAATTGGCGGATGCTGAAGAAATGGTCGGCAACGCCAGGGGGTAATGAATTTTTGAGTGAATTTTTTTTCATCATTGCCGAACCAGGGTCGGCAATGCTAGGGGGTGAAAATTATGATTTTCGGTTAGTTTGCCCCGAAAAGGGGCCCCTTCGGGGCCGAACCATGGGTCGGCAGGGCAAGAGGGTTAAACAATGAAGCAATTATTAATAAAGAAAACAGATCTTAGTTTCTAAGACCTGTTTTTTAAAATTCTTTGTTTAATTTTTTTCTGATTAAAGGCCGGAAGACCACAAACCACAACAAGGTGCTGAAAAATATGGCCCATCTGCCATGGCGATGCATGTAGGTGGCGATGTCTGCTTCTTTATAAAGGATATCAGTCTCATCGAGTTGGATCTGCTGGCCATCGTTTAGGGCTTTTTTCCATTTGGCAATATTTGCTGAAAAAATCTGTTTTAAAAGCCAATAAGTAATCAGAGCGCCGGTTAGATAGATACTGCTAAATAGCAATAGAAATCGTAAGAAAAGATGCATTTTTACCTCCTTGGTTGAAAAGAGCGATTTGTTTAGATTTTAACTGAATATTATAAAAAGTCAAGAAGAAACCCGCCAACTTGGAGTTAGCGGGTTTGTTAATGTCTGGAAGGCACTTTGGCGCGAATTGCTTCGTCGTCAATGAGTCTTTCACCAAAAATATTTTCCGTTAAACGCATGAGCGTGCCGAAAATGTTGGGCGGGTTTTGTATTTTTTCAATTCCGTAAAAAAGCGCCCTAACTACAGATTGGTAGTACCATTTCTGCGAGTCATAACCCCTGACAAAACTCTGCCAAACTTCAGCGTTTTTGATTGTGCTCTGATTATTGCAGCCTTCAGCCAGCAGAACATCATTAATTGATTGCAAGTTATCCAGCTTATCAGCGCAAATATCCATTTTAACATCCAATTCAGCCTCATATAATTTTTGGATGGTCTGTTGTTTGCGCTCTTCCCAAGATAGTGATTTGTCTAATTCAGTCCCTGATAGGACTATGCGCAAAACATCAGGGTTAAAAGCATTACCAATTTCCTCAGCTGACAAATTAGTATCCTCTAGCGTATCATGTAAAATTGCAGCAATGATTTGGTCTTCTGTGGCCCGCAGAAAGGCTAAGAGGATGGCAGTATTCAACGGATGGCAGAAAAAGGGGATGTTTTTTTCTTTGCGACGCTGATCCCCATGAGCAAGAGCACCCATCACAACTGCTTTAAAAATTTTTTCAATTGAATACCCTTGTAGTTCTGGAAAAATTTTAAAGTTCTCATCTTTCCAAAACATTGGGTAATATGGCTGAGGCTGAATCAGCATGTGCATTAGCACATCTGAACCAAATTCAGACATTATCTGCTCTTGAAGCTTTTTAAATTTGGTTTTATCTGCAATGTTAGCTAAGACACCTTGTAAAATTGAGGCAGTTACAACCTCCTGCGGCGCTTTTAAAAGAGCCATGATAATAGCAGTGCCCATGTTTAAAAAAATATTAGGGATGGCTTCTGTTCTCTCGTCCCTTAAGATGTCAGCAGCCAAAACCACAGCGCGTCTAGTTTTTAAGGTCCAGTAACCTTCCATTTTTATCACCACCTTTCATTTAGAATTTGTATGTTTTATCTTAGCGCAAAAAATGATTTTTGTCAATATAAAAAGAGGCGCGAATTCGAATTCGCGCCTCCCGTTAAGTTATAAGAGTCTTTATTGAACTTGGTGTCCGAATTCCTCATCTTCCTTATCTTTGTCAGCTGCTTTTCTGGTTTTATGGATTTTGCCATCAATATGGTTGGGTGGGCAGTAAATTGTGTATACCTTTAAGCTCCCTTTACCAGTATTTATAAAATTATGTTTTGTGCCTGGGGTAACAACTACGACATCGCCTTTGGTTATTGGCGATTCCACGCCATCTAAAACAGCTTTGCCTTCGCCTTTGGAAAAGAATAAAATTTGTTCTACATTAGGATGAGTTTCTTCGCCAATATCGCCGTTTTTTTTGATGCTCATGACCACAAGCTGGCTCTTTTTGCCAGTAAAAAGCACTTGGCGGAAAAATTTGTTTTCTTTGGTGGCTTTAAGAATGTTGGTTTGGTAGGACATAATTGGGCTATTAAGAATTAGAATATTATCAGTAATTATAACACTTTGCCCAAAAAATCAAAAATCAAAATCCAAAAACCAAAACAAAATATAAATTCAAATGACCAATAAAAATTCAAACTATACTCCTTCTAAAAATTTTGCTGTGTATTTCAGCTCAACTTTAATTGGCCTGGAAATTTGCCACAATAAATCAAACTGGGTTTTTAAAAGTTGGCGTAATTCTTTACTCTCAACAATAAAACCAAAAGATTCTTTTTTTGAGGATATAAAAGCAACTTTATTGCCATAAGCCCAATAACCCATAGAACTTTCTACTCCCTGGGGCGCTATTCTGATTTCTCTTTTAAATTCCTTGCCCACACCCAAAAAAATATTTTTTTTAATATCAACCTCTTTGCCTTTAATCCAAATTGTTCTTAATGAAATATTTCTTCTAATCCTTTCTTTATTGTGATTAGCCAGATAATCAGTACCCAAAACATCCAGCATGTCTTTAATCGGGAAAAAGGCCTCTGTTTCTATATCGCGATAAAGCAAACAATCCTTCATCATTTGTTTAACGCTTTCAGTTCCTTCATAGTAAGTAAACTTAGGACTGATAAAGTCAGTTTTTTGTTGGCTTTTTAAATCAGGCAATAATTGGGCAAAGGAATTTTTAGCTTTTTCAGTCTGATTAATCTGGTCGTTTAAAACATCCTGGATTTTTTCCGGGGGAGAGGCCTGCCAGATTTTCACGCCCTGTTTTTCTGACTGCAAAACTAAACCTTTTTGACCCAAGTCATTTAAAAAGCCGTAAAGAGAAGATCTGGGCATATTTACTCTTTTAGCCAATTTGCCAGCTGGCAATGGACCGGCTTCAAGCAAAGTAGAGTATACCAGTGTATGCTCTTTTTTAAGTTGTAACTGTTGAAATATATTATCTAGCATAAATTAATATTTTTTTGAATTTATTAGTAGATTTGTAGCAAATTCGTAGATTAGTATCTATATTTGTCGTAATCTGACGACACTCTTTATCATAGAGTAATTTATTGATATTGTCAAGTATTGTCATAGTATTGTGACAAAAAATGATCTTTTGAAAAGGAGAGAAAGATGAGAAAAGTAGTGTTTATCATGATCGCCTTCCTTTTTTCGGGAATGGCAAGTTATGCGGCTGAATTGCCAGCCAGGTCGCGGCTAACTATTAATGGACAAACCACTATCAGCGAAACACCCAAAATTGATCTGCGCGTGCATTTTATACCCGCAGCTAATCTTTCAGCCGGCGTATTTGCGCCGCTTGGATTTGTGGGACTGGGTTTTAAACCCTTTAAATGGTTGGATTTGGAACCTGCTTTAGGCTATTATTTCCCGTCAAATGAGGAAATTATCAACTTACGGATTTCACCGTCCTGGCAAAAATTCTATGTGCTGGCTGACTTCCGTTGGCGGCCTGACAGCGATGCTGCTTATTGGTTTGGCCAAGTTGAATACAAAGCTCTAAAGTGGTTGCAAATCGGATTAGAAGAAGAATCGTGGGGCAACTTTGATATTGATAACATCACCCATGGTTATGGCCCCAATATTCTTTTTCGTGATGATCATTGGGGGTTGGACTTGGCCTGGCACCAGCGGACTTACAAAAAAACTCTGACCACTCCTGAAAAAAGCGGCATTGAATTTTTTGTCCGCTTCCACATTTACTTAAAAAAATAAATCTCGGGGATCGCAAGATCCCCACCTTTTTCCTTTTCTTAACAGAAGTTGAGAAAAGAAAAGAGAACATTGACAATCCTACGTCTGGCCTCGCCAAGGCGGGCTAAAGCTTTGGATTGCAAACAAAAGGAGGAAAAATGAAAATCTTGTTAATTACACCACGATTAAGTTTAAAGCATCAAGCTTTAAGGATGTACGTGCCACCAGGCATTGCTTATATTGCCAGTGTTATCCGTAATGCTGGACACGAAGTCATTATTTTTGATTTTAACTTAAGAGACGAAGAAAATCTCCGAGAAGAATTAAATAATAATGATTTTGATTTGCTTGGGATTACTGTCTTCACTGACAGTTTTTACTTCACTGAACAAATTACGGCCTATATTAAAAAGATACGGCCAAAAATTCCCATTATCCTCGGAGGACCTCTAGTAACCTCTGCTCCTGAAGTAGTTTTGAAAAATACTACCGCTGATATTGCAGTCTTAGGAGAGGGTGAGAGAACAATTATTGACTTGATTCAAACAATCTCAAAAAAATGCGCTCTGGATAAGGTGCGAGGCATTTGTTACAAAAGCGGAAATAAATTGCTATGTACTCAACCGCGCCTGCAAATCAAAAATCTTGATTCTATTCCTTTCCCTGCTTTTGATTTGTTTGACCTGGAGCGCTATTTTCAAGCTAAACCAAGGATTCCTTATCTTGAAGCATTCTATCCCTATTTAACTCTAATAACTCACCGCGGTTGCGGGCATAAATGTAAATTTTGCCAAACACCTTTTCTTTGGCCGAGAATTTCATTTCGCTCGATACAAAATGTCATAGACGAAATAGTTTGGCAAAAGAAAGAATTCAGAGTCAGAGGAGTATATTTTAGGGATGATAACTTCGGTCCAACAGAAAAAAGAATCAAAATGCTCTGCCAAAACCTAATCGATTTGGATCTGGAGATAGGATTTGATTGTCTGATGCGCGCGACAACATTAATCTCTTTAAGCGAACAGACATTACGTTTAATGAAAAAAGCTGGCTGTCGTGGAATCCGTATCGGCATCGAATCAGGTGACGAGCAAAAATTACAGGATGCAGCAAAAGGAGTTGTCCTTACGGATATTGAAAAAGCAATAGCTATTATCAAGGATTTTGGTATTTCCGCTGATGGCAGTTTTCTGATGATCGGCCATCCCAAGGAGACGGAAAAATCTTTAGAAAATACATTTGCCTTTGTCTCCAAATTGGGAATAAAATCCATAACAGTTAATTACGCGCTTCCTCTTCCTAACACTCCCTGGTATGCCAATGCAAGAAACAGAGGATTAATCCCTGATGAAGCTGAATTTTTTAGGCAACTCCGTGATTGGCAAGACAAACCAGTAGTTAATATGTCATATGTATCAACTGAAAAATTAATTGCCGCCAGAGATGCCTTAATAAACCTATAAACCCCAAAAGCGCCTCGGAATTCCGGAGCGCTTTTTATATTTGATAAACTATAATCTAAAATTCTAAAACACTAAAACTCTACAATAACAACGCGACAATAAGCAAAGCCACGATATTCAAAATCTTAATCATAGGATTAATCGCCGGCCCAGCTGTATCTTTATACGGATCGCCAACAGTATCGCCAGTCACAGCTGCCTGATGAGCAAATGAACCCTTGCCGCCATAATTGCCTTCTTCAATAAATTTTTTGGCATTGTCCCAGGCGCCGCCGCCGCTGGTCATTGAGATCGCCACAAAAATACCAGTTATAATTGAACCGACTAATAAACCGCCTAAAGCATGAATGCCTAAAATAAAGCCGACTAAAATTGGCGCCAGCACGGGGATTAAAGCGGGAATAATCATTTCTCTAATGGCTGTTTTAGTGACAATATCAACGGTCTTGCCATAATCTGGCTTTTCAGTGCCTAACATAATGCCTGGTTTTTCTTTAAATTGCCTGCGCACTTCTTCAACAACAGAGCCAGCTGCCTTGCCTACAGCTTGCATTGATAAGGCGCCAAAATAATAAGGCAAAAGTCCGCCAATGAATAAGCCAATTAAAACCAAAGGATCATCAATGGAAAATTTAAAGCCTTGGGGCAGCGCGTGCGTAAAGTCTGCAAACAAAACCAAAGCAGCTAAAGCTGCTGAAGCAATGGCATAGCCTTTAGTGACTGCCTTGGTAGTATTACCCACAGCGTCTAAAGGATCAGTAATATCTCTAACTTCTTTTGGCAGTTCTGCCATTTCTGCAATGCCGCCGGCATTGTCAGTGATCGGGCCATAAGAATCAATAGTAATAATAATGCCAGCTAAAGAAAGCATGGCTGTCACTGCCACGGCAATGCCATATAAGCCTGCCAGGGCATAAGCGCCTAAAATTGCTGCTGAAATAACAATGATTGGCCAGGCAGTTGCTTTCATGGAAACTGCCAAACCAGCAATAATATTTGTGCCATGGCCAGTTTGCGAGGCTTTGGCAATATCTTGAACTGGTTTATATTTCTTGGCAGTATAATATTCTGTGATTAAGACCATGGCTCCTGCCACTGCTAAACCAATTAAAGAAGCTAAATAAAGGTTTAAAACAGGATAGAGGTCATTTGAACCCAAAAGCCATTTAGTAATTGGATAAAAAGCAATAGCTGAAATTATGCCAGTAGCGATTAGGCCTTTATATAATGCGCCCATGATATTTTTTTTAACACCTAGACGTATAAAAAAGGTGCCAATGATCGAAGCAATAATTGCAGCTCCTCCAATTACTAGC
>Ga0315281_10013981_pt1 | contig 10837 bp, 9 predicted proteins | sample YL17G07_0_MG_FD_204540 | JGI IMG/M metagenome (GOLD analysis project Ga0315281, IMG submission 204540) | Sediment microbial communities from Yellowstone Lake, YNP, Wyoming, USA - YL17G07_0 | ecosystem: Environmental > Aquatic > Freshwater > Lake > Sediment | place: USA: Wyoming | collected... | reverse complement strand
AACCAGAACAAGGTGAAGGCGCTGAAGTTCAAGAGCGACGCGGACGGCAAGTATTACATGCCGACCGATTACGGCAAGTATCCTGTCACGAGACCCCTGTTCCTTTATTCCAAGGGGCAGCCGGCCGGCATCCTGGCCGATTTTATCAAGTTCGCGCTGTCGGAGGAAGGCCAGCAGATAGTGGATAAGGCCGGGTTCATTCCGCTCGCAAAAATCAAACAATAGAGGTCTGATTGGCCGGTCGATCGATTTCTTTGGCGAATACAGGTGGAATGTCGGACGCCCGGCATTCCACGTTGCCCTCTTCATGAGGTTGCCAACATCGCATGCAGGCACTGGATAACATAGGCGAACCATCGATGCAGCAAGCGCTGGTAAGGCGGAGGGTGTTCACCTTTGACCAGGGGATAAAGTATTTCTTCCGCTTCAACGCCGCGATAGCGATACTGGTCATCCTGGCGCTGGTGGTTTTTCTTTTCCAGCAGGGGATGCCGTTCTTCAAGCATCACTCGCCGCTTGAGTTGCTGGGGCGCAACTGGGCGACATACCGGGGCGAATATTCGGAATACGGGTTGATTCCGCTTTTTGTCGCATCGGCATGGGTGGTGGTTCTTGCGATGGGGATGGCCGTGCCAATGGGCGTTTGCGCGGCGGTGTATATCGCGGAGATTGCGGGAGAGAGGGAGAAGTCGTTCCTCAAGAATTTCATCGAGGTGCTCGCGTCGTTCCCCTCGGTTGTGATGGGATTCTTCGCGCTCGCCGCTCTCGCGCCCTTTGTGCAGGATTTCTTTCACCTTACCACTGGCAGGACACTCCTGACCGCTTCGATCGTGCTCGCGATGATGGCCCTGCCGACGGTGATAAGCGTGAGCGAGGATGCGATTCGCAACGTGCCGCTGGAGTACAAGCGCGCTTCCCTTGCACTGGGCGCCAGCAGGCTCACAACGCTTATGCGCGTGATTCTCCCCGCCGCGAGCAAGGGGATTATCGCCGCTTTCATGCTTGGAATCGGGCGCGTGGTGGGCGAGACGATGGCGGTGCTGATGGTGGCGGGAATGTCGAGGCAGATACCGCTCTCGCCTATCGACTCAGGCCGCCCGATGACCGCGACCATCGCGGCTGAAATGGGGGAGGTATCGGCGGGCAGCGACGGCTACAGCGTGTTGTTTTTAATAGGGATCGTGCTGTTCTTCATTACGCTGGGAATCAATTTGGCGATTCTTCGTCTTACTTCCGGGAAGGCCGCGAAGTAGCGGACGAGGACCCTTGTTTGGTGCAACGCGATGCGTGCGAGCAAAGACAAGACACGGCAGAGGGCCAGACGCGAGGCTGTAGCATTCTGGATATTCCGCGCGTTTGCTTACCTTGTCGTTTTGTTTGCCGCGGCCGTGCTGATTGATATTTTGATAAAAGGCGCGCCGCGCATCAATTGGGCCTTCCTGACCCAGGGACCGGACCCGGATGACATCTCGAAGGGCGGGGTGTTCCCGGCCATCGCCGGGACGTTCTATCTTGTTGCCGGCTCGATTGCGATCGCTCTTCCCATCGGGGTTTTCACGGCAATTTACCTGAGCGAATACGCGAGAGACACCAGGTTCACGCGCCTTGTCCGCATATGTATTACGAACCTTGCCGGACTGCCCTCGATAGTGTTCGGGCTTTTCGGCTACGCGCTTTTTGTGATGATGTTCGGTCTTGACAAATCGCTGATTGCCGGCTGTTTGACCCTGATGCTCATGATATTGCCGGTTATCATAACCGCCAGCGAGGAGGCGCTCAGGGCCGTTCCTCAAGGCTTCAGGGAAGGCAGCCTTGCGCTGGGGGCCACGAAGTGGCAGTCGGTGCGGACAAATGTTCTTCCGTACGCCATGTCGGGAGTCTTTACCGGCTCGATCCTGGGCGTTGCGCGCGTGGCCGGTGAAACGGCGCCCATCATGTTCACCGCCGTCGCATTCACTGCGGGGCTTCCAAGCTCGGTGTTCAAACCGGTGGAGGCACTGACCTTTTATCTATACATGGTTGTGACCACCACCGTGCAGGACTATGAAAAGGCCTTGCCCACCGCCTACGGCGCGGCGCTTGTGCTTATAGTGATGGTCTTCGGCATGAACCTTTTGGCGATGATACTTAGAGCAAAACTGAGGAAAAAATACCGATGGTAGAGATTGCCACACGGCGTCCTGAAGTGCAGCGGACAGACGCGCCTGAGGGCGAGAAGCCCCAGACGCCGAACGTGAAGATTTCCGTCAAAGGACTGGATTTCTTCTACGGCGGCCAACAGGCGCTTTACAGGGTGACAATGGACATCCCTGAAAGGCGCGTTACCGCGCTCATCGGCCCGTCAGGCTGCGGCAAGAGCACGTTCCTGCGCACGCTCAACCGCATGAACGACACCATCGACGGCACGTCTCACAACGGCACCATCCACATCGACGGCGTGGAGATTTACGACAGGAACGTCGACGTGGTGGAATTGCGCCGCAGGGTCGGGATGGTCTTTCAGAAATCCAACCCGTTCCCCAAGACGATATTCGACAACGTGGCGTACGGGCCGCGCATCCACGGCCTGAAGAACAGGGCGGAGTTGGAGGAGATAGTGGTGAGTTCGCTCAAGCGCGCCTACCTGTGGGAGGAAGCGAAGGACCGGCTCAAGCGATCCGCGTTGGGGCTTTCGGGCGGCCAGCAGCAGAGGCTCTGCATCGCGCGCGCGCTTGCCACCAACCCCGAAATTATCCTGATGGACGAGCCCGCCAGCGCGCTCGACCCCCTCTCCACATCCAAGATCGAGGACCTAATTTTCGAATTGAAAAAAGACTACACCGTCGTTATCGTTACTCACAACATGCAGCAGGCGGCGCGCGTGTCGGACTACACCGCGTTCTTCTTTGAGGGCGCGATAATCGAGCATGACACGACCGAAAAGATATTCACCGACCCCCGCGAAAAGAAGACCGAGGACTACATTACCGGAAGATTCGGCTGATTCAGCAAGGACACGACGCCAAATGATGAAACAACACCTGCATGAAGAACTTGAGCAGTTGAAGAAATCCATCGCGCTGATGGGCGGGCGGATCGAGGAGGCGATACAGAACGCCGTTACCGCGCTCGTTGACCGCGACGCTTCGCTTGCGGCGGAGGTCATCGCCGGCGACCAGGACATCGACATGCTCGAACTGGACATCGAGAAGCGCTGCCTCAACATCCTGGCGACTCAGCAGCCGTTCGCGGCGGACCTGCGCTTCATCACGGCGGTGCTGCGCATCAACCACGACATGGAGCGCATGGGCGACCTCGCGGCGAACATCGCCCGCGAGGCGCGGCGCATCGCCGGCCTCAACATCGTTTACATGCCGCTCAACCTTGACGAGATGATTTCCGAGGTCCGCAAGATGGTGCGCGAAAGCCTCAAGGCCCTCCTGGAGAGGGACACGAAACTCGCGCGCGAGATATGCAGGCAGGACGACATCGTTGACAGCCTCGACAGCGAGACCAGCACGAAACTCATCGAGATAATGAAGAACAGCCCGGAGAACATCGAGGCCGCGACGCAACTACTGCTCGCGGTGCGGCACCTGGAGCGTATCGCGGACATGGCCACCAACATCGCCGAGGAGGTCGTCTTCATGGTCGAGGGCCACAACATAAAGCACCATTACAAGGACAAGGGCGACGTGGAAAAGTAATCGCCACAAAAGGGGTCACGCCACAAAAGGGGTCAGACCCCTTTTGTGGCGATTCGCTCGTTTAATGCTCGCGCAGCCTTTCGTACATCTTCGCTTCCGATTCGCCGCCCGGCAGGCCCTGCTTCGTGTCCAGCTCCAGCGTCGTGTGGCGGACCGAGCCGTCGGGCATTCTGTTTTCCCGCAACAGGCGCGCGGTTTCCTCAAGGTCGCTTCTCGCCTGCTCCTTCTTTCCGAGAGCGTCTTCAAGCGCAGCGCGGTAAACCCTGAGCGACGGTTTAGCCGGATAACACTCCACTGCGCTATTGTACTCCTCGAGCGCCTCGGACTGCCGGTTCATGTTCTGAAGCATAATCGCGGCATCGACGTGGTACCTGAAGTAGTTGGGATTAAGCCGTATCGCTTCGCGCATTTCGCCTATCGCCTGCTCGGCGAATTCCGGACGTTTGGTCTCGAGCCACAACTCGTAATACGCTCCGGCGAGGTTTCTGCGCGTCTCGGCGTTGAGCGGGTTGGCCTGCTCCGCCTTGACCAGCGCGCCGTAACTCCCTTCCGGCCCGCTCGCTATCGCCCCGTCCTCCCTGAGCGCCAAGGACATCGGCCCCAGGACGTAGAACAGGATTGCCCCGAATCCGACGAGGATGAGGACCGCCCGCGCCGCACGCGAGACACGCTTTCTCTCGGGAAACACCCCCCCGTTTGTCGCCAGCGCCAGCGCCAGCGCGACCCAGCAGGCCTGGTTGACCGCGTGGGCGTAAATGGCAAAGTCGAACTGGCAGTGCAGGAAAAAACCCAGCGCGCCGGTGGCCAGCGCCGCGTTAAGAATCGGGCCGTTGCCGCCGATGCGCCAGAATGCGCATGCCGTGAACACCGCCGCCCAGATTGCCGCCGCCGCGAGCGCTGTCGCCAGCCCCTTCTCGATACTCGTCAGAAAACCCTCAAACGGCTGGTTAATGATGATTATCGCGAGCATGAACGCGAGAGTCACGCAGCCGGCGATAATCATGAAGGGCCGCTCGCTTTCGGGCTTTCCGTCATCCTGTGTTTGCGTCGCGGACGAATCTTCTTCCCCCGGAGCGCTTTTCCAGCGCAACGTCCTCACCAGAAAAATTATCCATATCGCTAGAAACGCGAGAAGCCCGACGACGCCGAGTTCCGCGGCGCTCTGGACGAGGCAGTTATGCGGATACTGCACTTCGCCGGCCCAGGGCGCTTTGTGAGCAGGGTAGTTGTACTGAAAATTCTCCAGGCCGACGCCTGTGGTCCAGTGCTCCTTGATGATTCCCCAGCCGCCGAGCCAGTAGCCGAGGCGGTAGTTGACGGAGCGGGTTTCCGTGAGCGCCTTCAGGTACGGGCCGCCGAAGGCCGCCGCCAATATGCCCAGCAGCACAAGACACGCCGCGAAAAACAATCGGCGCTTCCAGATCCACCGCCGGAAAAGTATCGCGGGAAGAATCATGATTTCCAGTGCGAAGACCGCCTGTCCGGCCGCGCTTCCGGTGAAGTACAGACACACGACTCCCGCGCCCGCGGCGATGAAGAGGACGGCCGCACGCGCAATTGCGCCGCCCCCATTGCGCGTCCGCAGAATCGTTGCGGCCGCTCCGAAGAAGACCGGCATGCAGATAAGAAGAAACGTAGCCAGGACGTTGGATGTCGCGAAGGTGGAGAAAGGCTCGTCGCCGCCCAGCCGCGAGAGCGCGAGTTCCCTTTCGGTGGCGGAGTGCAGTTGCCCCAGGTAGCCCGACTGCTTCACCGCGCGGCCGAATTCCTCCAGCCCGACCGCGCGCTGGTAGAGGCCGTGACAGGCGATGACGGCAGCGGATGCGAGGAAGACCGCGAGGAAGAATCGGCGAAATTTCTTCTCCGAGGAAAGATTTAGCACAAGGAAGAAAAGCAGAAGGTTCGTCAGCCAAACGGGGGCCGCTTCAAGCGCGGCGTATTTGTATGTCGCATTGACGGGCGAGAGCGCGATAACGACGGCGTAGATGATGACCGGGATGCCGACGCCGCTCCGGGCCAGGCGGGTCCGCCCCCGCATGCCCTGCGCCACAAGCCACAGGAACGCCGACAGGACGATGGGCGAATGCAGAAGGAGCGTGCCGGAGTTTTTTATCACGTGGTCGGGCAGGAGCGGCCGCAAGGCGATTCCGATTCCGGCGAAAACGACGGCGGCGTGCTCGAACAGCCGCGCCGAATCCTCGTAGGCGGCGCGCGATGCGACGGGCACGTGCCCGCGGCTATTTCTTTTGTCGCCCGGAGACATCTTTTCTGCGCGATGCCCGTTCGAGAAGGACCACCAGTGTGAGAATTGCCACGGCCTGCGCCACGACTATCGCCGCGCGTACCATGTCGGAAGCGGTCGAGCCGTCACCGGGGTAAAGCAGGACGGCGGAGATTCCGGTGCAGAAGGTGGCGAGCGCCACAGTGAGCAGCGCGCCGCGCGTCGTCATGCCCAGGTTGAGCAAGCGGTGCGAGAAATGGCTCCTGTCCGCCCTCCAGATCGGGCGGCGCTCCTTCATCCGGATGTGAATCACGGACAGCGTGTCGAAAATGGGCACGGCGAAAATGAGCAGCGGCACAAGGAACGGGTAGAGGCGGTTCACCGTGCCGCCTTCGACGCGCACCTTGCTGCCGTAGAAAGTGAAGAGGATGGTCAGCGTGGCGAGGAGGTAGCCCGTGAAGAGCGAGCCGGTGTCCCCCATGAATATGCGCGCCGGCGGGCGGTTGTATGCCAGAAATCCGAGCAACGCCCCCAGCAGGACCGCCAGAAACGCCCCAATGAAGAGCTGGCCGGTCTGGACCGCCGCGACAAGGAAAATGAGCGAAATGACTCCCGCCACCGTGGCGCACAGGCCGTCCATGTTGTCTATCAGGTTGAACGCGTTGGTGATTGCCACGATCCACAGGACCGTGACGACTCCGCCGAGGAAAGGCGCCTCCACGAAAAGGCTCACCCGCACGCCCACGCTGGCGAGCGCCGCTCCGATGACGGCCTGAATGAAAAGCTTTTCCCTGACCGAGACCCGCCTGATGTCATCCGCAAGACCGAGAAGCATTATCATGAATCCGCCCAGGAGGACCGCGATGAGTTCCCTGCTCTTGGACATCACCCCCTCGAAATGCCTTGTGAGGTCCACGGTGAAAGTGGATGACACGTCGCTCTTCGCGGACACGAACCCCGCCACCATGAGGAACCCAACGATAATCGGCAGGACCACGGCGAGGAATATCGCGATTCCGCCTCCAAGCGGCGTTGCAACGGCGTGAAGTTTGCGCTCCGACGGCTGGTCCATGAAGCCCCAGCCCCGCGCCAGCCTCATCATCAGGCGCGTGAAAATCAGCGACAGCGCAAGCGCCGCCAAAAACAGGAAGAAGACTGCGAGTCCGGGTCCTATCAATTCACCTCTCCCGAGTCAAGACTCATATCGTCAACCAAAGGGGCCTGATCCATTTGGTTGACGGTTATTATTGCAGGCCGAAGGAGCGAAGTTCGGCGTTCATGTCGATGACCGCCTGCTCGGCGGCCTTCTGCCAGCCGTCCTCGCCGAAGCGGTCCTTGTACTTCGGCGATTTGCACGCGAAGATAATGCCGCGCGAAGAATTGACTATCGCGCCGAGGCCGTCGGCGTTGTAGAACGGCTTCAGTTCCGCGGCGCCCGCGCCCTGCGCGCCGTAGCCCGGCACGAGGATGAACGAGCGCGGCATGAGCGCCCGGACTTTTTTCGCGGCATCCGGGAAAGTAGCGCCGACGACCGCGCCGACCGAGGAATATCCCTCCTCGCCGACGAGCGGCTCGCCCCATTTGTTCACGAGTCTCGCGATTCTCATATAGAAGGGCTCTCCTCCCGTCTCAAGGTCCTGCAGTTCCGCGGAGGACGGGTTGGAGGTCTTGACGAGGATGAAGAGTCCCTTGCCGTACTTCGCGGCCGCTTCGATGAAAGGCTTCACGCCATCGGAGCCGGGAAACGCGTTGACGGTCACGGCGTCGGCGGGAAATGCTTCGAGCGCCTCTCCGTCGATTTCGGTGCGGCCGAGGTGCGCCGCGGCGTATGCCTCCGCGGTGGAGCCGATGTCGCCTCTCTTCACGTCCCCGATTACGATAAGCCCGCGCGCGCGGGCGTGCTCGCATATTCGCGAATATGCCTCAAGCCCGGCGACGCCGAACTGCTCGTAGAACGCGATCTGCGGCTTGACCGCCGGGACGTGTGAAGCAACCGCGTCGATGATCCCGGTGATGAACTGCGTCACAGCGGCTGCGCCCGCGGCGAGGGTGCGGCCGTGCGCGCTCAGCGCGGAGGATTTAATTTTCGAGGGGATGTCTTTCCAGTGGGGATCAAGCCCTACGACGGCGCTACTGCGTTTGTTCCTGATATGCCTTATCAGTCTGTCCGCGAACTGTTCCATTGGCTGGATACTCGCCGAAAAGTTTATTCCGGAGGCCCGCATTAAGGGCGCCGAAGGCGTCCAGATTAAGGTTCAGTTTTTGCGCGATGCCCTTTCCCCGCTCCGTGCGATGCGCGGGGTCCTCGAAGAGGGATGGCCGCACGAAGACGGCCGCCCTGTTTTTGAGAGCGAGGTTCTGGGCGTAGGCCAGCAACAGCCGGCGTTCTTTTCGCGTGAGTCCGTGCGCCCTGCACAGTTCATTAAACACGCGCTTGCCCTCGCGGTCAACCAAATTCTCCTGCACAAGCCGCCGGATGACAAGTATGAGCAGCACCGCGCCCAAAATAATAAGCAGGGTGACCACAAGGGTGTCGCTGCCGACGCCCTGCGCAAAGGACTCGCTGAAGCGCTGCCAGTATGAGCGGTCGCTTTCTATCCTGTTCATTCTTTTTCCGCCGGTTTCGGATTGTCGTTCGCTTTCTCTATCTGCTCAAGCGCGCTCGCCGCTCTTTCCTTGATGTGTCCGTCCGCCCGGCCGCCGAGGATCATTTTCATGCCCTCGGCCGCCTCAGGCATTCCAAGATGCGACGCCAGCCATATCGCGGACGCGTTCATGCTCCGGTCGCCGTGTTCGCACATGCCGAAAAACAGTCCCCGGTAGTCCTGGTCGCCGAAGCGGAAGAGGCACTTCACCACGTTCGCGCGCACGCGCGCCACGCGGCTGGCCTCCAACTGTTTCACAGCGGGCACGCAGCCCGGGTTGCCGCGCGTCTCCAATGCCTCGACGGCGTTTGCCGCCACCCTCTCGTCCGTGTCGCGCAGCGCCTTGATGACCGCCTGCTCGGACTCCCGCGACTCGAACGCGCTCAGCGCTATGATGGCGGTGGCCCTGAGGTGCGGGTCCGGGTGCGACGCGAGAAGGATTATCTCCGGTTCGAGCCGCTCATGCGGGCCCGCCATCGTGAATATCTTGAGCGCCTTGATCTTGGTATCGATGTCCTTGGCGGCGAGCGCTTCCTTGAGATCCCCTTCCAGGCTGCCGCTTATTTTGATCAGCGCCGAAGCCGCCAGCACGCGCGTCTTGTTGTCGATCGCGTTAAACGCGCGCATATAGGCCGTGAAACTGGTCTTCGCCACCTCTCGCGCGGCCAACTTGCGGACGGATTCGTGGGGGCTGAGCAGTTGCCGGATCGCCAGTTCGTCCTTGCGCGGGTGGTCTGACAAGAGGATGGCGCGGGTCGAGTGGAGTTGGACCTCTTCGTCGGGGTCCTCCAGGAACGGCATAAGAGTATCGGCGGTGGGGGCGCGGAGCGCAATCATTTCGGCCACCGCGCGGCGCCTTACGCGCGCGGAATCGCTCAGAGTGAGTTTCTCCATGCAGGGCCGGGATTTTCCCGTGTTCGTTCGCGGGTCAACTATGACGGACAGAAGTTTGTCTTGAAGGCTCTCGTCGTAGTCGTCCATGTTTTCGTTGACCGTCTTCCACCACACCGGCTCCCCCCACCACTGCGCCAGTTCCACGATGGCCTTCGGCTCGCCCAGTTCGAATATCCGCTGAAGCGCCATGCGCGGGGACCCGCTCCCGCGCTTTCTGAGCACGGTATCCGCCTTGCGCCTGATGGTCTCATCCCCGCTCAGATACATCCGGGCCACAAGCGCGTCCCACTGCTCGGAGTCCTTCTCGCTCAGGACCTGAACCATGTCCGCGATCACGTGTTCGTGTGCCGCGCTGAAGGCCTCGATGAGCATGGAATGGCATTCCGCTCCGAGCATCATCATGCCTCGGATGACGTTGCGCTCGCGATGATTGTCGTAGGAACGGAACAGCTCCGTCAAGACGGCCTGGATGTCTTTCCTGCTGCGCTCGATAGCCGGCGCGACGGCCGTTGGCCGGGCGGGCCGCAGCCGCGCGTTGATGTTGATGTAATCCCGCACTGTCTTGAGCAGCGCCTCGCTCGCCCTGTGGCGCAGCCTCTCGTCGATGCCCGAAAATACCGGCGCCATCATGTGCAGCAGTTTGGTCTTGCCTATGTCGGTGATTATCCGTATCGCGTTGCACCGGGCGTCGTAGGAGCCGGATTGGAATATGTTGCGCAAGTGCGGAATGAGCGCTTCCTGCCGCTCCAGGATCTTGCTTCTCTGCGAAGAATCGAGTTGCGCGTAATTGCCTATGAGCCGGCTGGCGGCGGCGTCCCATTTATCCGTGAGCAGACACGTGAATACCGTCTCGCGGGCCGCGGCGGACGATTCGTGCAAAAGTGCGTCCACAAGCGCGTCAAGCGCCCGCTCCGACGCGCTCTGGCGCAATATGTCTATGCTCAGGTCGAGGCCGTTCATCATCCTGCCGTGATAATGGACACAGTATCTCCCAGATTGCCGCACATCGTTTCTTTTATCGGCATACCGAGCAGCATACTGAAGAGTCGCAGCGGAATCGGGTGTACTTCAGAACTGTGGGTGCTCCAGGGGTTTGTCCGCTTCAGGCGGGGTCAGACGCCATTTAGACTGTGGATTTTGGACATTAGACATTAGATGTTCGATTGCGGCGCTCAATCTTCACCCTCCAACGCCGCCTATCGATTGTCTATAGTCCATGGTCGATAGTCTATTGTCCAAGTGACCCCAGTACCCACAAAACCGAAATACGCCCCCGCCAAAAGGGTGCACTTCAGGATTGTGGGTGAGATTTTAGGCGGCATTGGTTGCGAAGCCCCAAAATTTGTCCCACAGGCCTGAGAGGTATATTGCCCTGAGCCTGGCTATTTTCT
>Ga0315281_10013980_pt1 | contig 10837 bp, 1 predicted proteins | sample YL17G07_0_MG_FD_204540 | JGI IMG/M metagenome (GOLD analysis project Ga0315281, IMG submission 204540) | Sediment microbial communities from Yellowstone Lake, YNP, Wyoming, USA - YL17G07_0 | ecosystem: Environmental > Aquatic > Freshwater > Lake > Sediment | place: USA: Wyoming | collected... | reverse complement strand
TTGATCAAAAATGCAAAAGTAGGGGGGGTCTCAGATCAAAAATGCGAAAAAGACGCCAAATTTCGCCTTGCCCATCTTAACATTTCAGGGGTCGACCGGCCCTGGCGCTAGCGCCAAGGCCGTTTGGTGGCTAAAAAGGGGCCAAAAAGGGGGGGGTTCCGGGGGTCAAGAAACGTAAGTCGCGTTTTGCGAGCGCGACTTACGTTCAATCTTCACCCTCTCCGTCGCCGTGGGCCGGAGTGCCTCGCTCTGCCGGCGTTCAGCAGCACACCCTGGCCGACCAGATTGCCGCCGACCGCAATCTGGAGGGCAAGCTTGACGGTCGGCAGGTCAGACGGCCAAGCGCAGCAGCCCCGCGGACGGGCCTTTGTCGGTGGTCAGCACGTGGTATTGCAGGCGGCTGTTAGCCGCCGATCCGGCGGCCTTGAAGGTGCCGATTGTCCACGCGGCCACATCGCTGTCCTTCATCGCCCACGCCACGCCGCCGGGAGCGTCCAGGAGGCCCGCCAACTGGAGCGACTTCAGCGTGAACTCGCTTCGCGCACCCGGCACGCCAAAGTCATCCGCCGAGCCGGTGAGGGCGGCGGCGCCGAGCAGCACGTCGGCGTTGAGCAGTTCCCCGGCCGACAGCGTGCCGCCGTTCCCGCCGATGGAGAGGGTGCAGTCGCGGATGGCCCCCGCCACCTTCGCGCTGCCGAGGGCCACGCCCTTAGGGGCCGCCAGCCCGGTCAGGGTCAGGCCCGCCAGCCAGTCGCCGTTGACGGCGGCATCGAGCCGGTCCTTGCCGGTCGCCATCGAAACCAGCCAGTCGGCCTCCACGCTGCCGCTCTGCCACCGGCCGGTGGAGATTGTCCCGATACCGCCGGCGGCGACGGCGGCGCTGCCGTCGACCAGGCCGGTGACCTTGAAGGTCCCGAGGGTCAGGCCTTTGGGGGCGCCGGCGCCGGAGAGGTCCAGGTCCGCCTGCATGTCTCCGCGCAGGGCCTCGTTGACCGTCTTGGTGGAGGGGTCGTCCCTGCGCCCGCCGATGGTGAACGAGCCGATCCAGGGCGCGCTCAGAACGTCGGCCACGCCGGTGTCGAGCCAGGCCGCCGCGGCGAACGCCTTGACCCCGCCGCCGAACGTCATCGGGCAGTCGCGCACGGCCCCGGCCACCTTCGCGCTACCGAGAACCACGCCTTTAGGCGCCGCCAGCCCGGTCAGGGTCAGGCCGACCTGCCAGTCGCCGTTGACGGCCGCGTCGCGCCGGTCGGCGGCGGTTGTCAGCGAATTCAGCCAGCCGGCCTCCACGCCGGTCGCCGCGGCGACCCACCGGCCGACGGTAACCGCTCCGATGCCGCCGGCCGCGACGGCGATGCTGCCGTCGACCAGGCCAGCGACCTTGAAGGTCCCCAGGGCCATGCCGCGAGGCGCGCCGGCGCCGGAGAGATCCAGGTCGGCCTGCATGTCTCCGCGAAGGGCCTCGTTGACCGTCTTCGTCCTGGGGTCGTCCCTGCGCCCGCTGATGGTGAACGAGCCGATCCAAGGCGCGCTCAAGACGTCGGCCACGCCGGTGTCGAGCCAGGCCCCAGCCGTGAACGTCTTGACCCCGCCGCCGAACATCATCGAGGCGTCGGTGATTGAGCTGAAGGCGAGCGCCCCGGAGACCTCCGGCCCGTCGACCGTCAAACTGGAGCCGGCCAGCATGTTCCCCACCGTGGCCGAGCCCAGTTGCCCCTGCACGTGCACCGTGCCAGCCACGTCGATGCCCTTGATCGCGATGCCACCGAGCGGCCCGCGGGCCGTGATGTTCTTGAGCGTCACGGCCGCGGTGGCCCTGGAGTCCCTGGTGACGACAAACTGCGTTCGCTTGGTCGTGCCGGTCAGGAAGATCTCGGTGAAGTCGGTGCCGACGACGATCGCCCCGACGCCGTCGCCACGCAGGGCAAAGGTGACCAGCGTGCCGCCGGCGTCCTTCACGGTCAGCGCCTTGTTCTTGCCCAGCACGCTGCCGAATTCCCAGACGACGTTGAGCGTAACGTCGCTGATGATGTAGTTATTCTGCTCGCTCAGCTCCGGCACGGCGCCCGCCGAGTCGACCTGGGCGATCATGACGTAGGAGCCCGCGGGCATGTCCGTGGGCACCGTGAGCGTGCCCTTGAGGGTAGCGGACGCTCCCGCCAGCAACTTGATCTTCTGGCGCGAGAGCACGCCCAGCACGCGGTCGACGCCCACGTCCACCGTGGCGTCGGTGGAGGCATAGACGGTCACGTCGATGATCGCCTCCACCGCCTGGTTGCCTTGATTGGTCACCGCCAGAGACACGGCCCCGGTCTCGTGGGGCAGGATCCGCGAGAAGACCGGGGCGAGCTGCAGCGTGCCGACGAGGTCGACGAAAGCATCGCCGATGACGGCGGTGCTGCTCTTCTGGAAATCCTGGATGCTGGTCAGCACGATCACGGGGGCGGGGTTTTCGCCCCGGAACACCTGGAGTTCCCCGTCGCCGGCGACCTTGTCCGTCCATCGCAGGAAGATCGGGACGGTATAGGCGGTCGCCTCGAGCAGGTCGGCGCCGGCCCCGCCGTCGATGGACTGGACGATGACGGCGTCGTCCAGCACGAACGTATCGGTACCCGCGCCGGCCCGGAGGTTCTCGACCGACTGGAACGGGGCGGTCCCTTCGGCGGTGGTGAGCTGACCGCCAAAGTCGTCCGCGATACGCCACTGGGTGCCTGCGGCATAGGCGGACACGTCGAGGGTGTCCTGGCCCCCGCCGCCATCGATGCTGCCGGTGATCGACGCGCCGTCGCCATACTCGAAAACGTCCTGCTCGGCGCCGCCGTGCAGGTTCTCGACCGAGGCGAAAGTGAAGGCGCCGGGCGGACCGGCCTGCGGAACGACCGTGCCCGCGTTGTCCACCGTGACGGTCCAGAGGCTGCCCGAGTCGAGGCCGATGAGCCTGTCGGAGCCCGCCCCGCCGATCATGCCCTGGATGTTCGCGTAGCCGCCGGTGCCCGTGGCGGTCCCCTGCTGGCGATCCACGACCACCGAATCGTCCGCCTCCCAGTCCTGGTAGTCGAGCAGGTTGATGCCGGCAGGCGAGCCGCCGTCCACAAGCCCCGCCACGCCCGCGTGCGACGCGAAGACAAACCTGTCGGCCCCGCTGCCGCCGGTGAGGTTCTGGATGGTGTCGAAGGCAAAGCTCCCCACCGCGTCCACCTGACCGGCGTCGGCGGCGCCGACGTTCCACGTGACGTCGGTGGCGTAAGCAGACATATCGATCGTGTTGCCGCCCAGGCCGCCCGAGACGCTACCGCCGACGGCGGCGCCGTCCTGGAACTGGAAGACGTCATCGCCCCTGCCGCCCAGCAGGTTCTCGACCCCCGAGAAATCGATGCCGGCGCTGACGGCGCCCGCATCGGCGGCGGCGATGTCCCACGTCAGGTCTCCGGTGTAGGCCTGCAAGTCGAGCCAGTCGCCGGGCCCGGCGCCGCCGTCCAGGCGGCCCGTCAGCCCCAGGCCGTTGGCGAAGATGAACTGGTCGGCCCCGCCGCCGCCCAGGAGCGTCTCCACCGAACTGAAGGAGAACACGCCGCCGATCGCCTGCAACTGGCCGGAGTCCGGCGAGAGCACCCGCCAGAAGTTGTCGGTGGCGTAGGCGGAGAAATCCAGCGTGTCGTCGCCGCCCCCGCCGGCCACGCCGGTCGAGACGACCGCGCCGGCGGAGAAGACGAACTTCTCGGGCCCCGGACCGCCTTGAAGCATCTCGAACGATTCGAAGCCGAAGACGAGTGGCAGGCTCACGACCTGGCCGCTGTTCGCGGCTTCGACCGACCACGTGTTGCCGGCGTCGAGCCCGACCAGGGTGTCGCCGCCGGGCCCGCCCACGGCCGCCTGGATCGACTGCCAGGCGCCCAAGGCCGTGGCCGTCCGGCTCTCGAGGTTCACCGTCACGGGCACGTCGCCGCTGAAGCCGGAGTAGTCGAGGACGTTGGCGCCGCCGCCGCCGTCGACGCTGCCGTTCAACCGGCCGCTGGCGCCGAAGACGAAGCTGTCATCCCCCTGGCCGGAGACGAGGTTCTCGACGTTGAGGAACGCGGCGCTGCGCCCGCCGCCCTGGAGCGTGCCCGCATTGGGGCCGGTGACGCCCCACGTGAGATCGGACGTCTCGGCGCCGAGGTCGATCCGGTCGTCGCCGCCCCCGCCGTCGATCTGGCCCTGCACCGTCGCGTCGGCAAAGGTAAATATGTCACTTCCACTGCCGCCGGCGAATTGCTCGATGTCCGCAAAGGACAGGAGGGGCGCCCCCCCAGCCGCCACGCCGCCCACGCCGGCCGCGGAAATGTCCCAGGCCAGGTCGTCGGCGAAGGCAGTCAGGACCACTTTGTCGTCGCCGCCGTGGCCGCCGTCGACCGACCCGCTGACGGTAACACCCGCCGCGAAGGTAAACGTGTCGCTGCCGGTGCCGCCCACCAGCGTCTGGAAGACGTCGAAACGGAAGACCGCCGGCTGGCCGATGGACCCGGCGTCATTGCCGGTGATGAACCACAGGTTGCCGGCGTTGGCGGCCGTCAACGTGTTCTGGTCGGCGCCGCCGATCACGTCTTCGATACTGGCGAGGCCGTTGCCGACCCCCGTGGCCTCGCCCGTCTGGAGGTTGATCGCCACGGGGCCTGTGTAACCCGGGGTGCCGCCCGGCAGGTAATCGCCGGGGGCCGTGGCGGCGTAAATGACGGTGTCCTCGCCGCCGCCGCCGGAGATCCCGCCCGTCAGCCGGGCCGTGTCGGCGGCGAACACAATAACGTCCGAGTCGGCCGTGCCGACGATGCTCTGCAAGGACGTGGTGACGTTTTCGTGGAAAACCTGGTCCAGCCCCGTGACGACCCACACGCTCAGCAGGTGCCGGGTTTCCAGCGGCTCGAACACGGCCTCGCGCCGCGACGGGGGCTTTCGCGGCCGTCGTCCGGCCCTCGCCGCGCCATTTCCGGTGTTTGACAGGAACATTGGCGTTTCCCTCTATCCTCAACTGCCCCACACGCGGAAGACCAGATCGTCGACCTGGTGCTCCAGGTTCCGGCTCGACGCCGTCCACCAAAGCAGCCTGACCGGAGTTTTTGGCGCCAAGTTCCTCAGTTCCACCGGCCCCAGCATCCCGGCCTTGTGCACGGCCGCGTACAGCCCGAACTCGGTCCCGTTGACCGTCCTGGCGTTGGCGATGGAGACGCTGCCGATCCTGCCCGCCGACAGGTTGCTGTTGGCGAAGAAAGGTTCCGCCGTCGGGGCGCGAGCGGTGCCGGTGATCCTCAGCGAACTGATGGCGCTGTCCACGCTGACGAAGTCCGAGAGGCCGGCGGCATGGCGGCCGGCCGTCGGGCTGACGCCCACCAGGATGTCGCTGTCAAGCATCGCTCCCAGCGCGAGCGCGCCCAGCGAGGTCGTCGCGCGGAGCGTGGAGTTCCGCATCGCGCCAGCCACGGTGATGGGCCCGGCCTTGCCGACGATGTCCCAGTTGGCGCCGCCCAAGTCGCCGGCGACCCTGGCCTTGCCCAGCACCATGCCGGTGCCGACGCCGCTCAGGCGCAGATCGGCCTGGAAGCCGCCCTTGGTGGTCGCGAGGCTGCTGACGGCCGGGGCCGACAGGAAGTCGGCGACGCCGTCCGTGTTGCGCCACTCGGTCATGGTGACCGGGCCGAGGGCCACGGTCGAGCGGATGCTGGCATCGCTCAGCGCCCCCAGCTTCAGCATGATGCCCGGGCCGGCCTCGACGACGATCGACCCGCCGCTGAGGTCGCCGATCGTGATGCTGCCTACCGCGCCCAGGGCCCGGATGGCGCCGGTGAAGTTGACGCCGGCGGCATCGAGCGACGGGAACGCGCCGAGCATCGTCAGGTTGCGGATCGTCGGGGCCTGCGCCTTGGCAGGATACTTGATGCTAATCGCGACGCTCTTCTTCAGGCCCGGCAGGACCGTGACTTCGGCGAACGTGCCGTCGCCCAGGATCGTGCCCTTGCCGTCGGTGCAGGTGAAGGTCACGGGCGTGCCGTTGACATCGAGCACCGTCAGCGACGGCTTGTTGCGCCCGCTGGAGAGGTTGCCGAATTCCCACACCAGGTGGACGATGCTGCCGGAGACGCCCACGTTGTTCTGCTCGTTGGACTCCACGACGGCGTTGCCGCTGTCCACGTCGGCCAGAACGTAGTAGGTGTTGACGGTCGCCGCGGCGGGCACCACCGGCCTGGCGACGTAGTGCCCGACCTGCCCGGCCGCCAGGTTGAGCGTCAGGTTCGTCATCCGGGCCAGGACCTTGTCGGAGGCGTCGAGCGTCTTGTCGTGCGACAGGTACAGCGTGATGGCGAACTTGCCGGCCGCCCGGGTGTTGCCCTGGTTTGTCACGGCCACGTCCACGGCCCCCGTCTCGCCGGGCACAATGGACGCCCACATCGGGTCCAGCGCCACCGTGGCCGTCAGGTCAACGAAGTTGTCCAGGATGATGCGGGCGACGCTGCTCTTGACGTCCTCGACGGAGTTGAACTGCATGACGCCCTGGCCCGCCGCCTCCACCTGGCCGGTGCCGGACGGCTTGCTCCAGACCAAGAGGTCGGTGAAGACCGACATGTCCAGGTAATCCACGCCGCCGTGGCCGTAAATCGTTTCCACGAGGTTGTGGTTGCCCGGGATGAACCGATCGCCGGCCGCGCCGCCGTGGATTTCTTCGACGTTCGAGAAGACGGTCTGGCGCGAGCCGGCGGCGACCTCGCCGGCATTGTCGGCGGTGATCGACCACTGGGTCGGCGCCTGCCACGCCGACAGGTCGAGCGCGTCGTGCCCGAGGCCGCCGCTGACCGAATCGGCGCGGGCCCCGTCGGCCAGGACGAACGAATCGTCGCCCGCCCCGCCGGCGAACTGCTCGAAGGACACGAACTCCAGCTCGGCGTTGACCCAGCCTCGCCCGGTCGTGCCGATGGTCCACACGGTGCTGGTGTCGGCGCCCGTCAACGCATCCGCCAGCGCCGCGCCGCCGATGACGTGCCGGATGTTGAGGAAGCTGCCCAGGGCCGTGCCGGTCATCGCCTGGAGGTTCACCGCCACCGACCTGCCGAGGGCGGAGTAGTCGAGGGTGTTGTCGCCGCCGCCGCCGTCGAGGAGGCCCGCGAGCGACCCGCCCGCCGCGAAGGCAAACGTGTCGTCGCCGGGGCCGGCGGCAAGATTCTCCATCCCGCGGAACGCCAGGGCCCCGTCCACGAGGCCGCTGTTGGCCTGGGTGACGTCCCAGCGGTGAGGCCCGGCAAAGCCGCCCAGGTCCAGCGTATCCGCCGCGGCGCCGCCGATGAGGGACTCGATGCCGGTGAACTCCACCGTGCCGTTGACGTCGCCGGCGCCGATGCCGGTGATGTGCCACGCCAGGGGGCCGGCGATGGCCGAGAAGTCCAGCGAATCGGCGCCGCCGCGGCCGTCAAGCGTCAGGGCGGCCGGTGCGGCCGGGTCGTAGTAGAGGAACACAAACTCGTCATTGGCGGCGCCGCCGATGAAGCGCTCGACGCCGGCCAGGGCAAAGGCGCCCGCCAGCATCCGCACGAGCCCGCCGGAGGCGCTGCGGAACTCCCACCGGATGGCGGTGTCGCCGGCGGAATAGTCGATGACGTCTTCACCGCCCCCGCCGCTGATCGAGCCCGTCATGACGGCGCGGGCGGCAAAGACGAACCGGTCGCTGCCTCCCCCGCCGAAGAGGTTCTCAAAGCTGATGAACCGCAGTTGGCCCTGCACCTCTCCCGTGTTGGCGCCGGTGATGTCCCACCGCTGGTCGGCGTCCGGACCGATCAGGCTGTCCACGCCTTTGCCGCCGACGAACAGCTCGACCGACCGGTACTCGCCCATGCCCGGCGCCGCGTGCGTCTTCATGTTGACCGTGACCGGGTTGCCGCTCTTCCAGGCGGCGTAGTCGACCGCGTCATCGCCCAGCCCGCCGTCCAGGATGCCGTCGATGCCGGCCCCGTCGGAAACCTGGAACCAGTCGTCGCCCGCGCTGCTGGTCAGGTTCTCGACTCCCGTGAACCGGAAGGCGCCCTCGACGTAGCCGGCGTTGCGGGCGATGAGGCGCCACACGACATTGCCGGCGGCGGCATAGTCGAGGACGTCGTTGCCCGGACCGGCGGCGATCTGGCCGCTCGCGCGGCCGTCGGCGGCCAGGTCGAAGCGGTCATCGCCGGGCCCGGCCAGCAGGATGCCGAAGTTGCGGAAGCCGCCCGCGATGCCGGTCACGGCGCCGGCGTCGGCGCCCAGGAGGCTCCAGGTCCGCCCGGCAGCGACCTGAGAGAAGTCCAGGGTGTTCTCGCCCGGTCCGCCGTCGAGAGAGCCGCTCAGCGAGCCGGCGGCGGCGAACACGAGCTTGTCGGGCCCGGTGCCGGCCACGATGCCGGCGAACCGCGAGAACGTCACGGCCGCGCTCAAGAGGGCGCCGCTGTCGGCCCCGTCGATCCGCCAGACGCTCTCGGCGTTGGGACCGGTCAGCAGGTTGTCGGGGGCGCTCGAGCCCACAAAGCTCTCGACGTTGGCGATGCCGCCGGTGCCCATGGCCTCATGCTTCTGGAGGTTCACCGACACCGGCTGCGCGGCGGTATAGCCGGTGTACTCCAGCGAGTCCTGGCCGCCGCGCCCGTCGAGCATGCCCAGGACGCGGGCGGCCGGGTCGGCGAAGACGAACCGGTCGCCGGCGCTGCTGCCGATGCAGTTCTCCACGTTCCGGAAGGTGGCGGCCAACGCCGACGCGGCCACGGCCGTCACCGTGCCGCCGCCGGGCCGGTCGAAGGTCCACAGCAGGTCCACCGGACCGGCGCCCAGGATGGCCGGATCGTTGTCGGGCGTGATCGCCGGGGAGTAAGTGATGGTGTCGAAATCGCCCTGGGCGTCGATCAGGTCCATCTGCCCGTTCGGGAAGAACACGAACTGGTCGCGGTTCTGCCCGCCCAGGATGTGCTCGACCCCGTCGAAGTCGATGGCGCTGGGGTCGTCGCTGAACCGGCCGGCCACGTGGCCCTGCTGCGGGCCCGTGACGTAGAAGGTGTTGACCTTGTACCCGGTCACGGCGTTGAGGCGGTAGTCCGTGTAGTCGATCGTGTCCACGCCGTCCTGGCCGTGGAGGGTGCCCCGGAAGCAACTGTCGTCGAGGAAGATGAACCGGTCGTCGCCTGTGCTGCCGTAGATATTGGTATAGGTCTCGCTGTGCGTGCCGCTGAGGCTCAACTGGTCGCTGTCCAGGCCCAGGTACAGGTTCATCTCTTCGGCGCCGTCGTACCAGAGGCCGTCGGCGGGCATATCCAGCCCGGTCAGCGAGTGCTCGACGTCGCGGCTGGCGTCGGCCGCCAGCAGGCCGGTGTTCGGGTTGGTGTCGTCGATGTCGAAGAGGTTCAGTTGATCGGCGCCGGCGCCGGTGTGAAGGATCAGCCGGCCGTCGATCTCGTCGAGCGTGCCGCGGGCGGTCTGGGCCTCGGTGCCGACGTTGACCACGTCATCGCCGTCGCCGGTGATGATGTGGGTCAGCCCGCCGTGCGTGCTGAGGATGTCGAAGACGTGCCCGCCGCCGCCCAGGGTGATGTTGAGCACGTCGAAACCTTCGTAGGTGATGCCGTGCTCGCCCGGGTTGGCGTACAGGCCGAGGCCGTCGATGGTGTTGCGGGTCAGCAGGCCGTTGTTGGCGCCGGGGACGTCGTCGTGGTCGTCGGTCACGTTCAGGACGTCGCCGTCCGAGGCGCCATGGGCGTCCGGGCCGCCCAGGAGGAGCAGGTGTACCGTGTGTCCCTGCGCGTCGATGAAGAGCGGGGCGGCCATCTCGTTGACGGTGCTGGCCGGGTCGCCGACGTTGGTCACGTCGGCGCCGTCGCCCGTCCGGATGTTGGTGGGGTTGACAATGCTCCAGACGTCCATGCGATCGTTGCCGGAGCCCAGGCCGATGTTGGTCGTCTCGAAGTTGTAGTAGTTGATGCCGTCCAGCCGTGTCTGCAGGACCGCGGCGCCGTCCAGCGCGCCCACGTCGATATCGGCCTGGGTGAGCCGCAGGTCGCGGTACTCGCCCTGGAAAGCGATATGGAAGACGCTGCCGTGCCTGGTGACCGTGAAGTTGTCGGTGTACGGCTTGGACGGATCGCTGTTGTTGGGGTTCAGGATCGGCTCGAGGGCCATGCGGACCTGCTCGGCCGTCGCGTCGTACGGCAGGGACCCGGTGGTCTGGCCGAGCAGGTGGATGGCGAACGTGCCGCCGACCGCCTCGACGGACAGCGTCTGGATCGTGGTGCGCGTCGGGGCCGTCGTGCCGTCCATCAGGGTGGCGGTCCGCACGTCGACCGAGGCGTTCTCGCCGGCGATCAAGCCGCAGAGCGGCAAGGTGCTGCCGTCGGCGGACTCGGCCCACGCCAGCGGCGGCCAGTCGATCCCGGCCTGCTCGCGGATGAAGGTGATCTGGTACGTCACGCTGCCGGCGGCGCGGGCGGTTTCCTCGACGGCCAACTCGGCCGGCGAGATCCCGTACAGGCGGGCGAGCTGCTCCCCGACCGCCGCCGGGCTCATGCTGTAGTCGAGCGTCGCGACGGTGACCCTGGACACGGCCAGCGTCTCGCCGACGGTGAAGGCGACGAAGCCGCGGCCGGCGTCGGCGTTGATGGCCGCCGCCAGGCCCGCCGCCACGTCGGCCAGGGCATCGCCCGAGGCCGCCGTGTACGAGTGGGTCGAAAGGCTGTGACCGTCGTCCAGGGCCACCGACCAGATCTGTCCCTGAACCGGCGTTCCTACCAGGGCCAACTGAGACAGCGTCAACGTGTCGCCATCGACCAGCATCCGTCCGCCGGCCGGGGCGGCCGCGGACGCC
>Ga0315281_10013979_pt1 | contig 10838 bp, 12 predicted proteins | sample YL17G07_0_MG_FD_204540 | JGI IMG/M metagenome (GOLD analysis project Ga0315281, IMG submission 204540) | Sediment microbial communities from Yellowstone Lake, YNP, Wyoming, USA - YL17G07_0 | ecosystem: Environmental > Aquatic > Freshwater > Lake > Sediment | place: USA: Wyoming | collected... | reverse complement strand
AAAAACCATGTTAGAAACGCCTTCAAAACTTAAGGCCTCTCTGTGGGCTTCCGGCAAAAGATCAAAAAAAGCCGCCGCTAGCATGGCGCCGGCGGCAAAAGCCACCAACCAGGCAATTCTTTTTTCGATAAAACCTTTTTTAAAAAGCAACGACGCCGCTATTAAAAGCGAGGCAATACTACCCAGGAATGTAAAAATTAAAATCCAGATTAACATAATTGTATTTTATCATAATTGACCGTGGTTGGCGTCTAACAATTTCGGAGGAGTCACATTTACCTCGTAGATCTTCGCGATTCTTTAGACTCGAATCTAAGACTTGATAATTTCTTACTGCAGCAGAAGTGACGACGGAAAAATTCGTTAGAGCCAACCAAACAATAGCCTAAATAAAAAGAAGGTTTAACAAAAGAAAAAATCCGGCGAGGATGCCTAAATATATTTTTTGGTTAGCAACGGTTATTTCCGTTTTAATCGGCCAAAACCAGCTATTGAGATTACCGGTCGCCATCAATTGATGATATTGGGAAATTAGCATTCCTAAATACATGGCTAAAATCATCCCCGCCCCAAATAATGAGCCGGATGAAGTAATTACAAACAGGGCCAAAAAGACAAAGGCCCCCTGAAAAAGAACATTTTTAAATGATGATCTTGAACTGGTGGGTTGATCGCTTGGCTGATTACTGGTATTGAATTTAAAGATTGCCTCTGCCAGATCCAAGAAATATACACCCAGCAACCCGCCGGCCAGAAAAAATATAATTTCTAAACCCGGATGCAATTGCCAGCGCAAAATAACTAGTATTAGCAAATAAACTGCCGTGGTAATTAACAGGTTTTTATCGGTCTTGACATTGTTAGTGACCAAGAAGTTCTTTAAGGCGTAAACCATTTTTGATAGCATATCCTTGGCTGTCGTTGTTGAAAAATCCATAGACATCAAGTCCCTTCTTCAACCAGTGTCTCACTTTTGCTGCCCACTCGTCAAGTTCTTTTTCAGAATAGCAAGAGGCATATAAAGATTGTCTTCCGTGGAAGCGAAGATAAACAAAATCAGCCGTCACTACTTCAGCAGCTGGCCAATTGGGCGAATCCTGAATTACCAAGGCGCAATTATATTTTTTAAGTAATGAATAGGTCTCCTCATTAAGCCATGACTGATCGCGAAACTCAAACGCCTGCCGCAAACTATGTGAAGTTTTTAGTAATATAGTCAGAAACCTTTTTAGCCTGAGTTTATCGAAGGCAAAACGAGGTGGTAGTTGCCAAAGAACTACATTGTAATTGGGAATTAGGCGAGGATTCATCCAGGGACGGCGGGTAACAATTTTGGAGGAGCCACACTTACTTCGTAAAGATTCGTTATTTTTTAGACTTGTATCTAAGACTGGATTATTGTTTTCCACGGCCGGAGTGGCGACGGAAAAATTCGTTACCGCCGGCCCAAAAAGTCCAACGACTGCCTCAAAAAATCTTTCTACTCCCTCCTGGCAATCTTTTAATCTTTTAATGTGAGTAATAAAACGGCTACCTTTGATAGCAAAAACAAAATCAGGACCAACAGTTTCTCGCCATTTGGCAAATGTTTCTTTTTTCATTTGGTGGTAAAAAGTGGCATTAACTTCAACCGTATCAAAATATTTCCTATAATATAGCAGCCACTCTTTTTGCGGCAGATCTTGGGGATAAAAAACACTTCTCCAATGATCATATTGCCATCCGCTGGTACCGATAAAGACTTTGACCATAAATTATATCGTTAGAAATAAAGAATTAGGTCAATTAGATAATTTTACGTGGTTCTCGTCCTTAAACCTTACTCCTTCTAGTAAAAGCTTTCTTTTTTGCTCTTTCCACCCTCTAAATGCATACCCCTTTGCTAGTTTTCCATTTCTATCAACCACCCGATGACAGGGAATATTAACCGGATCTGGATTTCGATGAAGTGCATTCCCTACCACCCGCGGGCTGGTCCCCAGTTTTTTGGCAATCACCCCATAGGTTGTAACTTGGCCTGGGGGAATTTTCTTAACTAGTTTATAGATTTCATCGTAAAGATTCATTAATTGCCTTTGAAACCTTTCGTAATTCTGGTTAGCGAAAGCGAACGTTTAAAAAAGCTCTTTTTGCTTTTTTAGTGAGCTTGAGCCTACCAGTAATTAGAACGCTTTCATGGCTGTCTTTTTCTTGGCTACTTCTTTTGGACAAGCAAAAGAAGTTGTTTTAACTTCCACATGAACAATCTCGCCCGGCTTTTGACTTTGCCGGCATTTTTCACAAATGAAAGTGCTTCTTCCAGAATTCCCCGCGGGATCTCTTTGCTATATTTTATATAAAGGGCTTTATGAGCCATATCCCCCAATTCCTTTGTCAGATAATACCCATATGCCTGAAACTCCCGGGAAAAATATTTATCCCGGGTAGAGTTAAATTTTTTTAATACCTGGCCGATGGTAGCGAAATCTTGATTCTTCCCTTTTTTGTCACTGTATGTCATATTATTTATATTAACCCTTATATTTTATCAAAGATGGAAGAAAAAGATATTATTATTAACGGTAAAAGAGTACATTTTCTTGAAACCGGGCAAAAAAGTAAACCAGCGATCATCTTAATCCATGGCTGGCCGATGTCCAGTACCGTCTGGCGCGAGATGGTCCCTTTTTTGGAAAATAAGTACCATCTTTTTGCGCTTGACCTGCCAGGTTTTGGCCACTCAGAACCGCTAGAAAAATCTATTAACTATCAAAATCTGGTTTCGTTTATTAATAAATTTATTATAAGACAACACTTAAGACGTGTTACTCTTCTTGGCTGCTCATTTGGTGGAGTTATATCGATCTATTACCAAAACCGTTTTCCTAATAAAGTCAAGTCTTTAATTTTAATTGTATTGCCTCTTCACTATTCCCACTTTGTTAATCGGATTAAAAGATTGGTTGCTCTAAAACTTATTAAGGGTTTTGCGCTTGTTGGCAAACTTTATGACATCCTCAATAAATCACGGTTTACCCGCCAAGTTTATTTTAAACATAATCCCTATATTGGTAAATACATTACACCTGATAGGGCTAAAGAGGTTTATGCCGAATACTGTTTATATGACGGAACAACTGCCAGAAAAATGCTCTGGCTTATTTTAAGTTTAAACCTTTACCCAAAACTCTCTAAAATATCTTGCCCGGTTTTGCTTATTAACGGACAGCAGGATAAAATTATTCCTCCAAATATAGCCAAAAGAGCTTGCCGAGCAATCGCTAAAAGCCAAGTGGTTATTATTGATCAGGCTGACCATGCTTTAATTAGTGAACACCCACAAAAAATTGCCTCGTGTATAAAAAAATTCCTCAACTCTCTTTGATAAGCTTTAAGAATTTTTTTTGGAAATTAATTGGACAGCAGTAAAAGGCCTGCGTCTGCTCTCCCCCAAATCCACCATGCTGGGCAACCTGATCTTCAAAACATATAACCCGATCTTTGTCTTTATTATAATCACCAAGAAGAGTTATGTCTGCCTGATTTTCATCGCTAATCCACTTTAAAAACGCCGGCTGATTGAATTTTAAATCGCCAAATTTTGCTAAAGGATTTTTTCCGCTTATAACCCTAAAATCCCCTCCGCCAACTGGCAGCCCCCTAAACTCCCCAATCCCTTCTTTTCCCCCAACCCAATACCCTTCTTCCGTCTTAACCGCCATCACCCCAATCCCCCTGATATCCCCAATTTCACTTATCAATTTCGGAAATTCTTTTTCAATTTCGTTAAAAGTTAAACGTCTATCATATTTGGCAAAATAAATCAGGCTTATTTGCCCTGAATTGGCAATATAAATATCAGCTGAAGAATTCAAGGGATCGGTATTAGGTCTTTTAGTGTAAGGATATGGGTATTCATCGATGGTAATACCTTTTTCGTGTCCGATAAAATCACCTATCCATTTTTTTAGCCTTTTTCCGCTTTCCTCTTCAAAAATCCGGGAATTTGTCATCCCGTGATCGGAAAATATGATTGGCTGATAATTTTTTTTCTTGGCTAATTTTATTATCTTGGCTAAAGCGTGGTCGCAATTTTGTAAAACTTGCCTTACTGGCCGAGATCTTTTGCTATACGCATGTGCCGTTATATCAAAACCACTGCAGTTAAAATAAATAGACTGCTTACTCTGCCACAAAAGATAACGTAAATAATAGTAATAGTAAGGCATTAAAACCGTAAATAAAAACCATTGAGACCAAAAATACCACCAGGCAAAAGGAATTCTTAAATTTCTCTTTGTTTTTAGCCAAAAGTAGCTTATCTGAATAAAATTAATAAGGGTGTTTACCGGTAGACTAAAAAGAAAGGGCCAATCCGGTCCCTTAAGTTTCACTGGCCGCCGCTTAAAAAAACTATTAATGGAAAATCCTTCGGGGAAATTTTGCACCGCCAGGGAATGATCCTTATCGCCGGGAGAAAAAATACCCTCAAGAACAATAAGGTCCTCAAATATTGATCTTGGTTTAAGCTGTAAATTTTCTACCATCAGTTTGACTTGATTGCCGATTGAGGCGGAAATTGGTTGTCGATGCTTTTTATCAAAAAAACGATATGACGGAAATCCTTGCCCGCAGTTATAAAAAAGCTTTGCCTGAAAGGCAAATGTTGACGTTGGTAGGCCGGTAAAATATTGATTAATTTGATAATTATTTTTGGCAAGCCACTTTTTAGTTTTAGGAACGAGGTTTTGTTCTAGGGCCCAAATAAAATCTTGATAAGATAAGCCATCAATCTGAAAAAGTAGAAGTTTCATCGGTTAAATTGATTCATGGCCTTTTCCGGCCCGTCTTTTAAAGCGACTTTAATTACCTGAAGTGAACGTTTTATCAAATGCTTAAGCTCGGTTTTCTCGTTTATGTCAAAATCTCTTAAGACAAAGTTCTCGACTTTCATTTTAACCCCGCCGGCTTTATAACCATCACTGTCGATACGCTCGCGGGGATGACCAATCCCCAATCGAAAGCGTAAAAACTTGTCAGTCCCCAAACTTTCGATAATTGATTCCACTCCGTGATGGCCGCCACCGGACCCACCCATTCTTATTTTTAATTTTCCTAAATTTATATCCACATCATCATGAATAACCCAAATATTGGTAGCTGGTATTTGGTAGTAGGTAGAAAGCTTTTTAACCGCCTGCCCCGAACCGTTCATAAAGGTCTGTGGTTTAAAAAGCAAGACTTCGGGAGAAAGTTTATTTATCTCCGCAGAAAATTTATCGGCTATCTGCCATCCCGTCATACGGGAGTAGCGATCTTTGATCGCGTCTTTACTGTCTGTGGTTCTTGCCAGCTCATCAACGACCATAAAACCTAGATTGTGCCGGGAATTTTGATATTTTTTACCCGGATTTCCCAACCCGACAATAAGTTTCATAGGTCTCCTTTTAATAATTGTAACACTTCTTCGTCAGAAATTTGTGGAAAGTCTTCATAGAATTGACCGACAGCTGAAAACCAAGCTGGAGTTTCTAGAACAATTATCTCATCTATCAGGTTTTTTAACCTGGCGACAACTTCTGCTGGAGCAACGGGCGCGGCGATAATAATTTTTTTGGGATGTTTATTCAAAACGTAGCGGATAGCTGCTTCCATCGTCGCACCAGTAGCTATGCCATCATCGGTTAAAATTATAGTTCTGTTTTTTATATTTTTGTTTAAGGTAATTTTGAATTTTGAATTGTAATTTTGCATTATTAATTTGGCATTTTTAATTTCTTGTGTTAGGTTGTCTTCTTTTAAACCAAGTTGACTAAGAATATCATAGTTCCAGGCTACGCTTTTATCTTGTCCCATTGCTCCAATCGCTAACTCCGGATTCCCGGGCGCGCCAATTTTTTTGGTGACTAAAACATCCAGGGCACAGCCAAGTTTATCTGAAATCACCCTGCCCACCACGACTCCGCCCCGGGGAATAGCTAAAACTACAGGTTTTTCTATCTTTAAGTTTTTCAATTTTTTGGCTAGTTCCAAACCGGCCTTTTCTCTGTTTTTAAACATACAAATGCGAATTTACTCAAACTGTATAGCAAAATTCATGTTAATTCGTGTTGACACTAAAAAGCCACCACCGCGGTGGCTCACTATTACTATTAATTCCTAGTAACCATATCTGTGTCCAGCGTTATCCCATCTTCGCTAATTGTTTTTCTGCTAGGTCGCCAACGTAAGGAACTTTGTACATTTCTCCCTGAAAGGCCTTCCACATCAAGACTATCCAGAGAACAAATCCCAAAAGCGAAAGCAAAAATCCCGCTAGCCAACCCAAGAGAGGAATAAAACCTAGAACAACATTAGCTATAAATAACCCGCCAAATAAAATAGTTGACTGCATGGCGTGGAACCTAACAAACTTAGAATTTTTCTCGACTAGTAAGAAAATAATTCCGGTTATAAAGCCTAATAAATACGTTAATGCTCCCATTAAATTTTCGTTTCCTTGTGTTTCTGCCATTAATTTTCACCCCCTCCCCAGAAAGATACTCTGATACTAAGATACTAAGATATTGAGATATTTGTCAATCCCTCGATATTACTCGGGATTGATGTTGAGCATATGTCGAAACATCAATGTTTAAAAAAGACTCATTTGCTTTTTACTTTCTTCTTCCTTATCCCCTTTATCCTGAGCGGAGTCGAAGGACCAGATTTTCACAATCCCAAAAACCCCATCATACCCCGGGTCAACAAAAATATCACCCATTCTCACTTTCTTTATTCCCTCCGCCACTTTTTCTCCAGCAATCTTAGTAATCTCCCCAATTGACTCTTTTAGTAATACTCCAAATTCTCCCCCAATCCCCCCGTTCTCCGCGAAACTCATGACCAAATTATTATACTCATTTTGAATATTTTGTGAGGATGGTAAACCCCCCAAAGCTTCGGCTAAAATTTCTTGAAGGGGTACCAGCATAGCATATGGCGGCCGGTTGTTAAATCCAATCCATTTCACCCCATTTTCATCAGTTTCAAGTTTTAAGTTCTCGGTTCTAAGTTGTCGAGTGGCAAGCTGCTCGACGCGGTGCATCACACCAATTGTCAAATGCCTTCCACAGGTAGGACATATTTCTCCTAACTTTTTTGTTTCCTCCGGTGATTGTTTAATACCGCAATTTCGGTGACCAGTATAATGATATTTCCCCTCTTCGGGATAGAATTCTAACGTATATGAAATTTTTAACTTACCACTTTCCCCTTTTATCGCTTTTCTTATGTCGTCGTATGAAACATTTGACATTTGACATTTGACATTTGACATTCTGTTTTCGCTTTCGGCGAAAACGGTAGCTTCTCTGCCGAGTTTCGGTCCGCTATGAGCATCAGAACAAGAAATAATACTCCGATTATCAAGCTCAGCAATCCGCCAATTCATAGCTGGGTCACTAGAAAGACCTGTTTCCGCTGCATAAATATATTTGGCCATATCGCCGAAACACTCATTTATTGAATCAAAACCGGATTCTGACCCATATAAAGAGAACCATGGCGTCCAAACATGAGCTGGAATAATTAAACATTTTTCGTCGATCCCTAAAATCAGCTTGACCAAATCAGGCGCCGGAATGCCGGTTATCGGCCGGCCGTCAGACATTAAATTGGCCCCCCTACCTTGCAAGGTTTTGTTTATTTTTTCGACTGTATCTATTGATGGCGCTAATACGACATTATGAATCCTATGCCCTTTGCCGTTTTGCGAGTAAATTGAAGAGATTTCGGTACTTAATATAAATAGGGGGCCGGTTTCTTTAAGAAGATATGAAACTCCCTTTTCAAGAGCCCCCTTGATGCCACTTTTGGAGTTTGACTGTATATTATCCCGTTGACCAGATGAAAAAGAAGCGTTGGGGGCGGGTTGAAAAGTGGAGCGAACATCTTCTGGAACTTGCTTTTCGGACGACCTCAGACCGCCATCGCTTGTCTTCAACCGATATAATCCCTCGGCCACCTCTTCTAAATTAGCCTTAATTTCCCGAAACCATAACGGATGGGTCCAGTCACCGGTGGCCAAAAGTCCAATCCCTTTTTTCTTTCCCCATTCGGCTATTTTCGGTAAAGTCATCTCCGGCGACACCGCCCGTGAATACTTACTATGAATATGTAAATCAGCTATTATTTTCATAGAAAACAAGGAATACTTGGACTTATTTTCTTTTTAAAAAATTTTCGCGGCAGAAACTAAAGCCGATATCCCTATCAGATGCGAAACCAGAGAAATTGTTAAAAACCTCGTTGTTGTTAGGGTTGAAAAACCCATTAAACTTACGCCCAATTCATCAGGGATTGGCGAAACGATAATCAAGGCTCCCAAAACCGGTAAAGTCCAGGCAAAATATTTGGTGTGCAAGATTTTTTTCAAATGACTGCCGACAATTTTTTCATAAATTGGTTTAATATCGTCTTCAACTTCATCTTTAATAAATTTAAAAATTAAAAAATCGCTGAAAACAGCTCCGGCCGCCGCGAAAAGAATAAGCCATACCGGTGGTAAGGTTTTCGCCAGATCTACGAGGATAACTGCTCCGATAGCTACGGTAAAAGTCGAGGTAAAAAGCCCGCCGGCTATGACTGCCCCTAAATATCCAAATGTCCCTAAACTTCCGATAATTTTATTAAACTCTGCATTTTGTGAAATTATTATTGCCAAGGTTAAGCCAAAAATAAAAAGAAGCAGATTATGGTGATGTTTGTGTTGCGGATGCCAAAAATTCATATTTTTGTTTTATTTCGTGCCTCAGAATGTCAACTTTACAAGTTGACTTGAATGAGGCAAGAAAAAAGCTTGTCTTATTTTTTCTGTTGTCTAAACAGCTCCCCTATCTCTTTAACACTGGTCGCGTCTTCCGGAGTTTTATCGTCGCGGAACATTTCCAGTCTGGGAAATCTTAATGCGTATCCCGGCTCATCGACTTCCATTCCCCCGCCCGCTTTTGTCCGTTTCATTATCCTGCCGGCGGTATGCACTGGTGAACGGGTTATTTCATCGGCCCGGATAACAACTACCATTTTCGGCTCAACCCAGACATTGCATTCCATCGCCTTATCGACGTCGTAATTCTTCGGCTTATTTTTTACTTTTAACTTTTCACTTTTAACTTTTAATTGTCTCCATTCTTCATCCGTCAACCCCGTCCCGATCTTGGCTACCGTTTTAAAAGTATCCGATTGATTATCGTAGACGCCGATTAAAAAATCGCCGATGCCAAATTTATTTCTTTTCCCCTGGCCAAAGTCATAACCCATGACTAAAGCATCAATCGTATCGGATATTTTACCGGTGTAACTCTTTTTATATTTAATCCAATTCCACCCCCGTGCGCCTGCCTGATATACTCCGTCCAGCCTTTTGGCCATAATCCCTTCTAGTCCCTGTTTGGCTTTTTCCTCAAAAATCTTTTCAATTTCTTGAGGTATATCAGTAATTTTTAATTGGGAAAGCTGTAAAACAGTCATAAATTCCTAATTATTAATTTCTAATTATTTCTTCCAGTCTTTTTCTTCTCTCCCCAAACGGCTTTTCGATTAAATTTTCTCCGTTTAAATATAAAAGGTCAAAAACAATCAGCCTTAAGGGCACTGATTTGCTCATGGCTTCAATATTGTATTTTCTTTTTCTCTGGACTGTTTCTTGAAACGGTAAATAGCGCTGTTTTTTTTCGTCCCAGCCAATCGCCTCGCCCTCAAAGATCACCTCGTCTGCCTTAATTTCCTTAACTATTCCCTCGACGATATCGGGATACATGGGGGTGACATCTTCCAGATTCCGAGAAAACAGCCTTACATGTTCCTCTTCATCGTCAAATAATTTTGAATTCCTGCCCCGAGCGAAGTCGAAGGGTTGACATTTGACATTTCGCGAATAGTGTACCTGTATCCTAAACCCGTCATACTTCCCCTCTATCGCACATTTACCGATTTTATCAATTATCTCTTTTCCCGAGGACAGTCTTTCTGCCCGCGCCATTAAAATCGGCACGCCGACTTCCGGCCCTATTTTAACCAAACCAGCCATTCCTTTAGATTTAACCAGGCTGCCGATAAATCCTAAATCTGGTCTGACGTTATATGCCTTTTCTATCTCTTTTCTGGCTTGTTTATTTTTCCCAATCATCCATGATAAGGCGTCCAATACCGTCATATCGGAAAACCCCAGTCTCATTTTAGCTAGGGGAATTCTGACGATATACCGGGCTGATAATGAATCAACTTTTTGTAAAAGTCCTGCCAATAATCGTGTCTTTTGTTTTACTGATCCCGCACCAGAGGCTTTGGCAATTTCTTCTAAAACTGAAAAAGCGTCAGAAATATTAATTTTGCTTTTAAGAAGCGAAGCATCTCCTTTTTCGAGAGAGCCGTTATTAACGTTTAGAGGGTAACGGCCAACAATTTTGGAGGAGCCACATTTACCTCGTTGAATATTCTTGTTCTTTAGACATATATCTAAGACTTGACTATTATTTACCATAGCAGAGGTGGCGACGGAAAAATTCGTTGGCGTTGCCCGATGGCGACTAAGCAATTCTTCCGCCGTTTTCCCCATATCCCCTTCTTTTTTGAAAACATTCTCTACTTCTTTTTCCTCTATCCCATAAGCTTGTCCGATCGCTTTTATCATCATTCTGTCGGCCATACCAAATTCTAGAGGCACAAAAAGCGGGGCTACCCGGCCTTGAGTCAAATAGCAAATCTTGTCAATCTCCTCAACACTGGCTTTTTTAAAAAGCTCTGCCAGTATTTCCGTCATTTCATTGCGGGAAGCAGTGTTCTCCAGTTTTTGAAAATATTGTGCAAGTTCAGCAAAT
>Ga0315281_10013978_pt1 | contig 10838 bp, 14 predicted proteins | sample YL17G07_0_MG_FD_204540 | JGI IMG/M metagenome (GOLD analysis project Ga0315281, IMG submission 204540) | Sediment microbial communities from Yellowstone Lake, YNP, Wyoming, USA - YL17G07_0 | ecosystem: Environmental > Aquatic > Freshwater > Lake > Sediment | place: USA: Wyoming | collected... | reverse complement strand
TCGGTAACATCAGTCGCCAGCGAATGGCCTCCCATTGTGCACGAGTCCACTTTTCTTCCAAGAGATCCTGGTACATGAGAATGAGATCCAAGGTCTCGTCGAGGGCCCTGTCTCCGGTTACGATTTGGGTACGTCTCCTGCCTCTGATTTTCTGATTCCGGAAGAAATTGATACCCTCTCTAGAACGATGGAATGCCTTACCATCCTGGGAGTAGGAATCCTTCTTGTTTTCGACAGCGATCTCACCGATCCCAATCGACGAACGGAAGCTAATCATCGGAGTAATATCGGCGAGGGCAACCAGCGCACGGTAGAAAATCGTTAACTCATAGGCCTTCTCAACTTTCGACAAGACGAACTGGAATTCGTCACCTACGGTAATATTAAAAGAGGTCGGCGTGTGAATAGCGTTTGGGTAGGCTTTGTACACTTTGGCGAATTCTTTCTTCACGAGGGTGTCAATTCTCTTCCTCAGTTCCGTTGAATATCTCTGGGATCTCACGATGTCGCATGTCACAGCTGCCAGGATTTTTCCCATCGTATTCCTGCCTCCATCATCTACACCTAAAATAGGGTGTAATTATGCTTTACACCTTATATAGGGTGTATCCTTTTGTCAAGGCTTATTTCTTCATAAACCCTGCACTCTAGGGATGCCTAGGGAAAGTAGTCTTTGGTACGTTCATGACATTATAACTTTCGTAGGGCCCCCTACTCCCTCCAGTTTTTCTAAACTCCGTTAGGAGTGAGGGGGAAGGAGCAAGGGGTCCGAGGATAATCGAATAGAGCACAGTGTTTCCCAGAAGTGAGTACCTCAGGACTGAGGACTGAGTAAGGCCTAGCTTGCTTTCTTCAGTATCCTAAGTTCCTTCTTTACCACTTCCCTAACGATATCTTGAATGGGTCGCTTATCCTGTTTGACGTAGTTACGCAAAGCCTCGTTTATCTCGGTTTGGTACCCACGGCCTTCACGTTCAGCCTCATCCCTGAACCAATCCAGTATATCCGAATCGATATAGATCGTAATTCTTGTCTTCCCCTTAGGGGATATCACCGGTCCGCGCTTCCCTTTGCTGAAATCGTATTCCTTCAGGACCTCATTCTTTTTCCTCATAAACCCTCCGCTCTTTTGGAGTTGCCTTCCGAGCTGAGATCAGTCTAATCTCCTCCTCCCCGGAGTAAGCATGGAGCCCCACGGGCTAAGCCCGTGGTACCTCCCACAAGAATACCCTCCTACGCCAAGGCTTCGGAGGGTTATCCGCCAGTTGCGAAATCCGCCGAAGCAGTGATACGTCGGTTCAGGATTAGTACAGACACCGCTCACGCATTCATCCACGGGCAGAGCCCGTGGTCTTCTGCGTAGGCGGATAAACAACCACGAGTATTCTGTCCAAGAGATCCGACCCGACTGTAACAAACCGTTGCTCACCATGGCGGGTATCTTCTATGGTGATAGCCATCGGATCATCTAAAACGGTTGCGGCATGAGAAAACTCGATGCCGTGATTCCGAATATTTGCTGCAGCTTTTCCTATGTCCCAGACGATTCTCATCTTTTTATATGTATTTTGTATGTATATGTCAACTAATTTCCTATTGAGGTTTTGGGGCGTTCATGACATTATAACTTTCGTAAGGCCCCTATCCCTTCTAGCTTTTCTAAATTCCGTAAGGAGTGAGGCGCAAGGAGCAAGGGGCGCAAGCAAAAAACGCAAAGAGCATCCTCCTGCGCAGTTTACTCTGCTTCGGAGGACAAGTAGCACATAGAGCCTAGCGTCAGAAAGTCCTTCCCCCCTTGGTCAATCTTTCTTTTCGTCCTGAAGAACCGCAATTTTCATTCCAGGCTTTAAGGCTATCAAGTCTCTGCCTCGCACAGCGCATGGCGCATCCTCCTACGCAGTTTGCTCTGCTACGGAGGACAGGTAGCGCATAGAGCATAGGGTAAACCTTAAAAGAAACCGTAAGGCGCAAGGCCTCATCCGGAACAGGAAGGTTCCTGGATATGACAACACCTTTAATAGGAGAACGACGCATTGCTTTCGAAGCCGTAGGCTGATTTCGAGTCTTCCTTTTCTCGCTCTTCAACGTGAAACCCTTCAATGTGTGCCCTCCTACGCAGAATGCCACGGTCTCTCAGACCGTGGACGCCGTCGGCCATAGCCTATGGCGTCGGACGATGAATGCGGAGAGGGTACCCTTCGAAGCTCTGAAGGAGCGTAGTAGGGTATGCTTCGGAGGGTTCCGCCTGCCTGCGCGAAGCCGCTTCGGCGAAGGCAGGCCCGCTGAAGCATGTGGAGGGGCCATGCCTGCGTGCCGTAACGCACTTCGGCGTGCAGGCACGGGCTTTAGCCCGCGGGGCTCCACTTATCCAAAATGAAGACAGCATATTATGTGCCAGCAGTATACACATTTAACTTATTGATGTCAAAAGCTTTTTTAATATCTACATATAATTCAGATGGTTAGAATGTGATCAATGGGCACAAAGTTTACAAAGAGAGCGTGAGGAGTAAGGAGCAAGGAGTGAGGAGTTACGCCTTTGGCGGTGTGAGGATCGGGCCTAAGGCCCTTGAGGTTGGAGGAGCGGCGTTGCCTACTGCGCCAAGGCTACGTAGGCTAAACCAGCCTTGGGCAACGAGCAAAGACAGTAAGGAGTGAGGAGAAAGGAGGACACGGCTGCGCTGAGATCAGAACGTAGAGAGCGGGGCGCGTGGAAAGTTAGGAAACAGAGCGATTCTCTATCTTTTCTACGCGAAGTTTGAGGTCGAAAAACTCTCTTTCAAGAGTCGTTATGCGTCTATCCAGTTCCGCGTAGGAGAACTTAATAGCTGCTAAGACTTCTTGTCTCGTTTCTTGGATTTCTGCTTTTAATTCCTGTCGAGTTCGATCAAGCTTCTCATTAAGATTGACAACGCCTTCGGCGACTTGTTTCACCTGACTGACTAGACCTTCAGAAACAATGTGAAATTCGTGGACGATCTCTTTCTTGAAATCGTCGAAATCTTCCTTGGTTGCGCTATCTTTGCGGGAAGACATTTGGGACCACCCTTTCCCATGAGTTATTGTTGCTAAGATCGCACAAATTTCTGAGTGAGTCAAGGGTTTTACTGGAGGATTTTACTGGAGGATAGAAGAAGAAGGAAGTTCGGAGTTCGGAGGAACTGACAACAAGGGCTGAGTCATGAGGTATGAGAACTGACCAGTAATGGCTAAGAGCAAGGGGCACCGGATAAAGAGACAGCCGGCAAAAGTTAAGGGCTTTAATTGTTCCTACATTTATGGTAACATTATGTCTGGAGGTGACAGAGATGAAGTTTGTGGGCGTCAGAGAATTCAAACAGGATGTGGTCAAGTACTTGCATGAAGGGAACGAAGTCGTTGTGATGAAACGAAAGAAGCCGATTGCGCGCCTTACCCCTGTGAAAGAAAAGACGGCCGAGAAGCTTCTTCTCGAAATTGCTCGAGTCCTGGAGGAAGCAGGGGTTTCGAAAAAGGAGGCTTTGAAGTCACTCGACCGGGCAAGGCGTGAGATCTATGGCTAGGGTCGTCATTGACGCCAACGTTATGATCTCCGCTATTTTTGGGGGGAAACCTCTTGAGGCTGTGAGCCGGGCTCTCGCAAAGCACGAAGTCTATTTATCGGATTCCATCATTCATGAACTTGAAGCTACCGTCCTTAAGCTCTCTTCGAAGCTTTCTCATGAACAGATTCTTTTCGTTCAAGAAAAGATCCAGCAGCTCGTGTCTATGGGGCACAAGATTTCTATTTTCTCTCATGTTACTCTGTCACGAGACGCAAAAGATGACCACTATCTTTCCTTATGCAAGAAAGTTAAGGCCGATTTTCTGATTACGGGCGACAAAGACCTTCTCAGCATCTCGCCAGAAAATCTCCGGAAGCACGGAATTCCCAGCTCCATTATAACCCCCCATTCCTTTTTGGAGATCTAACAACGCCAAGCTTCTAAGCGGTCTCGTTTGAAGAGTGTTCAGCGGCTCGGAGGGCCAAAAACGCTTATCTGGATTTGCACATTAAGGCTTAGAGAAAATAACGAGAACCATCTAAAAAAAAGTTAATGCTTGGGGTTACACAGTGCGTTCGAACGTGTCGTGGTACTGAATGCCTAGTTCAAGCGCTAATCGCGGAAAGTGACGTTGACGATGACAATTTCCGAGGAACCTGCTGTACGGACCGGAGGCCCCCAGACCTGGATGCCGCTCGTCACGAAAACGTGCGTTCGATTCTTTAGCATGTATCCCCAGCTCAATTCGTAATAGCGCTTCGTGATGAAATTCACTGGAAACAATTGCCCGTTGTGCGTGTGCCCCGAGAGCAAGATATCGGCACCGCTCTGGCTGACATTATCGAGATCGGTCGGTCGGTGTTCCAGGACAATGACTGGCAAGCTTCTGTCGCAGTCCTGCAAAAGCTCATTGATCGATTTTCGGCCTTTGAACCGTCCGTCGTTACGGCCGACGAGGTAAAAAGCGTGGTCAATTTGTTCCACGGCGTCCTGAAGGAGGCGGATCCCGGCTTGATCGAAAAACGTCATGGCGCTGGCGCCGCGCAAATCATGATTCCCGGGAACTCCATAGACGCCGTATTTCGACTTCAGGCGACGGAATTGAGCTTGGAACTCGTCTAGCCTTTCGCCCTGCCGGTCGCCCTCCAGGACATCGCCTCCGATCAGAACAATGTCCGGGCTCGCGGCATTGACCTTCTCGACAAAACGATCCATCAAACGCCGGCTGGTCGTCTCGCGGAGATGGAAATCAGCAATGAAGGCAATTTTCAACTGCCGGATCTCTGAAGATCTCTTTGGGATCTCAACCGAATACTCGCGGATCTGCGGATGATTGTTTCGCACCGCGCCGATGATGACAACAGCCACGGGCACCCACAGAACCAGAAAAAGCTGGGCTCGGCGGGATCCCGGGCTTCTTGCGGTTTCCCTGGCTAAAAGCCTGGTCACTCTGGCCACACCCAGGACGAGATCGAGCAGGACGACGGAAAGAATGAGATAAAGCAGAAGGGGCAGCGAGAAATAGCCAGCGATCATGAGGAAATCTGCCCATTCCATTCCTGAAGTATGAGAGAGCGTTTCAGCGAGCGGAAAGGCCAATACCAGAAGAACATAGACGATAAGGAAAAGGACATTACAGGGCCTTTGCGGGATCAGCGTCCAGATGCGAAAACCGGCATAGACGATCAGGGGCGCACAGAATAAAATCTCTCTCAGCAAAAACATATTTTAATAATGTAAGATTTGAAGTTCTTCCTTCGCAAGGTCAGGGAAGCCCCAAAAGGGGCGTAAGGTACAAGGCGCAAGGAGTAAGGGGTATAAACGCCGCAAGTCGCGAGTCGTAGGTCGCGAGGTGTGACGTATCTCGGGCAAGATGCAAGAGGAGATTGGGACTGATTACGAAGCGGTGAGCTCCTTCAAGGCCTCTTCGTAGGCTCGGTAGGTTCCGCTGTCGAAGAGAACAAAACGGACGAGTTTGATGTCAGGGTGATTCTTTAGATAGTCCCTGACCGTCTTTAGGGCCACTCGGGAAGCTTCCTCCACAGGATATCCGTAGATTCCGGTACTGATGGACGGAAATGCAATGGAAGAGATCTTGTGTTCCGTACACAACTCCAGACTCTTTCTGTAAGCACTCGCCAGGAGTTCGACGTCTCTGGCTGTTCCTGAGTATCTCGGTCCCACGGCATGAATCACATATCTTGCGTTTAGATTCCCGCCAGTGGTGATGACCGCTGACCCGGTTGGACATCCTTGGTACTTCGCTTTCAGCTCGGCCATGATCGAAGGGCCCCCTGCCCTGTGGATGGCTCCGTCCACACCGCCCCCTCCTGCTAACGCAGAATTGGCCGCATTGCCGATCGCTTCTGTCTCTTCCTGAGTGATATCGCCCTGTGAAAGCTCGAGTGTGGAATGGTTGATGATCACTTTCATCATAGCTTCTTCTAACCAAAAACGATTGATTTCGTCAATAGACAGAGTTATGTTCAACCTGATGAAAGCCAGACACTATGCGTGGGTCATTGTTGGCGTGGGCGTGCTCGTTAAGATGACGTGCCTTGGATTTGGCCGTTTCGCCTATTCGTTGCTTCTGCCCTACATGAGAACATCCCTCGGCTTTAATTACAGCCAGATGGGGCTCCTGAGTGGAGGAATCCTCCTGGGGTACCTCCTGTTCTCTTTCATTGGTGGAGTCTTAGCCACTCGTTTCGGGTTGAAGCGAGTGATCATTGCTTCGCTCCTTTGCAGCTCGATCTCCATGTTCTCCATCAGCCGGTTGTCACTCTTTTTCCCCTTGTTCGTCTCCACCTTTGCTATGGGGGCAGCCGCTGCCGGAGCCCACATCTCCATGACCATCCTTCCGATGGCCTGGTTTGACCAGCGGTCAGTAGGAAGGGCGGTAGGCATTGTGATAGGGGGGTCGGGATTGGGCGTTGTGCTTACTGGAATCCTTGTTCCCTATCTTCTCACCGCTGGAGGCAAAGAAGGGTGGAGAGTGTGCTGGCTGCTCCTAGCATTGATCACCTTCGTTGTAGCAGTCATTGCAGCTTTTCTATTAAAAGAAAAACCGCGTGAACGAGAGATACCTATTTCAGAACCCACAAACGAAGTCGCTCTTTCACCGCCGAAAGACGATCGCCTTTCTTTACGGGCCATCTTCGTGATCTACTTCATTTTTGGATTTGCATACATTATCTATGCCACCTACTTTCCTGCCTTCATGGTCGAGGAGATCCACCTTTCAGAAAAGTCGGCCGGAGACATTTGGGCCATCTTTGGCTGGATGTGCATGGTGAGCGGATTGGCCTGGGGATTTCTATCCGACCACTTCGGAAGGCGGAAGGCCTTGCTTTGGAACAATGCCCTGATCTCCTTATCGGTTCTCCTTCCGCTCTGTCTTCATGGATCCTTTTTTCTCGGTCTATCAGCTTTCCTTTTCGGCTTTACCTTTCTTGGCACCGTTACTGTGATTGCGGCATCGGTTGGAGACCACGTAGGCGAAAAGAGGGCTTCAACCTATGGATTGGTTACCTTGATCCATGGCATCGGTCAATTCCTGGGGACGACCTCCGGAGGCACCTTCAAAGACTTGACAGGCTCCTTTCAGATCACCCTGCTTTCATCCCTCACGGGCTTCATCCTCTGTCTGATCTTGATCGTTTTTGGTAAAAAAAGAAGTTGATTCGGGCCGTTATCATCGTTCGAAGAACACAGAGCTAGCCTCGATTGTCCTTGGCCCTTTCAGGATGGCCCTCTTTCCGGAACTTTGGAACGCCGGGCGTCAAAGGTTGGATAACCTTTCGCGGCAGTAAGCACACAAGTTCATAATTATTGTGTCGCCTGAGTATCACTGCAATTGGTTCGGCTCCAAAGTTCTACAAGAGGACCATCCTTACGGGCCTGGACCTATTTTTGTCGGAATTTTGACTTTTTCACGGCTTCTGATCGCCACCGACAAATGCTGACAGGAACCTCCGCGATACGCATTGCCAAAGTCGACACAATATGGTAAACAAATATAATGATAGAAGTACACCTTGAGGGAGGATTCTGTCTCAGATGATCGCTTTTGACCTCATCTGCTCCAACGGCCATAAATTTGAGTGCTGGTTCAGGGATAGCGCTTCTTTTGAGGAGCAGAAGGCCTCTGGCATCATCAATTGCCCTGTTTGTGACGACGATCAGGTGGAAAAGGCCCTGTCCACGTTTGGCATCAAGAGAAATTCAGAAAAGAAAAAAGAAACCCTGGATCTCGTCCAGACACTTCAGATGGTTCATGAATACGTAGACAAGCATTTTGAAGATGTGGGACTCGAGTTCACTAGTGAGGCCTTGAAAATCCATTACGGCGAAGCGAAGAAAAGGAATATCAAAGGAACGGCGACCTCTGATCAGGAAAAACTCTTGAAGGACGAGGGCGTTCAGTTTTTAAAGATCCCTATTATCAAGCGCCTCAACAACTAGACCATTCTCTTTCGCGAATCACCTTTTCACTTCCCGCTCCAGACACGAATCACAGATCAAGGTTTCATTTTAAGAGTGATCGATGAGATTTTGTCTTCTCCAAAAATCGTAAGGCGAACGGGATCGCCTTCCTTAACCGCATTAAACGCCTCCTCAAATTCCTGAACCTTGCCTATTTCTTCGGAATTCATCTTCACAATAATATCTCCCGCCTTGAGTCCGGCAGCCTCTGCAGGGCTTCCTGCAATGACCTCCGAAACGAGAACGCCTTTCTCCTCTTTGAAGTTGAATTGGGTCGCTAACGAAGGAGTGAGCTCTTGAACACGAATCCCAGCCCGTTCACTAAGACTCATCCTGCCTGTAAGAGAGATCCCTTGCTCTTCGAGAACTTTTGTCGCCACAGAGATCGCGGCCTGGGATTTCAGCGCGAGAATGATCGCATCACTGGGACGGGCGTCGATCTCAATCCTCTCTTTATCGAGAACCAATACGATCAAGGCATAATAGGTCTGCTCCTTGAGGTCAGTAATCTTGACCTCCTCCACCTTTGCTTTCATTCTCCCAAGAACGGAATGAAAAAGATCATGGGTCATCGGCCGGGGAGTTGTCACACGGTTGAGCTCCCTATCGATGGCACTCGCCTCCAGCGGACCAATCCAGATGGCCAGTGCCCTTCTTTCCTCTCTATCCACGAGGATGACAACCGGGTTCTGTCCAAGGGGATCAAGTCTCACCCCCTTAACTTCCATCTCGATGAAAGAGGCCGGGGTCTCTTTACTGACAGAAACCATGGCCAAAAAAAGAAGCAAACCACCTGTCACACCAATCTTCAAGTATCTTTTCATCCCGCTCTCCTATGGCGGTCCCTTTGACGCAGAATCGCCATTAGACCAATGATGATCTTCTGCCCCTCACGTTTCGTCTGGGGATTAGATTTCTTGATAATACGCTGACAGAAGGCATGATAGTGCCCCTCATCCCAGCTCAGATTCTCCAGGAGATAAGTGATGAAGCTCTGCTGACTTTCTGTGATCGCCTCAAGTCCGTGGGGACTATCCAAGGGGATCAGCCGACCCTTGGGTACCGGACGATAGGGATGGGGAAGCAGGCCTCTGAATCCCATCTCCTGAAACCGTCTCATGACCCTCTGGAAACCTTCTTGACTTAATTGCGTGGAACTTTCAACGCCAGCGACACCCTTGAGGATCTGCCGGTAAGATTCCTCTTCAAGGTGGAGATCTTCCCTGGCAATGTGGACGAGAGCCTTCTTCTTCCGGCCAATGTTCATTTCCTCCTCCATTTGAATTATAAACCAAATGGCACTAAAAGAATATGGCCTTCTCAATTGACAGGAACTCGTTTTTTCAATACGATAAGCCGAAATGAAGCTCCACGCCCTAAAGCGCGTGGCTTCCCGGTAAGGTACCTTCCTTTTATATTGTGCCCCTTGACCCCGCCCTCAAGGGCGGAGCTTAGGGGTACTTGCCGGCCCAACAATCCTATGCGATATGGATGTCGCTTTTTTTCTATCTTTTTCCTGGTTCTTTTTCTCCTCATTTTAGCAAAGGATGAAAGAGCTCCGAAGATGACAAGAAACATTACGATCGATCAACTGAGAGGCCATGTTCAGAGCATTCATTTCGATCGGAGTCCTTATGATCGTTATCAGGCACTGGAGCAGGTTGCCGAGTATATTTACAGAAACTTCCAGACCTATGGCCTCCAGGTGACCCGAGAACCTCTCCAGTGGGAAGGCCGGCATTTCTGCAATATCGTTGCCGAAAAAAGAGGGAACATCTCGCCTGAAAAGGTGATTATCCTCGGTGCCCATTACGATTCCGTTCCAGGTTCACCAGGCGCTGATGACAATGCGAGTGCCGTCGCTGTTCTCCTGGAAGTGGCAAGATACGTTTCCAGGGTTAGCCTAGGCGCCACGGTAAGATTCATCGCCTTTACTCTGGAGGAATATGGTTATGTGGGAAGCATCCACCATGCGAAGAAGGCAAAGAAAGAAGGCACAAAGATTGAGGGCATGGTCTCTTTGGAGATGGTTGGGTTTACAGCTCCCACACAGAATTATCCTTTCTACATCGATCATAAATATTACCCATCCGTTGGAGACTTTGTCGGGGTTGTGGCAAATAAGAAATCAGCGGCCCTACTGGAGAAGGTTCGTTCTTCTCTGAAAAAGAATATTCCTCAACTTCCCGGCGAGTTCCTCACCGTTCCTGGTAACGGCGAGGGATTGGAAGAGCTGAGACTGAGTGACCACAGCCCCTTTTGGGATCAAGGGTTTCCTGCACTCTTAGTGACCGATACCTCCTTTCTGAGGAACCCGAATTACCACCTTCCGACGGACACGATCGAGACGCTCGACTTCGAATTCATGCAAAAGGTCGCGGTGGGGATGTATTACTCGGTTCTTGACTTGGCCAGATAATTCCGATCTTGTTGGAGGTACGTTTACTCCTCACTTTTTACTGCTTACTGTTTACTGATCACTGTTCACTGATAACTTTCTACTTTTTTGGAGGAAGATATGAAGCTTGGCATTCTGTCCGACACTCACTTGATTGCCCCCCTTCCTGAGTTCAAGAAATGGGTTGATCGTCATTTTAGGGATGTCGACAAAATTCTTCACCTTGGGGACTTCACCGACCTGAGCATCGCGAAATATCTCTCAGACCAGAAAGAACTGATCGCCGTCTGTGGCAACATGGATCGTCGAGAGATCCGTGATGAATTTCCAACAAAAAGGGAGGTCGAGATCTCAGGGTTTAGAATCGGCCTGATTCACGGAGGAGGTTCGCCTTTTGGGATCGAGTCCCGCATTCGAGAGCAGTTTGACGA
>Ga0315281_10013977_pt1 | contig 10839 bp, 6 predicted proteins | sample YL17G07_0_MG_FD_204540 | JGI IMG/M metagenome (GOLD analysis project Ga0315281, IMG submission 204540) | Sediment microbial communities from Yellowstone Lake, YNP, Wyoming, USA - YL17G07_0 | ecosystem: Environmental > Aquatic > Freshwater > Lake > Sediment | place: USA: Wyoming | collected... | reverse complement strand
CCGTCATCTTCGTGATGAGTTGAGATCACCAGTGCCGCTGGTAACACCTCAGTTACAGATGACGCTGACGAATCTGAAACTGGAGGGTGCGATCAGAGAAGGGAGGTGAGTCTCCTCCGGTCGCACCCAACCAGCGTCCATAGGCAGTGACCTACTCGGCGTTGATGAAGTAGGCCTCGGCCATATGCGGTTGCACTGAGGCGTACTCGTCTATCACCCCCGAGATGAAGCCCCTTGACCAGGCATCGCGGTACAGGTCGTCGCCAATGGCGTCGTGATTGCCTTGATCTGTTCCGAGGAACTGCGACAGGGTCAGGGAACCGTCCTCGCCATCCCACAGACCGTCATGTTCAGCGGAGATCACGTACCGGATCTCCTGTGGTGTTGCCTCGTCGCGGACCCACTGGGCACCTTCACGGCGACCGAGATCCTCCCATGGCTGTGCAGCCTGTTGAGATCTCGCGATCAGCTTCTTGGCGATCTCGATCAGTTCCTTGTTGCGGTCTTCTACAGCTGTTGCTTGCATAACGTTCCCTCCTTTAGAGGAATGGGTGGTTCCGATGTCGCCGCTGGAACACCACCGGATCTCTTGGCCCCTTGCGGCGATGGGGCCACCGGTGGGTCGAACAAGTGGTTCGGATCCTTGGCGTCACCTCCCTCCTGCTGCGCTTACAGAATGCTTACCGCATTCAAAGTAAGGGTGATGTGCCAAAACGTCAAGCGCCGTCCGACCCCCTTGGGGGGCAGGCGTTATCAGTCGGTTCCGTCACTATTAGTGACACAGTTCTTGTCATATCTACTACTACTTCCATAAGTGCATAGACATGTCGTCACAGCAGTTTGGTAGCGGCCATGTAACCGTCGATTCGTAGAGTTGCTGGTCATGGCGCATGGCGGATCAGTCAGAGGCTTCAAGAACTCGGACCGCGATCCATCGCGCTGAGGACTCGACCGGGTCGCCAACCGATCAGGTGAGGCGGCGTCTGGACATGGGGACGGCACCGCGAAATCGCTCAGAAAGAAGATCGAGAAAGTTGAGGAATCTTGAGCGCCGAGGGGTCAGAGGCCGGTGGTCATACTCCCAAAGTCATTGGCGTCGTCCCCACCCAAAGAACTCAGGCGGGAAGATCGAGATCCACGACTACCGGTCCGTGGTCGCTGAGTCCTCGGACTTCCTTGGTGTCCCACACAAGGCACTTCGGCTTGGCTTCGAACGTCACCTCATCCAGGAGGATGTGGTCATCCTGCATGGAGTTGCCCTCGGTGGGCTTCTGGTTGTTGGCCCAGTGCGCCCAGTAGGACTGGCGCTCTCCTCGACCGAACGGCAACGGTTCCTTGAACTCCCATTCGCCGTCGATGTCGCGCCAGAAGTCGGAATGATCACGCCAATCCGCTGACTGCGGGTGAGAGCGCCCCGTGTTGAAGTCGCCTCCCACAATGAACCGCTCCCCACGGTGTTCATTCACCGTCTCAAAGGTCTTCCTCAAGCGAGGAAACATCTTCTTCGGGCGGTTGGTACGGGCATGGATGTTCGAGACGCAGGCGTAGCCAATACCCGCGAGATCTCCATGGGCGACCTGCGCCCTGTGGTCGTCCCAGTCGAGATCGGTTTCCGTGAGCGAGAGACTCCTCTCCCCTGACAACTGCCCCCTCAACAAGATGATTGATCCCCAGTCCTCGCTTGGGAAGGCCGGAGTCCACAATAGCTCCTCGTAGCCCTCCGGCACCTCCTCACGAACAACTGCCTCCTGAAGGAGCGCGATGTCCGGGTTCAGGTCGTTGAGGAGGAACTCCCAGGCGTCGTCATGAAACGCCCGGTACCCAGAGGGCGCGTACCCATAGCCCATGTTCCAAGTCACGATTCGCATCTGACCTCTGTTCCTTTCCGGCACTTCGCCACAGAAGAGTTCAATCTTGAGTCGGCCCTTCGCCGACGCAAGACGCGACCGCCTCCGCAAGCCGGTCGGCAGCGAGAGCGACATCACGGAGGACGAACATCCTTCCGCCGATCCAGTAGACGAGGCCGACCCCAGTCATCGCCACTAGATCGTCTAGAGATACCCCTTCGGCGGGAAGTCGATGGGCCTCCCTACCGTCACCACGAAGGTAGTCGCCGTAGTGCTCGTGTATGTGGCGCAGCAAGTCTGGGTCGGGTACGTCCTCCCGAAAGGCCGCGAGCGAGGTCTCCACACACACCCTCTGATCGCCCTCTGTCAAGTCACGAATGGCCTGAGCCGTGAGGTGAACCTGGTAGGTCGCAGATACGAGGAACTGAGCGTCGGTCTTGAGTCGCCAGATTGAGAGAATCTCCCCATCCTTGATGCCACGGATCGTGCGCTCGAACTCCTCGATGTCGCTGCTCGGGCCGAACAGGGCATCTGCCATCTCAGCAGAGATCCGTTGCCGCTCCGAGCCGACCTTCTCAACCGCTGTCTGAATACGGAGTTCCTGGTCTTTGATGGCTAGTCGGTATCGGTAGAGCTCTCCCACCATTGCATTCACCAACTCAGGAACGCGAGATGAGTTGGTCACGCCGTCGCTCTCCGGCAACCGGGCCTACTTCTCGCCCACTGCAAACGCTCCAGGCCATCCACCGTGCTCTTCGATGACCTCATCGATCTCGGCCATGATGCGGATCGTCTCGGACAGGGCCACAACGATCTTCTGATAGTGCTCGATGTCATCTTTGGAGAGGGTGCGGCCCTTGCGGTCCTTGAGCCACTTCTCGCAAACCTGGTAGCCGCCGATGTCGAAGCTCCAGACCCCCTCGGGAACATCCTTGAAGCCCATCGTTCCAGGGATCACCCGTTCCCCGCGCCTTGTCGCAGGAGCATCGAGCCACACCGTTTCGTTCGACCAACCGACTCGTCCCACCTCTGGTCTCTTGGGACCAAAGAAGGTCGCCGAAACCTGATCCAGAGTGGGGGACTCTGCCAAGTGCAGGTCGATGAGGACGGTGCCCAGGTCTGCGAGCCTTGCGGCGAGCTCTCTGTCATTCGCCATCGGAATTCGCGGATACGAACTCCGCAGCGCATCCCCGTATCGCGACCTGTAGTTCGGGGAATAGAGCACCGCATAGATGTAGCCAGCAGCGGCATTGCCAGCATCCCAGACAGCGCCGTCCTTGACGCCGAGCAACTCTCTGAGGAGCCCCCCTTGTCTGAACGAAAGGTTCGCCACAGGAGTCTCGGGGTCGAGGGCATCGCGAAGGAACATCGGGAACATCTGTGTGGCCCGATCATGCGAACAGGACTTGGTCTCAGCCGGCACCCGCGATACCAAGACATGAGAAAACGCCCTCGTTGTCTTCACTCGTGGAGCCAAGAAGACCAGGTTCGGCCCTTCGTACACCATCTCAGAGATGGGGCGGGATGGAGTGTCGAGGAGAGCGGGAAAATAGTAGATACTCCGCCGGTCAAAAGGACGGTAGTAGATTGGCTTCACATCTTGGTCGGAGATACCTCGATCAAGAAGGGCGGCTTTGCACTCTTCCACCTTCCATTTTGACTTGGCAGAGTATCCAATCTCTTCTTCGAGGGTCGTGTCTCCTCGTGGAAGGGCGGCGAATCGCCCGACAAGTGACACCAACGACTCCGAATCCCAGCCGATCGCGAGACTGTCTCGGGAGGTGATGATTCCCCCGCTGTTCTTCGGAAGCAGCTCGTCAAGTGAGGGCCATCCCTCAAACTCAGTCTCGGCCACTCCATCCGAAGGGGAGAACCTGTACTGAGGGGAAGAGGGCGAGACTGATTCACCTGCAACTTCAGAAAGGGTTGAGCCCCCCAGCGCCCCGTACTTCGCACTTCGGCTACCGGACAAGCGAGCATAGCCAACCGAAGTCGCGGATCGGTGTCCAGGCAACCGACGAATGGCGGAGATTGCCACACCTTGCTCAATCTCAAACACGTTCTCATCGAGCTCTCCCGTCTCCTTCCGATCAGCTACTCGCCCTCCCAGATTCAGGAAGTCCAGTCGGCTGGTCTCCGTCAGAAGGTTCCAACGCATGCCACGGAGGGACGGAGAATCAAGGAACCCGAAGTTCGAGATGTACGCGCCAATTCCGACCCCCGCTTCCTGAATCTGGCGGAGCAAGAAGCCATAGAACTTGACGTAGTCATCCTGCAAGTTCAGCTCGTGGGCAAGCGCAGCCCGGACTCGTATTCTCACCCCGTCCACGGAGCGAAACGGTTCGATGAACCCCACCGCTTCACTCGACAAGTTCCCGGACATCTTGGAGTAGGGGGGGTTACCGAGGATGACCGTAACTCGCTCGGTTCGCTTGACCTCACTAACGCTTCTCGCCTCATGAGCGAGAGCCGGGAGTGTGAACTCCAACTGGTCGGCGAAGTCATGTCCGAGGTCTAGGGCATTAGTCAGATAGACCCTCACGCGCTCCTTGCTCTCGAATCGGTACCCAGTTTCGAAGAGCTTTAGTCCAATCTTCAGATGCGCGATGGCGTATGGGGCCATGAGCAGTTCGTAGCCGTGTAGACGGGATAGAAGGTGAGTCGGCACGTACTCGTTCCAGAGCGCCACCAGCTTCTTCTTACCGTGGCCCTGCGCCTTCCACTTCGCGGCCAGTGTCTTGTGAATGAGGTCGATGACCTCCACGAGAAAGGTGCCGGTACCCGTCGCCGGATCCAGAATCTGAACGAAGGCCTGGTCAGGAGACGTTCCGCTGGGGATGGTCAGGCCCTTGTTCCTCTTGGCCATCTCACCCCAGGTTGCTGTGTCCGCAAGGCCGTCTTCAAGACCGAACTCTGTACGAAGCAGTTCGTCTACCGAGCGCACGATGTAGGAGACAACGGGGCGGGGTGTGTAGAAGACGCCTCGGCTTACCTTCTGCTTCTTGTCGTACTCCCCCAGGAATAGTTCATAGAAATGGATGACCGGATCTTCTTCGGGGTTCTTGTCCCCGAAGTCCAGGACAACCGCTTCCATGTTGGCGTGATTGAGCAGTTCCACGACCTCGTTTACTCCGACCTCATCGAAGTCGATACCAGACCCACCCTTCTTCCCACGCCGGCCTCCAACGCGCAGGAATGTCTCCATCAACTCCTTCAAGAATGGGTTAGTCACTGGCATGTGGGCAGCTAGGTCATCTGCCGAACTTCCCTTCGGATCGGCAATCCGTGCAGAGAGCAGTCCGTAGGCGATCGTCTGCGCGTACATGTCCGCGAACCCGTCTTCGTCCAGGTCATGGACGAGAGCTTCCTGGAAGGCCGTCATCAACTTGGTGAGTGGCCCAGATTCCGTCTCTATGGCGAGAGCGGAACGGATGCGATCGCGGATAGCCCGAGCGAGTACAGCAAGGCGAACTGCGAGCACCTTGGAGGTCGTAACAACTTCTCGGTGACGCAGAGTGAATGCTGAGCGCCAAGCCTCCCGCCAGCCTTCGACATCGTCTTCATCCTCAGGCCATGCAAGATGCTCATTCAGTTCCTCCGCGACATGATCGATGTGCAACGGAGTGTCGAGGTTGTCCCAACCGAGAACCTTCAGGGTGGGAAGGTCATCCTTCTCTGGATCCTGCGAGAAATGAGCGAAACTGATCTGTCTTCCATCGCCTTCGCCGTAGTTGGAGATGAACAGGAGATCCTCGGCGTCCCAAGCGGCACGCTCAGAGTGGTTGGCTGACGCTCGCTTCTTGAGGACCACGGAACTCAAGATCCTTCGGAGTGCCACCACCGGGAGGCGTTTCGGCTCGAACTTGACGAAGAACACGCCCCAAGGCTGGTTCACCGACAGAGGTCGCAACCGCTTGATCTCCTGGATCTTGGCGGCATTCTTGCTGTCGATACCAAGCTCCTCCGCCGAGTATTCGAACGTCAGATCCTCGAAGTCCTCGCCGGCGATAGGCCAGTCCAACTCATCGCGCAGATAGGCCACGAGTTGCGGGAAGGTGCTGATCTTCGCGAGGTCGGCCTTGTCGGGACTCATGATTCTTCGCTTAGCTCCATCCAGCACTTCAGGGTGGGCTTCACTCCGACAGGAGCATCGAGGCGCTTGAGATAGCCGTTCTTGATGTACTTGAGAACCTTGTCCCGGATCTCCAACAGCGTGGGCTCTTCCATCACGCACACGCGAGGGGTGCTCGGCTTGGACCGGATGCTCTCGATGATCTCTCCTGGTTCTTCCAGGACCTCGGCCTTGTCCAGGTCATAGAGGTACCAACGGGTCGTTCCTGCATCCTCAGTGAACTCTTCCTTCTCGCTATCCAGTGCAGGGAGCCGGTAGCAGAAGAACACGCCTCTCGATCTCTTCGTCGGCTTCTTGCGCCCACTGAAGATCGACCCCGGCATCTCTTGAAGGTTCTTCTCCAGCTGGGGGAACTCCTGGAGGAGCGACTGGTACTCAAGATGCATGTCTTCGAGGGCTGTTCGGGTGCCTTCATAGGCGTGATTGAACTCGCGCAGGGCCTCGTAGTCGTCCTTCTCAGTCAAGAGCTTGCGACCCTCGATCCCAAGCGTCTTGGAGATCAGCAACGTCTTGCCTGTCACGGTCTTGTACAGCGACAGAATCTCGTTCAGTTCGTCAGGCGGCAGGAAGTTCCAGAATGAGACCTTGCCCCGAGCGGTCTCTACCTCCGGATGGTCAGCAATCAAACGCTCTTCGACATCGGGATTGAGCCGTCGATCGACACGACCAATCCGTTGCATGAGTCGAACTGGATTCCAATGAATGTCGTAATTGACGAGCCGGCAGGCATCCTGGAGGTTCAGACCCTCGGAGAGAATGTCTGTCGAGATCAGGACTCGGATCTCTTCGTGGTGCTTTGCCTTCAACTCACCGGAAGTAGTGGCGTTGTAGTAGGGCGAGAACCTCTTGATGACATCAGCGCGATTGCCCTTGCTGCTGCTGTCCACTTGCGTGACACCGTCGATTCCGTCCTTCCGCAACTCATTCGCCAGGTACCGGGCGGTGTCTGCGAACTCGGTGAAGAGCAAGACCTTGCCGTCCTTGAGGTCTTTGCTCTTCAACAAACGCTTGAGCTTGTTGAGCTTGTCATCGTGCTTGGGATCAAACCGCTGTGCCTCCTCCAGGAAGTGCACAATCTGGTCCATGTCGAGGTAGGTCTCGTTGATGATTGCCGCAACGTCGAAGTCCTTGCGTGAAAGATGCGGCACCTTCTTCAGCAGTTCCTCAGGGATTCCGACATCCTCGTCCTGGGCTTCTTCGTCCATGTCCTCCAATAGAGACAGCTGCTGGTTGGTCGCGTAGAGCAGAACCGCATCGTTCTGCCGAATCCACCGCTCAAGGAGCTTCTTCTCACCTTCGGTTTCGGCATGAACCTCCTGGAACGCACGCAGCTTCGTCAGCAGTCGGAAGCAGGAGATCTCAAAGGCACGCACGGAACTCTCGAATCGCTTGAGGAATTGGGTCCTGATCAGACCGACCACCTGCTTCTGTCGGCCTTCCTCAAAGGGGTCAACGTCACCAGTGCCTATGTAGTAAGCCAGGGGGTAGTAGACGGACAGACTGAAGAGCGGATCGTCCTTCTTGAACGCCTTTTCGATCATGTCTAGCAACTTGCCGTAGGTCTTGCGAACCGAGTAGTCGGCAACCTTGGGTGCAGCGCGGGTGGGGAAGACCGCCGCTGAACCCTTTTCTCTCTTCTGACTCTCCACCGCATAGGCCCTACTGCGCTGAACGACCAGGCTCTGGAAGGTCTCGTCCTTGGCTAGGAGTTCGTTGGCCTCCGCCAAGTTGTCCGTGAGATCGACCTTGTCGAACCCCAGGAGCTTTCGCAGCGCCCTCTCCATCGTGTTGAAGTGGGATGTGAGGTTGTTTACCCCAAGGGTTCGGGCGAAGTAGGCATCGTCCCTTCGAGAGAAGAGTTCGATCATGTGGCGAAGGTCGGTCAGACGGTTGTTGATGGGGGTCGCGGTCAGCATGTAGAGCGACTTGGGGTGAGTGGTCGAGTCCAGCAGGTCAAAGAGCTTCCAGTAGCGGGAGGCCTCGGTTCCTTCCTCCTCGTCCCCCTTGCGGCCCGGATTACGGAAATGGTGGGCCTCATCGATCACGACAGCATCGGCCAGTTCCGCCACCCTTTGGAACCGTTCGGGGAAATCCCCGCCACGGTTCAAGTCGGTGTGGCTGAACACGGTCAGGTTGCTGAAGTCGGCACCGCTACCCACGCCGCCGATGTGGGACAGGTACTGGCGAAGGTGCGGCTCCCAGACGCCTTCCTTCGCACCCTTGGGGGCAAACAGGACGACCCGCTTGCGCTCATGGACCACCAACCGCTCGATCAGCATTAGTCCTACGAAGGTCTTGCCGAGACCGACGCCATCACAGAGGAATGCCCCGTTGTACTGACGAGCGATCTTCATGAGCGCCCAGTACGCCTCCTTCTGGTAACGGTCGAGCAGGGGGAACATCCGAGACGCTCCCTCTTCCCACTCCGAGGCCGTGATCTCGTGACCCTGGAAGAACTCGTGCAGAGCGCGGGTGTAGACATCAAAGGGTGTGTAGGCCCTGGTGTGGCGCTCCACGACTGCAAGTACGTCCTCGCCAACATCAACGCCCTTGTCCCAGTGCTCTTCGAACCACTCCTGAAGTTGGGCCACATCATTTGGCCCCTGAATCTGGATGTTGAGTTCGACGTTCTGCGTTAGGCCAGGACGGGTGAAGTTGCTGGAACCCACGAGGGCCTTTGCACCTACTACCTCAAGCTTGGCGTGAGTGATGTAGGCCTTAGCGTGGAACTTGGCCTCGTTGTAGACCCGGACCTCGATCTGACCGGACCGCAGAGCTTCAACGACAGCCTCCACGCCTCCCAGGAACGGGTTCTTCTCCTTGTCGGTTTCAAGGCCCTCGTCCAGGTTGCGCTCAGCCCTAGCCTTGACCGCCTCCAGCAACACCTTCCGGGTGCCTGGGGTGACATCCCCCCCCATGAGGATCCGTATCTTGCCCAGCTGCTGCCATTTGCCATCCAGGGCAAGGAGGGAGCCAACCTCGAAGAAGCCCGTGGCTATGTCGAAGCTGTTGGCGAGATCGCACCATTCCGACAGGTAGCGAAGCCCGGTCCACCCTTCATCGCTGTTGTCCACGACGAAGAGCTCGCCGCCCTTGCTCTGGTCCTTCGCCACCGGCTGTGTGCTCCCTTGAGATGTAGGCCAAACGCAGGATAGCCCGAGACCCTGACCCAGAGGAAGCGGACGCTCGTCCCCGCCAATAGACTCGGTCTACCGAAAGGAGGGGTGCTGTGCCAGGAATCTTCGTAATCAAGGAAGACGGGAGCCTTGTTGAGATGGGTGAGACCCGGTACGAGGACGAGGACACCCTCCAAGGATTGCTGGAGTCCTATCCAGGGCTGCTAACCGGGGAATCCGGGGCCGATGGAATTGGCCGCCGCTACGTCCTGGTGCGCCGTGAGGCCGGCGTTCCCGAATCCGAAGGTGGAGGCGACCGATGGTCCCTCGATCACCTGTTCCTCGATGACGAAGGCGTGCCCACCCTTGTCGAGGTCAAGCGTTCAAGTGATACGCGCATCCGCCGAGAGGTTGTGGGGCAGATGCTGGACTACGCAGCCAACATCATCGCCTACTGGCCAATCGACCGTATGCGAACGGAGTTTGAGACCCGATGCGCTGAATCCAATCTCGATCCCGAGGCCACGATCCACGAGGTCTGCGACGACGACTACGAGGACTACTGGCAGGGGGTCAAGACCAATCTGGAGGCACGACGACTAAGACTCGTGTTCCTTGCCGACGACATACCGCCGACACTCCAAACTATCGTGGAGTTCCTAAACGAGCAGATGCGTTCCACCGAAGTCATTGCTGTCGAAGTCAAGCGTCATCAGGGCGAGGGAATGAGCACGCTGGTGTCTCGCGTGATCGGGCGTACCGCAGCGTCCCGTCAGACCAAGCAAAGCGGTCCCCCACGCCAGTGGGGGGAGGAGTCCTTGATGGCCGAGTTCCAGAAACGCTTCGAGGCGGACGAAGCGGCGGCGGCACAGGCCATCTACACGCACATGTTGGGGAACGGCACGACAGCCCAGTTTGGCCAGGGGGCGACCTACGGCGGGGTCGTATTCCTGACAAGCGAAGGTGCCGCCCATACGGGCATCGGTCTCTACACGGGCCAGGGGTTCAGCCTCTACCCATCTGAGATGGCCAGTCACGTCGATCGCGAGATCATTCTTGAGCTCTTCCGCAAGCTGGAGGCAATCCCTGGATGGCGGGTTCCTGAGGAGTATGCCGAGAAGAGCTACAGAGGACTCCCCCTAGCGCCCCTAGTCGATCCGGGCGCTCTCACGGCTCTTCTCAACGCCCTCGACTGGTTCCTGGGGGAGATGACTGGAGTCGCTCGCACAAGGTCCTAAGAAGACCACGGGCCGAGGGAGCGTCGGCCCTCGCGGTGGGGTCCAACAAATCGTGTCAGCGGCAGGAGCTAGAGTTTGCCGTAGATCAAGGAGGACTGATGCGCAAGTTGCAGCCCGAGCGAACCGCCGAATTCATTGAAGAGGCTCGATCACATCTAGGCGATCAGGACGCCGCCACTGCTGAACGGGTTGTCGAGTGGGCTCGGGGGGCTGGCCTTTGGGACTGGTTCCCTGGCGACAGCGCATCTCGACTTGCCTACAAGCCTGCCATGGGCGACCTGAACTGGGAGCCGACCATCATCGGGGTGGACCCGCAGAACGGGCACGTCTACGTCCAGGGCGGGGACTTCAGACGCCGTCCTCCCTACGACCAGGAAGACCTCTACGCGCAGATGCTCGCGAATCTGTATGCCATATACCAGGGGGTGGTCACTGACGTTGATCTAACAGCACCTGACTGGGAAGAAGAGTGTGTTCCTATGATCGGAGCCGACGCCTACCACGTC
>Ga0315281_10013976_pt1 | contig 10839 bp, 7 predicted proteins | sample YL17G07_0_MG_FD_204540 | JGI IMG/M metagenome (GOLD analysis project Ga0315281, IMG submission 204540) | Sediment microbial communities from Yellowstone Lake, YNP, Wyoming, USA - YL17G07_0 | ecosystem: Environmental > Aquatic > Freshwater > Lake > Sediment | place: USA: Wyoming | collected... | reverse complement strand
CATCGCGGTTCTTCTCTTGGGAGCCTCGCCGATAGCCGTGCTAGGCTCGACGTTCGGGATCGATCGAAGGGGGATTCTTCCATGCGCAGGATAGTCGTCGCGTTCGCCTCTGTGGTGCTGGTGTTGTCGGCCTGCACGTCCAACAGCACGGAAAGTGCTCAGCCCTCGTCCTCGGCCAGCAGTGCCGATGCATGTGCCAAGGACTCCCTGAATCTGATCAAGCCCGGGCAGCTCACGGTGGGGACCGACAACCCGTCCTACCCGCCATGGATAGTGGCCAACACCCCGGCGAACGGCAAGGGGTTCGAAGGAGCCCTTGCCTATGCGGTCGCGGAGACCCTTGGGTTCACGAAGGACGAGGTCAAATGGGTCGACGTGCCTTTCAACTCGTCCTGGGCGGCCGGACCCAAGGACTTTGACTTCGATATCAACAACATCTCCGTCACGCCGGAACGGTCGGTGGCCGTCACCTTCAGTGACGGGTACTACGACCTCAGTCAAGCGCTGGTCACCATGGCTGACAGTCCTCTGGCAGAGGCCACCACGCTTGCTGACCTGGAGGGGTACAAGTACGGAGCACAGATCGGGACCACATCGCTGTCCTTCATCGCCCAGACGATCGCCCCCGGTCCCCAACCTGCGGTCTACGACACCACCAACGACGCCAAGCAGGCTCTGATGAACGGACAGGTGGACGGCCTCATCCTTGATCTGCCGACCGCCTACTACGTGAGTTCCGCTCAGATACCCGGTTCGAAGCTGGTGGGTCAGTTCGAGCCGCAGGAGTACCTCGGGATGCTCTTCGAGAAGGACAACCCGTTGGTTACCTGCGTGAACGAAGCTCTAGCAGGATTGAAGTCCGATGGGACCCTGGAAGCGCTTCAGCAGAAGTGGCTGGCCGACTACCTGAGCGTGCCGGTCATCAAGTAGGCGCACGATGACCGACAAGAAGGCGCCCGCCACGCTGGACGCCCAGGGCGGGTCCCATATGCTGGGCGGCAACAGGGCCGTCATCGTCTCGACAACGAGCACTGTCGTCTTCTTCGCGGTGTTACTCGGCGTCATCTTCCTCGCTCCTCAGACCCAACCGTTCAGGGACATGTTCCTGGACCCACAGGCGATGCGTGAGTCGTTCTTCGGTGTGCCTGGCGAAGGGATACCTGCCATCTGGCGGGGGTTCTTGATCAACATCGAGATCTTCCTGATCGCAGAGGTGCTGATCCTCATCCTGGCGCTGATCATCGCGGTCATCCGCCAGATACCGGGTCCGGCCTTCTTCCCCTTCCGCCTGGTCGCGACCGCGTACACGGATTTCTTTCGCGGTACTCCACTACTCCTAGTGCTCTATATGTTCGGGTACGGGGTGCCTGCCATGGGCATCCAAGGGCTCTCTAGCTTCCCGCCGGCCGTCTACGGGACGATCGCCCTCGTGTTGTCCTATTCGGCATACGTGGCCGAGGTGTATCGAGCGGGCATCGAATCGATCCATGCGAGTCAGTTGGCCGCGGCGCGGTCGTTGGGACTGTCGCAATGGCAGGCGTTGCGCTTCGTCGTCTTGCCGCAGGCCGTTCGCCGCGTGATCCCGCCGCTGTTGAACGACTTCGTCAGTCTGCAGAAGGACACGTCTCTGTTGATGGTCCTGGGCATCATCGAGGCGGCCCGCGCCGCTCAGATCTACGCGTCGCTCAGGTACAACTACTCCTCGTTCGTGATGGCGGCGATCCTCTTCATACTCATGACCATCCCTCTGGCCCGGTTCACCGACCATCTGATCGAGCGCGACCGTCGGCGTAGGCAGGCCGGCGAATGACGGTCGAAGCCCTTCGTCTCGAAGGTGTTCACAAGGCGTTCGGGAAGCTAGAAGTCCTCAAGGGGATCGATCTCACCGTGGCCGAGCACGAGGTCGTATGTCTGATCGGCGCATCCGGTTCGGGCAAGTCTACGCTGCTGCGGTGCATAAACCTGCTGGAACCGATCAACTCCGGACGGATCGTGGTCGAGGGTCACGAGATATCCGGGAAGCACGTCAACGCCGACAAAGTGAGGCGCCACATCGGGATCGTATTCCAGGCGTTCAACCTGTTCCCGCACATGACGGTGCTCCGCAACATCACGCTGGGCCCGATCGAGGTCCTGGGGCGATCGCGTGAGGCCGAGGAAGACCGAGCCAGGGGACTGCTGGCTGAGTTCGGCCTAGCGGACAAGGAGAATGAGTATCCGGACCGGTTGTCGGGAGGTCAGCAGCAACGGGTTGCGATCGTAAGAGCGCTCGCTATGGAGCCATCGCTGATGCTTCTGGATGAGGTGACCAGCGCCCTGGACCCCGAGCTCGTGTCGGACGTCCTTCGGACGATCAAGGCTCTGGCGAGCGCTGGCATGACGATGGTCATCGCGACACATGAGATGAGCTTCGCCCGAGACATAGCCAGTCGTGTGTGCTTCCTCGACGAAGGGGTGATCCTGGAGCAAGGATCTCCCGAACAGATCTTCACCTCACCCAGGGAAGAGAGAACCAAGAGATTCTTGCAGAGGGTGACGGATTCCGGACGAGCCGGGTAGCGGCTGTTCTCCCCTGTCCCATGGCGCACCTAGAATCAAGGCATGCCTGAGTTCAAAGTGCACGCCGACTTCGAGTTGTCCGGCGACCAGCCCCAGGCGGTGGAGGAGCTGGCCGAGGCGATCCGGGCGGGTGCGGACTACACGACCCTTCTCGGCGCGACTGGAACCGGGAAGACGTTCACGGCAGCGCACCTCGTGGAACGGATCCAGAAACCGACGCTGGTCATCGCTCCCAACAAGTCTTTGGCCGCTCAGTTGGTGAACGAGTTCCGGGAGTTCTTCCCCGACAACGCGGTCGAGTACTTCGTCTCGTACTACGACTACTACCAGCCCGAGGCCTACGTTCCCACGACCGATACCTATATAGAGAAGGATTCGTCAGTCAACGCGGAGATCGAGCGCCTACGCCATTCGGCGACGGCGTCCCTGCTCACTCGACCCGACGTGCTCATCGTCGCGAGCGTGTCGTGCATCTACGGCCTGGGGTCGCCCGAGGAGTACATGGGACAGATCCTCCGCGTGCACAAAGGTGTGGCTCTGGACCACGATTTCGCTATCAAGCGCCTCGTAGACATCCAGTACGAACGCAACCAGGTGAGCTTCACGCGCGGGAAGTTCCGGGTTCAGGGCGACACGATCGAGGTATTCCCCGCCTATGACGAGACCGCGATCCGCATCGAGATGTGGGGCGACGATGTGGAGCGCATCCTGCGCCTCGACACCCTGACGGGTGAGATCCTCGGCGAGCTTCCGGAGATCACCATCTATCCGGCGACCCACTATATGGCGTCGGAGGAGCGGATGAAGGCCGCGATAGCCACTATCGAGCAGGAGCTGGCGGAACGCCTGGCTGAGTTCGAGCGCCAAGGCAAGTTGCTGGAAGCGCAGCGCCTCAAGATGCGAACTACCTACGATCTCGAGATGATGCGCGAGATGGGGTTCTGCTCCGGGATAGAGAACTACTCTCGGCACCTCGACGGCAGAGAGCCCGGCAGTGCGCCGTTCACGCTCCTCGACTACTTCCCGGAAGAGTTCCTATGCGTCGTCGATGAATCGCATGTCACGGTTCCGCAGGTTCGAGGCATGTACGCCGGCGACATGAGCCGGAAGCGAACCCTCGTTGATTTCGGTTTCCGCCTGCCATCCGCCATGGACAACAGGCCTCTCATGTTCGAGGAGTTCTCCGAGCGCGTGAATCAGGTGCTGTTCATGTCGGCAACCCCGGGACCCTACGAGGCAACGGTTGCGAAGAGGACCGTGCAGCAGATCGTCCGGCCCACAGGACTGATCGACCCCGAGGTTGAGGTTCGGCCGACGCGAGGCCAGGTGGACGATCTCATGGAGGAGGTTCGCAAGCGCGCGGAGGCGGGGCAACGAACGCTCGTCACCACCCTGACGAAGAAGATGGCGGAGGACCTTACCGACTACTTGGTCGAGATGGGCCATCGGGTTCGATACCTGCACTCCGAGATAGACACACTTCATCGCATCGAGATCCTTCGCGACCTGCGTCTCGGGGAGTTCGATGTCCTCGTTGGGATCAATCTGCTGCGGGAAGGTCTGGACCTTCCGGAGGTGTCACTCGTCGCGATCTTGGACGCTGACAAGGAGGGCTTCCTGCGCTCCGAGACATCGTTGGTCCAGACCATCGGACGTGCGGCCCGACATGTCGACGGGAAGGTCATCATGTACGCCGATGCTCTGACTGATTCGATGCGCTTCGCTATCTCCGAAACGCAACGCCGACGGAAGATACAGGGCCAGTACAACGAAGACCATGGGATCGATCCTCAGTCTATCCGCAAGAAGGTTACCGACATCCTGCTCTCGATCGAGGCGGAGTCACTCTCCAAAGCGACGCCGACGACGAAACGCCGCGGCCGTTCCGCTCCCGAGATGCCGGAGGAAGAACTCGAGCGCCTCATACAGACCCTCGAAGAGGAGATGCACGAAGCGGCGCGGGAGCTCCGTTTCGAATACGCTGCCCGCCTACGGGACGAGGTCGATGATCTTCGCAAGGAGTTGAAGGCGCTGAAGAAGGCTGGCATATGACTGAAGGAGACCTGGCGATCTACGCGCCCCTGGCCTGGTTCGGCCCCGGGCGCACCGTTCGCGATGCCGCCGTCGTCACGTCCGGAGGTGAGGTGGTGTTCGCCGGCCCGGCCGGCGAAGCCCCGGGCGCCGCACGCATCATAGAGCTCGATGGATTCCTGATGCCGGCGGCGGCGGACCGCCACGTACATATCGGTTCTTTGGACCCGGCGGCGGTGTTGGTCGGTGGCGTAACGGCCGTCAGGGATATGGGGGGGTCGGCCGACGAGATTCTCTCCCTTGCGGATGCCTCTGAGATGCCAACGTTCAACGGCCCGCTGATAAGGGCCGCTGGCCCCATGATCACCGCGCCCGGTGGCTACTCGGGGAGCGCCGCGGCAGGGGTCGCGGTTGCCGATCCGCAGGAGGCGGCCGCGACAGTGGGTCACCTGGCGGACAGGGGGGCCGCCCACATCAAGGTAGCCCTGAACATCACCGACGGTCCGACCGTTTCGGATGCGACGCTCTCTGCCATCGTGCAGACGGCTCAGGACCGTGGCCTACCTGTGGCGGCCCACGCGCAGGGGCTCGGCCAAGTGGAACGTGCGCTTGGGGCCGGGGTGACCGAGCTTGCCCACACGCCGTGGACCGATAGGCTTCCCGACGCGACGCTCGAGGCCATGGCGAAATCCCTTCGCATCGTTTCCACGCTGGGTATCCGGTCCGACGGTCGGGATACGTTCGGGATCCGAACGGCATTGGACAACCTCCGCAGATTCGCCCAAGCGGGGGGGCGTGTGCTCTACGGGACGGATATGGGCCGTGGTCAGGTACCGCTGGGCGTCGACCCAAGGGAGCTGCTCTTGATGCGGGAGGCGGGTCTCGGACCCGAGCAGGTTCTCGAAGCGCTCATCCTCTTTCCCATCGTTGAAGGAGCCCCTGCGGACATGATCGGGCTTGCGGACAGCCCGTTCGACACGTTCGAGGCGCTCGGTGAACTGGTGATGGTGGTTCGCGCCGGCCGGGTTGTGGCAGCGTCCGACAGGGACGGTCCCGGCTAGGGTATCTGCGTCCCCCCGTAGAATCGATGCGTGGGCACCGAACGACTCGTCATCCATGGAGCCCGTGAGCACAACCTGAAGAACGTCACCCTGGACCTCCCGCGTGGAGAGCTGGTGGTGTTCACGGGTATATCCGGCTCAGGGAAGTCCTCGCTGGCGTTCGACACGATCTATGCCGAAGGCCAGCGCCGCTACGTCGAGTCGTTGTCCTCCTACGCACGCCAGTTCCTGGGTCAGATGGAGAAGCCTGACGTCGACTTCATAGAAGGTCTGTCGCCGGCCATCTCCATCGACCAGAAGTCCACGAGTCGCAACCCGCGTTCGACCGTCGGGACGATCACTGAGATCTACGACTACCTCCGCGTGCTGTATGCCCGCATCGGTCACCCCCACTGTCCCAACTGCGGTCGTCCGATCGGCCGTCAAAGTCCCGAACAGATCATCGATCAGGTGCTCGAACTCCCGGAGGGCACGCGGTTTCAGGTGTTGGCGCCTGTCATCCGCGGCCGAAAGGGAGAGTACGAGAAGCTGCTCAAGGACCTGGGTGCCAAGGGCTTCGCGAGAGCCCGCGTCGATGGGGCAGTGCGAGATCTCTCGGAACCCATCAAGCTGCAGCGCAACTACAAGCACACGATCGAAGTGATCGTCGACCGTCTCACCTCCAAGCCTGACATCCGCAGGAGGGTCGCCGATTCGATAGAGTCGGCCCTGCGGTTGACCGAGGGGCTCGCGTCTATCGCGGTGCAGACCGAGCATGGAGAAGATCTGCAGACCTTCTCCCAGGCCCTCGCGTGCACATATTGCAGCCTCAGCTTCGAGGAGCTGGCGCCCCGCAATTTCTCGTTCAATTCCCCGTACGGCGCATGCCAGACATGCGACGGCCTGGGAACTCGCCTGGAGGTCGATCCCGAGCTGATCATCCCCGATCCGGACCTGTCCATCGACGAAGGCGCGATCGCCCCCTGGGCGGGAACTCGCTTGGAGTACTGGTACCGCGTTCTCGAATCGGTTGCGCGCCAGTCGGGGTTCTCGACAAAAGACCCTTGGAAGAGGCTTACCAAGAAGGCTCGCGACATCGTCCTCTACGGTTCTGAGGTCACCGTCAACGTCCGCTACCGGAACAGGTACGGCCGTATCCGCACCTACGACACCACCTACGAAGGCGTCGTTCCGGTGATCGAACGGCGCCACACCGAATCCGAGTCCGACACCCAGCGCGATCGACTCGAGCAGTACATGCGCGAGATACCGTGCCGCAGTTGCGAAGGGCTGAGGCTCAAACCGGAAACACTGGCGGTCAGCGTCGGCGGTATCTCTATCGCGGAACTAACACGCCTTTCCATCCGCAAGACACTGGGCTTCGTCGCCGACCTTGACCTGAGCGATCGCGAACGGATGATCGCCGAGCGGCTTCTGAAGGAGATCAGAGAGCGGCTGCAGTTCCTTGTGGACGTGGGTTTGGACTACCTGACGCTGGACCGTGCAAGCGGCACGCTAGCCGGAGGGGAGGCTCAGAGGATCCGTCTGGCGACCCAGATCGGAAGCGGGTTGGTGGGCGTCCTCTACATCCTCGACGAACCATCGATAGGGCTGCACCAACGCGACAACAAGCGCCTCATAGATACGTTGATCAGGCTGCGCGATCTGGGGAACACGCTGATCGTGGTCGAACACGACGAGGCGACGATAGCGGCCGCGGACCACCTGGTCGACATCGGACCGGGCGCCGGCGAACACGGCGGCGAGATCGTCTACTCGGGCGATCTCGCGGGACTGCTCGAGTGTGAGGACTCGCTAACGGGGGCGTTCCTATCGAAGAGGCGTGAGATACCGACGCCGGACGTCCGCCGTCCACCTTCCGACCGTTGGTTGGTGCTCGAGGACGCGAGGGAACACAACCTCAAGGGTGTGACCGCCGAGATCCCCTTGGGTCTATTCGTCTGCGTCACAGGAGTTTCGGGGAGCGGCAAATCCACACTGATCCAGGATGTGTTGCTCAGGGTTCTGATGCAGAAGGTCTATCGTTCGCGGATCTTGCCCGGGAAGCACAAGCGGGTCACCGGGTGGGAGCAGATAGACAAGGTCATCGACATTGACCAGTCGCCGATCGGGCGAACGCCGCGATCGAACCCCGCAACCTACACCGGAGTGTTCGACCACGTCCGCAAGTTGTTCGCGCAGGTACCGGAGGCGCGCGTTCGTGGTTATCAGCCCGGCCGTTTCTCGTTCAACGTCCGAGGCGGTCGTTGCGAGGCATGCGCCGGCGATGGCCAGATCAAGATCGAGATGCACTTCCTTCCCGATGTGTACGTGACGTGCGAGGTCTGCAAGGGGCATCGCTACAACCGGGAAACACTCGAAGTGAAGTACAAGAACCGGTCGATCTCGGACGTTCTGGAGATGAGCATCGACGAGGCACTCGAGTTCTTCCAGGCGATACCGGTGATAGCCCGCCATATGCAGACGCTGTCCGATGTGGGGCTGGGCTACGTGAAGCTCGGTCAGCCGGCGCCGACCCTTTCCGGAGGAGAAGCGCAGCGGATCAAGCTCGCGGGCGAACTCCAGAAGCGCGCCACCGGCAACACCCTCTACGTCCTCGACGAGCCCACCACCGGTCTGCACTTCGAGGACATCCGCAAGCTCCTATCGGTGCTTCAGCGACTGGTTTCAACCGGGAACACCGTGCTCGTGATCGAGCACAATCTGGATGTGATCAAGACCGCCGACTGGTTGGTCGATCTGGGCCCCGAGGGCGGGGACGGGGGAGGAGAGATAGTCGTCGCCGGCACCCCCGAAGAGGTCGCCGCGTTCCGCGGATCCCACACCGGCGAGTTCCTGGCTCCCGTGCTGGGCATGAAGCGCGCTGCGCCGCGAAAACGGTCGGCCCTGCCGGCTAGATGACCCTTCGGATGAGCATAGCCCGATATCCTCGCCCCGCTGCTAGGATTGGCGCCGCCGTGTCGAAGAGGATCCCACTTCTCGTTTCTTGCCTGATGGTGCTCGCGACAGCCTGCAGTAGTGCCGAGCCCCAAGCCGACATCGATCTGGGTGCGGGAAAGCGCTTCGTTCCCCAGGTGGTCGACAGCATCACGAACGTCGGGGTCAGTCCCTCGGTCACCATGGGCCCGGATGGCAATCCGGTCATCACCTATCTCGGCTACCAGTCCGTGCCGGGGCCGGGCGAGATCCCCGAGACGCGACCGGTGACCCTGCCTCTCGTTCCCGCGGTCATGTACGCGTCCGAGAAGGATGGCGCTTGGACGGTGGGGGCCGTGCAGCAACTGGACGACGGCATCACCCAAGACGTAGGCGGGAACGCCGTCCCGCTCGACAACGCGGCCGTCGCAGGAGCCGTGGACACGTCCGGCGCCCTGAACGTCGTGTGGATCGAGAAGAACGGTCTGATGTTCGCTAAGGACGAAGGAGGGCAGTTCGTCCCGTCAACCGTCGTGAAGGGCTCCGACATCACCGGCCCCTCCATCGCCGTCGATAGTTCGGGAGTGCCGTGGATCTCCTACTACCGCGACGGTTCCGTGATGGTTTCCTCCCTTGCGGATGGATGGGTGGAGTCAGCGGTGGCGAAGGTCCCTCCGTGCGGTGACAGCTGCTCCATAGCGAGAACGTCCGTCAAAGCGGGAGACAAAGGGCCCGTGGTGGCCTTCGCAGGGGCGCGTGGAGCGTCCGTTGCCTACTACGGCGCGGCGACGAATGGAGTCTGGACCGTGGACAACCTCGAGAGTGGCGGGGGCTACGGCGCCTCGCTCATCCTAGACAAGAAGGGGAACCCTCTCGTTTCCTACCTGACCTCCAAAGGAGTAGTGACGGTTGCTCAGAGAGACGGCAGCGGCTGGACGTACGACCAGGCTGGATCCACCGAAGTCAACGCTTCCAGTTTGGTGACCACGGGGATCGCTGTTGACAGCGACGGCGTGAGGTATCTGACCTGGTACGACACCGCCACGAAGTCGCTCAAGCTGTCCTCAGACAGGAGCGGCAGCTTCCAGGATGTCTCGACCCCGGGGACCGATGGTGGGGGATCGCCGTCGATCGCGGCCACGCGAGATGGCTCGGCGGTTTGGCTGGCTTGGTACGACTCAGCGAACGAGAACCTTCAGGCGGGCAGCTACGCCGACCAGAAGGCGGTGCTCGCTGCCACGGAGCCCGTGGCAGCCCCGGCACTGGTTCCCGCATCTCCCGCATCGAGCATCGCCGCCGCATCGCCGCCACCACCGACTGATAGTGGCGAGAAGCCGGTGACGCTGTCGATCACCGCGCCGGCGGGAGCCGTTGGAACCGGATTCACAGAGAAGACACTCAAGGCTCAGGCGGGAACGCCGATCAAGCTGGTTTTCGACAACCAGGATTCCGGGGTTCCGCACAACGTTGAGATATGGACCGCCGATCCGTTGAAGGACACCGCCGCGGCATCCCTATTCGTAGGCGAGCAGACGACCGGGCCGGCGAAGATCACCTACGACGTGCCGCCGCTCGACGCCGGCACCTACTTCTATCGCTGTGTGGTCCACCCAACGACGATGACCGGGACCCTTACCGTCGGGTGAACCGCCCACCTAGAATCTGAGCCGTGAGCGTTCCCCGGCTGCTTCCGTCTTCTATCCCTGACGAACCCGGCGCCTACCTCTTCAAAGACGGTGACGGTCGCGTGGTCTACGTCGGGAAGGCAGGCTCCTTGCGGAAACGTCTGGCGTCCTATTGGGCGAAGACGCAGCACCCTCGCACGGAATCGATGCTCGAGAACGCCGAGACGGTCGAGTGGATCATCACATCGAGCGAGGTCGAGGCCTTGATGCTGGAGTACAACCTGATCAAGGCCAACAGACCCCGCTTCAACATCCGATTCCGCGACGACAAGTCCTATCCCTATCTGGCGGTCACCGTAGGGGAGAAGTGGCCCCGGGCGCAGGTGATGCGTGGGACGAAACGTAAGGGAACTCGCTACTTCGGGCCGTACGGGCATGCTTGGGCGATCCGCGAAACGCTCGATGCGTTGACGCGGGTGTTCCCGGTGAGGACCTGCTCCAACTCCTTCTTCGATCAGAAGGCGCGCGCGAGGAGACCGTGTCTCTACTTCGACATCGGACGCTGCTCCGGCCCCTGCGTGCCGGAGATGACGAACGTCACGGAGGCCGCCTACCGCGAGCAAGTGGAGGCGATGACAGACTTCTTG
>Ga0315281_10013974_pt1 | contig 10840 bp, 7 predicted proteins | sample YL17G07_0_MG_FD_204540 | JGI IMG/M metagenome (GOLD analysis project Ga0315281, IMG submission 204540) | Sediment microbial communities from Yellowstone Lake, YNP, Wyoming, USA - YL17G07_0 | ecosystem: Environmental > Aquatic > Freshwater > Lake > Sediment | place: USA: Wyoming | collected... | reverse complement strand
CGAAGGAGCTGCGCGACTCGTACGAGCGCTACCAGCTCAAGGTGGCCCTGCTCAATATGCAGCTCGGGCGCATGGACCAGGCGCGCTTCGAGCTGCGCGCGTTCCTGCGCAAATACCCGCGCTCCCGCGATCGGGCCCAAGCCTACTACCTCGTGGGGTTCAGCTACTATCTGGAGCGCCGGCCGCGCGTGGCCATGTCCGTGATGCAGCAGACGCTCAAGGAGTTCCCCGACTCCCCGGTCGCCGCCCAGGCCCAGTTCTTCATGGCCGACACGCAGGAAGAGCAAGGCAACCTGCAGGAGGCGCTCAAGCTGTTTCAGGGATTGACCGGCAAGTATCACAACGCCAAGATCGTCGAGAAGCGCATCCAGACCTTGGAGGCCCGGATCCGGAGGGGGGTGAGATGAGAGGAAAGGGCGCGATCTCCGGCGCGTCGCCGGCCGCGGACGCCCCCGGCGCGATGCCCGCGGCCGGCGGTGGGAGCGAGGAGCCGGTGCGGCAGGTGCCGTTGGAGCGGATCGTGCCCAACGCGCAACAGCCGCGCAGGCGGTTCGACCCGGCGCAGATCGCCGCGCTGGCCCGATCGATTGGCGCTCAAGGGGTGCTGCAGCCCCTGCTCGCGCGTCCCTATCCGGCGCGCAGCGGGTATTATGAGCTGGTCGCCGGCGAGCGCCGCCTGCGTGCGCTGCGCCTGCTGGGCTGGGCGGAGGCGCCGGTGCTCGTGCGGCAAATTCCGGATACCGGCCTGTTGGAAGCCGCGCTGGTCGAGAACCTGCAACGCGAACAGCTGACTCCCATCGAGGAGGCGGGCGCCTACCGGGACCTCTTAAGCCGGCACGGCTATACGCAGGAAACGCTTGCGGAGCGGCTGGGACGGGACCGCTCGACGATCGCCAACATGATGCGGCTGCTGGCCCTCCCGCCGTCGATACGGGAAGATCTGGACGCTGGCCGGCTGACCATCGGCCATGCACGAGCGCTGCTCGCCGTGAGCGACCCGAGGCGCCAGCAGGCGCTGCGCCGCATCGTCCTGGGGCGGGGTCTGTCGGTGCGGGAGACCGAAGCGCTGGTGGGGCGGGAAAAGCTGCGCGCCGTGGCCGGCAAGGACAGGAATCCGGGCCGGGCTGGTGTGGGCGGGAGGTCCGTGCCTGCTCCGCCTTTGCTGCATCCGCGCTGGCGCGAGCTGCAAGACCGCCTGGAACGCCGTTTTGGCACGCGCATCGCGATCGAAGCGGAGCCGGGCGCGGGCGGGACGATCCGCATCGAGTACGCGGACGGGGACGAGTTCAACCGCATCTACGACCTGCTGCTCGGGCGCTGACCGTGGGCGCGGAGGGCCTGGCGCCGCGGGGCGGAGAACCAAGGCAAAGGCGGAACGCGTGATCAGGGACTTTCGGAACGCCAAGACCACCAGCATCTTGGGCGAGCAGACTGAGCTGCTGGGCGACCTCGATGTCGAGGGGGGTATTCGCATCGATGGGCGCATCGTCGGCGACGTGCGCTGCAAGTCGGTGGTCTATCTCGGCGAGACAGGCAGCGTGAAGGGCAATGTCACGGCCGAGGCTTTCATCTCCAGCGGCAAGGTCGAAGGCAACGTCGTCTCGAGGCAGCACGTGCAGGTCTCCCTCCCCGGCAGCATCAAGGGTAATATCGAGACGGCCGAGCTGATTCTGGAGAAGGGCGTGTTCTTCGACGGCCAATGCCGCATGATCGCGCCCGACCCCTCGTAGCTCTCTTTCCAGCGGCACGCGCAGGGCTCAGCCGCGCCCCGGTTCGGGCGCAGAACGGCGTCATGCATCTTGTCATCGGCACCAGCGGCCACATTGACCACGGCAAGACGACCTTGGTGAAGGCGTTGACCGGGGTGGACACCGACCGCCTAGCCGAAGAGAAAGCCCGCGGCATCACGATCGATCTGGGCTTCGCCCGCTACCAGGAAGGCGGACTGGACCTGGCCTTCGTGGACGTGCCGGGGCATGAGCGCTTTGTCCACAACATGCTGGCGGGCGTGGCCGGAATGGATGCGGTGCTGATGGTGATCGCGGCCGACGAAGGCGTCATGCCGCAGACGCGGGAGCACCTGTCCATTTGCGACCTGCTCGGCATCCAGCAGGGAATCGTCGCGCTCACGCGCGTGGACCTGGTGGACCCGGAACTGCTGGCGCTGTGCGAAGAAGACGTGCGGGGCGCGGTGAAGGGCACGTTTCTCGAGCGTGCGCCCATCATCCCGGTCTCCGCCGTGACCGGCCAGGGTTTGCCCGAGCTCAAGGCGGAGTTGGCGCGGCTGACGAGCCGCGTGCAGGGCCGGAACATGGAGCACCCCTTCCGCTTCCCGGTGGACCGGTCGTTCACGATCAAGGGATTCGGCACCGTGATAACGGGCACGGTGCTGGCCGGGCGGCTCGCGCTGGAGCAGGAGGTGATGCAATACCCGCATGGGCGGAGGGTGCGCATTCGCGGGCTGCAAGTTCACGGCGCGCCGGTGACGCAGGTGGAGGCCGGCCAGCGTGCCGCAATCAATCTGGCCGGCGTGGCGAAAGAGGAGATTCAGCGCGGGGACCAGCTCGCCGAGCCGGGCTCGCTGCTGACGAGCTATCTGCTCAACGTAGAGCTGCGCCTGCTCGGCGACGCCCCGCGCGACCTGACCCAGCGCACGCGGGTGCGCCTGCACCTGGCCACGAAGGAGGCGATCGGCCGCATCGTGCTGCTCGAAGGCGAGGCGTTTGCCCCCGGCGCCACGCAGCTGATCCAGGTCCGGCTCGAGGAGCCCGCCAGCACCCGCTACGGAGACCGTTTCATCGTCCGCAACTACTCCCCCCTGTTCACGCTCGGGGGCGGCCGCATCATCGACCCGGCGCCCAACAAGTCCCGCCGCGTGCGGCTGGAGCTGGCCCAGCGGCTGAAGGCCCTCGCCGGCAGCGATCCGGCCGCGCTCGTGGAGCAGGCGATCTACCTGCAGGCGACGCGGGGCGTGAAGGGGGCGGAGGCCTTCACGCGCACGGGCCTGAGCGAGCGGCAATTTACGCGCGCCATGCAGCCTTTGCTGAGCCAGGGGACGGTCGTCCAGATCGATGCGGCAGAGCGGAAGTACGTTCACGCCGCGGCCCTGGACCGGGCCGGCCACTACCTGGAGCGAGTCCTGGAGAGCTTCCATGCTTCCCATCCGGAGCGGGAGGGCATGACGCGGGCGGAACTGGCCGGCAAGCTCTCGCTCGTCTTTTCCGACAAGGAGGTCGGCGTCGTTTTGCAGCGCCTGGTCAAGCAGGAGCGGATCGTGCAGCAAGGGGGGTCCGGGGCGGGCCAAATCTATGCGCGCAAGGGCCACCGCAAGTCGGTCAGCGGCGAGCAGGAAGCCGGGGTGGCGCGGCTCGTCGAGGCGATTCGGCTCGGGGGCGCCCAGCCACCCAGACGCACCGCCCTTTTCGAAGACGTGAAACTCGACGAGAAGGACGGTCAGCAGCTGCTTCATCTTGCCACGCACACCGGCAGGCTTGTGCGGGTGAAGGACGACTTGTACTACACCCCGGACACGCTCACGGAGATCGAAGGCCGCCTGCGCGGTTTCCTCCAGGAGCATCAGCGCATTACGGTGATCGAGTTCAAGGAGCTGGCCGGCGTTACGCGCAAGCACGCCGTCGATCTGCTGGAACACTTTGACGCCCAGCGCGTAACGCTGCGGCTGGAAGACCACCGGGTGCTGCGCCAGGGCGCATAGGTTTCGCCACCCCGGGCCGGCCCGGGATTGCCGAGGCGGATGCAACCGACGGGAGGACCATGAGCGAGAAATCCGCCACCCGCGCGGCGCGGCAGCCGCGCGTGGAGACCCTCTTGCAGGCGAACGCCCGCTTCTACGAGGTATTCCAGACGCTGGACTATCCGGCAATGGAGGCGCTCTGGGAAAAGAGCGAGCGCGTGTTCTGCGTGCACCCGGGCTGGCAGGCCTTGCGCGGCTGGTATCCGGTGCTCGACAGCTGGAAACGCATCATCGCCAATACCGCGTCCATCGCCTTCGAGCTGACCCAGGTCTCCGCGAACGTGGACGGTGCCCTGGGGATCGTCACCCTGTACGAGCGCATCTCCTCGCGCGTTGGCCAAGAGCGCCACACTTCCGGGACGGTCAGCACCAACCTCTTTGCCTTCGATTCCGAGCGAGGGGAGTGGCTCATCTTTCACCACCACTCTGCCCACTTGGCCGCTCCGGACGAGGAGGAAGGTGCGCTGCTGAATTGAGCAGGAAGGGGGGCGAATCAGGCCGACTGCGGCTTGGGGATGGACGCTGCGGCCTCCCGCGCGCGCATCGCTTCGGCCACGAGCCGGATCACGTCCCCCGCCACTCGATTTACCGTTTTGCCCCGCGTGTCCACCACGACGTCCGCCTGGGAGTAGATCGGCAGGCGCTCCCTGTGCAAGCCCAGTACCTTCTCGCGCAGGTCTCCGCCCTGCACCTTCGGCCGGCGCGTATCGCGCTCGAGCCGCTGTAGGATCTCTTCCACGTCGGCGTTGAGGAAAACCACGATCCCGGCCTTGCGCAGGCCGTCGAGGTTTCCCGGCGCAATCGGCATCCCGCCGCCGGTGGCGATCACCGTGTTGGACAGGGCGGACAGCCGCTGCACCAGCCGGGCTTCCAAGGCGCGGAAGTGCGCCTCGCCCTTGGCGGCGAAAAGCTCGGCGATCGAGCAGCCCAGCTCGGACTCGATGAAACGGTCAGTATCGAGGAAGCGATACCCCAGCCGGCGCGCCACGCGGCGGCCGATCGACGTTTTGCCCGAGGCCATGAAGCCCACCAACACCAGATTCATGCGCTGCTCCCCGGTCGGCCCCGCCGCTAGCGCTCGATCCAGCCACCCCCGAGCAGGACATCCCCATCGTAGAACGCGGCCGCCTGACCGGGAGTGATGGCGCGAACGGGCCCCGCGAATTCCACCCGCACGCGGTCCCCGCCGAGCGGGACAAGCCGGGCCGGCGTGCCGGCGTGGGCATAGCGCACCTTCACCGTGGCCGCACGCGGCTCGTCCGGCCGGGCGCAGGAAACCCAGTTGACACCGCCCACCACCGCTTCGCTGCCCAGCAGGTCCGCTTCATCGCCCAGCACGACCTCGTTCGTGGCCTGGCGCAGCGCCACCACGTACCAGGGCCGTGCACCACCGATCCCCAGGCCGCGGCGCTGGCCGATCGTATAATAGGGCAGACCGAGGTGACGGCCGAGGCTGCGTCCCTGCCGGTCCACGAATTCGCCCGGCTGCGGCGGCGCGGCGGAAAATTGCGGGCGCAGGAAATCGCGATAGTCCCTCGGCACGAAGCAAACCTCCTGGCTATCCGGCTTGTCCCAGGTGACAAAGCGGTTCCGCTCAGCCAGCTGTCGCGCAGCGGATTTCTCGATTTCCGCGAGCGGGTAGAGCAGGAACGGCAAGTCCTCGGTGCGCGTGCCCCAGAGGAAGTAGGTCTGGTCCTTGCGCGGATCGCGCGCCTTGACGATCTGGCGGCGGCCGCTGACGGGGTCGTCGCGCAAACCGGCGTAATGGCCCGTCGCGAGCCGCTCGCAGCCGAACTCGCGTATGCGTTCCAGCAGCAGGGCGTGCTTGACGGTGCGGTTGCACATCACGCACGGGTTCGGCGTGCGGCCCGCGCGGTACGCGTCCACGAAGTAGTCCATCACGCCGGCCTTGAACTCGCGCGTGAAGTCCACGACGTAGAACGGGATGCCCAGCCGCGCGCACACCTGGCGCGCATCGAGAGAGTCGTCCAGGGAGCAGCAGCTTTTGCCGCGCTTCTCCTCCGCGGGCAGGTCGTGCAGCTTCATGTGGACGCCCACTACCTCCCAGCCCTGCTCGAGCAGCAGGACGGCCGCGGCGGAGGAATCCACCCCCCCGCTCATGGCGACGGCGGCGCGTGTGCGATAGGGGCCGCCGCCCGGCCGGGAACCCGCCGCAAGATCCAGCAGACTCATCCCGCCTCCGCGTTCAGCAGCGACGTATCGATGGTGATCGAGGCGCTGCTGCGCAGCTGATCGAGCCAGCGCCGGTAGGCATCGCCTTCGCGCTCCTGCACCAGGATCTGCCGGATTTCCGGCTCGGCCTCGTCGAACGGCCGGATGCCCTCCGGCCGATAGCCCTCGATGCGGAAGATGTGGAAGCCGAGCTCGCTTTGCACCGGGCGGGTGCGGGACGCGCTTACGGCGCCGACGCGCTTGCTCTCGAACACCGCCTGGTCCAGCGGCGCCGGGAGCGTGCCCTTCTGCACGAAGCCCAAGTCTCCGTCGGCCTGCCGGTCCGGCGTGATGGAGTAGCGCCGCACGAGCTGGACAAAATCGTCTCCGCTGTCCAACGCCTTCGCGACGCGGTCGTAGACGTCGCGGCTGGCCACGCACAGCTGCCGCACCTTCACCTGCTCGGGGCGGAAGAAGCGGCGCGGATTACGCGCGTAGAAGTCCCGCGCCTCCTTCGGCGTGATTCGCAGCTTGTCGATCACTTCCTGCTGGATCAGCTTCATGTGGATCATGCGCCGCTCATAGGCTTGCATCCATTCCTGCAGGGTGCCCACGCCGGCGCTCGCCGTCCGGCGCAGGTCCGACACGTCGAGCGGGGCGACCAGATCCTGCACCCGTGCGCGCACATCCTGATCGGTGAGGCGGATGCCGCGGCGCCGCGCCTCCTGGTCCAGCAGCTTGTCCTGGATCATCAGTTGCACGATCAGTTCCCGGATTTCCTTCTTCTGCGCCGCTTCGGGCAGGACGAGGCCCTCCCAATGCGTGAGGAACTGGCCGTAGGCGCGCTGGAATTCCTCGTAGCCGATGCGCTCGTTGTTCACCACCGCCACGGTATGGGGAGCGCTCTCTCCCGGCGAGATGCGGCGCTCGCTGCGCTGGCATGCGGCAACGAGCGCCAGCGCCGCCAGCATGCAGGCAACCGGCAGCGCCCAGGCGCCCGGCGTCCTGACGCGCCCCGGGTCGGTGTTCCGCATTTCGGTGCTGGGCATGGCGTCCGAATTCCCTCAGGTGCGCGTCGCAAGCCGCGCGCGGTGACGCCGCGCCCGCCGCACGCCACCCAGTCCACGACATCCCCAGCCCTGCGCTGCCGCACGGGATCCGCCGCACAGCATTCTTCGGGGAGCGATTTCCGCCCCGCGATTTCCGCAGGAGGCTTGACTCGCTAAGCCGCCATCCGCACGACTCCGTCCAGCATCTTGAGTCGCTCCAGCACTCCTTGCGGCGAGTCGGGCATAGGGCCGAGCAGCAGCCGGTCCTCGGGCTCCAGTTTGATCTTCAGGCGCGGATCGCGCAATAACACCATCAGGCGGTCGAAGTCGATGCGTTCGGGCTGGCCGAAGCGGGCCTGGAGCTGCCCGCCCGCCCGCTCCAGAGCGGCGAGTCCGTAGCGTTGGGCGGCGACGCGCACCTGGACGAGGACGAACAGGTTCGCCATCTCCGGCGGAAGCTGCCCGTAGCGGTCCTCGAGCATCTGCCGCAGCTCCCACACCTCTTCCTCGCTCTTCAGCTCCGCCAGGCGCTTATAGATGTCGAGCCGCTGCTGCGTGCTTTCGATGTAGCGCTCGGGCAGCAGATATGGAAAGCCCAGCTCCAGCTTGATCTCGCCCCGCGCGGGCTGGAGCGCGTCCTCGCCCTTGACCTGGGCGACGGCGTCCTCGACCATCTGCGTGAACAGCTCCAGCCCGATGGTGTTGATGTGTCCGGACTGCTCGCGCCCGAGCAGGTTGCCCGCCCCGCGGATCTCCAGGTCGTGGGAGGCGATCTTGAAGCCGGAGCCGAGGTCGTTCAGTTCCTGCAGCAGATTGAGCCGCTTTTGCGCGACATCCGTGAGCAGCCGGTCGCCGCTGACGAGCAGGTACGCGTAGGCCTGCACGTTGCTGCGGCCCACCCGCCCGCGCAGCTGGTAGAGCTGGGCCAGGCCGAAGTGGTCAGCCTGGTCGATGATGATCGTGTTCGCGCGCGGGATGTCGAGCCCGGACTCGATGATGCTCGTCGTCAGCAGCACGTCCACCTCGCCGTGCACGAAGCGCAGCATCACATCCTCCAGCTCCCGCTCGGCCATTTGCCCGTGCGCGATGGCGAGCCGCACGCGGGGCAGCACGCTCAGCAGGTAGTTGCCGTAGGCATTGAGGTCCTCGACGCGGTTGTGCACGAAGAACACCTGTCCGCCGCGGCGCAGCTCGCGCTCCACCGCCTCGCGGATGATGTAGTCGGAGGCCTTCACCAGGCGCGTGCGGATCGCCATGCGGTCCATGGGCGGCGTGTTGATGACGCTCAGGTCCCGCACCCCCATCAGGGACATGTGCAGGGTGCGCGGGATCGGCGTCGCCGAGAGCGTCACGACATCCACCTGGGTCTTGAGCCGCTTGATCTTCTCCTTGTGGGAGACGCCGAAGCGCTGCTCCTCGTCGATGACCAGCAGGCCGAGGTCCTGCGGCGCCACGTCGGCGGAAAGGAGGCGGTGCGTACCGATCAGGATGTCGAGCTTGCCCTCGCCGAAGGTCTTGAGAATCCGCTTCTGCTCCTGGGGCGCGCGGAAGCGGCTGAGCACGTCCACGGACACCCCGGTGCCCTCGAAGCGGTGCGTGAAGGTCTCCAGGTGCTGCTGCGCGAGAATGGTCGTGGGCACGAGCACGAGCACCTGCTTCTTGCCCAGCACGGCCAGGTAGGCCGCGCGCATGGCCACTTCGGTCTTGCCGAAGCCCACGTCCCCGCACACCAGCCGGTCCATCGGCATGTCGGCGTTCATGTCGCCGAGCACTTCGTCAATGGTGCGCAGTTGGTCGTCGGTCTCCTGGAACGGAAACGCCTCCTCGAATTCGGTCATGAGCGCCTGCTCCCGGTCGAAGGCGTGGCCGCGGCGGGCCTTGCGGGCGGCGTACAGGCGCACCAACTCCTCGGCCATGTCCTGCACCGCCCGCGCCGCGCGCTGCTTGCTCTTCTGCCAGGCGCCGTCCCCGAGCCGGCTGAGCGGCGGGCCGCTGCCATCGATGCCGGTGAATTTCTGCACCTGGTTGAGCTTGTAGACCGGGACGTAGACCTTGTCCCCGCCCGCGTAGACCAGCTCGAGGAAATCCGCCTCTTCCGGTCCGGCCTTCAGGCGCCGCAGCCCGTCGTAGCGGCCGATGCCGTACTCCACGTGCACGACGAGATCGCCCGCCTTGAGGTCCCCAAGCGAGGCGATGAAGTGCTGCAGTTTGCTCTTGCTCAGCCGCCGCTGGCGGGTCTTCTCGCCGAGCAGTTCTTCCTCGGTCAGCAACACCAGCCGCGTCGCCCCCTGCTCGTCCACGACTCGGAAGCCCTGCTGCGGCGCGCGGGGCAAGAGCGCGATGTCCCGCGGTTCGGGCTGCCTGCCGGCCGTGCCGGCCCGTACCACGAGCGCCGCCTGCTCCAGGGCCGCTTGAACCACCGTCCGCAAGCCCGCCTCCACGGGGACGAGCGTCGCTCCCAGCTCGAATTCGGCCAGCACGTGCTTGAGCCGCTCGGCCCCGGTCTGCGAGCGGGCGGCCAACAGGATCGGCGCCCCCTCGTCGCGCCACGCTTTAAGCTGGCCCAGCACCGTCTTCAGGGCGGCATGGGCGCTCGCTCCTTTTTCGACCGCCACCGCCCGCAGCCACGCGTTGTCGGCCACCGGGCACACCAGCGTCGAGCCCGCCGAGGCATCCGTCTCGGCGCCTTCGAGACGCAGTTCTTCCAGGTGCACCTGGCTGAAGCGCGGCAGGATCCCGGCGAGGCGCGTCGCGGTCAGGTAGAAGCGTTCCGGCGGAAGCGCGAGGTTGCCCTGGCGCAGGCAAAGTTCGTACTCCCCCAGCACCTCCTCGAAGCTCTGCTGCGCGGTCTGAGCGATGCGCCGGGGCTGGTCCAGCACGAGCAGCGCATTCGCCGGCAGCACCTCGTGCAGCCAAGCGACCTTGGAGTAGAACAGCGGCAGATGCTGCTCGTAGCCGGGGAAAGGCCGCCCCTGCTCGAGCGCCTCGCGCGCCTGACGGTACACCTCCGGCTGCAACTGGCCCTTCAGGTGCGGAAGTTCCGCCAGCGCCCGCGCTGCGGTCTCCGGCGTCACGACGCCCTCGCTGGCCGGAAACAGGTCGAGTTGGTCCCGCTCGGCGAACGACGTCTGCGATGCGACCGCGAATGCGCGCAGAGACTCCAGCTCGTCGTCGAAGAAATCGAGGCGGATCGGGTGCTCCTCCTGGATCGGGAAGACGTCCACGATCTCTCCGCGCAGCGAGAATTCCCCCGGCGCTTCGACCAGATCGACGCGGGTGTAGCCGGCCGCCAGCAGCCGCTCCACCAGCACGCTGCGCGCGTAGCGCTCGCCCTTCCGCAGGCTGAAGGTCAGCCCCTTCAGGACGCTCGGGTCCAGCATGCCCTGCAGCAGCGCCTGGACCGTGGTGACGAGCACGAGCGGGCCGGAGGACGTTCCAGCGCGCCGCTCGCCCTCGGCGAGGAGTGCCGTAATCGCCTGGAAACGCTGGGAAATCAGCTCTTTATTGGGCGAGAAATTGTCGAAGGGGATCGTGTCCCAGTGGGGAAACAGAAGCGGCCGCAGCGCACCCCCGTAGACCTCCAGGTCTCGCTCCAGCTCCTCGGCGGCTTGCAGCCCGCCAGTGACCACGACCAGCGGCCGGGAGAGGCGCTCGGCCAACGCTCCCACAATCCAGGCGCGCGCACCGCCCCGCACCCCGCTCAGGGTAACGGGCGCCCGCGGCGCCGAGCCGATCCGGGCGACCGCGCGGTCGAGCACCTCGCCCAACCAGGGTTCGGGAGCGGATAAGGCGTTTGCTTGCATCTGGCGGCGGGCGTGATAGCTTGGTCGGATTAAGGTGCGGTGCCGTTCTGGACCCATCCAAA
>Ga0315281_10013973_pt1 | contig 10840 bp, 10 predicted proteins | sample YL17G07_0_MG_FD_204540 | JGI IMG/M metagenome (GOLD analysis project Ga0315281, IMG submission 204540) | Sediment microbial communities from Yellowstone Lake, YNP, Wyoming, USA - YL17G07_0 | ecosystem: Environmental > Aquatic > Freshwater > Lake > Sediment | place: USA: Wyoming | collected... | reverse complement strand
GCAGGACGTCGTCCACCAGCTCTTCGCCGAGGTGGCGCCGCGGTTCGCGGAGCGGCCGGGCGGCTACACGCGGATCGTGAAGCTCGGCCCGCGCCAGGGCGACGCGGCCGACATGGTCTTCCTCGAATTGGTGGACTACACGCCGTAGCGGTCTAGGCTCTCGGCGTGAGCCTGCTGATTGCGATCCTGCTCGCCGTGTTCGTGCTCCCGTCGCCGTGGGGCTTCGTGGCGATCGCCGCGGCGGGCGTGCTCGACACCGGCGAGACGTACCTCTGGTTCCGCTGGTCGCGCCGCCACCGCGCCGTCGTCGGCGCCGAGGCGCTCGTCGGCAAGGCGGGCGTCGCGGCGACCGACCTCTGGCCCGAGGGTCAGGTGCGCGTGAGCGGCGAGCTCTGGCGTGCCCGCTGCGAGGGAGGCGTCGACGCGGGCGCCCGCGTCGTCGTTACGGGCATCGAGGGGCTGACGCTGACCGTCGAGCCGCAGCAGCTCCCATGAAGCTGGCGCTGACGCTGGAGTACGACGGCACCGGCTTCAAGGGCTGGGCGCGCCAGCCCGGCAAGCGCACGGTCGAGGGTGTCGTGCGCGAGGCGCTCGCGGCGACCTTCCCAGCCTTCGACGGCCTCGCGGTCGCCGGGCGCACCGACGCGGGCGTGCACGCGCGCGCGAACGTCGCGAGCGTCGACGTCGAAGGCGGTCCGCCGCCCGCGCGGGCGGCGGAGGCGCTCAACGCCGCGCTCCCCGACGACGTTGCGGTCGTGGCCGCGGCGGAGGCGCAGCCGGAGTTCCACGCCCGCTTCTCGGCCGTCTCGCGCTCGTATCGCTACCGCGTCTTCCGGCGGCGGACGGCGTCGCCCTTCGAGGCGCGACGCGCGCTCTGGTGGCCGAGACCCCTCGACGAGGAGGCGCTCGCCGCCTCCGCGGCGCTGATCGTCGGTGAGCACGACTTCCGCGCCTTCACCCCGACCGAGACGCGGCACGAGGTCTTCGTCCGGGCCGTCGAGGCGGCGGCGTGGACGCGGGACGGCGACCACCTCGACTTTGCGATCACCGCCGACGGCTTCCTTCGCCACATGGTGCGGACGCTCGTCGGCACGATGCTGGAGGGCCGCGACCCGGCCCCTCTCCTCGACGGCCGCCCACGGGCCGAGGCAGGTCTCACCGCCCCGCCGTGGGGCCTCTACCTCGAGCGCGTCGGCTACTGACGCCGTCGAGCGCCAGGGCACGGGCCACGCCCGTTCCGGACGCTTCCTGCGGAGACCCGTCCGAGGGACAGTCCCTCGGACGGGTCTCGAGAGGACGGGCCGCCGCGGGACATGGCTCGTGCCTGGCACGCGTGCGGCGGCGGGCGGCGCCGATACGATCGCTCCGTGCGCTTCCCCGTCGTCCTGTTCGACCTCGACGGCACCGTCGTCGACTCCGGCAAGATCATCCTCGCCTCGTTCCGGCACGCGACGCAGACCGTACTCGGGCGCGAGATCCCGGACGAGGTACTCATCGGCAACGTCGGCGGCACGCCGCTCCTGGAGCAGATGCGCGCGCTCGACGCCGAGCGCGCAGAGGAGCTCGCCGATGTCTACCGGGCCCACAACCACGCGCTGCACGCCGAGCTCGAGCCCTGCCCGGGCGTGCCTGAGGCGCTCGCCCGCCTGAAGGCGGAAGGCCGCCGCCTTGGCATCGTCACCGCCAAGCGGCGGGAGGTCGCGGCGCTCTCGCTCTCGCGCCTGCCGGCAAACGGCATCACGTTCGACGTCGTCGTCGGCGCCGACGAGACCGAGCTGCACAAGCCGCACCCCGAGCCGATCCTCTTCGCACTCGAGGCGCTCGGCGCCGCACCCGAGGAGGCTGCGTACGTCGGGGACTCGCCCTTCGACGTCGGCGCCGCGAAGGCCGCGGGAACCTTCGCCGTCGCCGTCACGTGGGGCGGCATGCATCCGCTCGAGCGCACCCTCGCGGAGGGTCCCGACGCCGTCGTCTCGACGGCGCAGGAGCTGCTCGATGTCCTCTGACGTCGCCGCCCGCGCGGCCGAGCTGCGGGCGCTGCTCGAGCACCACAACTACCGCTACTACGTCCTCGACGAGCCGGAGATCCCCGACGCTGAGTACGACCGCCTCTTCGACGAGTTGAGGGCGCTCGAGGAGGAGCACCCGGAGGTGGCGACGCCCGACTCGCCGACCCGGCGCGTCGGGGCGGCACCCTCCGAGCGCTTCAGCAAGATCGAGCACCTCGTGCCGATGGGGTCGCTCGAGAAGGTGACGACCGGCGAGGCACTCCTCAAGTTCGCCGAGGACGTGCGCAAGCGGCTCGACTCCGAGGAGCCGGTGGCCTGGGTCGTCGAGCCGAAGATCGACGGCTCGGCCGTCTCGCTCGTCTACGAGAACGGGGTCTTCGTCCGCGGCGCGACGCGCGGCGACGGCGCACGCGGCGAGGACGTGACGGCGAACCTGCGGACGATCGAGGCGATTCCACTGCGGCTCCGCCTGCCCGCCGGCGAGGCGCCGCCTGGCGTGCTCGAGGTACGCGGCGAGGTCTACCTGCCGCTCTCCGGCTTCCGTCGCTTCAACGAGCGCCTCGCCGCCGAAGGCAAGCCCACCGCGCCGAACCCGCGCAACGCCGCCGCCGGCTCGCTGCGCCAGCTCGACCCAGGGGTCACCGCCGAGCGGCCGCTCTCGATCTGGATCTACGGCTCGGGGCTGCGTGAGAGCATCCCCGCGGAGACGCACTTCGAGGCTCTCGCGTGGCTGCGCGAGCGCGGCTTCCGCACGAATCCGCTCGTCGAGCGGGTGGAGACGGTCGACGACGTGGCGGAGGCCTGCGGCGCCTGGGAGCGCCGCCGCGGCGAGCTCGACTACGAGATCGACGGCGTCGTGATCAAGGTCGACTCGCTCGACCAGCAGGCGCGGCTCGGCGCGCTGCACCAGCGGCCGCGCTGGGCGCGGGCGTTCAAGTGGGCGCCGCAGACCGCGCTGACGACGCTGCTCACGATCGCGATCCGGGTCGGCCGCACGGGCGCGCTCAACCCGTGGGCGGTCCTCGAGCCCGTCGAGGTCGGCGGCGTCACCGTCTCCCGCGCGACGTTGCACAACGAGGAGGACATCAACCGCAAGGGGATCCGCGAGGGCGACCTCGTTGTCGTCCAGCGCGCGGGCGACGTGATCCCGCAGATCGTCGGGCCCGCCGGCCCGCATCGGCGCGGAACGAAGGAGTTTCGGATGCCGGCGCGCTGTCCGCTCTGCGACGCCGAGGTGATCAGGCCGGAGGGCGAGGTGATGCACCGCTGCCCGAACCGCGCCTGCCCCTCCCGCGGGCTCGAGACGCTGACAAACTGGGTCTCGGCTGCGATGGACATCGAGGGCGTCGGCGAGCAGTTCGTGCGGCGGCTCTGGGACCTCGGCCTGCTGCGCTCGATGCCGGACCTCTACCGGCTCGCGCCCGAGCAGCTGGCCGAGCTCGACGGCTACGGCGAGATCTCCGCCCGCAAGGCGGTGGACGCGATCGAGCTGTCGAAGCGGCAGCCGTTCTCCCGCGTCCTCTTCGGGCTCAACATCCCCGACGTCGGCTGGGTGACCGCGCAGGGCCTGGCACGGCACTTCGGCACCGTCGAAGCGCTCCTGGCCGCAAGCCGCGAGGAGATCCAGGAGGTGGACGGGATCGGCCCGGACCGCGCCGAGTCGATCGCCGACTGGTTCGAGGACGAGGGCAACCGCGCGCTCGTGCAGGAGCTGCGCGAGCTCGGGCTGCGCTTCGAGGCGGGGGAGGAGGAACGGCCGAAGGAGGGGCCGCTGAGCGGGCGCCAGTACGTGCTCACGGGCACGCTCGAGAGCTTCACGCGCGAAGCGGCGACATCGGCGCTCGAGGCGCTCGGCGCGAAGGTCACGGACTCCGTCTCGAAGAAGACGACAGGCGTGATCGTCGGCGAGAGCCCCGGCTCGAAGGCCGAGAAAGCCGAGAAAGCCGGCGTCCCCCTTCTCACCGAGGACGGCCTGAAGGCCCTGCTAGCGTCCGGCTAGCACGCTCACGAAGCGGTCCTGGGCCGTACGCGCCCACCAGCTCGCGACCGGGCTGCCGTTCTGGAGCACCGCGAATGCGTAGCGGTCGCCGGCGTAGCCGGAGAGGGCCGAGGCAACGCTCGTCGTGCCCGTCTTGGCGCGCACCCGTCCGCGCGCGGGCGGCTCGCGCAGACGGTCCTCGAGCGTGCCGCTGACGCCGGCGACGGACAGGGAGGCGACGAACGCCTCGCGGAGCTCCGGGTCGCTCCACGCGGCGCGCAGGAGCGCGACGAGCGCGCCCGCCGTCAGCCGGTCGTCGGAGGAAAGCCCGGAACCGTCGGCGATCCGGACTCCCGCCAGCGGGACGCCGGCCCGCTCGAGCACGCCGGAGACGACGCCGGCTCCGGCCGCGGTCGTCCCGTGCCCGGTCTCGAGCGCCCCGAGCTCCTTCAGCAGCAGCTCGGCGACGAAGTTGTCGCTCTCGGTCTCCATCTCGGCGACGATCCCCGCGAGCGGGGCGGAGACGTCGTAGGCGAGCGGGAGCGAGGTCTCGCTCGCGCGCCCGACGCCCGAGCGTCTCGCCACGACGACCCCCGCCGCCGCGAGCGCCTGCCGGAAGAGCGACGCTGCCGCCAGGGCCGGGTTGTGCGAGGTCTGCCCGCGGTAGAGCGCCCGCTCCGCGACGAGCGCGGAAAGGGGCGGCGACTCGAGGACGTAGAACGACCCCTTCCAGCCGGGCCCCGTGCGGGCACCGTCGAACCACGACTCGTCCCCGAGCACCGCGCCGGTGACGCGGGTGATCCCCCACGCGGCGACCTGCCGGGCGAGGCCGGCGAGGTCATCCCCGGCGAGCGTCGGATCGCCGTGCCCGGCGAGGACGAGATCGCCGCGCCAGGCTTGCCCGTCGAGGCGGCCGAGCCCGCGCACCTCCGTGTGGAAGCGGAAGCCGGGCCCGAGCAGTGCGAGCGCCGCGTAGCCGACGGCCAGCTTCTCGTTCGACGCGGGCAGAAGCGGCAGGCCGGCGTTCCGCTCGAACACAACGGCGCCGGTGCGGAGGTCGACGGCGACCGCCGCAGAGCGCGCGGGGTCGAGGCTCGGAGCGTCGATCGCGCGTGCGAGCCGCCGCGAGAGCGCGGTGTCGCCACCGGTTCCCGCAGAGGCTGCCCCGGCTGCGAGCAGCGCGAGGCCGCAGAGCAGTGCGCCGACCCGTCTCGCGCTCATCTCTCCGCTCTCGTCAGTGGATCGTGACCGTGACCGTCTTCCGGCCCCACGCGAGCGCCTGCTCGAGCTTCGGGAACCAGAGATCGATCGTCGCGCCCCGGACGGCGCTGCCGGTGTCGGCGGCGACGCCCTCGCCGTACCCGGGGATGAAGAGCCGCGTGCCGAGCGGGATCACCGAGGGGTCGACGGCAACGACGCCCCAGCCGACGGGGATGCCGGTCGCCGTGGTGCCGGGCAGCGCGTAGCCGGTCGCGCTGACGGTGAGCACGCTGCCGCTGCCGGCGACGAGCACCGAGGTCAGCGGCGTGACCTGGTCGGCGAAGGACGGCGCGGGCGCCGAGGCCGTGAGCTCGGCGGACCTCGCCTGGGCCGCCTGGGCCTGCACCTCCAGGGACGCGACCTGGCGCTTCGTCAGCGCCCGCTCCCGTGCGAGGCCCGCGACGTAGCCCGTGCGCTCGGCGCGCGCCGAGGCGAGCGTCGCCGCCGTCGCCTCCGTGCGGGCGGTCAGCCGGCGCAGGTCGGCCTGCTGCCGCGAGAGCCTGGAGGTGAGTTCCTGAAGCCGGGCGCGGGTCGCGCGTGCCTGTGCAATCACGTGCCGGCTCTGGTCGGCGGCCCGCTGGATCCCGTCGAGGCCGCTGATCGCGTCGTCGAGCGAGGAGGCGCCGAGGAGCACGGCGAGCGGGTCGGGCTCGCCCTGCTCGTAGAGCGCGCGCGCGAGGCTCGAGAGCTCGTCCTGCGCCGCGCCGACCGCGCGCTGCGTGATCGCCACCTGCCGTTGCGCGAGCCTCTGCTCCGCGGCGAGCGCGGCGCGGCGGGCGCGGAGATCCGCGAGCGTCGCGCGGGCGCGGCCGAGCCTCGTCTCCAGCGAGTAGAGCTGGAGGAGCGCCTCGTGCGTCCGCGCCGCGAGCTGCGAGTCGCGCTGGCGGAGCTGCTGGGCCCGTTCCCGGAGCGCCGGTGCGGAGCCGGCGCCACCCGCGGCGGGGAGCGACGTGGCCGCGAGAACCGCTGTGAGCACGGCGGCGAGACGCGCCGCCGGCATCGTCCTTCCTCTCCGCACGAGGCGGGGACCGTAGCACAGGGCCAGGGTTTGTGCGCGACCCGAGCAGGCAATTTGGAGGGGTTTTTGGCTTCGTTGACGGTTGCGGCCGTCCGGAGCGACTGGTAGGCTCCCCATCCTTGTGACGGACCGGGCCCTTCCGGTGCGTCTGTCGCGTCCGCGCCCGAGGCGCGGTCTTCACTGGAGGAAGCGTCAGGCGCCGGCACTCCTGAGCGTACTCGCCGCGATTCTGATCGGTGTCGGCTCCGCGTCCGCCGACTCGATCCAGAGCAAGCGCGCGCAGGCTCAGCGCGTCCTCGATCAGGTGCACCAGCTCGACCTGCAGCTCGAGAAGGCGAGCGAGGCGTACAACCTCGCGAACATCCAGCTCGCGCAGATCGACACCGACCTGAAGCAGAACGCGCACCACCTGGTGATCGCCGAGTCGAGCCTTCGGAACGCCCAGAGCCATCTCGCGCAGCGCCTGATCGCGCTGTACGTCAACGGCCAGAGCTCGTCGACGCTCGAAATCCTCCTCGGCTCCGAGTCCATGGACGACCTCATGACCCGGCTCGACACCGCCCAGCGGGTCTCGGAGCAGGACGCGCAGGTGCTCGCCGACGTGCGCCGGTTCAGGGCCGACGTGAAGGCGCGCAAGGCGCGGCTCGAACGCGCCCGCAGCGACCAGGCGAAGATCGTCGCCGAGCGCTCGTCGCGCAAGCACTGGATCGAGGGCCAGCTCGCGCAGGAGCAGCGGCTGCGCGCCTCGATTCAGGACGAGATCGCGAAGCTCGAGGCCGCCGACCGGCGCCGGCAGGCGCAGCTCGCAGCCGCAGCGCGTGCGCGACTCTCGGGTCTGGGCCAGGTGGCGTCGGAGACGGCGCCCGCGCCGGCGTTCGGAGGCTTTGCGGCCGACCCGGTCGACCCGAACGTGCCACTGCCGCCGGCGCGCTTCACCGGTGTCGTCGGGATCGCGATGCAGTACCTCGGCACCCCCTACGTCTGGGGCGGCGCGAGCCCGGGCGGCTTCGACTGCTCCGGCTTCATCATGTACGTCTACAACCAGCTCGGGGTCTCGCTGCCGCATCACGCCGCGTCGCAATACGGCTACGGCACGGCCGTCCCGCGCGACGCGCTCGAACCCGGCGATCTCGTCTTCTTCGACGGGCTCGGCCACGCGGGCATCTACATCGGCGGCGGGCAGTTCATCCACGCCCCGCACACGGGCGACGTGGTCAAGATCTCGAGCCTCTCCGACTCGTGGTACGCGTCCACCTGGGTGGGCGCAAGGCGCCTCTAACCCGGCTCGTCCTCGTACAGCTCCTCGAGCTGGCCGGCGAAGTGCTGCGTGCAGACACGGCGCTTCAGCTTTAGCGTCGGCGTGATCTCGCCCTCCTCCAGCGAGAAGTCGCGCGGCGCGATGACGAAGCGCCTGACCTGCTCGAAGCGCGAGCGGTCGGCGTTGATCGTGTCCACGACGCCCTGGATCAGCGCGCGCACGCGCTCGTCGTGCGCCAGCTCGGCGGTCGTCGCCTCGATCCCCTGCGCGCGCGCCCACTTGCCGATCTCGTCGGCGTCGAGTGTGATCAGCGCGGCGATATAGGGCCGCCGGTCGCCGACCGCGAGCGCCTGTGAGATGAACTTCGAGGCCTTGAGGTCGTTCTCGATGTTCTGCGGGGCGACGTTCTTGCCGCCGGCGGTGACGATGATGTCCTTCTTGCGGTCCGTGATCTTGACGAAGCCGTCGGCGTCGATCTCGGCGATGTCGCCCGTGTGCAGCCAGCCGTCCTCGTCGAGCACGGCGGCCGTCGCCTCGGGGTCCTTGTAGTAGCCCTGGAAGACCGTCGGGCTGCGCAGCACGAGCTCGCCGTCCTCGGCGAGCTTCACCTCGACGTGCGGCAGCGACGGGCCGACGGTGCCGAAGCGGTAGCGCGAGACCTGGTTCGTCGTCGCTGCCGTCGTGCACTCGGTCAGCCCGTAGCCCTCGAGGATCGTGATGCCGAGCGTGTCGAAGAACTCGGCGATCTCGACCGACAGGGGGGCGCCGCCGGAGATCGGCAGGCGCAGGCGCCCGCCGAGCCGAGCCTTGACCTTCGCGAAGACGAGCGCGCCGGCGAGCCGGTGCTGCAGGGCGAGGAGCGGCGGCAGCGGCTTCCCCTCCCGGCGGAGCAGGCTCTCGCGCCTGCCCACCCGGAGCGCCCAGTCGACCAGCCGCCGCTTCGGGCCGTGCGCCTCGTCGAACTTCGTGACGACGGCGGTGTGGATCTTCTCGTAGACACGCGGCACGCTCGGGAACACGGTTGGGCGCACCTGGAGAAGCGCCGCCGGCGCCTGCAGCGGGTCGGCGAGGAAGGCGATCGTGAAGCCGGCGTACGGCCCCGAAAGGTGCATCAGGCGGCCGAAGTTGTGGGCGAGCGGCAGGTAGAGGAGCATCGTGTCGCCCTCGGCCGTGAAGTCCTCCATCTCGTCGATGACCGCCGTCATGCAGTAGTAGTTGCGGTGGCTGATCATGCAGCCCTTCGGCGGCCCGGTCGTGCCGGAGGTGTAGATGTACGTGAAGAGGTCCTCCTCCTCGACCGCCGCCTCGGCCTGCACGAGCGCGCCCGGGTTGTGGGCGGCGAAGTCCACGCCCTGCGCCTCGAGCCCGGGCAGGTCGTCGTAGGTGAGCACATGGCGCAGGCCGGGCAGATCGCCTCGGACCTGCTCGATCTTGTCGAGTTGGCCGGCGTCCTGGCAGACGATGCCGACCGCCTCGGAGTGCTCGAGGATGTAGCCCGCGTCCTTCGCCGAGCTGTTCGCGTAGATCGGGACGGAGATCGCGCCGACGCAGCCGAGCGCGAAGTCGAGGAGGGCCCATTCGAGGGTCGTCTGGGCGAGGATGCAGAAGGCATCGCCCTTGCGCACGCCGAGCGCGAGCAGGCCGTTGGCGAGCTGCTCGACCCGCTCGGCGGCGTCGTCCCAGCTGATCTCGTGCCAGTGGTCGCCGTGCTGGACGAGATACGCCGCGCCCTCGCGGCGCTTCGCGACCGCGTCGTTCCACAGCCGCGGGATCGTCCGCCGGCGCGTTGCGGCCGGCGCGCCCGCCGGTGCCTTTGCCGTCTCGGTCATCGTGGCAGAGCTTACTCAGGCGAACGGGCGAGAATCGGAAGAGTCCGTACCTGATCGAGATGCTCCGCCGCGCGCAGGCGCTCCTGCGCGAAGTCGGCCTAGCTCGCCTTGGCCACGCTCCCGATCGCCTGGAGCTGTGCCGCGAAGAGCGTCTTGTCGATCTTGCCCTGGTAGATCGGGACGCCTTCCTGGATGCACACCCGGATGACCTCCTGCCGGTCGATCCCGAGCTCCTTCGAGAGCTCGTCCGGGGTGAGGTGGTTTGGCATCGTTCCTCCGTTTCGTGGCGCAAAAAAGCCCGTTGGCGCGCTGCGCTCAGACGGGCTGGTCGGCACCCTCGTTTGTCGTTCCGGGAATCAACGGGCCCGGACCCCCAAGTTCGCCATCGGGTCGAAGGATACTCTCGCCGGATGACGCGGGCAATGGGTCTGCCGGGAATGAAGGAGTCGTACGTCGAAGCGGGCGGCTCGCGGCTGCGCGTCTTCGCGGGCGGGGAGGGGCCGCCGCTCCTGCTCGTGCACGGGCTCTCCGGCTCGGCGGCGAACTTCGTCGAGCTGGCGCCGCGGCTCTCGCCCTCGTTCCGGCTGCTCGTGCCCGACCTGCCGGGCCACGGCGGCTCCGCGCCGCTGCGCGGCGTCGAGAGCCTCGAGCCGTTCGCCGCGTGTCTCGCCGGCCTGCTCGAGCGGGAGGAAGCGGGGCCGGCGGCCGTCGTCGGGCACTCGCTCGGCGGCGTGCTCGGGGTCCGGCTCGCGCTCATGCGCCCGGACCTCGTGCGGGCGCTCGTGCTCGTCTCGGCCGCGGGAATCGCGACGGCGTCCGTGCAGGCTCGCGCGATCGTGACGGCGCTGGGGCATCTTCGGCCGGGCCGCCTCGTCGCGCCGCTGCGCGGGCCCCTCGCCGGGAGCGCGTGGTTCCGGACGCTGTGCTTCCAGCACTTCTTCGTCGCCGACGCGCCGGCTCTCTCGGCGCTCGCCGTCCACGGCCTGCTGGCGGGGCACGTCGAGCACGCCGACGTGCGCACCGCGGGTCAGGCGCTGCTGCGCGAGGACGTGCGTGGCGACCTCGACCGGGTCGCGTGCCCCGCGCTTGTCGTCTGGGGCGCGCGCGACACGCAGGTGCCGGTCGGCGACGCCCTCGCGTACGCCCGCCGCCTGCGCGCGCCACTGCGCGTGATCGCGGGCTGCGGCCACCTGCCGATCGTCGAACGCCCCGACGCGGTCGCCGACGCGGTGCTCGGCTTTCTCTAGATCTAGACCGGGTTCTCGACCTCGACGTACTCCCAGCCGAGCTCGAAGCGCTCCGCGATCCGGGCGGCGAGCGCCTGCACGCCGAGCCGCTCGGTCGCGTGGTGGCCGGCGGCGACGAGGTGGATGCCGAGCTCGCGCGCGGTGTGCAGGTTCGGCTCCTCCGGCTCGCCGGTGAGGAAGAGGTCGTAGCCCTCGTGCGCGGCCTGGACGAGCTCGTAGCCCGAGGCGCCGGTCGCGACCG